>Ga0070740_10003472_pt1 | contig 16690 bp, 10 predicted proteins | sample Coa_R2_FD_67286 | JGI IMG/M metagenome (GOLD analysis project Ga0070740, IMG submission 67286) | Surface soil microbial communities from Centralia Pennsylvania, which are recovering from an underground coalmine fire - Coalmine... | ecosystem: Environmental > Terrestrial > Soil > Unclassified ... | reverse complement strand
CTCCAGCGCCTCCTCCCCCCGCACACACGCGCGCCACGTCAAGCGGTAGGCTCCGCTGCGACTCAAGTTCAGCCCCGCGGCGAGCACGGCATCCTGCCACGACTCACCCGCCAGCATCCCATCGACCAGGCGCGCCTTGGCCTCACGCTCCGTCCGCATCTCCCCCTCCGTTCTGCTCCGCATGGGTCCTCCACGTCCGTGCCTCACAGGGTAGCACGACCAGATCGTTCACTTCTACTTGAGCAGCCTCAGAAGGTGGCGTGACTCCCTGGGACTTGGAGTTCGTCGCGAGCAAGAGGAGCGCCGCGTCCACGATGCGTAGCGGGATCAGCGTCCCCGTATCACCAGCGCTCTGCCCGATGCGGCCCACAAGCGCGGGTCAGGCCGCCAGGTCCGGTTTGAGAAGGCGCTGGCCATGGCAAACTGTCCCACCGGACCGCAGCCCCAGACGGCGACGACGTCGCCCGGCTGGATGTCGCAGTTCTCGGCCGCCATGTAGCCGGTCGGGAAGATGTCGGAGAGGAAGAGCACCTGCTCGTCCGTGAAGCCGTTGGGGATCTTGAGCGGTCCGACATCGGCTCTTGGCGGTATACTGGCAGGATGGACGCACCCAGGAGCGCGATTACCAGCCCGCAGAACGCCAGGATAAAGCTGGTCCAGTCCTTGCGCGATCGGCGCGCGCGCGATCAGACGGGCCTGATGCGCGTTGAGGGCTACGATGAGATCTCTCTCGCGCTCGCCAGCGGGTTGGACCTCAGCATGCTCTTCTACTGCCCCGCCCTGTTCCGCTCACCCGACCAGGCCGGATTGCTCGACACGATCGGTGGTACCGGGACCGAGCTCATCGAAGTACGTCGCGACCTCTTCGAGCGGATCTCTTACCGCGAGGGACCCGATGGCTGGTTGGCGGTCTGCCGGTCGCCGGTCCGCGGGCTGGATTCCCTGTGGCTCGATGCCTGCCCCTTCATTCTGGTGGCCGAGGGGATAGAGAAGCCGGGCAACCTCGGCGCCATGCTGCGCACCGCCGATGCAGCCGGCGTCACCTGCGCGATCGCCGCCGACCCGCTGGCCGACTGGGGCAATCCCAACGTCGTGCGCGCCAGCAAGGGTGCCGTCTTCAGCGTGCCGGTGGCGCAGGCCGGGACGCCGGAGGCCATCGCCTGGCTGCGCTCACACGGCATTCTCATTGTCGTCGCCGACCCGCATGCGGCTCGGCCGTACACGCAGGAGCGCTACGTCGACCCGGTGGCGATTGTGGTCGGTTCCGAGAACCATGGCCTGAGCCCGGCCTGGACCGACGCCGCGGACGCGCAGGTTGGCATTCCCATGTTTGGGCGGGTCGATTCGCTCAACGTCGCCACCGCGGCAGCCCTGTTGCTGTATGAGGCCCTAAACCAGCGCCTGGCGGCAGGGAGGCCACAGGTCGGTCGATGAGGCCACCACGGATCGTGCCCAGGCCCAGAGTCGGGCGCCCGCACGCGCCCGCGTCCGCCGACCAGAGGGCGACCGGTTCACTGGTCGAGCTGGTGCGCAGGGCCTGGGATCGGCGCGCGCCGCTGCGTGACATCGGCGAGACGTCGGCCTATCGCCTGATCAACGGGGCAGGCGACGGCGTGCCCGGCGTCACCGTGGACTACTATGATGGTGCCCTGGTGGCGAACTTCTACGACGACTCCGTGCAGGACGCCGTCCTGTGCGAGGCCCTGGTGCAGACCGTGCCGTGCGTCACCGCCATCTACGGCAAGCGCAGGCCGCGCAGTCTGTCGCGACTCAGCGCCGCGCAAACCGCCGCGCTGGCGCCGGCGGCTCCGCTATGGGGCGTCGCGCGCCCGGATCTCATCGTGCGGGAGAATGGTCTGCGCTTCGAGGTTCGGCCCGGCGATGGGCTGAGTACGGGGCTTTTCCTGGATATGCGGGACACGCGCGCCATGATCCGCTCGCGGGCACAGGCTCGCACGGTGCTCAACTTGTTTGCCTATACCTGCGCCTTTGGCGTGGCGGCCCTGACTGGCGGCGCGGCGCGGGTGCTCAATATCGATGCCTCGCGCCGGGTCCTGGAATGGGGGCGGCGCAACTACGCCCACAATCATCTGGCCGTCGACGACTACGACTTCGTCTACGGCGAGGCGTTCGACTGGCTGCGCCGGCTGTCCCGCCGGCGCACTCAGTTTGATCTGGTCATCTGCGATCCGCCGAGCTTCTCCAGCGTGAAGGGACGCGCCTTCTCCGTCGCGCGGCAGTATGGCGAGCTGGTGGCAGCGACACTACCGCTGCTGCCATCGGGAGGTCTGCTGCTGTGTTGCGCGAACGAGGCCGGGCTGAAGCGCGACGCCTTCCGGGCGATCTGTTTGCAGTCGGCCCGTGCTGCCGGGCGCACGGCCCGCATCGTGCATGCCGGCGGCGCGTCGCGGATCGACCATCCTCAAACGGCCGGTCGCGACGATCCGCTCAAGGTCATCTTGCTCGACGTGTGAGCGTGGATGGGCCGTTAGGCGCTGGCGTCGTGGCGGCTCTGATTCAGCGCCCACGACGCCAGAAGGTCCGCGGGCAGGGGCCGGCTGAGGTAATAGCCCTGGGCCATGGTGCAGCCGAGCACGTGCAACTGATGCCAGACCTGTGTGTTTTCGACGCCTTCGGCGACCACATCCAGACTCAGCGCCTTGCTCATGGCGATCATCGATTGCACCATGGCCTGCTCCTTGTGTCCCATGATGGCGTCCATGCCAATGACGAAGCTCTTGTCGATCTTGATTTCATGGACGGGTAGTCGGGTCAGGTTGCCCAAGGACGAATAGCCGGTGCCAAAGTCGTCGATGGAGACGCGCACGCCCAGGTCGGCCAGAGTAGCCAGGATCTTGAAGGCATGATGCGGCTCGGCCAGCAACATGCTCTCCGTAATCTCCACGGTCAGTCGCTCCGGCTTGACGCCGACGCGCTGCAACAGGCTCGCGACCAGATCCGGCAAGCCCTGGTCGTGGAGCACGCGCACCGACAGGTTCACGGCCATCGTCAAGGTGAGCCCACGTCGTTCCCACTCCTTACACTGCCGTAGCGCGGTTTGCAGCACCCAGTGCGTGAGCGGCACGATCAGGCCCGTTTGCTCGGCCAGGGGAATGAACTTGTCCGGCGGAATCAGGCCCCGCTCGGGATGTTCCCAGCGGACCAGCGCCTCGACACCGCACAGCCGGCCCGACTGCAGCTCGACCACGGGTTGATAATACACCACCAACTGTTCGTCGGCGATGGCCTGGCGCAGCTCGTTGATCAGGGCCAGGCGCTGCAGGCTGAAATGATCGTCCGCCGGATCGTAGATGGCGAAACCGCTGTGGGTCTGTTTCGCCATGTACATGGCGACATCGGCGCTGCGCAGCAGGGTCACGGCGTCGCTACCGTGGAACGGGTAGACGGCGATGCCGATGCTGGCACCCACGCCGAGCATCTGGTCTCCCACCACAAAAGGGACCTCCAGCGCTCGCAGAAGAACGGCGGCGACCTGAGCAGCGCCGCCGGCGTCGGTACCGGGTAGCACCAGCGCAAACTCATCGCCGCCCAGGCGGGCGACGCTGTCGGTCGAGCGCACCGGCTCGCGCAAGCGAGACGAGACTTGCTGCAACAGCGTGTCGCCGGCCGCGTGGCCCAGCGTGTCGTTGACCTCCTTAAAGCGGTCGAGATCCAGCAGGAGCACGCTGAGCGGCGTCACGCCGTGAACTGAGGCGGCGTTGAACAGCGCCTGCTGCACGCGCTCGTGAAAGTGGCTGCGATTCGGCAAGCCGGTGAGGGCGTCGTGCCGGGCCTGAAAGGCCAGCGCCTCTTCAGCGCGGGCGCGCTCGGTGATGTCGATGAGGCTGATGACGACCCGCGTAACTGTCCCATCATCCTTGAAGACGGGCACCGCATCGGTCAAGACCCGGCGCTGCTCCCCGTCCGGCCGCCTTATGGCGACCAATACGCCGCGTTGCGGCCGGCCGGTGCGCAAAGCAAGGGCCACCGGGAGTTCGTCATATGTCGCGGGCACACCGTCGGGATGGAGGTGCTGCCAGGGCGGCTCGGCCAGGGACAGCCCGCGCAACTCGGCAAGGGAGACCCCCAGAATCTCTTCCGCGGCCGCGTTGGCGTCGACGATCTGCCCGCTGCCATCCCGCACCAGCACCCCGCAGGCCATGGCCTGATAGACGGAGCGCAGGTCGCGTTGTGCCTCTTCCAGGGCCGTTGTTCGTTCCGCGACGTGTCGCTCCAGATCGGCGCTCCAGCCCGCCAGGGCGGCATTACTGGCACGCAAGTCGTCGCGTGCCCGGCGCAGGCCCTCGCGCGCACCGTCGAGGGCCAGCACGACCTGAGCGACCTCGGTTTGCATGATGTTGAAGCTCGCGGCCATCGCGCCTACCTCGTCGCGGACCTGTACGGCCACCGGGTAGACGTCGGCATGCGCTCTAGCCTCTTCAAGGTCGCCCGTGGCCAGCGCCTGCATGGCACGGACCAGGGCCGCGAGCGGGCCGATTGCGAGATGGTCGGCAGCCGCGGCAACCTGGCCGACGGCGTGGCTGATCATGCCCGGCAGCACCAGGCCCACGGCGATGGTCAGCAAGGCCACGGCCACGAAGATGTCCATCAGGGCCGCCACCAACGCCGGGTGACCCGGTTTGACGTTGGTGACGGCCAGCAAATAGCCGGTGCCGTCCAGGGCCAGTACCAGCAACATGGCGCCGGTCAGCTTCAGATGTAGCGAGCGCAGGCCGATGGGCTGTCCCAGGCGGCGGCGATCCTGACAGCGGCGCCACGCATAGAGCAGCGATCCGGCGTAGGCGAGGGCCACACCCGCCAGAACGCTGGGCAAGCCGTAGTGCTGGAACCCCAATACCGTGGACACGCCCCAGGCCATAGCCGCCAACAGGCCCAGCGTGATGGTGCCCCGCGGCGCCCGGTACGGGCGAGTCATGTCGGGCGCATCCCTGCGCAGCAACCAGACCGCGACGCTGGGGAGCGCGATGCCGATCAGGTAGGTCAGGTTGGCGGCGGCGATCACCCAGACCGGGTCGCCGCCGAGGAGAAAGAGGATGGCCATTCCGGCGGTGAGCACGGTGGCGATCCAGGGCACATCGGCCCGGTTGCGCTTCGCCAGCAGTTCGGGCAGCAAGCCGTCCTCGGCCAGTTGCAGCAGCGTGCGAGCGGCACCCGCCAGGGGTTGCAGCGTGCCGTGGAACATATTGACCATCATGAACCAGATCGCCGCGGCGCGGGCGGTCGCACCCACTAGTGGCACGAAGGTCGGGTCGAGCACCTGCTGCAGGTCGTGCTTAAGCGAGGCGGGACCGATGGTGCCCTGCCAGACGAGTGGCAGGAGTATGAAGTATACGGCGGCCATGAGGGCGCTGGCCAGCATGGCGCGGGGCACGTTGCGTCTGGGATCCCTGGTCTCGCCCACGTGGCAGGCCGCGGCCTCGAAGGCCGGTGCGGCGAAACCGATCAGATACAGGCCGGCCATGGCGCTCGTCACCCGGCCGAAGAGGCCGGGGAACCTTGTGGTGAGGTGATAGGTGGTCGCCTGGTGCCAGTTGACGTGGCCGCTCAAGATTGGGGCCAGGCCCGACCAGAGGGCCAGCGCGGCCGAGGCGGTTGCCAGCGGGATGGCGACCGTGGTAGCCCGGTGTATGCCGCACAGATTGACGGCCGTGAAGATCAGCACCAGGGCCACGGCGAGCTGAGGGACGGACAGGGCCGGCAGGTACCAGGCGTGGATGGCGGAGGCGGAGAGGAGGGCCGTGAGCCCGCAGGTCGGCACCCATCCCCACCAGTAGCAGACGCCGGTCAGGTTGGCGAGGACCGGGCTATAGGGCCGAAAGGCCTCGGCGCAGGTCGCGGCGATGCCGCCGACTCGATTGGGCCACATCAGGACGAGCTCGGTCCAGCCGGGTGCGGCGGCCCAACTCAGCAGCAGGCCGATGATCAGCAACGGGACCGCGGCGCTGCCCTGGCTGGCGACCAGTCCGGTGGAACCGGCGATCAGGAAGAGGCTCTGGTTGCTGCCGCCCATGGCGAGCGCCGTGGTCCCCAGCCAGCCAATCGTTCGGGGATGACGCGTGGACGTGGACGGATCGGAGTCGCCGGACAACGCCATGCACCCTCCCTGGAGCCTGTTACGTTGCCTTGCTAAGGCGGTGCTTATAGGGATACTACCGGTAGCCGGATTCGCGCGGCTGCTGCCACGGGACGCCATGGCGACCATTGTAAGGCCCGATTGTCCCAGGGGCAATCACCCAACAGGGGGATAGAGAGGGGTATACTCTTGATCTGGGATCGACGGCTGGAGGCAACCGGCTACGCCGGGAAAGGGGGACCAGTGGCGCGGATATGGGCAACGGGCCGGCGCCTGTTGGATGGAGCAACCTCGGACGGGTCCAGGCATCGCTCGCTCTGGTTGAAGGAGATGCCGGACATCGCCGATGTGGCGCCCGCGTTGCGCGGCGCGACGCGCGCCGACGTGGCCATCATCGGCGGCGGGTTCGTCGGGCTGTGGACGGCCATTCGCATCAAGCAATGGGATCCGTCCTGCGACGTCGTGGTGCTGGAGCAGGATATCTGCGGTGGCGGCGCGTCGGGGCGCAATGGCGGCTTCGTGCTGTCGTGGTGGCCCAAAGTCTCTACGTTGGTGAAGCTGTGCGGCGAGGACGAAGCGCTGCGCCTGGCGCGGGCCTCGGAATCCGCGGTCGGCGAGATCGAGGCGTTCTGCGCCGAGCACGGGATTGACGCCCACTACCGGCGTGGCGGCTTCCTCTGGACCGCCACCGCCCCGGCGCACATCGGCGCCTGGGAGGGCGTGGTGCGACTCTGCGAGCGGCTGGGCGTCGAGGCATTCCAGCGCCTCTCGCCCGAGGAGGTCGCCCGGCGCAGCGGATCGCCCGCTCATCTGGCCGGCGTCTTTGAGCCGGGCGCGGCGACGGTGCAGCCGGCCGCACTGGTGCGGGGGTTGCGTCGCGTGGCGCGCGAGCTCGGCGTGCGCATCCACGAACAGAGCCGCGTGATCGGCTTCACCCGCAGCTACCCGGTGGCCGTGCGGACCGACGGCGGGTTGGTGGCCGCCGAAAAGCTGGTCATCGCCATGAATGCCTGGGCGGCCGGCCTGCGCGAGCTGCATCGGGCGTTGGTCGTGGTGTCGAGCGATATCGTGGCCACGCCGGCGATACCAGATCGCCTGCAGCGGATCGGCTGGACGGGCGGCGAATGCATCGCCGATTCCCAAATGATGGTGGACTACTACCGCACCACGCGCGATGGGCGCATTGCCTTCGGCAAGGGCGGCTGGGGCATCGCGCTGGCCGGCTTCATCGGCCCCTCTTTCGACAGACATCCCCGGCGCGCAGAGAGCGTCGTCGCCGACTTTCGCCGCTACTATCCGATGCTGGCCGACGTGCCGATCGTCGACGACTGGAGCGGGCCGATCGATCGCTCGACGGACGGCGTGCCCATCTTCGGCCATCTGGGCCGCAGCGAGAACATCCTCTACGGGGTGGGCTGGAGCGGCAACGGCGTGGGGCCGAGCGTCCTCGGCGGCAAGATCCTGGCCAGCCTGGCCTTGGGGCTGGACAACGAATGGAGCCGAACACCGCTGATCGATCACGCCCATCCGGCATTCCCGCCCGAGCCGGTTCGCTTCCTGGGCGCGCACCTCGTGCGCGAGGCGGTCATCCGCAAAGAGCGCGCCGAGGCGGAGGGGAAGCAGCCGCATCCCCTGGCGACGGGCCTGTCCCGGCTGGCGCCGGCCGGCTTGGAGGACAAGGAGCCGTAGTCCGCGGCGGGGTATCGGGATGGTGCTCAGAAACGAGCCAAGGGGAGCGGGCAAGGAGCTCACGGATAAGGCGGCTTCAGCCATAACCGCCACCGGCCCAAAAATGCTCGCTCCCCTTCCACCACACGAGACGTGCGGCCAACTAGGGTGCGGTGCCGCACGCCGCTTGCGGGTGTGCTTGGACTCTTTGGAGGCTCTACCGGTCGGGGTCACCGTCCGGTAACGTCTCCACGTTATTTATAGCAATATCTGTGCCATGCCTGCCAGATTGGGGCTCGAAAGCGAGAACGTGCCCCATTTTGCCCCCGGCAACTCCTCTGCCAGCCTGCTGAATCGGCACTCTCGTCCGTGGCCGCGCGTCCCGGCTAGGCGTTGACGTCGACGACGATCCGGCCACGCACCTGTCCCGCCAGTATGGCCCGACTCAACGCGGGCACCTCACGCAGCGGTACGACCTGGCTGATGCTGTCCATCAGATGCCCGGGCATCTGCTGCGCGAGTCGCGCCCAGGCCGCGCGGCGGCGCTCCTGCGGGCACATCACGGAGTCGATGCCCAGCAGGCTCACCCCGCGCAGGATCAGCGGGTAGACCGTGGTGTGCAGCTCGTGCCCTCCCGCCAGGCCGCACACGGCGATGGCCGACTGGTAGCTCATGGAGCGCAGCAATCCGGCCAGCGTCTCTCCTCCGACCGTGTCGACGGCTCCCGCCCAGCGCTCCGACTCCATCGGGCGCTTGGACGGTGCCGACAGGACACCGCGATCGATGATCTGGCGCGCGCCGAGATCGCTCAGGTAGGCATGAGCCTCCGCGCGGCCGCTGGACGCCACCACGTTATGGCCGCCGGCCGCCAATAGCGCCACGGCTATGCTGCCCAGGCCGCCCGCCGCGCCCGTCACCACGACCTCCCGCTCGTCCGGTGCCAGGCCGTACTGTTCCAGCGCCATGACGGCGAGCATGGCCGTGAATCCGGCCGTGCCAAGGGCCATCGCACCCCGCAGGTCGAGGCCTGCCGGGAGCGGCACCAGCCATTCCGAGCGCACGCGCGCCCGTTGCGCAAAGCCACCCCAATGCCGCTCACCGATGCCCCACCCCGTCAGTATGACCCGATCACCCGGACGGTAGTCCGGTGACTCCGAACGTAGCACGGTACCGGCAAGATCGATACCCGGCACAAACGGGAAGCTACGGATGATCCGCCCTTCACCCGTTACCGCCAGGCCATCCTTGTAGTTGAGGCTTGAGTAGGCGACGGCAATGTCCACGTCGCCGTCCGGCAGCGTGTCGGGGCTCAGCTCCTTCAGCGTTGCCTTGGTCGCCCCGTCTTCCTGCTGCTCCAGTACCAAAGCCTGAAACCAATCGCCTGCCATCACCATCCTCCATTCCATCCGATAACGTGGCCTGCCTCGCTCTTCCCCTATGGTAGTGTATGACGGCGCTGGTGCCGCGAGCAGCGACGGGACATGCCGGTGTCGGAAATTCTCCGTCCGGCGATTGACCGCGCCTCGCCCGCGATGTTATACTCGCAGATCATGTAAGCGCCTACATCCGTGCCAGCGGGGAGGGAACTGGGCGCGGACAAGCCAACTGGGCATTGGGGAGGGAGTAGTGAGCGACCGTCTGGCGATCCTCGGCGGCACACCGGTGGTGCCGTCCGGCATACATACAGCTTGGCCTACCATCACCGAGGACGACAAGGCCGCGGTCCTCGGCGTACTGGAACGCGGCACCGTCGGCGGTGCCGAGGCACCGGAAGCCGTCGGCCTGCAGGACGAGTTCGCGGACTATGTCGGCGCGCGCTATTGCCTGGCCACCAACAGCGGGACCGCGGCGCTTCACCTGGCCTTGCTGGCGTTGGGATTGCAGCCGGGCGACGAGGTCATCACCTCGGCCTTCTCGTTTTCCGCCACGGCCCATGCCATCCTGCACGCCCTGGCCGTTCCGGTCTTTGCCGATATTCGTCCGGACACCTACACCATCGATCCGCAGGCCATCGAACAGTTGATCGGGCCCCGCACCAGGGCCATCATCCCCGTCCATATCCATGGCCTGCCGGCCGATCTCGACGACATCTTCGCCATCGCCGAACGGCACGGCCTGGCGGTGATCGAGGACGCCTGCCAGGCCCACGGCGCCACCTACAAGGGGCGGCGTGTCGGGCCCATCGGCCGCATGGGCGCCTTCAGCCTGAACTTCACCAAGTCCTTCCCGGGCGGCGAGGGCGGTTTGCTGGTGAGCGATGACGAAGAGCTGATGCGGCGCGCGAATATGTATCGCATCTTCGGCGAGCGCACCGAGAAGATGGACGACGAGCTGTTCCGCCCCTATCATTCCTACGTCATCGGCTGGAACTATCGCACCCAGGAGCTGCCCGCGGCCTTTGCCCGCAGCCAGTTGCGCCGCCTGGATGCCAACAACGAACGCGCCGCCCAGAACGCCGAGTACCTGACCGCCGGCCTGTCCGGCCTGAAAGGCGTGCACCCGCCTCACGTGCCGGCCGATCGCACGCACGTGTTCCAGAAGTATCGGCTGCGCCTGCACGGCGATGAGTTGGGGTTCAACGGCGACGCCGTCGCGCTGCGCAACCGCGTCCTGCTGGCCCTGCGCGCCGAGGGCGTCGAGGCAGTGCTCTGGCACACCACCCCGCTGCCCCTGTATCCGGTCTTTCAGCGGCGCGAAGGCTATGGCGGCGGCTTCCCCTGGACCGTTCCGCCGGCTGACCGCGACATCTCGTATGACCCGCGGGGCTACCCCGAGGCGAGCCGCCTGCTGGACTGCTCCATCATCCTGGGCTCTGAGCGCCATCCGCTCTGCGGACAGCAGGAGGGGGTGATGCCGTACTACGTCGAGGCGATGCACAAGGTGATGGGCCGGCTTGACGATCTGCTGGCCGCCGACATCCCGGATCGATCTGTGTAGAGGACTGCAACATGCGCATCGGTATGTTCACGGACAGCCTTATCGGCTCGTCGCTCGACGAAGCGCTCGATACGTCGCGCGACCTGGGCCTGCGCGACCTGGAGATCGGTACCGGAAACTATTCGCCGGCTCCGCACTGCGATCTGCGCGCCGTGCTCGGCGATAAGGCGGCGCGAGATCGCTGGCTGGATGGCTTCACGCGCCGCGGCCTGTCCATCTGTGCATTGAATTGCAGCGGCAATCCGCTGCATCCGGACCAGGAGCATGCGCGGCAACACGATGCCGTCATCCGCGACACCCTGCGACTGGCGGGCGAGCTTGGCGTGTCCCGCGTGGTGACCATGTCGGGCTGTCCGGGCGCTCCGGGCGACTCGTCGGTGCCGCACTGGTCCATCGGCGCCTTCCTGCCGGACTATGAGGACGTGTTCACATGGCAGTGGGAAGAGCGCATCCTGCCCTATTGGCACGATCTGGCCGCGTTTGCCGCCGCACAGGGCGTGGAACGCGTCTGCCTGGAGTTGCATCCCGGCATGACCGTCTACAATACCTACACCTTGCTCCGCCTGCGCTCGGAGGTCGGCCCTGTTGTGTTCGCCAACCTCGATCCCAGCCACCTGTTCTGGCAGGGCATGGACCCCCTGGCGGTGATAGCGGCGCTGGGCGATGCCATCGGCTACGTGCACGCCAAGGACACCCTGATCGATCTCAACAATGCGGCGCTGAACGGCTTCATGGACAGCCGCTGGCTGGGGAAGCCCGGCGAGATGCCCTGGTATTTCTGCACTATGGGCTATGGCCACGATGCCGGCTTCTGGAAGGCCTTCGCTGTCAAGTTGCGGGCGCACGGCTACGATGGCGTCCTCAGCATAGAGCACGAGGACCCGCTCATGACGCCGCTGGACGGCGTGCGCAAATCGGTGCGCTTCCTCGAGGAGGTGATCCCGGCCGAATAACGCGGGCCTGCGCTGTTTCCCAAGATGTTACCCCGCCGGAGTACATATGCGCACGGCCCAACGGGGGTGCCTCGGAATAGTTCGCGCGGGGCGACCTGACCCTGAAGGGTCATGGCAGGCACCCGGCCCTGCAGGGCCACCGCCCGACCATTCATGGTCGTGTGCCTGTCCGGGCCATTTATGGCTTGGTCCCTGCCATGAGGCTTCAGCCTCAGGCCGTTTCCTCGCCAACAACAGTAAGGCACACCCCGGTCCAACGGAGCATCTTGCGGACGCTCTTCATTGCCACTATGCTGATGATGCTGGTGCGTGACGTGGGCCGCGTTCACCGAGGTATGTGCGCGTGACGCGTCGGGAGGGTGCGACAGCATCATCTCTCTCAGCCCCGGCGATCAGGTCTCTCCGTTCAGACGGCGTTGCGCCATTGTGGAGCCAGGTGAGCGACCATCTTCTTCTACCGGCGACCGCGGGTGAGCTGCCTTACCGTCAGGCCGTTCCCACAAACGGAGGGCCCCGCCGGGCATTGCCCGTCGAGCCCTGGGACAGTGCCGGGGTGCGACCATGGTATGGCCGCGAGCCGGCGGCGCCCTATGCAGACCTGGCCGAGTCGCCGCTGGCCCTGGGCGTGAGTTGCTTCATCGCCGAACGGTCCGGCCGAGCCGGCGAGGTCGTGATCCGGCATTCGTCCCTGGGCCCTCGCCGCCGGCGGGGCGCCGAGATCATCATCGGCCGCCCGTTGATCGGCCTGAGCCTCTCGGCGGGGCGCGTGCCAGCTCTCTCCGCTGCCCTCAGTCGTGGAGAGGTCACCTACAGCGAGCAGCCGCTCGAACTCTTTGAGAACGGCCTGCACTGGTTGCCGCAGAGCGCCGTGCGGCAGCTCCTGCAGGTGCTCGGCATCGACCGATTGATAGTCGCGCCGGTGCGCGCCAGGGGCTACGCAGAAGGCGTCGTGATAGCGGTCGGGAGCCGCCTGAGCGAGGCGGATACGGCGCTGGTCGTGCACCTGGGCGTGCGGGCCGGCGAGATGCTGGAGGTATCGCGTGCCATAGATGGGTTGCAGCGCTATCAAACGGCGGCGCGAGCCTTGAGCGCCATGAGCGGGCAAGTCCTGGCCGGCGACACCTCCGGAGAGGTGCCCGGGTGGGCGGTTCGTGCGCTGCGCGAGCCCCTGGGCGCCGTCGGGGCGGCCATCTGGCTTCGTCGTGAAGGCGCCGCCGGCGACGGTCTGGACCCCGGTCTGTTGCATCTCGCCGCCCACGAGGGTGTGTCCACCGATCTGCTCCCCTTCGTGGAGTCGATGCCCATCGGGGGTGAGGGATTCTGCGCCTCGGCCGCGCGGGACGGACACACCCGCGTCGTCTCGGCGCCCATGGCGACCGGTCCGGCGGCAGACGATGAGGCCGAGGTCGCCGTGGCGATCGCCCTGCACGCCGCGGGCCAGATGTACGGCGTGCTGGGGCTCTCCTTCGCCCCGCCGCGCGGCCCGCGGCCCGACGATCTGGTCTTCGTGGAGGCTCTGGCCACCCAGATCGGCCTCACGCTCGCCGGCTCGCGTTCCCTCTTAGAGGCCGAACGGATCAAGCACGAGATCCTGAGCGTGACCAGCCACGAGCTCTACACGCCCCTGACGCCGCTCAGCGGTTTCATCCAGCTCATGACGCAGATGGTTGAGGGGGCCACCCCGGATCGGCCGCTCGACCAGGCGCGACTGCGGCGCTACCTGGGGATCGTGCAGCGGCGGCTGGATCACCTGACCCGCCTGGTCCGCGCGCTGCTCGACCTGACGAGCTTGCAGCAGGGCATGTTCACGCTTGCTCTGGCCGAGGTCGATATAGTCGCCATTGCGCAGGAGGTGCTGGCCGGCTTTGAGCCGATCGCGACGCATCCAGCCGGTGCTGCGCATACTCTGGTCCTCGATGCGCCCGCTCCGGTGGTGGCGCGCTGCGACGCCCAGCGCATCGACCAGGTGCTGACTAACCTCATCTCAAACGCCGTGAAGTACTCGCCCGGCGGTGGTACCGTGTTGGTCCGCATCTACCGCGACGGCGATGACGCCGTGATCCGCGTGGAAGACGAGGGCATCGGCATCACGGCGGCCCAGGCCGAACAGTTGTTCCGGCCCTTCGTCCGCGGCTCGGGCCCGGAGTATGCCAACGTGTCCGGGGTCGGACTGGGACTGTACATCTGCCGCGAGATCGTCAGCCGGCACGGGGGCACCATCACCGCCGGACCGCGCTGCCAGCACGGTCCAGACCCGGGCACCGTCGTCCAGGTGACCTTGCCGCTGGCCGGACCCCGGCTCTCCGCTCAGTCGCCGTAGGGCACCCAGATATTCTTGACCTGGGTGGCTTCGCGCAGGAAGCTCCGGCCCTGTCCCTGGGCCGGATCGCGCCAGTCGCGCGGCGGCCGGTTGAGCATCCAGGTGCGCTTCATATTGCCGGCCGAGGCCAGCTCGACCTGGCGCGCCCCGCTGTCGGGACCCGCGTACCACACGGCGTCGACGTCGTCGTGTTCCGCCAGCACGCGGGCCAGCGTCTCGCGCGCTCCGGTGACGATGTTGACGACGCCGGGCGGCAGATCCGACGTCTCGAATACCTGGTAGAGGTCGGTCGCTGCCAGGGGGTAACGCTCGGAGGGTACGGCTACCACGGTGTTGCCCATGGCGATGGCCGGCGCGACGAGCGACACAAAGCCCAGCAACGGCTGCCGGTCGTCGCAGATCAATCCCATCACCCCGATCGGCTCGTGCGCGGCGATGGTCAGCCCGCGCAGCGGGGTGGCGTGCACGCTGCCGTCGTACTTGTCCGCCCAGCCGCCGTAGCAGAACAGGCGCTCGATGGTGGCCTCCAGTTCCCGCTCCGCCTCGGCCAGCGGCTGGCCGGTCATGGTGGCCAGCCGCGCGGCGAACTCCTGCCCGCGCGTGGAGAGGTTCTCGGCGATGTAATAGAGGATCTGCGCGCGATTGTGGGCCGTGGCGGTAGCCCAGCCCGACGCGGCATGCGCGGCTTCCACGGCATTGCGAATGTCCTTGCGGTTGCCCTCGCCGACCTCTCCGAGATAGCGGCCATCGGGGGCGAGGACCGTCCTGCTGTAGCCCGAGTCGGGGCGCGCCTGCTTCCCGCCGATGAACATCTTGGGCGTGCGGTCGATGGCGGGGAGGCCAAGCGGCGGCAGCTCGTCGCTAGAGTGCCCGTTGCCCCGTGCGCCATCGGCCTCTGCAAGCGGGGCCGTGGCCGTCGCATCGACCCCCGATGACGGCGCCTCGCCGTGGCCGTTGGCGGCAAGGGGCAGCGTCTCGCTGCCGGCGGCTTCTGTGCCCTGCGCCTCCCATGGTTCGCGCAGGTACTCGTGTAGCCCCTCCCGGCCGCCTTCGCGCCCGAAGCCGCTCTCGCGATAGCCGCCGAAGCCCGAGGCGGCGTCGAACAGGTTGGTGGAGTTGATCCAGACCGTGCCGGCCTTGATGGCTCGTGCCACGTCGAGCGCCATGTTGATATTCTCGCTCCATACGCTGGCCGCCAGGCCATAGGGGGTATTGTTCGCCAGGGCCACGGCCTCGGATTTCGTGCGGAAGGTCATGGCGGCGATGACGGGGCCGAAGATCTCCACCTGGGCGATGGTGGACGCGGGTGCCACGTCGGTGAACAGCGTCGGCGGGAAGAAATACCCGTCGGTGGGGCAGGCCCACGACGGCTGCCACGGCGTGGCGCCTTCGGCCCGGCCCTGCTCGACCAGTCTCCTGATCTTCTCGAGTTGCACGGGCGCCACGATGGCCCCGATGTCGATGGCCTTGTCCAGCGGATCGCCCACGCGCAGATGCTCCATGCGCGCGCGCAGACGCTCCAGCAGGCGCGGCGCCACGCCCTCCTGCACCAGCAGGCGCGATCCCGCGCAGCAGACCTGGCCCTGGTTGAACCAGATGGCATCGACCACGCCCTCCACCACGCTATCCAGGTCGGCGTCGTCGAAGACTACGAAGGGCGACTTTCCGCCCAGTTCCAGCGACAGGCGCTTCCCGCTGCCGGCCGTGGCACGGCGGATCAGGCGGCCGACCTCGGTTGAGCCGGTGAAGGCGATCTTATCGACGCCGGGATGCTCCACCAGCAGGGCGCCGGTCTGACCGTCGCCGGTCACGACGTTCAGGACGCCGGGTGGCAGGCCGGCGCGCTGCGCCAGCTCGCAGAAGAGGATGGCGGTGAGGGAGGTGAACTCTGCGGGCTTGAGCACGACGGTATTGCCGGTGGCCAGGGCCGGTGCCACCTTCCAGGCCAGCATCAGCAGCGGGAAGTTCCAGGGGATGATGGCGCCGACCACGCCCACCGGCTCGTGTCCGGGGAACTCCTCGTCCATGAGTTGTGCCCAGCCGGCGTGGTGGTAGAAGTGCCGCGCCACTAACGGGATGTCGATGTCGCGACTCTCGCGGATCGGCTTACCGTTATCCATGCTCTCCAGCACCGCCAGCAGGCGCGCGTGCTTCTGCACCTGCCGGGCCAGGCCATAGAGGTAACGGGCCCGCAGGTGGCCCGGCGTGCGTTTCCAGTCCTTGAGGGCCTCGCGCGCGGCGCGGACGGCATCTTCGACGTCGGCGGTGCCGGCCTGGGCGACCTTGATCAGCGGCTGCCCGGTGGCGGGATTCACGCTGTCGAAGTAGGTAGCTTCGCGCGGCGTGACCATCCTGTTGTTGATGAACAGCGGCAAGGCTGGCGCGTGCGCCTCCAGCCACTCCTGCGCCGGCGCGGCCGACTCTGGCGCCGGACCGTAGGCCATGCTCTGAAAGATCTCCGCGACGCTCATCGCCGGTCCTCCCTCCACTGCAACACCTATCTGCCTACACTGTACCGCGTCGCGGGCCGCGATCCGATGTGCGGGCAGAGCCAGCTGTGCTCACGTTGACGGTGCGGCCAGTCCCTGGTAGTATTGGCACTACCATGACCACCCTGCATCAGTCCCTGCTGGCGCTGCAAGCGCTTGACGCCGAGATCGATTCCTGCAAGCGGCGGATCGCGGCCCTCAAGGCGGAGCTGGCCGACGATACCGCGGT
>Ga0070740_10003466_pt1 | contig 16702 bp, 17 predicted proteins | sample Coa_R2_FD_67286 | JGI IMG/M metagenome (GOLD analysis project Ga0070740, IMG submission 67286) | Surface soil microbial communities from Centralia Pennsylvania, which are recovering from an underground coalmine fire - Coalmine... | ecosystem: Environmental > Terrestrial > Soil > Unclassified ... | reverse complement strand
GTACAGAGCAGAGCGGCGCTCCAGGATCGAAGAGTCATCTCTTGATGATAGTAGGACAAGCTTCCGCTTGTCAGCACCGCGCCGCGGATCTATTTCGGGCCAACGGGCCGGAGCCGGGCTCCTACTGCTCGGCCCACTCGCGCTCCAACATGCGCGAATATTCCCCCGAGGCGAAGATCTCGAACTCGAATCCGAGGTCCTCGATCTCGGTGAACGCGATCTGGGCTTGCCGCGTTGCAAAGATCTGGTCGGCGTAGCGGTAATAGTTGCGGATGAACTCCTCGGAAAGCGCCCGGCGGTCCGGGGCCGCCGCGAACAAGGTATTAAGCGCAATGGCGCGCATGAAGATCGACCGGTAGTCGGAGACACCCCAGCGCCGCAATTTCGCCTGAACAGGCTCCGGGGTATGATCCACCAGCAGAGCCGCGAAGCTCTGGTGCCGGATGCCGAGGCCGCTCAGGCCGGGTTGACGGCTGGTGAATTCCAAGCACTGATCGATCCAGCGCATCACGTCCTTACCCAAATAAAACAGCATGAGAAGTTCAGAGTAGCGGCCTTCGAGCAGGGCGGTGTCCAATTGCTCAGTGGTGCGGTCGCCGGAGGGCAGCAGGCCCTGTAGCATCAGGCTGGCGCGAGAACTCTCCACCAGCTTATCCGGCCCACCCGAATGCGCGAATGGGTGTAGAATCAACGGAGGCAAGAGGTGTGGGCTAGGGGTTGGACTCATGATCGGCTCCGGCTATCTTCCATGTTTGCTAGCCAGAGTATGGCAGATTAGCGGCGCTCCGTAAGTAGTACTTTTGCCTCAATCGTCTGGTCCCCTCGTAGGACCTTCACGAGTACCAGGTCTCCGGGTTTATGCGAGCGGAGGGCATAGGTGAAATCGTACAGGTTGCCGATAGGCTTGCCGTCGAACTCGATTAAGATATCGCCGGCCTTGAGCCCGGCTTTAGCGGCCGGAGTGCCGTCACGGATGTCGGCGAAGCGCACCCCCTTGGGTGGCTCATTGAAATCCGGGATGCTCCCGAAGTTCGGGCCATAGCCGCCGCCGGCGCCACCCGCCGCTCCGGCGCTCGCCGACTGGGGCTCGGACAAACGGACGAATTGCGGACGGGAGGGATCGTCTTCCAGTTTCATGGCTACCTGCGCCACGTAACTGAGGAGCTTAGCGGCATCGCCGGAGTCGATCTTTTCGGGGGTATCGCTGGGCTTGTGATAATCGCCGTGCAGGCCGGAGAAAAAAAACAAAACCGGGACCTGCTTCAGCGTGAACGACATGTGATCGCTGCCGCCGTAGCCCAGCTTTTCTGATAAATCAAAATGCAGGCCATCCGGGGCCTTCACATCTTCAATCAGCCTGGCGAGGGAGGATCCGGTGCCGCTGCCATTGATGTAGACCTTGCCGTCGCGAATGCGCCCGATCATGTCCATGTTGATCATGGCCACGGCGTTTTTCAGCGGCAGGAGCGGGTGGTCAACGTAGTACTCGCTGCCCAGAAGTCCCTCCTCTTCCCCCGCGAAGGTGAGAAACAGAAGTCCTCGCTTCGGCCGCGGCTGCTTGGAGAACCAGCGGGCCAGCTCGATCACGCCGGCCGTGCCGGAGGCATTATCGTCAGCTCCGGGATGGACCTGCCCGATTTGGGAGGGGGCGAGCGAATGCTCGTCACCGAGGCCCAGATGATCGTAATGCGCCCCGATGATCACGTACTCGCTGGTCTGGCCCGGAAGATACGCGGCGACGTTATGGACGGTCTTCGAATCGTGGCGGATCTCAACATCCAGGTCCACTTTGAGCTTTGTGAACGCGAAAGAATGCGGCTGCCCGTCTTTGTCGATTTCGGCGGCGATCTGGCGCAGGTCGCGGCCCTCGGCCTGGAACCACGCCTCGGCTTCTTCGGCCTTGACCTGGACGAAGGCGATCCCGGAATCCGTGGGGCCGGTGGCCTTGCCGAATTCGAGCAGCTGGTCGGACTCGGCGGGATGGGCGGCCACATCGTTCACCAGAATCACGCCTCGCGCGCCATGGAGCTTCGCGTTGGAGGCCTTCATCGCGAAGGCCGAATGGCTGGTCAGCTCCTTGCCCTCAAAGACGCTCTGGTCATCGAACTCCTGCGGCTCGTGCCGGAAGATCAGGACGAACTTGTCCTTTACGTCGAGGCCGGCGTAATCGTCGTAGTGCAGATCGTTGGCGGTGATGCCATAACCGGCGAACACCACGTTGCCGGAGAACTTGCCCGAGGCGGAGAAGCTGAACGGGATATAATCGCGCGCGGAGCTAAGTTCCTTCCTGACGCCGCCGTCATCGGCCTTCAGGCGATTGCCCCGGCCCAGGTGCGCGTGGATGGTGACCACGAAGGGCTGTTCATAGTTCTTGCCGTCGGCAGGCTTGATGCCGAAAGACCTGAACTGGTTCGCGATATAGCTGGCGGCGGTTTCGAGCTCCGGCGACCCGGTGGCCCGCCCCTTCAACGCGGGTGAGGCGAGGTAAGAAACCTCCGCCTGATAGGTCTGCGGGTCGATCACCGGAACTGCGGCGAAAGCGGCGGCGGCAGAGAAAAACAGCGCCGCTGCGGCCGCGCGAGCTACTTCTTTATGACTTTGGGAATCTCCACGACACAGCATTTCTCTGCCTCCTCGGCCGCCTTGGCCTGATGATCCAGCTCCAGCGTGATCAACTGTTGCAGAGTCTGCCACTGCGCCATCTGATCCACCAGCTTCCGGCCATTGAGATAGAGCGTCGGGGTGGCGTCCACTCCCAGCGACCGGCCGATCTCCACCGTGCGGTTTACCTCCGCCTCGGTGGCCTTGCTATCCACGCAGCGGCCGAGTTGCACCGTATCGATGCCGTTGCCGCCGGCCCACTCCATCAGCTTGGAGTTGAAATTGTCCGCGGTGACGTCAGATTGAATCCCGTAGATCCAGTCGTGATATTTCCAGAACGCGTCGCCGCTCTGACGCACGATACACCGGCCGGCGATGGATGCGGGCCTGGCCCAGGGGTGAATCTGATCCAGTGGGAAATCCATGAAGACCACACGAACCTTGCCGGGGAAGGTCGCGGGAATCTGCTGGCGGAGCGTGGTGGCCTCGGCTTTGCAGTACGGGCACTGGAAATCGCCGAAGACCACCAGATTGACGGCCGTCTTCTCATCGCCGCCATAGCTCGGCTGGCCCGTGATGTTCAGTTTGTCCAGCGCGTCCTGGAAGGGGCTCTTGTTCAGGTCCCATACTTCGCCCTTGAAAACCTTCTGGCCATCGCTCGAGACGTAGTAGTTCTGGTCGAGCGACGCCTGTTTGTAAGACAGGTGCACCGTGAGCTGATTGAAGCCAGGCATGCCGTCCACGGGTTTGGGATCGTCAATCTTGACGTTGACGTCGGGAACCCACAGTTCGACGTGCCGCAGGTAGGTTTCGAGCTTGGCTTTATCGATCTTGGGCGCGGCGGGCTTCGGCGGCGGCCCTTGCCTTTGCGCGAAAGCCGAGACGCAAACGAGAAAACACGTTAGAAATTTCATGGGGACCTGCCTTTTAGTTTACCGTCAACTGACGCCTATTCTTACAAAGGCGTTTGCCACCCGGATTGCGCGGGCCGGGGCCGCGGCCGGGTTTTCGTGCTCGGAGTACCTGACGTCAAAGCCGTAGTAGCCACGTTTAGGCTCCCGGTGAACAATGAGGCGTCGATCGTGAACGTCCAGAACCCCAGACTCGCCAATTCCCGCGCGGGTGTGAAGGCCAGCGGCCGGCATGAGCATCATTATACTGGTGCTTGCCCTACTGGGAATTGCCGCGAACCTGGCTCGCCGCCGCGCTGACGCTCGCACTGACTCTGTTGTATTTGTTCGATCTCGGCGGGGCCGGTTTTCTCGGTCCGGATGAGCCTCGCTACGCCGCAATCGGCCGGGAAATGGCTGCTTCCGGCGATTGGGTTACGCCCCGGCTCAACGGCTCGCCCTGGTTCGAAAAGCCTCCCCTGCTCTATTGGACGACGGCGATAGCAATTCGCGCCGGCCTCCGCGATGAATGGGCCGCGCGCCTTCCGGTGGCGCTCGAAAGCCTCGCATTTCTGGCGCTTTTCTTCGAACTATTGCGGCGCGCGTTCTCCCTGCGTGTGGCCGCAACGGCCACGGCCATCCTGAGCACGTCCGCGGGGTGGGCGGTCGCCAGTTTTGCCGCGGTAACGGATTTGCCCATGTCGGCAGCGCTGGCGGCGGCGATGCTTCTGGTTGCATTCGGCCGCGATGCGCGGGGCTGGCTTGCCGGCGCGCTGCTCGGACTCGCGATTTTGGCCAAGGGGTTCGTGCCGGTGGTGTTGTTTGCGCCGTGGTTTTTTGCCGCCCGCGGCCGGCGGAGGGCGATCGTCATCGCGGCCGTGGCCGTTGCGGCTCCATGGTACGTCCTATGCCTCTCGAAAAACGGCTCGGCATTCTGGAACGATTTCTTCTGGAAACAGCACGTGCAGCGCGCGCTCTCCGCCGAAGCGTTGCAGCACGGGCAGCCCTTCTGGTATTACATTCCGGTGCTGCTGGGCTTGCTGTTCCCATGGACGCCGGTCCTGGGGCTGGCGGCGAATCGCAAAATCTACGAAGAGCCGCGCGTCCGGGCGCTCGGCCTCTGGCTGGTCTTCGCGTTGGTATTTTTTTCGGCGGTTCCCAACAAACTTCCGCTCTACGTTCTGCCGCTGCTGCCCGCGCTGGCGGTGGTGCTGGCGAGCGCCCTGGACCAGGCTCGCGCCCAGCCGGCCTGGATCGCGTGCTGTGTCGCATTGCTGCTGCTGGCGCCGGGTCTGGCTGCGGGACTGCCCGACGCCTTTCTTCAGGGCGCGACCAAGGCGCATTGGGCGTTGCTCCCCTCGGGGCTGGTTTTCCTCGTTGCGGCAGCCTTCGTATGGAGGCTCGGGAGGCGCCGTGAGTGGTTGCTGGCAATGCTCGCCGCGGCCGTCGCCGCCGGAGGAGGCATCGCTTACCTGAAAGCGGGCGTGCTTCCGGTTTTAGATCGCCACGATTCCGTCCGGGCATTCTGGCGTGCCCATCCCGAAGCGGCGCAGGCGTGCCTGGACCGCAGCGTATCGAGGACCTGGCAATACGGGTTGGAATATTACGCGGGCCGCGCGCTTCCCTCCTGCGGCGCAGAGAATTCCCCGCGAATCGCCGCGCGCGGGCGGGCCCTGGTGGTCGAGTAGTTCCGCCGCCAGCATGTTCCCAGTACCCCGGTAAAAACGTATGGGTACCGTTGTGTTTGGACCCTTAGTATCGGCGGCCCACAACCAAGTCGCTATTTTCGAGCCTCGATTCCAGAGCTAAAGTTCTGGCATGAAACACGACATTCTGAAGCGTATCAGCGTGGACGTTCCGGAAATGGCGCTGCTGCTCGCCGGCTCGCTTCTCGCGGGCGTCGGATGCGTGGGAATACTGGCGACCGGCAGTCCCGCGGTTGCCGAGGTCACGAAACTGCTCGTGAAGGGATCCGTGGAAAAGCGAATCGCGTTCTTTTCTTTCGTCAACGGCCTGAGCCCGGTGGTGTTCTGGCCGGTGGTGCTGTTTACGATTCCGCTGCTGACGATGATCGTCATGACGAGCCGGCGCCTCTCGCGATTTCGCGCGACCTACAACGAGCTGAGGGAATGGAAGAATCGCTTCTCCGATGCGAAATACTCCGCCTTCTGAGCGGCCGTCCCTAACATTCCGCGAGCTTTCTTCGTAAAAACCGCCGCTCCGGCTCCGAGCAGGGGCATTCCAGCGCCTGGCGGAAGCACGCGGCCGCTTCAGCGCGCCGTTCGAGCTTCAGCAGCAGGTGTCCCCGCACGGCGAGGTACAGGTAGTACCTATGAATCTTGGGCGCCTCGCTCAAGCGCTCGATCTCTTCGAGCGCCCGCTCCGGGCCGTGAACACGTTCGACGGCCACCGCACGGTTGAGCAGGACCACGGGCGACCCCGTCGAGGCCAACTGATCGAAGAGTTCCAGAATCAAATTCCAGTCAATCGCATGCAGCCCGTCATACCGCGCGTAGGTGGCCGCCAGCGCCGCCTGCACATGGTATTGCGAGACTTCATCGCCCGAAATCGAAAGATCGAAGTGGTGGAAACCCAGTGCGATCAATTTTTGGTCCCAGCGGCTGCGGTCCTGGTCTTCGAGCAGCACCAGGTCGCCGGCTTCGTCAGTTCGCGCGGGCACCCGCGCGGTGTTGAGCGCGATCAGGGCCGTGAGGGCGTGAACTTTGGGCGCCGCCACGGAGGAAGCGGCCAACAGCCGCGCGAGTCTCAGCGCCTCACAGCACAGATCCTGGCGGACCAGGTCCTGGCCCTCATGCGCCGCGTAGCCTTCGTTGAACATGAAGTAGATCGTTTCCATGACCGAATCGAGCCGCTCGGGCAGTTCGCATGTGGCAGGCATCGCCAGGCTGAGGCGGCTTTCGAGAATCTGCCGTTTTGCGCGAACCAGGCGTTGCGCGATGGCGCGGTCATCCGCCAGAAACGCGCGCGCGATTTCCCTCACGCTGAATCCGCCGACGGTTTTCAGGCTCAGGGCGATGCGCGCTTCGTGAGGAATCGCCGGGTGGCAGCACATGAAAATCATGCGAAGTTCGTCATCCCGGAGCTGGTCTTCGATTCCAGGGTCGTCCGGAGCCCGCACGGAGGCGCGGACCAGTTCGGCGAGCAGCGGCGCCTGTTTTTCGGCCGCCACGCGGCCCCGGCGGACCGCGTCGATGGCGGCGTTGTGCGCCACGCGAAACAGCCAGGCGATGGGGTTATCGGGAACGCCCTGGTAGGGCCAGGTCTCCATGGCTCGAACCATGGCTTCCTGCACTGCCTCTTCGGCCAAGTCGAGTTGCGCCGGCCCCAGCAGCCGGGTGAGGTGCGCGGTGATTCGTCCGGCCTGGCGCCGGAACAAGTGCTCCAGCAGCAGGCCGGTTTGAACGGATGGCATCACATCCGGTACAGTTCGCGAACCTCGATGGTTCCGCCGTATTCCAGGTGCGGATGCTCCATCGCGAGTTTCACGGCTTCATCGTAATTCGCCGCCTCGATCAGGTAGAAGCCGCCGAGGATTTCTTTGGTCTCGCTGTACGGGCCGTCCGCCGCGCGGGGTTTCCCGTTGTTGGAGCGAAGGACACGGCCGGGGTCCGGAGCCAGCCGTTTGGCGTCCACGGTGAACGGCTTCTTGGTCCACGCCATATATTTCTCGATCGCCTTTTGCATCTCCTCGGGGCTGAGATTCTGCATCCCCGCCGGGTTTTGGTACAGCAACAGCATAAATTGGGACACTTGGTTCTCCTAGCTTGATTTTCGGTGATCTCACCGTTGGTTACGACTCAAGGACGAACCAGGGCGTGGGAAATCGACACGGCCGGCGGATCATTTTCACGCGGTGGCGGCGCTTGCCTTGGGGGTAGACCGGCGGAGCCGGAACCGGTCACACGCGATCGCGAGAGCTTATGTGTAACTAGGCGCGCAGGTTAGGTCAATCGGGCCGCCGTGACGGTTGCGCGCGTCCTCTACAATCAGGACGCAATATGTTCCGGCTCTACTGGCTCAGGGAAAACGGCTGCGATACAGGGACCCGGCTTCGGGCGGATCAGCTCGAACCCTGTATCCGGCAACGCATTCTGAAGATCGCGCCGGCGGAGAGCGGCGGGAGCCCGGGCCGGCGCGCGGAATGGGAGCTGCGGCTTCCGTTCATGGACAGACGCGAATGGCGCTACCGCGAGAAGATCCTCGGAGGCCTTGCGTGGCAACGCAACGGGCACTGCATCTGGCCAGTGCTGCCGTTGCAGGCCTCCATCCGCGACCGCGCCGCGACGCTGGTCCTTACCGATCCGGTCTGGACCGCCGCGCCCGATGAGATGCATGCGAATTATTTCCGTACGTGGCGGCGTGTGTCCGTGACCTTGCAGCAATATTTGCGGCGCTGCATCGCGGAAGAGTATTTCCGAGACGTCGCCCGCTTTGAGGATCGCGAACAGGCTTCGAGCATGCTGGTGTACCGCGTGGCTCGCGTGAACCGCGGGAAGCCCTCGACCGAGTTCACCTACGACCTGCACGATTATCCGGAGAACGTCGAGACGCTGGCGGGCGCCTGGAAACATCTCGGCGTGGCGATGCGGCAGCTTCTCGAAGGCGTCCAAGCGCGGCTGCGCGAGGCGGGCATGATCCCGTTGGCTCGGCGGTATGCGCCGGTATTTCATGAAGATGTGCTGCGCTCGGTGCAGAAGAGGCCCCGGACGTTTTATGAGCTGATGGCGAAAGAATCCGCGTTCATCAATTCCCTGATCGACCTGGGTGCGGAGCGCACTGTCGCAGCCATCAACAATTTTTCAAAGACGGCGCATCATTCGCTGCGCAAGATTTGCGGCCTGGATCTGAGGAGGCTCGCGCTGGAGAGCCTGGATTTGACCACGGAGCTGCTCGCAGGCACGCCGGAACCACACGGACCGGCGGTCATAAGGGAAGATGTAGATAAATGACTCCCGCGCAGACGCCCAAGGGCTACGGCCCGGAGTGGAACCGCCAATTGCAGGAAAGCGGCTGGTGGCACAGTTTCGAACTGCCGGACGGGCGCATGCTGAAAGGCGTGAATTCGCTCGATTCCCTGAAGAACCGCATCGGCCAGTTTCCGATTCCCGCCGATTTGACGGGAAAGCGAGTGCTCGACATCGGCGTCTGGGACGGCTGGTTCAGCTTCGAAATGGAGCGCCGCGGCGCGGAGGTGGTGGCCATCGATTGCTGGGACAACCCGCGCTTTCGCGAAATTCATGCCATTTACAACTCGCGTGTGGAGTACCGTCAGATGGACGTGATGGAGATCGCGCCGGACAGCGTCGGGCGATTCGATATCGTGCTGTTCCTGGGCGTGCTGTATCACCTGAAGCACCCGCTGATGGCGCTCGAGAAGGTGTGCTCGGTGACCACGGATCTGGCGGCGGTGGATTCCTACGTGCTGCGCGACAACTTCGATCCCGGTGCGCAGCCGGTGCTCGAATTTTATGAGACCAACGAAATGGAGGGCCAGACCGATAACTGGTGCGCTCCGAATCTGGCCTGCCTGATGGCGATGTGCCGCACGGCGGGATTCGCGCGCGTCGAGTTTCGCAACATTCTGCCGTATAGCGCATGCCTGGCGTGCTATCGCCGCTGGGCGCCGGAAAATCCGCGCGGCCCGCGCGCCGAACTGCTCAGTGCGGTACACAACATGAACGGCGGGATCAACTTCGATACTCGCCGCGACGATTATCTGACTTGCGGCTTCAGGACCGGAGAAACCGGGCTCGGCTTGACGGACGTTCAGCCGGTGGTCAGCGGCTACGGCGTGCGTCCGATCAGCGTGTCCAACATGGGCGGGGATCTGTGGCAGACGAATTTCAAGCTGCCGCCGGGGCTCGAGCCGGGCTGGCATGAAGTCCGCCTGGCGGTGCGCGGCGGCCCCCCGAACGGGGATCTGCGGATTGCGGTAGAGGTTCCCTTGCCGGAGTGCACGCCGCAAATTCAGGGAGTACGCGACGGCACCAGTTGGGCAAGCGATGTTCTGGATCTGAAATTGAGCCGGGTGCTGGCGCTGTGGTGCGCAGGATTGCCGGAGAACGCGGATCGCTACAATACTTGCGTCCTGCTGAACGGGTTGCGCTGTGCGATCGAATTTCTCGCGCCGCCGGCCGGGAACCGGCAGATCAATGTGCGGGTGCCCGAGGTGGTGGCGCCCGGCCCTGCGGAACTCATCGTAAAGGTGGGGGCGTGTTCCAGCCGTCCCGCCGCGCTAATGATTCGCGCGTAGCGGCAAGAACCTCTTCAACCGACGGCTTTTCCAGTGCGATCGCACGCGGCCCGCGCGGAGCCCAGATGTGCGGGTCAGTGGCGAGAAAAATCGCGATGACCGGTGTGCCCACCGCCGCGGCCAGATGCGAGATGCCGGAATCGTTGCCGATGTACAGCCGCGCCCGGGAAATCCAGCAGGCCAGATCGTACAGATCGTCGAAGCGCGCGGCCTCGGCAAGCGGCTCCTCCGGTCCGGCGCACCAGCGCACCGGAAACGGGAGGCGGCGCGCGACCTCGCGGAAATTTTCGAGCGGCCAGCGCTTGGCGGGACTGCTGGCGAAGGGGTGAATCACCGCGAAGTTTTCGCGCGGCGCGGGCGGTACGGGAATGCGCGGAATGCCGTTGGCCGGCGGGGGCAGGGCGGGGAAGAACGTGAAGGGCAGATGGCGCACGGCCTCGCGAAAGTCGGGCCGATTCGCGCCGTACCAGGAATAAATCGAATCGAAGGATTCAAGCGCGGGGACGCGCGCGTCGTCGAGTACGCCCACCAGCTCCAGGCCCGTGTCGGCGATCGCGCGCGTGCGGTCCGCGAATCGGATCAGAGGCAGCAGGGGCCGCGGCGCCCAGACCTCGGTGTAATCCGCGCGCGCCGCTTCTAGCGCGGGCAGCGAGAGGATCACGTCGCCGATGGCGCCGGGACGAATCAGCAGGCGCCTCACTTCCACTTATACAGTCCTCGTGCATTCCCGCGCAGGACCATGCGAGCCAGCTCAGAGGCTCGCTCGCGCGTGATTTCGCCGTCTCGGAGCATCCCCGTCAGCGCGATTCCCAACGCCTGCCGGGCGCTTTTATTGGCAATGTACGCACTCTCTTGCCATCCCATTTCCATCGTGTACGGATACGCATCGGTAGCGAACAGGACTTTCTCGGGGACGTATTCCAGCCACTCCCGAAGGATTTGTGCGAGCCGCGCGGGATAAAGAATCAAGCCGTCGTTGGAGAAATCCAGATACGCATTGGACTTCGTCAGCAGCGCCGTTAGCTCGTGCGTGTAGGGCCAGCCGCCATGAAGAAAGACGAAATTGGTCTTGCGCAGGGACGGGTCGTCGAGCAGGGGCTCGAACAGCAGCGGATTCACTCCCGCGACGTTGAAATAACTGCCCGAGCCTGCGTTGGAATGAAAGTGGACGGCCATTCCGAGCCGTCCGCATTCCGAGGCGATGAACCGGAAAATATAATCCTGCAGGTCTTTATAGGGGCCTTTGCCGGCGAATGCGGATTCGGCCTCGGCTTTGGTGGGATTGCCGATATCGAGCGGGCGGAGGTAGGCCATCTCGAATTTTTCGGCCACGGCCCCGCCTTGCCTGTGGCGCTCCAGCGTGGCGCGGACCACTTTCGTCAGATAGTCATCGAGCTGCGCGGGGCGGGTGATCAAGCCGCATTCGGTGTAATAACGCTTCAGGAGTTTTTCTTCCAGCGCGAAAAACGCCTTCTGATCCGGGTTGTGGATCATCGAGGAATTGTCGAGCGGGTACATGAGCGCGTCGGCGTACGGCACCCAGAGAAACCGATTCGAGGGCAAGCCAGGGCCCATCGCGACGCGATTTGCGAGCATCGTGTCAATGCCGAGGAAGTCGAGGAGATGCTCGGGCGTTTTGATTCCGCCCAGCGCCTTGTGCGCCTCCATCAGTTCGGGCGAGCCGTTGCGCATGCGGACGGGGTCAGAAGACGGCTCCAGGTTATCGACCGGGAGGGCGTCGAATTCGGTGTCGGGCGCTTCGCCGGAGGCGGTGGGACGAACGGGGTGCGCGTGATTGTCGATCGCCTTGGTGGCCGCGATTTCGGAGGCGATCTGAGGATCGACGGGCGGGTTACTTCGCTGGCAGGCGGCGATCGCGAGAGTCAGAGCCAGCAGCAGCCTAGCGGACAATATCCACCTGAAGCCTTACGTCGATGGTTTTGGGGGCCAGGCACATACTGTCGTTGCAGGCCTGATAGCGCAGCTTGCCGGTGACGGCCGTGGGTCCGGGAATGGCGTTCGCGGGCACCTTGAAGGTGGTGCTCAGGTCGAAATTGCCGGAGAAGACCGAGAGCGGCTTGTCAGAAAAGCTATACTTTTCCATCGCCGGCTTGGGGTACATCACGGAAACGGCTTCCAGCGGGCCGGGATTCCAGGTGAGCTTGAGAGGGATCAGATAAGGGTCCGAGGGCGTGTTGCTGTTGGTGTGATAGCCCGGACGCATTTGCAGGGGCAGCTTCGCTATTACGGTGGAGCCGGCTTTGGCCTGCACCGGAGCCAGGCCCGGCGCGACGGTCAGGACGTTCGTGTCACTCTGGCCGAACGAAAGCGAGCAGGCGGCCAGCAGCAGACTCAGTGCAGTTCGATCCATTCTGCGGACTCCCCAATAGGTCGAGAATTTCCTTCCGGTACGTGTTCCGGGCCGGCATGCCCACATGCACGCGCGCCACGCGGCCCTCGCGATCGATCAGAAACGTCGTCGGCAGCGCCTCCACGCCACCGTAAAGAAGAGATAACTCGCCGGTGCCGACCACCACGCGATAGTTGATTTTGTGCCGCTGGATGTATGGCTTGACCGCATCCCATCCGCGCTCATCCATGGAAACACCCACCACTTCGAAATTGCGATCTTTGAACTCCTGTTCGAAGCCGATCAGCCAGGGGATCTCTTCCTTACAGGGGCCGCACCAGGTGGCCCAGAAGTTCAGGAGCACCACCTTGCCCTTATCATCGGCGAGCTGGAACGGAGTCCCCGAGGAATCGGTCAACTTGAAGTTCGGCGCGGCCTTGCGGTCGTGTTCGGGCTTCAGCGAAGCGCGGTCGTCATTATCGCTGAAGGTGCAGGCGGCCAGATAGGCGGCGATGCCCGCGACCGCAAACCACCTGGCCCGCGAATTCATGCGCTACCGCCCAGGCTGAAAAAAGGCGAGCGTCGCGGGGATGGGCAGCGCGGCGTGATCTTTCACGAGGCCGCCGGGAGTCTTCAGCAGCCGGTTAATCTCTTCCTCATAGGTGGATTTGCTCACCAACCCCACATGCTTGCCGGCGATCACGCCCTGCTTGTCGATGAGGAACGTGGTCGGCAGCGATTCCACGCCGCCATAGGCTTTATCCAGATCGTCGTTGCCCAGCAGAATCGGGTAGTTGATATTGTGCTCGGCCATATATTTCTTGACTACGTCCCAGCCGTCATCGTCGAAGGAAACTCCCAGCACCGCGAAGTCCTGGTTCCTGTATTGATCCTGGAAGGCGATGAACCACGGGATCTCCACTTTGCAGGGGCCGCACCAGGTCGCCCAGAAATTCAGCAGCACGACCTTGCCTTTGTAGTCAGAAAGTTTGACCTTGGCTCCGGTACTGTCAGCCAGGGTGAAATCGGGCGCCGGTTTGTTGACCGCCACCGTGGTATCGCTCTGCGTCGCTTCGGCCGGCGAATCGGGCGTGCCGCCGCTCTTCGCCTTAGAATTCACCCGGGAACAGGAGGCCAGGCCCACGGCAAGCGCCGCGACTGCCGTCCAGCGCAGCAATCGGTTGGTCACATCATCCTCCGCTTAAATTATATCCGCTCCATTTAGACGCGGACCCGCGCGCCGGATTCCTGATTTTTTCGCGTGAGCTGCTGGAACCACGCCCAGCGCCCCGCACGGTAGCGCCGCTGCAAAGTGAACTCGGAGTGCCGGTTCAACTCCGCAAAGCACCATGCAGCGGTATCGCAGAAGCTTTCGCAGGCGTAGCGCCGCCAGCGGGGACTTCGGGTGCGCCGGTCGGTCGCCGTTAGTTCTTGCTTCCGCCACTCGGCGCTCCAGCCGAGTTCGCCGCGCGCGCCGCCTCGCAGTTCAGCGGCAAGCAGCCGCTCCCAATCCCATCGAACCGGATTGCCCAGCCGGACCCAGACAAAATGAAAGATCTCATGCACCAGGATTCGCTCGAAATCGCCCCGCGATCGCAGCACTGCGGCGTCCAGCAGAATCACACGGCGCGGGATGGACGCCGCCGCCAAGTGTGGCCCGAGGGAACGCTTTAGCTGCACCCGGATCGGCCCGCCTGCCAGCTCCGGAAGCATAAGGCCGGCTTCACGGTTTCTGCGCCGCGGGAGCTGGCGGAGCGGCGGAAGTCCCGGCCTTGCCCACAATGAAATCCTTGGGATGAAGAAAGAATTCAGTATTCTTCACGGTGGGCTGGAACCGCGCGGTCCATTCATTCATCTTGTCGCCCAAATGGGCCTGGCGAATCTCCTGGATGATCGTTTCGCGGACGTCGTTCTCCGGTTCGTAACTTTTCTCTTCCATGCGGATGATGTAGAAGCCAGAGGGCTGGCGCACAGGCTCGCTTAGTTCGCCGGGCTTCAGCGCGAAAATCGCTTTTTTGAGATCGTCGGGGTAAGCGCTGCTCGCTTTCACGGTTCCAAAGTCCCCCTGCGACCCCCGTGAGCTGGAGTCATCCGAATATTGCTCCACCAGCTTCACGAAATCCGCGCCTTCGCGAAGCTGTTTCACCAGATCGGCCGCCAGCTTCCTGGCTTCTTCTTCGCTGCGCTGATTCGCGGGGTGAGCGCCTTCGAAGGCGCTGCGGGCGGCCGCGGCGATGTCTCCCGCGCTGGTGGCGGCGCTACTGCTGACCGTAACGCCGGGCTTGAAGGCGATGAAGATGGCCTTGATTTTTGCCTGCTCCCAGCGGGATTTATTCTTTTCGTAAAACGAGTCGATTTCCTGGGCGCTGACCGGAAACGAGTCGCGTTCGTGATTGAACATCGCGCCTGCCAGAAAATTCTCGCGCATCAGCTCGAGCTGCTCTTTGAGCGGACTCTGATCGGCGAGCTTCAGGCGCTCCGCTTCGCGGGCCAGAAAGCGCATCATAAAGTACTGCTGGATGGCCATTTGAGGGCTATTCTGAAACATCTGCGTAAACTGCGCAGGCGCATTTTCGAGCATGTGGCGGACATCGTCGATCGTCACGTTCTGGCCCGCGACGGTCGCCACCACGGTATCCGGCGGCATCGGCGGTTGAACTTGCGCCGCCACAAAAACGGCACAAAAAACGAGCAAGGACCCAACCTTCATGTGTTTTACCCAATCTATCATGACGGACGAAATTCAAGTGCGTTAGTCCCGTGTCAAGCTTTTCATGAACATACAGGCCGCAGCGGGGCGCGCGGTAGAATGGAGCGAGAATGGCTCACCGCGACATCGAGCGTACCGTCCTTCCGAACGGCGTGCGTGTGATCACGGAACAGATGCCCCACGTGCGAAGCGTGTCCGTGGGGGTCTGGATCGGCACGGGATCGCGGGAAGAGGAGCTGCACGAGACCGGTCTTTCGCACTTTATCGAACACATGGTGTTCAAGGGCACCAAAAACCGCTCGGCCGAGGAAATTGCGCGCTCGGTGGATTCGATCGGCGGCGGGTTGGACGCATTCACCTCCAAGGAACTGGTCAGCTATAACGTCAAGGTCTTGGACGAGCATTTATCCGAAGCCTTTGACGTGGTCACGGACCTGGTGCGCCATCCGCTGTTCGAAAAGCACGATATCGAAAAGGAAAAGGGCGTCATCCTCGAAGAGCTGAAGATGGAGGTGGATAACCCCGAGTATCTCCTGCACGAGATCTTTTCGAGCAACTTCTGGAAGGGCCACGCGCTGGGACGCCCGATTCTCGGGACCAAGCAGACCATTCGTTCCTTTAACCGGGACTCGGTAGAGCGGTATTATCGCGAGTTTTACACGCCGTCGAACATATTGATCACGGCGGCGGGGAATCTGAAGCACAAGACCCTTTTGAGGCTGTGCGAAGACGGTTTCGCGGACCTGAAGCAGCGTAAGCTGAGGCCCCCCAAGTGCGCGCCGCGCCCGCACGCACCGCTGATTTTCCGCAATAAAAGCTCGCTCGAACAGGTACACGTATACCTGGGGGTTCCTTCGGTGCCGATGACCCACGAGTCGCGTTTTGCGGCCTATCTTCTGAACACCATCCTGGGCGGCGGCATGAGTTCGCGCTTGTTCCAGAACATCCGGGAAAAGCAGGGTCTGGCATACGCCGTCTACTCCGAACTGGCGATGTATCGCGATGTTGGCTGCATGCTGGTCTATGCCGGAACGTCGCTGCGGTCGGCCGGCAAGGTGATTGATTCCGTGGTGCACGAGCTGCGCGAAGTTACCGACCATCTGGTTTCAGCCGACGAGCTGCGGCGCGCCAAGGATCACCTCAAGGGATCGTTCGTATTAGGTCTCGAGTCTACTTCCAGCCGCATGGGGAATCTGGCCCGGCAGGAGTTGTACTTCCAGCGTTTCTTTACGCTGGACGAGATGCTGGAGAGCATCGAGCGGGTAAGCGCCCAGGAAGTGCAGACGCTGGCCCAGCAGTTCTTCGATCCCAGGAACATGGCTGTAGCGATGCTCGGGCGCCTGGAAGGCTTCCGGGTGCGCCGTCAGGATCTGATTCACTAAATTCAAAGAACCAACAGCATGCGTTCGAAAATGATCCTCGCGCTGGGGATGGCGGCGGCGTATGCCTTCGGGCTGGACACCTCCAAGCTCCAGCCGCGCGGCTACGTAAGCGATTTCGCCAACGTGATCGACCCCCGGAGCGCGCAAGCGCTGGAGGCCTATTGCGGAAACCTGGAGCGCGTGACGGGCGCCCAAATGGCGATCGTCACGGTGGATTCGCTCGAAGGCGATCCGGTCGAGGACGTCGCCAACCGCCTGTTCCGGCAGTGGGGCGTTGGCAGGAAGGGCAAAGACGAAGGCATTCTCCTTCTGCTGGCGATCAAGGATCGCAAGCAGCGGGCCGAGGTTGGCTACGGGCTGGAGCCGATCGTCACGGATGGTTACGCTGGAAGCGTGTTGCGCGGCATCCGTCCCATTCTGCGCCAGGGCAACTATGGCGGGGCTCTGCTGGCCGCGGCCGGTCAGTTCGGGTCGCGTATCGCCAATGCCAAGGGG
>Ga0070740_10003464_pt1 | contig 16706 bp, 14 predicted proteins | sample Coa_R2_FD_67286 | JGI IMG/M metagenome (GOLD analysis project Ga0070740, IMG submission 67286) | Surface soil microbial communities from Centralia Pennsylvania, which are recovering from an underground coalmine fire - Coalmine... | ecosystem: Environmental > Terrestrial > Soil > Unclassified ... | reverse complement strand
CCCAACCGCGACGACAACCCCGACATCGGCTCCTACTACGGCTACAGCGAGCTGCACTACGAGCAACAACTCTTCGACCGCCAGCTCGCGCACGCCATGCTGCGCTGGAACCCGCTCACCGGCCACGCCGCCTTCAGCCTGCAGTACACCATCCCCGACCGCGCCAGCGACCCGAGTTTTTTCTGGATGTTCTACTTCTGGCAGGGCTACGGCGAAAGCCTGATCGACTACAACCGCTCCATCACCCGCGTGGGCATCGGCGTGGCGCTGGCGCGCTAGCGGTTCTAAGCTGAGTCGTTTGCCTCACGGAGGAACGCCATGTACGAATCGAGGAAACACCGGCAACCGCAGCGCAGCCTCGCGTTGCCGACCAGGAAACCGGCTGGCGATCACCGGCCGGACTGGTGGATCGACCGATGGATGATGGACCAGGCAGTGAGATCGATCCGCGCACGGATCCACCTGGAGCGCCGCTACGACATCCCCTACCTCGCCGGCTACAGCCGCGACGGGCACGTCATCTTCATCGACCGCCACATGCCCAAGCGCTTCGTCTGGCGCCGGCAGTCCATCGCCACCGATCCCTTTCTGATCGTCCACGAAGCGGTGGAGAAATCCTTGATCCAGTTGCTCGGTCTGCACTACCTGCACGCCCACCAGATCGCCCTGCGCGCCGAACAGGCGGCGGTGCGCGCCGCGGGCATTGAGTGGCAGGCCTACGATGATTTCATGCAGCAGTACATCAAGGTCATCGGCGACGAAAGCTTGAAGCGCGTGCCCGATAACCTCGATCTCACCCCCTACCGCGACTCCCACGACGCTGCGGAACTGCGCCGCATGCGCCGTACGATGGTGCCTGGCCCGAAGCGACCGGCCAAGCACAAGGTGTACATCGCGGGCCTGTGAGGGTCTGGTGCCGGCTGTCCGAATCGAACGGACGACCTACCGCTTACAAGGCGGTTGCTCTACCGACTGAGCTAAGCCGGCTCGAATGAAACGGCGCAGCGCGCGCAGTGTAGGCGCGTGTTCGGCGCGCGGCAATCACTCGGCCTCCTCCGCGGCGAGCACGGACAGGCCTTCAAGCACCAGGTGCGGGCGCAGTTGCCAGGCCCTGCCCAGGGCGCGGCGCAGGAGCGGCGCATCGCCGCCGGTGAGCAGGCACGGGGCTTGCGGCGCGTAGCGCGCGGCGAGGCGTTCGAGCGCGCCGGCGGCGGCGTGCAGCGCGCCCTGACGCACGCAGCTTTCGGGGTCGCGGCCCAGACCGCGGACGTAGGGCGCCGCCGCCGCGCGCAGCGGAAACCGCGTGGTGGCGCGCACCGCGTCCTGCGCGGCGCGCAGGCCCGGCGCGATGATGCCGCCACGATGGCGGCCGCGCGCGTCCACCGCGTCGAAGGTCAGCGCGGTGCCGCAGCCGCCCACGCAGAACGCGCCGCCCACGCGCCGCCAGCCGGCGAGCAGCGCAAGCCAGCGATCCACGCCCAGGCGCCGCGCATCGCGATAGGCGACGGTCAATCCGGCGCGACGCTTTTCCACGAGCGCGAAATGCGGCGCGAGACGATAGCGCGCGCGCAGCGCCGCGGCGAGCTGTTTGCCCGCGGCCTCGCCCGCGACGTTGGAAATCCAGATCGCGTCGAGTGGCAGCTTGGGCAGAGCGCGAAGCGCCGCGGCCGGATCGCCGCGATGCATCACCGCTGCGACCTCGCCCAGACGATCGCCGTCGCTCAAGGCCCACTTGAGCCGGGTGTTGCCGACGTCGAGCAGCAGAAACCTCACGCGGCCGTCCCGCTCGGCGTACGGATGCTGACCTCGCCGGCATAGAGGTGATGGCGGCGGCCGGCGGCCTCCACGACGAGCGCGCCCTGCGCGTCGATGCCGCGCGCGATGCCGGCGAGCACACCACCGCTGCCGGCCACGTGCACCGGCTGGTCGGCGAGGGCGTCGAACTCGCTCCACTGCGAAGCGAAGGCGGCGAAGCCGCCGGCTTCGAACCGCGCCAGGGCGTTCACCAGCTCGCCGAGCAGCGCGGCGGCGAGCGCGTTGCGCGCCGGCGCGCGTTCGCCTAAAGCGGCGCGCACCGTGGTCCACGCCTGGTCGAGCGCGCCGGCCTGGCGTGCGCTCATCGCGTAGTTGACGCCCACGCCGATCACCGCGCGGCAGTCGCCGCCGGCCTCGCCGCGCTGCTCGACGAGGATGCCGCCCAGCTTGGCCTCGCTCAGGCGCAGGTCGTTGGGCCATTTGAGCTTGACTTCGCGCAGGCCGCAGGCGCGCAACGCGCGCGCGCAGGCGATGCCGGCGGCGAGCGGCAGCGCGGGAAGCTGCGCCGGCCAGTTGGCGAAGCGCCAGGCGAGCGAGAAATACAGGTTGGCGCCGAACGGCGAGCGCCAGGCGCGACCGCGGCGCCCGCGGCCGGCGGTTTGCATCTCGGCGAAGCAGGCCTGCGGATCGTTGTCGCGCGCCGCTTCCAGCAGGCGCTGATTGGTGGAGTCGGTCTGCGCCAGCACCGCGAGCGCGCGCAACCGCTCCCGCGCGGCTTGCGGAAGCAGCGCGCCGATGCGCCCGGCGTCCAGACGTTCGAGCGGCGGGTCCAGCCGGTAACCGCGGCCCGCTTCGGCGTGGATCTCGAGTCCCCACTCGCACAAACGCGCGATGCGCTTGGCCAGCGCCGCGCGGGTAACGCCGGCAGCCGCCGCGAGCTTCTCGCCCGACTGCCAGCCGCCCGGCGCCAGCGCATCGACCAGCGCCAGCAGCTCGCTTTCGTTCAGCGCGCGAGCCATCGCCGCAGCACCATGGCTTTCTCGAAGCGGTGTTCGGTCCCGCGCCTGAGTCGCGCGAGGTTCTCGCGGTGTTTGAACCCCACCAGCAAGACCATCGCCAGCGTGAACGCGCCGGCGGCGGAAAAGATTCCGTCGCCCGACACCGCGACGATCAGCAGCGCGGTCAAGGCGCCGGCCAGCGAGGCCAGCGCCACGTAGCCGGTGAGCATCACGGTCAGCGCGAACGCCAGAAACATCCACACGAAAGCGCCCGGCAGCAGCGCGCCGTACACGCCGGCCAGGGTGGCCACGCCCTTGCCGCCGCGGAAGCGGTGCGCAAGCGGGTAGCAGTGGCCGAGCGCGCAGCAGGCGCCGCAGCCATAGGCGATCCAGCCGTGCGGCAGCACCAGGTTCTCCACCCATGGCCACGGCAGCGGCGGCAGCGCCAGCGCGGCGGCCACGCCCTTGCCGGCGTCGATGGCCAGCACGCCGAGCGCGAAGGCCGGGCCGCGCGTGCGCAGCGCGTTGGTGGCGCCGACGTTGCCGGAACCGGCCGCGCGCAGATCGCCGCCGCCGAACAGGCCGCGCATGAGATCGCCGCCCATCATGCCGCCGAGCAGATAGGCGATCAGCCCTTTGGCGAGCGCTTCGATCATCGCACTTCCGTCATACGCCCAGCCAGGCGCGGCGGCGTGCGAGCCGTTCGCCGTCCACCCTGGCCAGCGTGAAGGTCCAGGTATCCTGCGGCGGCGCCTCGGCCACCAGACGCACGCGGTGCAGCTCGTCGCCGCGGAAGAAATGCAGCTCGACCTCGCGGCCCGGCGCCAGCGTCTCCAGCCGCTGGTCCCAGGTCGCGGCCGACACGCGCAGACCGTCGAGCGCGACCAGCGCATCGCCGGCGGCGAGCCCGGCGCGCTGCGCCGGGGAATCCTCCAGCACCTGGGCGATCGTGGCCTCCCCGCTGCGCAGCCGCAGGCCCAGCCAGACGGGCGCGCCATTGCGCGGCTCCACCCGCCCGCCTTCGTCCTCGGCGCCCCGCGCGGCGCGCCGCTCCGCCTGCACGCCGAACTCCGTCAGCAGCTCGGCCAGTGGCAATTCTTCGGTGCTCCGCAGCCAGGCATCGAACTGGGGCCGCAGATCCAGGCCGGACACTTCGGCGGCGACGGCTTCCAGCGCGCCTTCCGGCGCCGGCGTGCCCTCGCGCCCGTAGCGGCGCCACAGCGCGCGCAGCACCTCGTCCAGGCTCACGTTCGAATGCCGGCGCAGATGCAGGTCCAGACAAACCGCGACCAGCGCGCCCTTGACGTAATAGCTGACCGCGGCATTGGGCGTGTTCTCGTCCGGCTGATAGAACTTGATCCAGGCCTCGAAGCTCGCCTCGGCGAGCGTCTGCACGCGGCGGCCCGGCGTGCGCTGCAGGCGCGTGGCCTGGATCGCCAGCAGGTCGAGATAGGCCGGCGCGTCGATCAGGCCGGCGCGCAGCAGCATCAGGTCGTCGTAATAGCTGGTGACGCCCTCGTAGGCCCACAGGTCGCGCGAATAGGCCTCGGCGCCGAGGTCGGATTCGAGGAACGCGCGCGGCGCGATGCGCTTGACGTTCCACAGGTGGAAATACTCGTGGCTCACCAGCCCCAGGAAATCGCGATAGCCCTTGCGCAGCCTCGTTTCCCCGGGACGCGGCAGCGCGTCGCGCGCGGCGACCAGCGCGCTCGAAGCGCGATGCTCCAGGCCGCCGTAGCCGTTGCCGGTCACCTGGGTGAGAAACAAGTAGCGCTCGAGCTCGGGCTCGTGGTCGAACAGCGCGCGTTGCGCGGCGCACAGGCGCGCCGCGTCGGCGGCCAGCCGCGCTTCGTCCGGCGCGCAGCGGCCGGAGAGCACGAACGCATGCGGGATCCCGTCCACCTCGAAGGCCACGCGCCGGAACTCGGCCATCTCCACCGGATGGTCGATCAGCTCCTCGTAGTCCGCCGCGCGATAGACGCCGAACCCCTCGGCGTCGACGGCCTGCGGCGTCATCGCCGTGGCGAGCTGCCAGCGCGCGCAGGCCAGGTGCGCCGGCCGCGCGATCTCGACTGCGAACGGCGCGCCTTCCGCGCCCTGCGGACAATAGAACAGCGAACTGCCGTTGAAGAAACCGCGGCGCGTATCGAGATAGGCCTTGCGCACCGAAGGGTCGAGCGCGTGCACCTGGTATTCCAGTTCGATCCTCTCTCCCGCCCGCGCGCGCAGGCCGAAGCTGCGCTTGTCCAGGCGTTCGATCGCCGCCGGCGCGCCCTCGACGCGCGCGTGCAGATCCATCACGTGCCTGGCGAAATCGCGCACCCGATAGCTGCCGCGGATCCACGACGGCAGCCGGAACACGGGATTCGCGGCCGGCGCGCGCAGCACGCCGCGCACGCGGAAACGGTGCGCCGCGGGGTCGGCAACAACGTGGTAGCGGACGGGCTCCAAGGGGCTTTCGGATCTTCGTGCCGTCTCATTCTAGCCGGCGAACGCCGGCACCGGCTTCAGGGTTTCAGCGCCAGCGAGATGACGACCCGGTCGCCGGCACCGATGTTGTCGATTTTGGTCGCCGCGCCGGTGTCGAGATCCACGGTGTAGAGCACGGCGCCGCTGCCGGTCGGCGTCAGCGCGGCATAGCCCAGGTTATCGGCGGTTTCGATGTCGAAGCCGGCCAGGCCGAAGCTCACGCCCAGGCTGCCGACGGTGGTCAGCGCGCCGTTGTCGGCGGAAGCCGGCGCGCTCGCGTTCTTGTCGCCGACGCGCACCAGGCTTTGGGTGGTGAGGTCCAGCCCGTACAGCGTGGCATTGGAGGCGCCGGCGGTGGCGTTGGTGTAGGACAGGCCGCCGAGCCGCGGGGTCTTGTTGACATTGAGGTCGCCGGAGGCGTAGCCGAGCCCGCTGCCACTGTGGAGCACGTTGCCGTCGGTCGGCGACAGGCGCAGGTTGGTGTTGTCCAGGCCGCTGCCGGCGGTGCTGTCGCTGGCGATCAGGCGCACCTGATCGACCACCGGATCGAAGGCCAGCACCTGGTCCCTGAGGGTGTCGCCATCGAACGCCGCGCCGAGCAGCGCGACGGCGCCGGTGTCCGGATTGACGGTACACAGGTGATTGTCGCTGGTGAGGCAATACAGCGTCTGGTTCGCGGGCCGGTAAACGATCTGCACCAGGCCCACGCCCGAAGTCAGGCCGCTGACCGTCGCCGTTTGAGTGAGCTTGGTGGGCTTGTTGGTCTGGAACTGGAGGATCGTGCCGGTCTGGGTCAGCGCGTACGCGGTGTGGTTCTTGACACAGCCGGCGCCCAGCAGCGCGGCGGCGAGCGACGCGGCGCAGCGCACGCACAGTCGCATCAGGCGTGATCGGGACATCGGCATCGCTTCAGGGTCGGCGCAGGCTTGGAACGCAAAACAGGACGGAGGTTCCTGCGCCGCATTGTGCCGCAAGCGCCGCTCGCGCATCACGCGGCTTCATGGTTCTTTACCCTCCAACGGCCACAAGCGCGCGGCGCCGCGCACGCCGGAAGCGTCGCCGAAGCGCGCAGACACCAGTTTCGTGTTCACGACATCGGAAAAAATCCACGAGCCCCAGCGCCGCGGCACCTCGCGATAGAGCGCCGCGATGCGCGAGACGCCACCGCCGAGCACGATCACCTCGGGATCGAGCAGGTTGATCACGCCGGCCAGGGCGCGCGCCAGACGATCATAGTAGCGCTCCAGCGTGGCCGCTGCCGACGCCTCGCCCTGCGCGGCGCGCGCGGCGATGGCTTCGGCGCCGAGTGGCTGGCCGGTGGCGCGCGCGTGATCGGCCGCAAGCCCTACGCCGGACAGCCAGGTTTCGAGACAGCCGTGCAGGCCGTGCCAGCACAAGGGCCCGGGAATCTCGCCCCACTCGGCGCGCGGCCAGGGCAGCGGATTGTGGCCCCATTCGCCGGCGATGCCGCTCGCCCCCTGCACCAGATGCCCGTCGACGACGAGGCCACCGCCCACGCCGGTGCCCAGGATCGCCGCGAACACCGAGCGCGCGCCCGCGCCGGCGCCGTCACAAGCTTCCGAAGCCGCCAGACAATCGGCATCGTTGGCCAGGCGAACCTCGCGCCCCAGACGCGCCTCCAGATCCTGCTTGAAGGGCCGCCCGTTGAGACAAGTGGAGTTGGCGTTGCGCAGCAAGCCGGTGGCCGGCGACAGCGAGCCGGGATGGCCGATGCCCACCGGCAGCCTCGTGCGCCCCACCGTTTGCTCGAGGGCGCCGACCATCTCGACCAGCGCCTCGAGCGTGCCCGCGTAATCGCCCGCGGGCGTGGCGACGCGGCGCATGGCGCACACCTCGGACTCCCCGCGCAGGACGATGCCCGCGATTTTGGTGCCGCCCAAATCGATGCCGATGCGCATGAATCAACTTTGCGGGCAACGGCTGGACCGCGCAAGCGCCGCTTCAGGCCGGATACACCTTGGTGCTGCTGGCCACGGAATCGGCGACGTGCTCCTTGGTGATCACGCCGGCGATATTGTCCGGCCGCGGCACGCCGTGCCCGCGCATGACCAGCGCCATCCACGCGCGCTTGCGCCAGATGCGCTGGATGACGTTGTAAACGATGTCGTCTTCGCGCACCACGGTGAAGCGCCGGCTGGCGATGTCGCCCAGGGTCACGGCCGACGGCGCACCCTGCACCGCGCGCCGCAAGCCGGTGTTGACGCGCAGCACGCCGACGATGTGATTGCCCTGGGTGATCGCGAGGTGGCGCACGCGCCCCTGGTGCTCCGGGCTGGCGAGGAACTCCTCGAAGCTCATGGTCGCCGGCGCCAGCACCACGTCGGTGTCCATGACGTCCTTGGCGCGGCGCACCAGGAACATGTTGGCGTGCAGGGCCTTGGGCACCGTGCGCCCGCGGCGCACCAGCTTGAGCGTGTAGATGCTCTCGCGCGACAGCAGGCGCCGCACGCCGACGCTCACCGCCACCGCCACGATCATCGGCAGGACGATGTCGTAGTCGCGCGTCATCTCGAAGATCATCGTCACCGCGGTCATCACCGCCCCGGTGCCGCCGCCGACCATCGCGCCCATGCCGACCATGGCGAAGGACGGGATGTTGATCGCCAGCGGCAGGTGCAGGGCGGCCAGCCCGGCGGCGAACGCGCCCCCGAGGGTCGCCCCCATGAACAGCGAAGGCGAGAAGATGCCGCCGGAGGAACCGGAGCCGAGGCTCAGCGAAGTGGCCAGCACCTTGCACACGAACAGCAGCACCAGCAGTTTCGCCGCGGACAGTTGCCCGAGCAGGAGCGCCTGCACCGTGGCGTAGCCCACGCCCTCGACGTAGTAGTGGCCGTAGCGCAGGTACAAGGCGTAGATGAGCACGCCGACCAGCAGCATGCCCAGCGCGTGCCGCAGGTAGGGGCCCTTGATCCTCTCGAAGGCGTCCTCGGCAAGATGCAGTCCGCGGATAAAGACGGCGGCGGCGACGCCGGTGACCACGCCGAGCAGGGCGTAAGCGCACAAGGTGAGCGCCGAGGTCGTGTCTGCGGTCAGCGGCGCGAGATGCGGAACGGCAAAGGCCGGCTGCATGCCGAAGTAGAAACGGCCGATGAAGGTCGCCGTGCCGGTGGCCAGCGCCACCGGCAGGAAGGTGCGCACGCTGACCTCGGGCATCATCAGCTCGATGGCGAACATCACGCCGCCGATCGGCGTGTTGAAGGTGGCGGCGATGCCCGCGCCGGCGCCGGCGGCGACCAGGATGATCCGTTCCCCGGCCGGCATGCGCACGAGCTGGCCCAGCGTCGAGCCTAAGGCCGAACCGATCTGGATGATCGGGCCCTCGCGGCCGACCGCCGCGCCGGTGCCGATGGCGAGCGCCGAAGCCAGCGACTTGACCGCCGCGACTGCAGGGCGGATCACGCCGCCCTTGTAATAGATCGCGTCCATCACCTCCGGCACGCCGTGCCCGCGCGCTTCGGGGGCGAACTTGGTGACCAGGAACGTGACCCCCAGCGCGCCCAGCACCGGCACCAGGATCACGCAGGGGCCCCACGGACTCGGCGGCGTGAACAAGTTGGCGTCGTAACGCACCACGAACTCGCCGAGGAACATCGCGTTGTGGATCAGGCTGATCAGGGCGCGGAAGCCGACCGCGCCGAAGCCGGTGACGAGACCGACCACCAAAGCGAGAAGCGAGTGGCGCACCAAGCCGATGGAGCGGATCTCGTCCTCGGTGGCCGGGACCGCCGCCGTCGCGCCATCGGCAGCGGCCGGCTTTTGCAGGCTGGGCCGTTCGGTCGCGGCGGCAGGTTCGGACGGGCGATTCATCGCGGTTCTTGATGCCGCGCGAGCGGCGTTGGGCCTGCGCGCAGCGGCGCGCATCCTAACATGCGGCGCGGCCCTTTCGGACCGCGCCGCCGATCGCCGCGCCGGTTCAGCGCCGGTTGTGGATCTCGATCACCTGCTGGAACGTGGGACGATTGAGCCAGCGGATCGGCGGCACCGGCAAGAGGCTGAAGTCGGTGTGCTTGACCTCGTCGTAGGTTTCCACCGTCTCGCCGGTCTTGCCGTCGGCCGGATTCGCCAGCTGCGTGCCGTCCCAGTGATCCAGGTTGGACAGCCCGCCCAAGTCGGTGAGCGCGGCGTCGAGCGCGGCGAGCACCGCGTGGCGGCAGTCCTCGAGCGTGCCGGTGCCGGCGCACTTGAGCGCCCGGTAGTCGGCGTGGTTGGGCGTGCCGAGCGCCATCTCCAGCACGCGCTTCATCTGCTCGAACCAGCCGTTCTGGTACGCGGAGCCCTGCGCGCGCGGCGCGTCGTAGCGTCCTTGCAACAGGAAGCTGTCGCTGCCCAGCGCGCTCTGCACCGCGGTCATCTGCGGCAGCAGGGTGTCGATCAGGTGCGGATACCAGGCGTCCATCAACACGGCTTGATGGCGGAAATCGTACACGCCGTCGTCGTCGCGGTCGCGACGCCAGGCGCCGAGTCCTTTCGCCGTGGGCCCGATCCAGGCTTCCGAGCTTTCGCCGTCGAGCCACTGCTGCATGAGCGTCACCACCTGTTGCTGGTCGGCGGTGAGCGGCCCCTGCTGCATGATCTGCAACAGCAGCGGGAGCACGTCCTGGCCGCGCAGGTCGGTGTAGGCCGCGTCGGCCATGACTTCGACCATGTTGGCGAAGTTGAACTTGGCGCCGCTGTCCATGAAGGCCGTGAGCCGGTCGGCGAGCATCGCCACGCGATGGGTGGGACCGTAAGACCCGTTGCTGTCGGCCGCCCACCAGCCCGGCGCGGGTTTGTTGTTCCACGAATCGAGGAAGCCGCGCGCGGGATCCACCGTCTGCGGGTGGGCGGACAGCGGCAGGAAATCCTGGAACTCGTAATAGCCGGTCTTGCGGGGATCGCCCTGGGGCAGGATCACCACGCGCGAGGGATATGGCGTGTTCCCGCCATACTGGCTGAAGAATCCCGGCATCGTGGCGGAAGTCCCGTTGAGCGCGCGCGCGTCGTCGGCCCATTCGTAATCGCCGTCGCCCCACACCGGCAGGTCGGGGTCCTGTTGCGGGTCGCGTTGCGGATACAGTCCGCTGTGCAGATAGGCCAGATGATCGCGGTCGATGTACAGCCAGTTGAAGCTGCCGGTGACGCCGTTGAACACCTGCTGGAAACTCTTGGGATCGTGGATCAGCGTGGTGCTGGCCAGCGCGAACGGCGCGGCGGTGCCCAGCTCGTTGTAGAAAGTCGCGCGCTGCTGGCTGATGACCACCGGCGCGCCCGCGACCTTGGCGATGCCCATCACCGGACCGTAGTGGGTGCGCAGCACGTAGCGCTTGACGGTCTGCGGCAGCGCCGGCCCGCCCAGCGCCAGCGAGGCCGGAGTGGGCAGCGCGGTCCAGGTGTCGGTGCGCTCGTAGAACTTGCGGCACACCGGGCCTTTGCCGTCGTGCGCGTCGTACAGATAACCGTCGGCGTCCGGGAAGCCGTTGACGATGGCGCCCGTGGGCTGGCTGCCGTCGGTGTTGCACATCTTCGACACGCGCGTGTCGATCAGATCGCTCTCGCCCGAAGTCGCGCTCCAGGCGTAGTCGATGCCGCGGCCGATCTCGATGTAGGGCAACATGGCGAAGTCGATGCCGCGGCCGTCGAAGTCCAGCGTGGTGCCGCCGTGCGAGCGCACCGCGAACTCCCACAACAGCTGCGGCACGAAGTAACTGGTCTGCGGCCCCATCACCGCGATCGGATGGCCGGTGGCGGTGTGCGCGGCGGTGACACCGATCCAGTTGGACAGCGTGTCGGGCACCGGCATGCCGGCGCGCGCCAACCCGGCGCGCGCGCCCTGAATCGGATTCAGCGCCACGCGCACGGGGTGCATTTTCGATGCCGCGGCGAGCTTCGGCGGTTGCGCCGAGCGCGCCTGCGGTCCGCTGGGCGCGGCGATGCCTTTGAGATCCTTGAGCTGGGGCTGACCCTGCGCGGGCACCGACAGCGGCAGTCCACCGAGGTTGCCGTAGGTAAAGCTCACGAAGGGCGCGTAGCTGCCGCGGTCCCAGATCGCCGCGCCGGCGGGCAGCGCGTGCGGGCAGGTTTCGTCCAGCGCCGCGGGCGACTGGGTGGCGAAGCGCGTGTCGATCGTCACCGGCGTCTGCGGGTCATCGGCGTGGCGCAGGTCGCGCCAGAACCGGCAAGCGTCGGCGGCCACGCTGCTCGCCCCCGGCGCCAGGTTCGGATCCAGCGTCTGCAACAACAGCTCGTTGGTGACCTCGCCGCCGCCGCCGGTGGCGAAGATCGACTGGATCAGGATCGCCGAGGCGACGATGTCGTTGACGGTGAACGGCGCCGGCGGAAAACCGAGCGGCTTGAGCGTGGCATATTCCGGCGGGATCTTGGCGAGGTTGGCGCCGGAGAGCGTGGCGATGTAGGCGTTCACGCCGGCGACGAACTGGCTGGCGTCGTCGAGGAACACCGGCCCCAGCGAACCGAGCTGGGCCGCGGCGTCTTGGGTCATCTGCGTCAGCTCGTCTTCGCTGTAGCCGGCGACCGCGGCGAGATTGGCGTCGAACTCGGTCACGCCCGGCGCCACGCCCAGGTACTGGGTGATCATGCCGCGCCCCAGATGGCGCAGCAGATCGTCCAGCCACAGCCGGTCCTCGGCGTTGGCATAGCCCACGCCGTACATCGCGTCCGAGCGCGTCGGCGCGTCGATGAACGGCACGCCCCAGTCGTCGCGCGTGATCGTGACCTTGTTGCCCGAGGGGGCGGTGAGCGTCTCGGTGGACGCCACGGTGTCCGGCGTCAGGCCTTCGTGTTTGAAATAATTGCAGGCCAGATCGGAGGCCGTCGCGTGCTGGCTGGCGTCGGTCGGCGGCGTGCACGGCGCGTCCTTGAGCTTGGGCTGGGCGTAGGACAGATCGCCGTAGAGCGCGAGCTGGTCTTCGAAATTGGGCGGATACTTGAGCACCGGCACGCCCGGCACCGGTGCGCCGACGCCGCCGGCGGAATTGCCGTTGGAACCCGGCGGCAGCACGTTGAGATAAACGCTGGTGCCATCGCCCGGGCTGCCGCCTCCGCCGCCTTCGCCGCCGGGCGGCGCGCTCGCCGGACTGCTGCCGGTGCAGGCCGCAAGCCACAGCGCCGCCGCAGCGGCGGCAACGACGTCCGCGCGGAAATTCCGGAATTTCATGATCGCCCCCTCGCCCAGTGGATTTCTTGTCATCGAAACGCATGCAGCTTACTCTTTGCCCACGCCGGCCGGCACTAGGAAAATCGGCTCTCCCGGTCGGTCCCGGCACGATTCCCTGACACCCTGCCCAGCGATGACGGCCGCAAAGAATCCCCCCGCGAGGAGCGCGCCCTGGCTGTCGCTCGCCTTCCGGCCGTTCTTCCTCGCCGCCGGCATCTGGGCCGCGCTCGCCATCGCGCTGTGGATCGGGATGCTGGCGCGCGGCTGGGCCGTGCCGAGCCGCTTCACGCCGCTGGCCTGGCACGTCCACGAGATGCTGTTCGGTTTCGTCATGGCCGCGGTGGCGGGCTTCCTGCTCACCGCAATCCCGAACTGGACGCAGCGGCAGCCGGTGCACGGCGCGTCGCTGGCGGCGCTGGCGGCACTGTGGCTGGTCGGGCGGATCGACACGCTGCTGAGCAGCGCGTTGCCGCTGGAACTCGCCGCAGGTCTCGAACTCGCCTTTCCCGCCGCGCTGGCGCTGGTCGTGGCGCGGGAACTGGTCGCGGCGCGCAACCGGCGCAACCTGCCGATGATCGCCCCGCTGCTCGTGCTGGGCTGCGCCGATCTCCTGATGTGGCTCGATCCGGCCGGCGCGCGCGGCCTGCAAGCCTATGGCTGGCGCCTGGGGCTGGCGGCCATCCTCATCCTCGTCTCGGTGATCGGCGCGCGTATCGTGCCGAACTTCACCCGCAACTGGCTCGTGCAGCGCGGTCAAGCCCGACTGCCGGCGCCCCACGGACTGCTGGACCGCGTCGCGCTGGCCGGCTTGCACCTGGGCCTGGTCGGCTGGGTGTTCTTTCCGACCCGCGCGGCGGTCGGCGTGCTGCTGCTCGCGGCCGCGGCGCTGACGTTCGTTCGCCTCGCGCGCTGGCGTGGCCTGGCCACGTTCGCCGAGCCGCTGCTGTTCGTGCTGCATCTCGGCTACGCCTGGCTCGCCGCGGGCACGGCGCTGCTCGGCGTGGCGAGCCTCGCGCCGGCGTTTCCCCTGAGCGCGGCGATCCACGCGCTGACCGCCGGCACGATGGGGACCATGATCCTGGCCGTGATGCCGCGCGTGGCGCGCGGCCACACCGGCCGCGCGCTGACCGCCGACCGGTGGACCGCGACGGCCTTCGCGCTGGTGAACGCGGCGGCCGCGCTGCGCATCGCCGCCGCCCTGGCGGCCGGCTGGACCTGGACCCTGCTGGTGCTCTCGGCGACTTTGTGGATCGCTGCCTTCGGAGTCTTCGCGTGGCGCTACGCACCGATCCTGTTGCGCCCCGCCGCTACGCGCTGAGCGGATGAATGCCGTGGCGCAGGTCGCGCGCCTGGGCGAATTCGCGCCCGAGCCGATCCGGGATTTCCTGGCCGGGTATGGCCTGCGCCTGGAACTTGTCGCCGAGGACGAGGACATCCCCGCCAGCTACTGGGGCGCGCCGGAGGCGGGCCTCATCGGCAACACGCTCTACGCGCGTGCCGACACGCCGCTGCATTCGATTTTGCACACCGCCTGCCACTGGCTGTGCATGGACCCGGCGCGACGGCTGAGCGTGCACACCGATGCCGGCGGCGACGACGCCGAGGAAGTCGCGGTCTGTTATCTGCAATGCCTGCTCGCCGACGCGATTCCGGGTTACGGTCGCAGCCGCCTGTTCGCCGACATGGATGCTTGGGGCTACCACTTCCGCCTCGGCTCGGCGCGCCGCTGGTTCGAGGAAGACGCCGAGGACGCGCGCGCCTGGCTCGCACGCGCCGGCCTGCTCGAGCCCGCCGTCATTGACCCGCAACGGTCGCAAGGCCACACTGCGGCGTGAACCGTACTCGGTCGAACGGGAGGCAAACCGTGCACCTGCTTGGAACGCTGATCATCGGTTTCGTCGTCGGCCTGCTCGCGCGCTGGCTGCACCCCGGCGAGGACAAGATGGGCATCGTGCTGACCACGATCCTCGGCATCGCCGGCGCCTTCGTGGCCACTTACGGCGGCCAGATGCTGCACATCTACGAACCCGGCCAGACCGCCGGCTTCGTCGGCGCGCTGATCGGCGCCATCGTGCTCCTGGTGGTGGTGGGCTTCCTCCGCAAGGCGGCGAAGTAGCGACCCCGCAACGCCCCGGACGGCGGTCGCCGGCCATTCGTCGCTCGCCACGCAGTTCAGGCCTCGTTCAGGGCGCTTTTCATTATTCTTCCGTCTCCCCGCCCCGTGGGGAAACCGAGGAATAGGTCATGAAAAGAACGCCCAATCTCGTTGCTGACGCGCTTGCGCTGCTCGGCACCCTCCTGCTCGCGGCTTGCAGCGGCGGGGGCAGCAACGCAAGCACGGGTCAGATGAAACTGTCGGTCGCAGACGCGCCGGTGGATGGTGCGCAAAGCGTGGTGGTCCAATTCACCGGCGTGGAGTTGACGGCCAATAGCGGCAATCCCGTCACCATCAATTTCTCGACGCCCAAAACCATCGATCTGCTCAAAGACAGCGGCACGGCTTCGGCGGTGCTGTTCGACCAGCCGATTCCTTCCGGCCAGTACGGCCAGATCCGCCTGATGGTAGTCGCCGATGGCGATCCGAGCCATTCCTACATCGTCCTCAGCGATGGCAGCACGCGCGGGCTGCAGGTACCGAGCGGCAGTCAAACCGGGCTTAAACTGGTCAGCGGCTTTTCCGTACCCGACAGTGGCGTGGTCGATTACACCATCGACTTCGATCTGCGCCAGGCGATCACCTGTCCCAATGGCCAAAGCGCCTGTTTCCTCAAACCGGCGTTGCGGCTGGTGAACGACGCCAGCGTCGGCAACATCCAGGGCACGGTGGACGCATCGCTGGTGCCGACTGGCTGCACGCCCGGTGTGTACCTGTATAACGGCACGGTCACCGCGCCCGAGGACTACAACAGCGCCGCCGCGTCCGGCGACCCCAATCAGCCCATCGCTTCGAAAGTGCCGCAGTTGAACAGCGCGGGCACCGGCTACTACTACCAGTTCACTTTCCTGCCTCCGGGCACTTACACCGCCGCCTTCACATGCCAAGCGGCACAGGACAATCCGGACCAGGCGGATTCCACGGTGAGCTTCAATCCGATCGATAGCGGCATCGCCGTGACCGCCGGCCAGACCGCCGAAGCCGATTTCACCGGCAGTCCGTGATCCGGATTTCGGCGCAAGATCGCTGAACGTTGGTGATGAAGGCGGCGCGCTCAGCGCGCCGCCTGCGCTTTTGCCTGATCGGCCACCGCCGCCGCCGCGCGCGCGGCGGCCTCGGGATCGCCGAGGTAGCGGTGGCGCTTCACCGCGAGCGTCTCGTCGAGTTCCAACAGCAGCGGAATGCCGGTGGGGATGTTGAGTTCCACGATCTCCCGATCCGGCACCGCGAGCAGGTATTTGTACAGCGCGCGCAGCGAGTTGCCGTGCGCCACGACCAGCACGCGCAGGCCGGCCTTGAGCTGCGGGGCGATCGCGTCGTGCCAGTAGGGCAGCACGCGCTGCAGCGTGGTGGCCAGCGATTCGGTGGCGGGCAGCACGCGCGCATCGAGGCCGGCGTAGCGCGGATCGTTCTTCGGATGGCCGGGATCGTCGTCGGCCATCGGCGGCGGCGGCACGTCATAGCTGCGCCGCCAGAGTTTGACTTGCGCCTCGCCGTACCTGGCCGCGGTGGCGGCCTTGTCCAGCCCTTGCAAGGCGCCGTAGTGGCGTTCGTTGAGGCGCCAGGAGTTCTGCACCGGGATCCACATCTGATCCAGCGCCTCCAGCGCGATCCACAGCGTGCGCACGGCGCGCTTGAGCACCGAGGTGTGGGCGCAGTCGAAGCGGAATTTTTCCGCCTTCATCAGCTCGCCGGCCGCGCGCGCTTCCTCGCATCCGGTGGCGGTCAAGTCCACATCGACCCAGCCGGTGAAGCGGTTGTCGAGATTCCACTGGCTCTGGCCGTGGCGCAGCAACATCAGGGTGCGGGTGGTCATCGCAGATCGGTCTCGGAAAGGCGGCGAAAATAATCCAAGGCGGCGGGATTGGCCAGTGCCTCGGTGTTCTTGACCTCGCGGCCGTGGATCAGCTCGCGCACCGCGAGTTCCGTGATCTTGCCGGAAAGGGTGCGCGGCACTTCGGGACAGGCGAGGATTTTGGCCGGCACATGGCGCGGCGAAAGCTCGTTGCGGATCGCGCCGCGGATCTTTTGTTCCAGCGCGGCGTCGAGGACCCGGCCCTCGCGCAGGCGCACGAACAGGATCACGCGCTCGTCGCCGTCTTGCCGATGTCCCACCGCCACGCTTTCCAGCACTTCCGGCAGCGCCTCCACCACG
>Ga0070740_10003463_pt1 | contig 16708 bp, 9 predicted proteins | sample Coa_R2_FD_67286 | JGI IMG/M metagenome (GOLD analysis project Ga0070740, IMG submission 67286) | Surface soil microbial communities from Centralia Pennsylvania, which are recovering from an underground coalmine fire - Coalmine... | ecosystem: Environmental > Terrestrial > Soil > Unclassified ... | reverse complement strand
GATGTCGGCGGGCAGATCCTCCGCAGTCGGCCGCGGCGGGCTTTAGTGGAGATCAAGGTCAGCCCCTCGACGATCTGGCGATGGATTGACAACGGAACGTTACCGGCTTACCGGGTGGGCCGCAAGGGGGTGCGCCTCAAGAAGGCGGAGTTGGAAGCGAGCCTCACCCCACTGCACTCACGGCCGGAGGAGGGACGCGCAATGGCAAGCGTTGAGCAGCGTGCGATGAAGCCATTGACAAAGCAAGAGCAACAACGAGGCTTGCGCACCCTGGCGCGAATGCAACAATTGCGCGCGCAGATCGCGGCCAAGTATGGCACCCGCTCCCCGGCTTCCCGGGAACTCCTCGATCAATCCCGCGACGAGCGCACGGCTGAGTTGACGCGCGATCAGGAGCAATGATCTGAGCGGCTGCTCAACACGCTCGGCGGACGGGTGCCCTATGTCCAGTGGATTAAGTCGTACCCCCTGCCGCCCGCACCGGCGCCATAAACATGCACCTACATGAGCGCGTGCGGTACATCGACCCTCCCCTGTCCATGGCCTTCCACCTTCTCTACCAGCCGTTCCCATAGCCCCACGGTCGCCGCGCGCCTCTCCGCCGCCGTGCCATCGGCGGGTGCATCGTGCGCCGGGTCCAAGAGCATGGCGCGCAAGGCCGCCCCGGCCGCCGCGCTGTGACGCAGCGCCATGCACCGACAGCCGGGTAGGTGTCCCTGCAGCCGGCGCCGCCAGTCTGGCTGTCCTTCATAGAGACCTCCGGCCAACACGACGGCCGGCGGGCCGGCGAAAGTGAGGCGTCTGCACAGGGACTCGACGAGCCCGGCGTGTTGGCCGATGGCCGTCTCGACGATCCCGGCCGCGACGGCATCCCGGGAGGCCGCTGCGACGACTTCGCGGGCGAACGAGGCGATCAGGCCCACCGGATGGCTGCTGTTATAGACGGCCGGAACCAGGTCGGTGGGCTGCGCTATATCAAAGACGCTCTGCGCCACCACCCACAGTGCGGTGGCCGGGCCACGGCCTTCGTGGGCCTGCACCGCGGCGCGCAGGCCGTCGCGTCCGATCTCAAAGCCGCTTCCCTCGTCGCCGATCAGGTAGCCGAGGCCACCGGCCCGCTCGACCCGGCCATGGATATCTTCGCCCAGCGCGATGGTGCCCGTCCCGGCGATCAGGACGATGCCCGGACCGCCGCGCGTGCCGGCGGTCAGCGCGGCCTGGGCGTCGCTGACCGCCGCGATGTGCGCGGTCGGCAGATGCTGTTGTAGCAAATCGCGCATGCGCGCCGCATCGGCGGGCCTGCCCAGCCCGGCAAGCGCGGCGCAGACCGCACGCACCTGCTCCGGTGCGGCCTGTAGGCCCGCCAGCCCGGCGCTGATGAGCGCCACGATGCGGCCGCAGCTCGCCTCCCAACCCACGCTGAGGGGATTACTCGCCTCGCCACGGCGTACGAGGCCGGATTCCGCCTCGGTGTCGAGGATCAGCACGCGCGTCCCCGTGCCGCCGCCGTCTACGCCAACGTACAAGGCCATCCTGCCTCTCCTCCCAAGCCCCGGTGCGCCGATTCCATGGCTTTCCGCCACCACCATTATCCGCGGGCACCCATTGCGGGCCAAGTGCGGACAACGAAGCCGGCTTCGGCTGTGCTAGATTCATGGTAGGATCGGGTTCACGGTTGGCACACTACGCCTGGCATTGAGCCTGCACTACTTTAGATCGTTTGAGGGAGGAGGCCGACCATGGCTGCGCCACGTGCCGATGCGTTCGTGTTCTTCGGGGCCACGGGAGACCTAGCATACAAGCAGATCTTTCCGGCCTTGCAGGCCCTTATCCGGCGCGGCCACTTCGATATGCCCATCATCGGCGTGGCCAGGTCCGGCTGGAGCCTGGATCAGTTGCGCGCACGCGCGCGGGCCAGCCTGGAGGAGCACGGCGGTGTGGACGAGGCGGCTTTCGCCGAGATCTCGGCTCGCCTGCGCTACGTGGACGGCGACTACAGCGACGCCGCCACCTTCGACCAGTTGCGCCGGGAGCTGGAAGGCACCTCGCGGCCGCTGCACTACCTAGCCATCCCTCCCGCGCTGTTTGAAACGGTCGTCTCCGGCCTGCAACGCGCCGGTTGCACCGCGCAGGCGCGCGTGGTGGTGGAGAAGCCCTTCGGCCGCGACCTGGCCTCGGCCCAGGCGCTCAACCGCACGCTGCATAACGTGTTCCCGGAGTCGAGCATCTTTCGCATCGATCACTACCTCGGCAAAGAGCCGGTGCAGAACCTGCTGTTCTTCCGCTTCGCCAACACCTTCCTGGAGCCGATCTGGAACCGCAACTATGTCGAGTGCGTGCAGATCACCATGGCCGAGAGCTTCGGCGTGCAGGGCCGCGGACGCTTCTATGAGGAGGCCGGCGCCATCCGCGACGTCGTGCAGAACCACCTGCTGCAGGTGACCGCACTCCTGGCCATGGACGCGCCGGTGGGCCACGACCACGAGGCCACGCGCGACGAGAAGGTGCGCATCTTCAAGGCGATGCGGCCGCTCTCGCCGGCCGAGGTGGTGCGAGGACAGTTCCGCGGCTACCGGTCGGAGGAGGGCGTGGCGCCGGACTCCACGGTCGAGACCTTCGCGGCCGTGCGGTTGTACATCGACACCTGGCGTTGGGCCGGCGTGCCGTTCTACATCCGCGCCGGCAAATGCCTGCCGGTGACGGCCACCGAGGTGCTGGTGGAGCTCAAGCGCCCACCCCAGGCGGTCTTCGACCAGGCCGAGCCGCGAGGCGCCAACAATCTGCACTTCCGCCTGGGACCGGACGTGTTCATCGCCCTGGGGGCGCTGGCCAAGCAGCCGGGCGAGGCCATGGAAGGCGAAGAGGTTGAATTGGTGGCCCGGCACCATTCCGGCGACGAGATGGCGCCCTACGAGCGGCTGTTGGGCGATGCCATCCGTGGCGACGCGACGCTCTTCGCGCGTGAGGACAGCGTGGAGGCCGCCTGGCGCGTGGTCGATCCGATTCTGCGCGGCAACACCCCTGTCCATCCATACGAGCCGCAGACCTGGGGCCCGCCCGAGGCCGACCGTATCATCGCGCGAGACGGCGGGTGGCACAACCCGGCGCCAAGCGACGGACCGCCTTCCTGACGGAAAGCCCACGCTACGACGTATTCACCTGCCGGCCGATATAGTCGGCGATGGCCGTGACCGCGTCCGGCCCGTCGCGCCTGCTGAGCACCGCCCCGTGCGTGCCGATGAAGCAGCGTAGATCTGGTGCGAGACACGGTTTGGCCACCGTGAAGACGAGATCGTGCGCGTCTGGCGCTTTGACCCACTGGGTGTTGACGTCGCCGATCGCCGGCGCACCGCAGCGGTTGGGCGCCCACACGCAGTCGTCCGTGTTGCCGGCCGTGGCCACCGCCACGCCCAGTCGATGCGCCTGCTCCACCTCCGCGGCCAACTGGCCCGTGGTCGCCTTGTTCCTGTACCTGGCAGTCAATGACTTCATGGCAGGTCCGCCCACCACGCAGTCGAGACCGCTGCCGATGCGGGGATAGACGCGCAGGGCATCGCTCAGAAGAACTTCGGCCGGACGCACCCCGTGTAGGGGGCTATCGACGGCGACGATCGCCGAGATGAAGCCGTGGGGGTAGCCCGGCCGCAAGACGAACTTCTCCAGTTCCTCGAACGCGATGAGGCCACCCAGACTGTGGCCGACCAGCACGAACGTGGTATTGGGATGGTGCGCGTGGTACGGCACGAGCAGGGCATTATGCAGCGCCGTCCAGCTCGTGGTGGCCGGGTCCTGGGCGATGGGATCGCGCTTTCCGTAGGCGTAATGGTGCCAGACGCCGGCGGCGTCGACGTAGCCACCCTTGTAGCTGTAGAGCAGGAAGTCGCTGCTGCGATAACCGCGCTGGTGTTCCATAAAGTCGCGCAGCCCGTTGAAGGTACTGTTGACGTGTTCGGTGCCGTTGTCGGTGGAGGTGCACACGCCCTGAAGGAAGACCACGATCTTGCGTACAGGCTGCTGCACCATGCCATGGAGAGCGGTGGAGGATGCCGCGACGACACGCCCCTGCGCGTTGAACACGGCGTATGTCAAGGACAGCGCTCCGTTCGGCACAGCGGCGTTTGTGATATTCCAGTCACAGGTAAAGACCTGCACGGCGCCGGCCGTCAGAGTGCTCGTCATGCTGCAGGCGGTGAGCGGCGCACGGCCCGGCCACTGCGCCGCCACGGCCACCCGTGTCGCCGGCAGTGGACGTCCTGCGCCCTGCTCGACGCTAATCGCTATGTGCAGCAGGTCGCCGCGGACGACGAAACCCGGCGCCGGGGCGACCCAGCCGGAGGTCAGTGACGCGGTTATCGGCGGATAGGTGGGCACCGGCGTCGTGGCCACGGCCACCGGTGTACCCGATACAGACGGCGTCACGGTGCCGGTGGTCGTTATGGTCGTCGATACGCCGGGCAGTGGGCCGACGGTTGTCGCCGCCGAAGCGATTTCTGCGCCGCCTGCCGCCGCGCGAGTTGAGAGGTCCCCCGGGACCCGCGTCGCGAACCCATCCCCGATGGCCAACGGCATCACTACCAGGGCCGCGGCCACCAGCGCCCTCACCGCGCCGGCGTGGATTACCTTCATGTCTATACCTTCTAGTGAATCATCAGGGGACCGACTTTGGAGCACTGGCCTGGGACCGCCGCCAGGAATGGCGCCCCGCTGCAAAGTAGCGCCTCTGAAACAGCACTAGGTCGTGCGCGGGGACGCCCGGAGATATCATACCTCTTGTGCAAGACCGGTGCCGGAGAGCCGGTACGCCGCAACCCCAACACAGTCTGGCCGCGTTATACTGAGGGTGGCCGCATCCTGCGTGCGCACATTGTTCGGTTTAGTGGGTAGTAGCGTGCCCCTTCACACTTGTCTCACTTTCGGTTTGTATGGCGGTTATGGCGACCGGTAGGTACTGCGGCCACTGCGGGGCCGCCACGGTTCCCGGCGCGCGCTACTGTGGGCACTGCGGATTCCGCCTTGGCGCGCCCGCGCCCTCTACCCACAGCACGCCCGCGCCGTCCACAGTTGGCACCATCCTGCAATCGGCGGCGCCGGTAGCTCCCGGTCCGATCATGCCGACGGGTAGCCTGACCTCGCTCGGGCGCGGGCGCTACGTGGTCGAGCGCCTGCTCGGGCGGGGCGGCATGAGCGCCGTGTACGTGGCGCGGGACAACAATATCGCCGGGCGCCTGGTCGCGATCAAGGAGATGGTCGACCAGTTCGCCGACGAGGAGGAACGCCGGCAGGCAGAGCACGACTTCGCGCGCGAGGCCGATATGCTGGCCATGTTGCGCCACCCGGCCATCCCCGCCATCTACGACCGCTTCAGCGAGAACAGCCGCCACCTGCTGGTGATGGAATACATCGCCGGCGAGAACCTGGAACGCCTGCTGACGACGCATGGCCCCTATGACGAAGATCAGGTGCGCGCCTGGGCCAGCGAGCTGTGCTCCGTGCTGGCCTACCTGCACAGCCAGCATCCGCCGGTCGTCTTCCGCGACCTGAAACCCGGCAACATCATCGTGCAGCCCGACGGGCGCGTGCGCCTGATCGACTTCGGTATCGCGCGCCTGTTCAAGCCGCAACAGAAGGCGGACACCACGGCCCTCGGCACCAGCGGCTACGCCTCGCCCGAGCACTATACGGGCCAGACCGACGCACGCTCGGACATCTATTCGCTGGGCGCCACCATGCACCATCTGCTCACCGGGCGCGATCCCTCCAAGTTTCCGCCGTTCCAGTTCCCGCCGGTGCGGGACTTGAACCCACAGGTCTCCCCGGAACTGGCCGCCGTGGTGGCAAAGGCGGTGCAGGATGACCGGGAGAAGCGTTTCGCCACCGTGGATGAGATGCGTGCCAGTCTGGAGCGCAAGAAGAGGAAGGCGCGCAGCAACCCGGCGACCACGCTGCCCGCTCCAGCCCCATCGCAGGGCAACGGCGCCACGCCGGCGGTTGCCGCGGCCCCCGCCTCGGCTCCCGTGCCGCTAGCCGCACAGCCGACGATACTGCCGGCGCGGCGCCAGGTCCTGGTCCTGGAATCACTGGCTCCCGGCCGGCACCTCGACGTCGATGCCGTGGCCGCGCACGTGGTGGCCTTGACCGGCGGAGACACGGTGAGCATGCGCGCCATCCTGCAGCGCGGGCTGCCGGTCACGCTGCCGCTCGCGCCCGGCATGGGCACGCCGGCCAATGTGCAGGCCCTCTCCGCGCTGGGACTGCGGGCGCGCGTCGTCAGCCCGGGCGTGGTGCCGGTGCTGCTCGACGCCGATCTGCGGCGCAGGCTCGACACCACCCATCAACTGCTGGTCCGCGACGTCACCGTGGGCCCGGCCCGGATCTGCCACTGCCGGCGCTGCTCCTATACCTGGAAGACGACGAAGGCGGTGGGCGATCCGGTGCCGATGCGCTGCCCGAACTGCCGCAGCACCGACTGGGGCCGCTGGCGCATCTTCAAGTGCGCCTGGTGCGGCCACGAGTTCGACACCGGCGACGTCGACACACGGCGGCCCGAGCGCCTGTTCCCGACCTGCCCCTGCTGCGGCCTCGCCAACTGGGAGACCGGGCGCGCATCGAGCCGCACCGGCTGGCTTGACCGGCTGCTGGCCGCCCTGGTCGGCACGGCCTAGTCATACTGATTATTCTGTTACCTTTCTGCCCTGTCCGTCGTTGTAGATGTGGACAGGGCAATGAGCAGATATGAGCAGGGGTCGCCACGACGGCACGGTGTTGTGCGCTGGTGTCGTCGCGTGGCGCTGGCCGCGGCGGTTGCAGCCGCCGCGGTCGTCACCGCGGGCGCCGTTGCCTATGCCCTGACGCCGCTGCCGACTTCTCTGGCCGCCCTCTTGCCGGCCGACGACACGCGCATCCTGGATCGCCACGGCCGGCTCATCGCCGACCTGCCGCGCGGCGGTATCCGCCACGTCGATGTGGCCTTCGCTGCACTGCCGCTCACGCTGCGGCAGGCCACCCTGGCGGCCGAGGACAACAGCTTCTACAGCAATCCCGGTATCGACCCGCTGGCCATCGCCCGCGCCGCGGTGCTGGACCTGCGCGGTGGCGCCCTCTATGGCGGGTCCACCATCACCCAGCAACTGGTGCGCAACACCCTGCTGCCGCCGGACGAGCGGTCGTCGCGCTCGCTCTGGCGCAAGCTGCACGAGGCGCTGCTGGCGCTGAAGCTGACCCGGCACCTCGGCAAGGACGGCATTCTGGCGCTCTATCTCAACACGGTGAACTACGGCAATCTGACCTACGGCGCGGAGGCGGCCTCGCAACTCTACTTTGGGCGGCCGGCCGCCCAGCTCGACCTGGCACAGGCAGCCATGCTGGCCGGACTGCCACGCGCCCCGTCGCTGTACGATCCCTTGCGCCACCCCGACGCCGCGCGCGGGCGCCAGCTCGCGGTGTTGCGGCTAATGCTCCAGCACGGCTACATTACGCCGGAACAGGAGCGCTTGGCCGCCGCGGAGCCGTTGCGCATCGGCAGCGCGGCCCTGCAAGGCGATAGCGACCCCGCCCCGCACTGGGTAACCTACGTGCTGGGCCTGGTGAGCGATAAGCTCGGGGCGGCCCGGGTGGCGCAGGGTGGGCTGACCATTCGCACCACCCTCGACCTAGCTCTGCAGCAGGCCGCCACGGAATCCGTGCGCCGGCGCGTCGCCGAGATCGCGCAGGAGCACAATGCCCACGACGCCGCGGTCGTTTCCATCGATCCGCGCAGCGGCGAGATCCTGGCCATGGTCGGCAGCGCCGATCCCACCAACCGTGCCATCGACGGCGCCTACAACGTGGCGCTGGCGCCGCGACAGCCCGGCTCGGCCATCAAGCCCTTCACCTACCTGGCGGCCCTGGATCGCTGGTCACCCGGTGCCGCCAACCTGGGCCTGACTCCTGCCTCCCTGCTCGACGACGTGCCGACGACCTTTCGCGCGCCCGACGGCTCGCTCTACCAGCCGATGGACTACGATGCCCAATTCCTGGGCCGCGTGCCGTTACGCGTCGCCCTCGGCTCCTCGCTCAACATCCCGGCCGTCGAGGTCTTGCAACGCGTGGGTATCGACCGCATGCTGCGCATGGCGCACAACGCCGGCATCACCACCATGTACCGCTCCGACCGCTACGGGCAGGCCCTGACCCTCGGTGGAGGCGAGGTAACCTTACTCGACCTGACCTCGGCCTACGGTACGATCGCCGACCTGGGCATGCGCCATGCGCCACGCGCCGTGCTCTCCGTGAGCGACGCCGCGAGCCATGAACTGGGCGACTGGTCTCCGCCGCCGGCTGCGCAGGCCTTCGGCCCGCGCGGGCCGCAACTTGCCGCCGAGATGACCGACATGCTGAGCGACGACGCCGCGCGCCTGCCGTCGTTCGGCGCCAATAGCCTGCTGGTGCTGCCGGACCGTCCGGCCGCGGCCAAAACCGGCACCACCTTCGACTGGCACGACAACTGGACGGTCGGCTACACGCCCGACCTGGTGACCGGCGTGTGGGTCGGCAATGCGGATAACGCGGCCATGGAGCGCATCACCGGCGTCACCGGGGCAGCGCCGATCTGGAACGACGTGATGACGGCGGCGCTGCGCGATGTGGCGCCCCGGCCGTTCCCGATCCCACCCGGCATGGTCCGTGCCGCGGTCTGCCAGGATACCGGCCTGGCGCCGGAGCCAGGCTGCCGCACCCCGACCACGGAACTGTTCATTGCAGGGACAGAGCCGGCGCCGCCGGTTGCCCGGGCACAGTCACAGATCGCGGGCCCCCCGAGCGTTGCCGACCCGCCCGACGGTGCGCGCTTCGCTCTAAGCTCGGCCATACCGGCCGCCGCGCAACAGATCGCCGTTACTTTGCAGGAAGGAGCGACACCCTCACAACAGGCACCACACGGGCACGACTTGCAGTTATTGGTGGACGGACGGCCCGCCGGCCGGTGCCGGGCTGGCCCTGCCGCGGCAGGCCAGGGCTGGGGCTCTCCGGCTGCGCAGCAAAGCTGCGTGCTTATGTGGCCGTTGCGCCCCGGCCGTCACCGCCTGGCAGCGCAGGCTCCCGGTGCAATGGCCGGGCGCGCCGTCTCAATAACGGTCGATGGCAATCCTCAGACGTGACAGGTGAGCGTTCCACACCCCATCACGTTATCGCGACACCGGCGGACCGGCCTTTTCTTTCGCGATTCTACGCCAGTCACTGTTGATGGTTTGGGGATTCGGAGGACTCATGAAAGCGCGTCATCTGTTACCACGGGCGGCACTGGCCATGGCAATGCTCTCTCAACTGGGCGCCGTCTCGGCGACGCCGCCGCGTGCGGCGCTGCACGTGGCCCGCGTTCTGCCCGCTCCGGGCAGCAGCGAGGTGCCGCCAAGCGGTCTGGTTACCGTGATCTTCGACCGCCCGGTGGTGCCGCTGGCGCGCCTGGGCTCGGGGCCGCCAGCGGCCACGATCTCGCCGCCGGTAGCGGGGCAACAGCGCTGGTTAGGCACGGATACCTGGGCCATCATCCCCTCGAAGGGCCTGGCGCCGGCCACCACCTATACGCTGCGCCTGAATCCGGCGCTGCGCGCCACGGACGGGACGACCCTGCCGGGACCGAGATCCTGGCAGTTCACCACGCTGCGCGCCGCCGTGGCCAAGGTGGTACCGGCCGACAGCGCGCGCTACATGCTGCCGCGCGTGCCGATCGACGTGGTCTTCAACGTGCCGGTCGTGCACGCTTCCGCCCAGTCCCATTTCTCCCTGAGGCTCAGCGCGGGCGGCGCGCCCGTCGCCGGTCGCTTCACATGGCGCGACGCCAGCACCATGCGTTTCATCCCGTCGGCGCCATTGCCGCGCGGCTCCTTCCCGCGGGTCCACGTCTCTGCCGGCGTGCTGGCCGTGGGAGGGCGCTTGCCGGGCTTTAAAGCCTTCAGCAGCAGCTTCGGCGTGGCGCCGGCCTTTGCGCTGAGCTCGACCGACCCGGCCGATGGGTCAACCGATGCCAACCCCTCGCTGACCGTCCAGCTGCACTTCACGGCCCCGGTCGATCCCAACGTCGCCGCGCGGTACCTGCGCGTCGAGCCGGCGTTGAGCGCGATGCACGTCGATGCCGGCGACCAGAATACCGTGACCATCAACGGCAACTACCGGCCATCGACCGCCTACCGCATCACCCTGCGAGCCGGACTGCCCAGCCTGCTGGGCGACCGCTTGCCGTCGGGCCGCACGATCAGCTTCCGGACGGCAGCCTACCAGCCGTCGCTGCAGCTCTTCGGCAGCCTGAACACCTATGACGCCTACCGGGGTGTCTCGATCTACGCCGGCCTCACCAACGTGTCGCGCGTCACCTTCAACCTGTACCGCCTGAACGAGACAGACTTCCTGCGCATCAGCTCGCCGAGCTTCGACCGCTCCACGTTCGCGCCGTCGGGTCCCGCCATGGCCAGCGCGACGCGCAACGTGCAGCAGCCTCTGAACAAAGCTGTGACCATCGCCCAGCACCTCACCGTCAACGGGCAGGAGGTACCCCCCGGCTACTACGTCGTCGGGGTCGATGCCGCGGGCGTCAGCGCGGTGCAGTACCTGCCGCTGCTAGTGACGCGCAGCTCGGTGACCTTCAAGTTCGGCGATAGCCAGGTCCTGGTCTGGGTCAACGATCTGCGCAGCGGCGCGCCGTTGGGCGGCCTGCCGGTGCGTATCGTCACCGATAAGGGCGCGCCCGTCCTGGCGGGACGCACCGGTGCCGACGGCGTCTACCTCGGCACGGTGCCGCGAGGCAAGCACCTGGCCTACCGCTACCTGCGAGTCATCGTGGATCGCCTCGGCGACACCGCGGCAGCCGGCGGCGAATGGACGAACGGCATCAACTCGTACGACTACAACCTGCCGTTCGATCCGACGCTGAATCACGTGCGCATTTACCTGAATACCGACCGGCCGATCTACCGTCCGGGCCAGACCGTCTACTTCCGCGGTGTGGTGCGCGGTGACGACGACGGGCGCTACCACCTGCTGCCCGCGGGCACCAGCGCCCTGCTGGTCGGCTCCGACGCCCAGGGCCACAAGATCTATCAGCGCTATCTGCCCGTCAACGGCCAGGGCATCATCAGCGGCCAGATGGCGCTGCCCGACGGCGCCTCGCTGGGCGGCTATTCGCTGCAAGCCACCATCAGCGCCGAGACGACCGGGGCCTACTTCACGGTCGCCGCCTACCACAAGCCCAGCTTCCAGGTGACGGTGCGGCCGGATCGCGGCGAGGGCGGCCAGTACGTGCAGGGCGAGCGCATCGCCGTGACCGCCCACGCCGACTACTACTTCGGCGCGCCGGTCCCCCAGGCGCCCGTACAGTGGACCGTCTCCAGCGCCACCACGCAGTTCCAGCCGGCGGGCTACGACGGCTACAACTTCGTCGACCCCGAGCTGCTGTACCAGCAGTACACCGGCCCGTCGAACCAGCAGATCAGCACCTTCAACGGCCACACGGATACCATGGGCGGCGCCTCTTTGACGGTGCCGGCCGACACGCAGGGCTCCGCGCTGCCGCAACTGGTCACCGTCGAGGCCAACGTGACCAGCCCAACGCAGCAACAGGTCGCCCAGCAGAGCAGCGTCATCGTCAACCCCGCGGCGGCCTACGTGGGCCTGCGCCCGCAGAACTACCTGGCCGCGCCGAACACGCCACAGGCAGTGGAGCTGGTGACGGTGCGACCCGGCGGCTCGCCGGCGCCGCACGTCGCAGTGACGCTGAATCTGCAGAGCCGCAGCATCTACAGCGTGCAGGTCTTCGACCCGCAGGCCGGCTACATGTGGCAGAACCGCTACAAAGACACCACGATCCACACCTTCACAGCCGTGACCGACGGCAGCGGGCATGCGCTGGTGCGGGTCACCCTGCCGAAGGAGGGCGAGTACCGCCTGGCTGCCAGCGCCCGCGACGCCCAGGGCCATACCGCCCGCACCGCCGCCTATCTGTACAGCATGGTGCCGGGCGGCTCGGGCTACATCGACTGGGGCATCGCCAACAACGACCGCATCAATCTGGTGGCCGACCGACGGCAGTACTCAGTCGGCCAGACCGCCCATATCCTGGTGCCGGCGCCCTTCGCCGGGATGAGCGCCCTGGTCACCCTGGAGCGCGGCACCTTCCTGAGCCGCAAAGTGCTGACCCTGCGCGGCAACGGCCCTGTGCTGGACATCCAGATCACGCCGGATAGCGTGCCCAACGTTTACGTCAGCGTGGTGCTGTTCAAGGGCTCGGGACCCGGGACAACGGCCTTGCCGGTCTGGAAGATGGGCTACACGACGCTGGTGGTGAATCCCCAGGAGCGCGCCCTGACCGTGCGCGTCACGCCCTCGACCACGCGCGCCCGGCCGGGACAGCGCCTGAGCCTGGCCATCCACACCCAGGATGCGGCCGGGCACCCGGTGGCCGCCGCCGTCGGCGTGTCCATCGTGGACGCGGCTATCCTGGCACTTGCCGGCAACGGCAACGGCACCCTGAGCAACGCCTTCTATGCGCAGCGGCCCCTGGGCATCACCACTGCGGCCAGCATGAACCTGTTCGTGGATCGCCTCGACCTCACCCAAGGCAACGGCAAGAAGGGCGGCGGCGCCGGAGGCGGCGGGGGGCCGGCCAGCGTGCGCGTGAAGTTCCCCGACACGGCTTACTGGAACCCCAACGTGGTGACCGATGCCCAGGGCAACGCCACCCTGAACCTCACCCTGCCCGATAACCTGACCACGTGGCATATCGCGGCCGACGGCAGCACGGCGGTGAGCACGCTCCTGGGCAGCGGCGGCAGCGACTTTGTTGCCACCAAGCCGGTCTTGATCCAGACGGCCCTGCCGCGCTTCCTGGCCCTACGCGACCAGAGCAAGCTCGGCGCGGTGATCAGCAACACGACCGGTAAGGACGTGCGGGTGACCGTGCAAGGCACGGCGCAACTGGGCACCGCGACGCAGACCCTGGCGGCCCAGCCGCTGATCGTCCCGGCCCACGCCGACCGCGCCGTCTACTGGACGTACTCGCCCCAGACCGAGGGGCTGCTGCGGGTGACGCTGCGCTCCACGGCGTCCATGGCCGAGCTATCCGACGCCCTGTCGGTGAGCCTGCCCGTCGAGCAAAACAGCCTGATCAGCCCGGAGGCTGCCGCCACGGCCGGACAGAGCAGCGGCACCACCGTGAACCAGGTTGTGACGCTGCCGGGCAATGTCGAGCCGGGTGAGGGCGACCTGCGCGTGACCCTGGAGCCGTCGCTGGTCTCTGGTCTGACCGCCGCCGGCGCCTACCTGAACGCCTACACCTACAATGGCGTCGAGCAGGTCACCAGCCGCATGGGCGGCCTGCTGGCGCTTGGCTCGTTGTCGCCGAGCCTGAAAGCCGGCTTCAGAGATACCGTAATCGCTCAGATCGCCCGCCTATACACGCTGCAGGGCTCCGACGGCGGTTGGGGCTGGTGGCCCGAGTCGCCCAGCGACCCCTATCTGAGCGCCTACGCCTACGAGGGGCTGACCTTCGCCCGCGAGCAAGGCTATGCCATCGATAGCGCCGTCATGAACAATGCGCTGAATTACTTGCAGGGGCGCGTGACCGCGCCCTCCAGCGACCCCTACGCGCCGAACGATGCGACGCTCGCCTTCATCCTCTACGCGCTGGGGCGAGCGGGCCATCCCGATGGCGCCACCGCGGCCACGCTCTTCGAGCGCGAGCGACAGCTTGGCCCGGGTGCCCGCGCCGTGCTGACCCTGGCCCTCAGCGGCGCCTTCGGCACCAAGGACCCGCGCGTGCACACGCTCGTCGGCGAGCTGTCCGACGCCGCGCGCCTTACCTCGGTTGACGCGCACTGGGATGCCGGCGCCACGCCCGACTGGGAGACGATGGAGACCAGCGTCGCCGACACTGCGCAGGTGCTGCGCATGCTGGTCAACCTCGATCCCCACAACCCACTGATCCCGCGCGCCGTGCGCTGGCTGATGGCGCAGCGCGGCGTCGGCGCGGCGGGCGAAGGTCCCGGACCGGATGGCGCCTGGGAGAGCACCCAGGCCACGGCCCTGGCCCTGCGCGCCGTCGCCTTCTACGTGTTGAATACGGGCGGCGCCCACCCGAGCTATCGCTACGCCATCCAGGTCAACAACAGCACGTTGCAGCAGGGAACGGTGACGCCGGCCACGGCCGGCCGGTCGCGGCAGGTGGCGATACCGCTCGACACGCTGCGTAAGGCGGGCGGACGGGCCGTGATCCGCATCACGCGGCAGGCCTTGCCCGGCGCGGGCTCGCCGACCGCGGCGCCGATGTACTATACGGTGCGTCTGCGCTACTACCCGACGCCCGGCAGCGTCGGCGCGGTGGACAGCGGCATCAGCGTCTCGCGCCGCTACCTGACGCGCTCAGGCAGGCCGTTGCCCACGGGCGCAGCATCCGGGGCAGCTCTGACCGTGGAGCTGCGGCTGGTGGCGCCGCAGGACCTCTCGCGCGTCATGATACAGGATCCGCTGCCGGCCGGGGCGGAGGCCGTCGACGGCACGCTGCTGACCAGCAGTATCTTCGCCCAGCCGGGCAACACGCCCGGCAGCCCCGGCTACAGCTACACGCCGCCCAAGCCGGGCCAGCCGCGGGATCTCGGCCTGTACGTGGACCATACGGAACTGCTCGACGACCGGGTCACCTTGTTCGCGACGTCGATCCCGGCCGGCACCTACGTCTATCGCTACACCATCCACCTGACCACGCCGGGCACCTACCACGTCCTGCCGGCCTCCGCCGCGCAGGTCTACGCGCCCGAGGTGTTTGGGCACACTGCGCTGCGGAGCTTCGTGGTAGGGTAGGATGTAGAATAAGGCGGGGCGAGTGCTTTGGGTGCTTGCCCCGCCTCAGGCGCCTTGCTGGCGCGTGTCGCGCACGCTGCCGATGTATATCGTCTGGCCGCTGATGCGGTAGGTACAGCGATAGGTTTGCAGGCCAACCTTGATTACACGTTGGTATGTCCCACGCTGGTGGCCGCGTCGGCCCATCTGCGGGTTGTCGACAAGACCGTTGATCTGCTGGTGAATCTCGGCCAAGACTTCGTAGGCATGGGCTGGATCGGTGTAGCGAGCAATGTGCGCGTAGATGTTGCGCATCTGTGCGATGGCACGGGCGCGCCACACCAGTATCATCTGCGCTTGGACCGCTCGGCGGCACGCTCAAGCGCTTCACGCGTAGTAAGGCCATGGGCAATCATGTACTCGGCCATCTGGTCGCCCGGCAAGTCGCCGGGCTCAGGCTGATCGCTGGCAACGGACTGTGCATCGCCCAATTCGTCGGCGATCATCTCTTCCAGGGCGGCTGTAATCCAATATGTACGTGTGCGCTCGGTCAGGGCACAGAGTTCATCAAGCTGGTGCAAGAGGTTGATGGGCAGGCGTACGGTGACGCTGCCGGTTGCGGGCATGGGATCGGCGCTCACGGGTCTCCCTTTCGGTCATCATCTTACATGAGATGCATTGTAACACACGTCTTGCAACGAAGGAGTGATAGATGTCAGACGCCTCGCCTTTTCAACTGCCCTCCGAGATCGTGGCCCATTACTCCGAAGGGGTCGAGCAGCCGCGACTCAGCGGCGGCACCAGCAATCTGGAGTATGAGCGCACACGCCTGTTGCTCCGACGCTATCTGCCCGCCCCGCCCGCCCGCATCCTGGATCTCGGTGGCGGACCGGGCATCTATGCCCGCTGGCTGACGGACGAGGGATACACGGTGCACCTCGTGGACGCCGTCCCCCTGCACGTCGAGCAGGCCCTGGCGGCGTCGAACGGCTACACGGCGGCATTGGGCGACGCGCGCGGCCTTCAGGAACCAGACGCCTCGGCGGATGCCGTGCTGCTGCTCGGCCCCATGTATCACCTGACGGAGCGGGCCGACCGGCTACGTGCCCTGGCCGAGGCTGGGCGGGTGGCCCGTGCGGGAGGACCGGTGTTCATCGCCGCCATTTCCCGCTTCGCCTCGCTGCTGGACGGCTTGCTGCAGAACCGTCTCCATGACCCCGCCTTCGTGGGGATCGTGGAGCGGGATCTACGGGAGGGGCAACACCGCAACCCGACGGACAGGGTCGAATGGTTCACCACGGCCTATTTCCACCATCCCGACGGGCTGGCCCAGGAGATGCGGGAGGCTGGGCTGATCGTGGAAAGCATCTTTGCCGTGGAAGGACCGGGCTGGATCTTGTCCGATTTCGCGGAGCGCTGGCAAGACCAGCACCGCCGGCAGCAGTTGCTCGACGCCATCGCCCGCATCGAGCGGGAGCCAAGCATGCTGGGGGTAAGCGCCCATCTGCTCGCCGTGGCCCGGCGTCCCGGCCGTGACACTGTCTCGTAACTCGTAGGGGCGCAACCATATTGGCTATCACCTTCCGGAGGCCTGGGCCTTCTTCACGGCCTGTGGCTGGAAGGAGGGCGAGCGCAGCTTCGACCTGGTACAGGAGCTGGGGGCCTACGCGACCCCTGACGGCATCATGGACGGCCTGCGTACGCTCCCGGTCACCATCACCGGGGCGGCTCCCTCGGATACGGCGGCCGTCTTAGCCTTCGAAGCAGAGCACTTCCCGCGGTGGTTGCACACCTATGAGCGGGCGGTGTCCTGCGAGGCGTGGGACGATCTGGTTCTGGCGCGCGATGGCGTGGCGTCGCTGGAGGACATCGAGGCGACGGTCAAGCTCGCCCTCGGCCCGCGGCT
>Ga0070740_10003455_pt1 | contig 16727 bp, 19 predicted proteins | sample Coa_R2_FD_67286 | JGI IMG/M metagenome (GOLD analysis project Ga0070740, IMG submission 67286) | Surface soil microbial communities from Centralia Pennsylvania, which are recovering from an underground coalmine fire - Coalmine... | ecosystem: Environmental > Terrestrial > Soil > Unclassified ... | reverse complement strand
CATTAAACCATTTGCGACTGTAAAAGAGCGCCAAGAATGTTAGTCCACACAATGGGCCAACCCAGAACCAGAATCCTAAACCAAATAATAAGAAATTTTTTAATCCCATACTTAACGAAGTTGCTATCCACAATTCAATACCGTAATACAGTGCAAAAGCTGTAGAAAAAATTAAACTCAATTGCAAGGTATATCGCCATATAAAAAGAGCAAACTGCTTGATATACAATTTAAAATTAGACTCCCAAACAAACCGTTTACGAAATAACACAATACTAAACTTACTACGAAACAGCGCAACCAAACATATCGTTTGTACGATCGCCGAGATAGTGGTAGCCAAAGCAAGACCAGTAGCTTGCCAATATTCTATTAAAATATAATCCAGAACAATATTAATGATAGCCCCGAATGCAGCAATCATAGCTGGAATCCATGGCGCATGCAGTGCATAATACATGCTAAGAATAATCTTATTGAGCGAGAAAAATAGTAAGCCTATAGTGAATGCAATCAAAATATGACCAGTCTCAACCGCCTGAGCCATCGTAAATTTTTCAGATAAAAAGAGCGTCGCAAAAAATTTCTGCGCAAAAAAGCACATCATTAAAGTGGCTGGGATTGTAACCCAGGCAACAAATTTAGAAGTTTCCAGCAAATAGAAACTTAAGCGTTTTGGAGCATAAGCCGTAATCCGGGAAAAATGAGGAAGCAAAATGGTTGAGAATGCTACAGCAAATACTCCCAGCGGAATCCCCATAAAGCGATTAGCATAATAAATTAATGAAACAGAACCTTCAGGCAAATAAGAAGCAAACTGAGAATCGATAAATAAATTAATTTCCACCACACTCATACTGATAGAACCAAGCAAAAAATTGGCAAGCACACTGCCAAAATTGCGCAACACGCCAATACTAATCGCACCAAAAGCAAAACCTAACTTGAAATAGGCAACTAGATGACCAATAAACTGGACCAATCCGCCAAATAAGATGAAAAAACATAAATGAGTTACCGGTAAATTTAACGTCCAGCACGCAACTAACCCAGTGATGAAAAAAACATTCAGTAAAACAGGCGAAAATGCGGGTACAAAAAAATGGCCCACGGATTGTAAAGCACCAGCAAGTAATGCACTGCTGGAAATAAAGAAAATAAATGGCATTAAAATGCGCAACAGAGGAACCGCAAATGCTATTTTTTCAGCAGAAAATCCTGGTGCCATAAGCTTGATAGTAAATTCCGCCTGCCACATAGCCAAGGCACAGAGTAATAACACTAACCCTTCAAAAATTAAAAAAGCTAATGACATAAGACGATTAGCTTCTTCTTTGCCTTCTTGGCGCACAACTTTAACTAATGTTGGCACAAAAGCTGCAGATAATGCTCCTTCGGCAAAGATTTTACGCAATGTGTTTGGCAATCTGAATGCGGTTAAAAAAGCATCTGAAGCCATACCAGCACCAAGATAGCGCACCGATAATGTTTCTCGAATAATGCCAAGCACACGACTCATCAAGGTAGAGCTTGCAACTTCAAACGTTTTTTTCAGAATGGAACTTTTGGAAAGGATGGTACTCATGTCCGTTCCTTGTGCATATGTTAAAGAAAAGGTTTAAGGTATGTTCTCTAGGCTATACCAGATATAGATATTCGACAAGATTAAATATAAATAAGGGCATGAATATCTCATGCCCAAATCAATCAAATTATTTTTTTTACTTAGATCTTAATTTATCTAACTTGGCGCTACTTTCAGCGGTAATGGCAGGAGCAATGGAAGCGCTAGTTTTTTGCTCATCACTCTTTGTTTTTGATCCTATAGGATTATCATTCATTCCCCATGCAGATGCAGCACAAGCCATAAGTACCACGAGAGCCTTATTCGATTGTGGATTATCTTTACAACGTGCTACAGAACCTAATGCAATGGTACCAGCAACGCCAAGCAGCGATGCATTCTTATTCTTGGTCTGTGTATGAATTGCCCGACCAACTGCTGGGGCAATAAATCCTGTCACCCCACCAGCGATTATATCTTTCCCTATATTACTTGTGCAGGCCACAAATATAACACCGCCGCAAAAATCTATGCAGCCGCCAATAAAGTTAATAACATCTGCACATTCCGTTTTAACCGATAAACTTGCGGCAGCAATCAATATCAATAAAGATTTTTTATTAAATTTCATTAAAGTTCTCCGATGCAATTATTGTTATAATTATTTTTGTTAACGATTATTTCAATATTCTTTCGTCCACTTTAAGCATATCAAAACACTTTGGATATGCTCTTGCATTAGATAAATAATGCAATTACCGAACTTCCTGCAAAACCCCATTATGCAATATCAAAACTTGTTTCATCTTTCTCACCACATATGCATCATGAGAACTGATAATCAGCCCCATATGCCATTGTTTTTGGCAATCAAGAATAAAATCAATAACCCCTTGTCCAGTTTTTTCATCTAAATTACCCGTCGGTTCATCTGCAAGTAAAAATGTAGGCTCGTTAAATAGTGCACGAACAATCGCCACGCGTTGCTGCTGTCCTCCTGAAAGAGTGTTTGGTATACATTCTGCTTTTTGCGCAAGGCCAACAATTTCTAATAATCCTAATGCTTTTATGCGGCATTCTTCTTTTGGCAGGCGTGCAATTAACCCTTTGAGCATTACATTCTCAAGAACTGATAATTCGTTAATTAAATACGGCAGTTGAAAAACCAAACCAATCGATTTATTCAAGAAATAATCACGCTCAGCTGCCTGCATAGTTGCAAGATCACGGCCATTAAATACGATTGAACCAGAAGAAGGCATATCCAAACCAGCTAGTAAATGCAAAAAGGTTGATTTTCCCGCCCCAGAAACACCAGATATGGCATAGGTATTGCCTTGGTTGAAGGAGGCAGATATACCATTAAGCACAGATATGGTAGTTGAACCCTGAATAAACTGTTTTGTAACCTTATCGGCTAGAATAATTGCAGACATATAACGCTATAGCAACCTTATGTTTCTGTATAAAGTACACTATAACCCCGTTTATCAAAAGAGTTTTTTGCCCTTTTTTTTGAATCATTGTTTTTAAAAACCTATACCCCCTAAACTGATAGTAAGGGATAACAAGAAAAACGGTAAAAAAATACCGTTACTGCGGCTAAAAACTAGGGGGAGTTGTAATGAAAACGCTGCTGGATAAAAATGTCACAGGAAAAGTTCCGGAAGTACTCCCAGTCATTCCCACAATGGATGTCGTTGTATTTCCTCATATGCTCGTTCCATTGTTGGTACTGGATGAAAAAATCATTCAAGGGATTAACAAATCACTTCAAGATTCAAAATTAGTACTCTTGCTTGCAGCAAAAAAACAAAAAGACGAGCAAAGTGCTATTGGTACAAAGGATCTCTATCAGGTAGGAACCATCGCTTCAATCATGCGCCTTATTAAAATACCAGAGGGTGGTGTTAAAATTTTGGTGCAAGGTATTTCAAAGGCACGCACCACCGAAATTTTAACTGAAGATAATAGCCTTTACGCCATAGTTGAAAAAATTGAAACATTGCCGGTTGAAAACCCTGACGAAATTACAGCACAAATCCGCAATATTAAAGCATTAACTGAAAAGATGAGTGTTGCAGGGCAATCATTTAGTCCTGATTTCCATCTTATTCTTTCTAAAATGCAGGATCCAGAAAAAATTGCTGATTTCATCTTATCTCATCTAACACTTGAGGTTGATGAAGCACAACGATTGCTTGAATCAACTACGTTGCAAGAATTTTTAACTGGCATTTATCATCAACTGAGCAAAGAAATAGAAGTTACTGAAATTCAAGAGAAAATCAGAAACTCTGCTCGTGAATCGATGAATAAATCCCAAAAAGAGTTCTATCTTCGTGAACAATTGAAAGCGATCAAGAAAGAGCTGGGCGAAGATGATGCTGAAGAAATTGAAGCAATGTATGAAAAGTTAAAACTTCTTAAAGCATCAGATGAGATTAAAGTTGAAATAAAGCGTCAAATTGGTCGTCTTGAGCGCACCGCACCAGATTCAATGGAAGCGGCAGTAATTCGAAATTATCTGGAATGGATTTTTGCCCTACCTTGGGGAGTTGAAACCATTGATAATCTCGATATATCTCATGCAAAAGATGTATTGGATGAAGATCATTATGGTCTTGGACCTATTAAAGATCGTATTTTAGATTTCATATCAATTCGCAACTTAAAGCAAGATGGTTATGCACCAATCTTATGTTTTGTAGGACCTCCGGGAACTGGTAAAACTTCGCTTGGTAAATCAATTGCTAAAAGTCTTGGCCGTGAATACGCACGTATTTCACTTGGTGGCGTTAAAGATGAAGCTGAAATTCGTGGTCACCGCCGCACCTATGTTGGCGCAATGCCGGGCCGATTTATACAAGCAATACGCAAAGCTGGTTCATGCAATCCAGTTATCATCATCGATGAGCTTGATAAGATTGGTATGGATTTCCGGGGCGATCCATCTGCGGCTATGCTTGAAGTATTAGATCCACATCAAAATAAAACATTTTATGACAACTATCTTGGTGTGCCATTCGATTTATCACGCGTAATGTTTATTGCCACCGCAAACAGTGTTGAATCAATTTCTGGGCCATTGCGTGATAGAATGGAAGTTATTGAACTTTCTGGTTATACCCTTGAAGAAAAACTTGAGATAACCAAACGCCATTTAGTAAGAAAATCAATCAATGATTCAGGCCTTTCAAAGCAAAACATCAAATTTTCTGATGCATTATTGATGGACTTAATATCTGATTACACGAGAGAGTCAGGTGTTCGTCAGTGCGAGCGATTAGTTCGTAAATTATGCTCAAAAATAGCTCGTTCGTTAGTTGAAAATAAAAAATTGGTAACAATCACACCAAAAAATATTGAAAAATATTTGGGACCGCGTAAATTCCTTCATGATGAAATTCAGCAAAAAGATCGTATTGGGGTAACCAATGGCTTAGCGTGGACCTCAGTCGGTGGTGAACTGCTCAAAATTGAAGCAGTACTCATGCCGGGCAAAGGAAAACTGATGCTCACTGGGCAACTAGGCGATGTAATGAAAGAATCTGCTCAAGCAGCATTAAGTTACGCTCGAGCACATGCTAAAGAATTTGGTATTACTGATAAAGCATTTACTGATTTTGATTTACATATTCACGTACCGGCAGGCGGCATTCCAAAAGATGGCCCATCTGCAGGCATAACCATGCTCAGCTCGATTCTATCAGCCTTGACAGAACGACCAATAAGTGCAAAATACGCTATGACTGGCGAATTGAATCTACGTGGCGATGTAATGCCTATTGGTGGTGTTAAGGAAAAACTATTGGCGGCTAAACGAAATAAACTGTCATATATAATTTTGCCAAGTCAAAACAAAAATGATTTGATTGGCATGGAAGATTTAGCCAAAGATATTAATGTGATTTGGGTTAAGCATGCTGATGAAGTATTAAATCATGTATTAATGCAACCAGATCAAAAGAAAAGAGCATGAAATTATTAACCATTGGCGGCGCAACATACGATATCATTATTGAATTTACGCAAGCAGAAGTGCTTGCACGCCAAACAGCAACTGGTAAACAATCCTTTCTCCTGCTTGAAGAAGGTAGAAAGCTGAATGTTGATGATGTGCACTATAAAACCGGCGGAGGGGCAACCAACTCCGCCGTTACTTTTGCCCGACTGGGATTTGATGTTTCTACTTTTTTTAAAATAGGTACTGATTATCAAGGTACTTTTATCTTAGAAACACTCAAACAAGAGGGTGTTGATACCCATCTTGCTAGAACAACCGATTTGGCAGGCACCAGCACCTCATTTATTGTTTCAAATCCTTCAGGCGACCGTACTATTTTAGTCTATCGTGGGGCTTCTAAAACAATCTCTGAACAAGAACTACCGTTGCAAGAAATCAAAGAAAGCGATTGCTCTTATATAACCTCATTAAGTGGTAATGCTATGCAATTGCTGCCTATTATCACTCAGCAAGCGAAAAAATATAATCGTACCGTGGCGGTAAACCCGGGCATTAATCAATTGAAAGAAGGGGTAAGTATACTCGAATCAGCATTACCCACTATTGATATTTTGATATTAAATAGCTTTGAAGCAACCGTGTTTATGACATCAATGGTGCAACATGATGAAGCGCTGCGCAATTTAGTTGAAGGTGCCTCTGCGGCACAACCTATTGAACATTATCCCAAATTATTGCAAGCACCTATTATTTATCAAGCACTATGCTTTAACTTACCACTCTTTTTTAATCGTGTTTTGGGTTACGGCACTAAAATGGTTGTCGTTACCAACGGTTCTGAAGGCGTATATGTTGCTACCAATAAAGAAATTCTTTTTCACCCGAGTATTCCAACAGAAGTAATCAGTACCCTTGGCGCAGGAGATGCATTTGGATCTGGATTTGTTGCAGGAATAATGCAAGGAAATAGTATTGATGATGCAATACGATGGGGAGTTCTTAATAGCTGCGGTGTATTGAGATTTCTAGATGCAAAAACCGGGTTACTTACTAAAGATGAGATGGCAAAACAATTAAAGCAACTTGATAAAGGGTTGTTACAAAAATTTAATATCGAATAATTAAAAATTGAATGGGACTGCCTTACACCCCACATTTTGCCAATAGAGAACATGTTTAGAATTTGCTTTAGCATATTGTTGAGCTCTATTATGCAAAGCTCCTCGCTCTGAATCGTGTAATAATGGAATTGGTTCATGTTTCCTTGGAGCGCAATACTCATATTCAAGAAACTTTGTTGATAAAACACTCGATTTTGAATGTTCACCACATGTAACAAAATGAAGATTCCAGCATTCACAATCAAGATCTTTTTCTGACCTACCCATTTGTGGCACGGGCAACTCTGATTCTAAAGTAAAGCCATTAACTGATGCAGGATTATCACAAATTGTAGTGAGTCGTGCTTGCTCTTTAGCAGTAGATTCATTCAAAATTTTTACCACATTATAACCAAAAGAAATAACTAATATTGCAATGGTTCCACAACCAATTCCTTGCATTATTCGTTCACAACAACTTAGCCGTCTTTCATTTTGGGCGTCTACAAGTTCCTGCCTTTGTGGTGCAGAGCTTCTGCCTTTTGCTCCTGCTTTTCTTTCAGCACTGTATAACATTCCACTTATCAACGATGTCATTGTTATAACCAAAAAGATCCTAAACAAACGCATATTAATCATTCTTAAAAATAATTTTTTTTATTGTAGGCCACATTCCACATGGATGCTCCTGCCAATAAAGAACATGTTTAGTTTTTTTAGCACCATATGCAGTAGCCTTATCATACAATTCTGTTCGTCCCCGTTCTTGTAATAAGGGAACTGGCCCATTTTCCCTGTCTCGACATGTAGATAATGGGGCTCTAAAGGTCGTTGAAAACAACAGAGATCTTTCTGTATGCGATTGTTCACCACACACAACCAAGTTAGGTTTCCAACATTCACATTCATTCGGACCTGTTGCTGGTTTTAACTGTGGCACCTGCATTCGTGAGCCTAATTGAAATCCATTAACCGATGATGGGTTATCACATATCTGGGCAAGTCGCGTTTGCTCTTGCGCATAAATTTTTGTACCCAAAACAAGAACAGTGACTGTACATAGAGCTCCCACAAATTTTTTTGAAATTCGCTGACAACAACCTAGCCTTCTCTCTTGTTCATTTTGATGATCCCCTGTCTGAGATGCGCCCAAGTTCTGTTTTTTCTTTGTAGTTGTGCATTCAGATGAATAAATACAATTATTTAAACCCGTTAATATAATAATGGTGAAGACTCGGAATCCTAAAAGCATATTGAGACTCATTACATTCCCTCACTAAATCCATAAAGGCGGTCATGTCTATGCCAATAAAATATATGTTTTCCAGAAGAAGAACTCACCGCAGAATTCATTTTTTCATGCAAAGCTTTTTTTTGATCTTTTGATAATGGTTGAAGAGTATATTTTATATTCCCGCAGAATGGACCTACAATTTCGCTGACATATCGCGCTTGCTGATTGCAATCAACCATTTTAAGAGTCAAACATATACCCGCATTTCCACTAATTTTTGGTATTGCCATAGGTGAATTCAACGTAAAACCATTAACCGATGAAGGGTTATCGCAAATTGCAGTAAGTTTTTCTTGTGTCTGATCAGAATCAGCCTTACTTTTTGCGCCTAAAGCAACAACACTTATGGCACATAGCGCTCCCACAATACCATTTGTGATCCGCTCACAATACCTGACCTTTCCTTCTTGACTATCTTTTGCAGACTCCTCGCTCTGCGATGTAGAGATTGGTCTTTTTACGTTTGCTCTTCTTTCTGCACAATAAGATAGACAGCTTATGCTCATTACCATAAGTAATAAGCTAGGGCTACCACGATACATGATCTAATCTTTCTTCGTTTTTTTACTAAAACGGTCAGGATTTAGTGCCGTAGATGATGCACTATTTTGAGCACGTGAAACCATAGGTACAGGTACATTCTGACCTAAATCAGGATTTTGAATCAAATGAGACGTCTGCTGCACTATTGGCGCACCATCACCATGTGCTTTTGCTTTTTGAGTTGCAAATCTATCCATAATTGCACAAGTAGTTCCTACAAACCATAGGGAAGCAAAGATAATTAGGCTAGTATTCATTACACAATCCCAGCATCCCTGTTTACTGTTATTTCGTAATTTTGCTTTTTTTATCGATGCCATTCTTTCTATTGGTGTCTTTTGTGCAGCAGCTACAGGATTTATACAAAAAAATAATGAAAGAATAATTATCTTTATTAACGACTTCACTTTTTTCCTTGCTATTTAGGCATTGGTTGAGGACCGCAATCACGTACTTCTTTCCAATATGCAACAGAATTGGGATGCGTGCGACGAAATTCTTCATGCCGCTTTCTGATATAATCTTTCATACTTTGGTAACGAGCCGCCCAATCAGCATCATCCTGGCAAATGGTAAAAGATCTATATATATCGTGCGAATCGGACCAACAATCTACTGCAATAAGCTCCCAACCAACCCTTTTCGGATCAGAACTAAATGGCGTCAATGCATCATAGGATGGAAATATTAATTCCCTGCCAACCAACCTTTCATTAGAAAAGTCCCAGCAGTTTGTTTTTGCCTGAGCAAGAAATTTGGCTGCATGCTGTTGGTCAGTAACATAAATATAAGTGCATAAACCGGTAAACCCTAAACTTATGAGTCCCTCGAAGCTACAGAGCTTTGATAAGCCCCGTTTTAAACAATGATAACAACCATTTGTTTGCTTTTTTTCGTCAGTATCTGAAGTTGCTGTTAAAGATTCTGAGTGTTCATGCTTATTCATGACCCGTTGCTTTAACGTATTATGCTGTTCTGCTGAGTAAAGAAAACTGGTTGATATAAAAGAAAATAATATCGCAAGTTTATACATCTTATTTGCCAAAAATATTCTTAATAATCTATCAGTCCTCTTTGGACTTCATATATTCTCCCGCTATCATTCTGCATCCGCGATCTTTCCAAATCACAACGTTCTTAGAGCCTGTAGCATTGAGTTTCAGAGCACTTTGATATAATTGATCGCGGGTTGAGTCTGTTACAACTGGCGTTGCGGTTTTTTTCCGGTAATAACAATCACTGAATAGATTCTGTTTTGATGATAACGATCCATTTCTACACTGAACAAAGTCAAGTTTCCAGCATTCACAATCATTACCATCTTGAGTGGCTTGCATCAAAGGAACTGGTAATGTTGAGCCCAAAGTAAACCCACCTACAGGATTATCGCAGATTGGCGCGAGTAGGTCTTGCTCAACTCTTTGTTCCTGCTGAAAATGAAAAAAAGTTGTGCCATATGTTGCAATTACAGAAGCAACAAGAAAAATATACTTTACACAACTTATTGCTTCGTCGTCTTCCCGCCGATCGGCAGAATTGGCAATATTACACGAGAACAAAAGCGCCATTAAGAGACTTTTTGTTATTACACTTTTGCCCGCATAAGATTTAATCATCATTCTTATTCCTTGGTTAAAGGAAATTCCCCTCTAATTTATATAGAGGGGATTAAAAAAATTATTCAAAATCATCTTTTTTAAAATTTTTAAGTGTTGGTGGTATGCAGATGCCATTTTTAAGTACAGGTCCACAGGTCTTTGAATAGTTTGTGCATTCCCACCCTAATTGGGGACATGGGCATTCCACAAGCGAAAACTCTTCTACTTCCAGATCGATAATATTTTCAACTTTGCCATGTAGATATAATTTACTTGATTCTTTATCTGTTTTAGGCAAGTGGCAGAATACACCTTTATTTTTAAGCGTATATTTTCCGAATGCTGTTTTTGCAATTGGTTGATAACAAGTTCCCAGCGCAACTCCATTGCTTTGTGAAGTCAACAGACTTACCCCATGCGCAGATGGAGTTACCACAACTACTGCTGATCCATTTGTTCCAGTTACCTCAGTACCACTGACTGCTCCCACCCCATAAACAAATGCCATAGCTACACCGGTAGCAAGTCTGCGAACTAATCCCGGGTTAACAGATGCAGCGCAACTCTTTTTTTCTGAGGCTTGCACTGACATTCCAATTAAAATCAATCCAATTGCTAATAGTCGTCTAACATTCATGGTAAAAATCCTCTTGAAGTATTTTATTGTGTTTTTGTTGTGCTTCACTTGCAAGTAGCGGCAACAGTGTAACGATTTATTTTATTCATGCAAGAAATGTAAGAAAACTACTATTGTGTAAAAGTACATTCATGAGGATCTTTATCTGAACGCAATCTGATAAAACTCGGCGCTCTCAGGCGCTTGTCTTTGGTAAATTCATGGAATTCAATTTCACACGGCAGATTTGGCTTAACCCATGTTACATTTTTTAGAGGGCATGGGCATGCGGCATTTTTACGAATGAGTGGTTTTAACTTCTTGTGAATGGCGATCAAATCAGCTTCTTTAAAACCGGTGCCAACTTTGCCCACGTAATGCAAATTTCCTTTTTTATCATACAATGCGAGAGCCAATGCTGAAATAAGACGTTTTTCTTGCGTAAACCCCATAATAAGACAATCAATTGAGGCCACCCGTTTAATTTTTATCCATTCAGGCGTTCGCAAACCCGGGTGATACAGACTATCTTCTCTTTTAGCCATTACTCCTTCAAGATTGATTTTTTGTATTGCTTTCCATAGTGCTTTGCCATTTGTTGTTTCAATAATCAATTCCAGAATCGGCTGCTTAGGTTTTACCGTTTTCTCTAAGATAGAGCGGCGATCAACTAGTGGAACATTAAGCAGGGACTTGCCATCTTTCATGAGAATATCAAATATCACATAGGTAGCAGGAAATATTGTGCTCCGTGCTTCAATCTCTAGCTCATTATCTACCGATCGTTGTTGCAACATATTAAAATTAGGAAATCCCTTGTCATCGTAAACAATAATTTCACCATCTAGGATGGCAGTTTTAGCTTTTATTTGCTTACGGAAATCTAATTCAGGATAACGATGAGTAATATCATTTCCACGACGACTTATGAAGGTTAATCCTTTAGATGTTACATAGCAAAGTGCCCGATAGCCATCAAGTTTGGGCTCATAGAAATAATCTTTACGATTCAGGTCTGCTTTGGTGCCCAATCGAGCAAGCATAGGGTGCAGGATTTTTTTATTCATGATTTCTTCTAATTAACTTTTTTCTTATTACATCTTTCCTTTGTATGATATTTGGTTTGTAAAATGCAAGATAAAAAAATTTTAGGCAAAAACCATTCCCGCCTCCGGCAAACGCCTGACATCTTACATTCTATAATTTCTGATTTTTTTTGGAGGGTATTTATGCGAATACCCTCCACCCCGCACCAAAGGGCACTTTGGAATCCTGACGTAAAAATAGAAAATGTTGAAACATTTTCATTTTTACATGACGCCCTAATGGCATAAGTTCTGCCTGTGCGACTTCGAGGTGGACCAACCGGGGGCGGATTCTACCAAATCAATTTTAATTTTTTTAGATTGTTTTTGGCGGAGTTCCACGTTAGTGGATGAAGCGAAGGTATTCATATTTGCCGGGCCTTATTGCCGAGTTCTAAAATGCGGCGAGCATTTTTGCTGCCTGAGGCACAGGGTCCAGGGTCTTCCCTGGCGCTGGGTGGAAGGGTGCCAGCGCGGGCACCCTCCAAAAAAACAAATGATTATAAATGTAAAGAAATATGGTTTGCCGCTAGGCGAAGAAAATATCGCTAATTATGAATCTACTATTAAAAATTTTTATCTCCTTGCACCCTTTTTCCCCTTTAAACTTTCTTCTAATGCCTCCATTAACGAAGGAGCACCTGCCTTACCACGTTTGCCCTTTTTGACTTTTATTTCTTCTTTTAATTTAACTACCTTGCCTTCTTTTTTTTGTTTAACTAGTTTTTTAAGTTCTTCGGCGAAAGTATCTTTAAAATTGGTAATATCAAATTTCTTTTTGGTGAGCTGATCAATCAGTTGCTTTGCTAATTTAAGCTCATTAGCCGAAATAGTTGGCTGTTCTTCTTGTAATATCGCAATATTTTCAACGGGGCGAACTTCATAATTATAATAGAGCGTAGTCATAAGCAATCCCGAACGATAACTTTGAATCATACACACTTGCTCGCGATCACGCATTACAAAATCACCGATGGCAACTTTTCCCATACTTCCCAGCGCATGCTGAAAAAGGGTATATGCTCTATCTAATTTAACCGGCGCTGCATAATAATGAGTATTGAAATAGACTGGATCAACCAATTCTGCGTCAATAAATTCAACAATACGAATAGAAGTCGTTTTGACAGGTTTTATAGATTTAACCACATCTTGTGTAAGAACAAAATACTCACCTTTGCTCAGCTCTAATCCCTTTGCCACATTATCCCAGGCAACTTCCTTCTTGCAATGATCACACCAGCGCTTCATTCTAATCGGACGATTACAAGTACCACAAAGCATTTTAAAGCCTAAAATATGTTCCTGTGCGACTGAAAATAATTGAACGGGAATTGAAACAAGACCAAAGGCAATAGAGCCATTCCACACCGATTTCATATTCTTCTCCTTGTTAATATTACATTTACCTTAGCAAGGTAAATGGAGCAAAGAGAAGAATTTTTGCAATAACTGTTTAATTATTATCCCCATGGTGCGGCCAACGGTGGCCTATGGTACTCATATTTATTCAGCAGTTCTTGCACCCGCAGTAACTCTTCTTGCCGAACTCGGTCGCTTGGCTCCATTTCCAACACACCAAGGTAATTTTTGATCTCATTATTGATATAAATCCCTCTTTCCAACAGCAACGCAACAATATTATGTGCTCTCGCAATCCGCTCAGATCTATCAAAAGAATCTCCCGGCACATTTAAATAGGCAAATACTGCTTGATAGAGTGTATGCTCACTAGCTTCAGCACCATGAGCCAACAAAAATCGCACCATACGGTCATCATTTTCTTCTATTGCAACTGATAACGGCGTGGATCCTTGGCTGAGAGCATTATTAATTGCTTGATGGCTACTCTTGGCAATGAGATTGCGGGCTTTTTTGTATTTTTTTGCTTGAATAGCTCTAATAATTTCGGTTGTTTGATGTTGTATAATATCATAGGGATTAGAATCTTGTTTTTTGGCAGCTGCTCCATTCAATTGACAAGACGTCACGACTAAAAAAATTAAGCAAGATAATAGCTTTTTCATTTTTATCTCCTTTTCTACAAGATATCATTAGTATCATTGAGAAATGAAGAATAGCGGCAAAATAGGCCTTTAAAATAGTTAATCTTGCTTCATTTTCATCTTTATCATCTCTGCCGCAATACCTAGCGCTGGAGCAACCACGAAAACACAGCATAGTCCACAGCAGGCAGCATAGCCTTCTTCTCGTGCCAACCTTTCTCTAATTTCGGCCACTTCAGCACCCGTTAATCTTCGGGCACCAGGTTCATTCATGGGCTGAACTGTTTGTTCTTTTGGATAAACCTTATAACGCAAATTTTGAGCTTCTCGTACGCCGCGTTCTTCGCGCTCATAATAATTCCACTTCATTGCTTTGACTATTTCTCTTTGATGTCTTCTGTAATAGTCTTTATCCCACTCATCTAAACGCTTAAACTGTTCTTGAAATGTTGCACTGTGATAGTCAGGCCACCTGCCACCAGACCAATAAGGAGTCATTTGAGCAGAATGTATAATGCATGACAAGAAACTGGTTATCATGAATATTAAATGTTCTCGCACACTATTCCTTGATCATTTTATTGATATTTCTTCATTTACTCTTTTTTTGGCATTGTACAACCCAAGCCTCGGCATGATACTCTTTGCAGACATAATTGTGAATTTGGCTCTGAACTAAAAAAGCGGCCCTGATCTGATTCTAGAAATTCTTGTACCGTGCCTGAGAAAGAACATAATGTTTGTTTTGGTCTATCACATGATTTAATACCAAAACATGTCTCAGTCAATGATTCATCAGGCTTCATGCAATTATTAAGCGGGCAACTATTACTACTTAACTGACCCGTTATTGCAAGAGTAGCTACCACAACAAGACCGATGAACGATAATGTACCGCAGCCGATACCTACCTTTTTTATACAATTTCGTGGTTTTGTTTTTGTCTGCGCAAGAAGAGATTCTTGAACTGAATCATATGAAGGCGAAGTGGGTGATATAGGCGATCCTGGTGATAACGGTTCACCGGTATAAGGATCTTTTATCATGCTGTCTAGATTGTAATTAGCCTCGCGAGACTTTCGAACTTGAGAAAAGCTTTGAATACGAGGCCGCTCGCCCTTCCCCTTTTTTTTCTGATCGCTAGAAAATAATGGAATATTCATTAATAAAATAGCACCTAAAAATAGGTATTTATTCATAATAATCCCCCCTTGAACAAGCGTTAATTCAATTTACCTTTTTTAGAACACCCTAATCCGTCACAAGATGTTTTTTTTATGCATGGGTCTTGATTCTTTTCTCTATGAATTAGCCGTCCCCGATCACTCAATAAAAAATTTTTAGCAGAACCCGGGAAAGGGCAAAATGATTGATCCGGGTTTGAAGAAACACTAAAACAACTTTCATATAGTGATGTTTCTATGGGCAAGCATTTTGGTTTTACCGAATCTGCCAGCTCTTTGGCAGCTATTACAACGACTAAACCTGTTAGACAAGCACAACACGCCAAGCACTTTCTATGATCAACACATATTCTTCTTTGACGCATTGGCGCAGTTAAATCTTCGTTTATTTGGGTAACAACGGGTTCTTCTTCAGCATCAAACGCGCCTGGACTTAATAGATGATTTTCAGCTGCATGTGAATTGCTTGCGATCAAAAGAAAAGCAAAAATTATTTGTTTATTCATATAATACCCCCTATTAAATAAATAATTCCCCTTTAGCCCCAAATAAATAACTACAACTAAGTTATCAAAATCAAGCTATAAAGATGAATAATAAGCAAATAGAGCGTAAAAAATGAAAACGAAAAACAGCTTGTTAATCTTGCTTTTGTTTAGAACAAGATAAATCTTTGCAAGATATTTTTTTTATACAAAGCTTATCATCTGCCTTCTTAAGAAAAAATCGGGCTTGATCACTGGATGAAATATTTCCAACAGTGCCAGGATAAGGACAAAATACTTGTTTTGGCTCTTGGCATACATTCATTCCAAAACAACTTTCACGTAATGAGGTAGTTGCGGGTAAACAATTATGATCTAAGATACATTCAGATCCTGATCCATTTAAGAAAATATATAAAGCAACTGCAAGACACCCAATCCCACAACAACCTAAGCAAGAGAGGCAGCAAATTTTCTGTCCCTTGCTTAATTCTTTTATATAATCTCTTGTTCGCGTATTAGTTGAATCAGGTCTCGTCTGGTCTGCTATCGGTAATAATGGTACTGATACAGAATGTGGAGCTTGTTCCAATTCAGCACCCCATACATTATTACTTACTAAACCACTTATGAGTAATAGTATGAGATTAATCATCAAATCTTTTTCCTTTCAAAAGCATGAAATTTTGATTGGCAATTATATCAGCTACAATGTTCTTTACAAATATCATTGCTTTAATTAGCTTAATGGATAATGAAAAATGCTTATTTTCCTTACTAAAAGGCCTCTTGCCCATGGCTGAAAGTAAAACAACAAACTCTGAGTCATCAAAACAAGGCTACGTTTTAAGAGTCAGTGGCACTATTATTGATGTTCAGTTTCCCCGCGAATCAGCACCCGACATTTTAAATGAATTGCACGTATTATTTCCTGAAAATCATCACAAAGCTTCCATTGAAGTTGCTCAACAATTAGGTGATGGCGCAGTACGTTGTATAGCTATTGAAAATATTTTCGACATTCGACGTGGCTTGACCGTTGTCGATACTGGCGGGCCAATCAAAGTACCGGTAGGCAATCAGGTATTAGGCCGCATTTTTAATGTTCTTGGTGAAACCATTGATGATCAAAAACCAATACAAGCGACTGAAAAGTGGAGCATTTACCGCGAAACTCCTGAATTAGTAGAACAAAAAATTGCCAATGAAATTCAAGAAACTGGCATCAAAGTAATTGATGTTATGTGTCCCTATATTAAAGGCTCAAAAATTGGCCTTTTTGGCG
>Ga0070740_10003454_pt1 | contig 16729 bp, 8 predicted proteins | sample Coa_R2_FD_67286 | JGI IMG/M metagenome (GOLD analysis project Ga0070740, IMG submission 67286) | Surface soil microbial communities from Centralia Pennsylvania, which are recovering from an underground coalmine fire - Coalmine... | ecosystem: Environmental > Terrestrial > Soil > Unclassified ... | reverse complement strand
GCCAACTGGGCGGCGGTGGCCACCTTGCTCCCCTGGGCGTGCGGGCTGGGCACGGTGCCGTTGGCCCCCCGCTGGACCGTCAGGGTGTCCCCGCTGATGCTCTGCACCACCATCTGCTCGTCGTCGTACGGGCCGCTGGAGTCGGGCACCCGCAGCACGTCGCCCACCCTGAAGCGGCTACCGGTGCCCGGGGCCAGCAGGACGCTGCTCTGGCTACTATCCACCGCCGCGGCCAGGCTGCTGCCCGCGCCGGCGTCGTACTCGTCGAACCACCAGGTGCGCCCGTGGTCGTGCGGGCCCCCGTCGTAGGCGAAGTAGCCGTCGCCCAAGAGCGCGGTGGCCAGGTCGAAGCGCAGCGTGGGGTAGCTCACCGCCCCCCCGCTGCTGCTGGTGTCCGGGTTGATGGTGCTCACCACCTGCCCGCCGGGCGGGCGCGCCCCCGGCCCCGCGATCTGCAGGTACTGGCTCAGGTCGCTGGCCCAGCTGGCGTCGTAGAAGGGGAAGTGCTCGTACAGCCGCCCGTCGGTGGACGGCGGGTAGCTGCCCCCGTTGGCCATCAGCAGGGCGCGGCTGCCCAGCGCCGCGCGCAGCAGGCCGAAGAGCGCCGCCTCCCCGTCGCGCCAGCCGGTGCCCGAGGGGCCGTCGCCCCCGTCGGGCAGGTTGTCGTTGTTGGCGTCGAGCTGGCCGTCGGAGAGCGCGGAGAAGGAGGTGGAGGCGTCGTCGAGGAAGAGGCCGTCCCACGGCCCCGCCGCCAGCAGGGCGGGGGCCTGCCGGGCCAGGTACTGCGCCCAGGTGAGGCCGCTCTGGGGGTCGGGGGGGCAGTAGGGGGTGACGTTGAGCATCCAGGAGTGGGCCCACTTGGTGGCGTGGGGGGCGATCCGGGCGCCCGCGGCGTGGGGGGCCGCCGCCGAGAGGTAGCCCCGCTGCACGGTGAGCACATCGTTCCCCGTATCGACCGCCGTGACGTGCAGGCTCTCCCCATCGACCAGCACATCGGGGTTGGTGGCCAGGGTGGCGGCGATGCGGGAGGCGTCGGCGACGTGGACGGTGGTGGCGGCGGCGTCGAGGGGGGCGGTGAGCGTGGTGCCGGCCAGGGTGAGCCACCAGCCCGGCGAGATGCTGAAGCCGTCGAAGCCGGGGAGATCGACGGACGACGAATTGACGTAGGCCAGGACATGGGCGGCGGGGTCCTGGGCGCGGAAGGCGGAGAGATAGGGGGCGAAGGAGCGGGGGCTGACGACGAGGCCGTAGCGGGCGAAGGTGGGGACCTGGCCGGGGGCGGTCAGGCCGTCGATGTTCGCGATCCGCGGGTAGTCCCCCACCGTCCCGCCGGATGAGGTCGTGGAGACGGCGATGCCGGCGATACTGCCATTGTCGCCGACGGCCAGACATTGCGTGGCAGTCAGGCAGGCCGCGTCGCGCAGGTTGCTGCTCGTCCCGCTGCTTCCCGCGGACCACGAGGTGCCGCCGTTGGTCGTGGCGACCGTGGTCCCCGCGTCGCCGACGGCGACGCAGTTGGTACCGCCGGAGCAGGCGATCCCTTGCAGGTTGTTGCTCGTTGTGCTGCTATGTGCCGTCCAGGCGGCGCCGCCATTGCTGGTCGTCAGGATCGTGCCGCCGTCTCCTTCGGCGGTGCAGGACTGGGTGGTGGTGCAGGCAATGCCGCGCAGCGAGACGCTGGTGCCACTGGACTGCGTGCTCCACGTAGCGCCGCCATTGCCGGTCGCCAGGATCGTGCCGTACGCCCCCACGGCGACACAGGTGGTGGTGCTGGGGCAGGTGATGGCATAGAGATAGTGTTGGGTTCCCGTCGCCTGCACCGTCCAGGCGGCGCCGCCGTTGTTGGTGGCGAGTACGACACCGGTTGTCCCTGCCGCGAAGCAGACGCTACTGCTGGGGCACGAGATGCCGTAGAGCGTCTGGGTGGTGGTGCTCGCCTGCCGCGACCAGGTGGCCCCGCCATTGGTGGTGGCCAGCACGGTGCCGCCGAGGCCGGCAGCATAGCAGATCGCGGTGGTGGGACAGGCGATGCTATAGATAGTGGTAGCGATGCCGCTGTTCTGCGGCGTCCAGGTGGCCCCCCCATCCGTTGAAGCCAGGATCGTCCCGTTGTCGCCGACGGCGAAACAGGCAGTGCCGCTGGGGCAGGCGATGCCCTTGAGATAGGTACCGCCAACGCTGGTTTGTGTCGAGGCTACCAGGTGGGGCTGGGCTGTGACAACAGGGCCGTTGGATTGCGCGAGGCAGGCACACGCCAAGGCCGATGTGGTCACGAGCGCTAGGGCTGACTTGCGCACGTGGGACTCCTATCAAATATGTAGAACCGCTGGTTTGGGCTGCGATACGGGCCGATGGTTTCGCTGGCACCCGCATTCTACGCCAAACGGGGTGGCGACCACAACCACCCATTCGGGCCACGACGGGTACCAGTACAGGCCGGAAAGGAGTACTGGAACAGGGTATGACCGTTAGGTGCGACTGAGGGAACGGCTGCCGCGCACGCGCGCATCGCCGACGCGCCGCGTAATGCGCTGGTCGTCCAGATGCTCGAGCAGGGCCAGGGCATACTTGCGGCTGGTCTGAAAGCGGTCACGTAGCATGGCCACGGTCACCGATCCCCGCGCGTCGATGGATTGCAGCGATGCCGCGACCATCTCGTCGTAGGCGGCACGCCCCAGGTAGACGCCGGGCGCGATGCCGACGATCTCGCCGCGGTCGACCAAGGCATCGAGAATGGCGCTCTCGACGCCCGGCAGCGCTTCGACGGAGGGAGGGGCATACGGCTGGGAGGCCAGGCTTTCGCGGATGGCGGCCGCGACGCGCTCCTGTTGCGGTGTGAAGCGCGGCTCATGGTCCGGCAGGGCGACCAGATCGTTCAGCAGGCGCACTATCCCTTCCGCTTCCATGATTGGGGCGACCGCGGCCCAGACCTCAGGCGCCAGCTTCAGGCGAACTCGCAACTCCTCCGAGGGCAACCCTCTGCGCAGCGGCTGGCGCAGGTGGAATGCCGACAGCGTCTCACCGATCTGGCGGGCCGTGTCGCGCCAGTAAGCCATCCCACAGTAGAAGGCGCCGGCGCGAACGGCGCGCCCCGCGGCTACCAGATGATCCAGCATGGCGGTGGCATCGGCGGAGGTCAGATTGGCGCGACCGGCCACCTCGTCCAGGGTCAGGAAGTTGGCGCCGCCCAGGGCATCGAGCACGCGATCTTCGGGCGTCCCGGCCGCGGCGATTTCCAGATGGCGCAGGACGCGCGGGACGAAGCGGCGGTGACGCAGGGGATGGTCGTCGACCACCACGCCGCCGGCCAGCGTGGCGCTCGGCGACGGGCGCCGCACGATGAAGCGGTCGCCGTGCGCGGCGGCGATCGGCTCGGCCAACCGCAATTGAACCCAGCCCTGCTGGTCGGATTCCAGCTCCTGCTTGTCGAGCAGGCTGAGGCGCGCGGCGACTTCGGCCGAGCCGAGGTGAACGGTCACCGGCATATTGTGGGTCAGGGGAGCATCCAGATTGCCGACGGTGCGCAGGTGGGCGTCGAGGCGCACGGTCGGCGAGAGAGCGCCGGGCAGAGCCAGCACATCGCCGCGCTGCAACTCGTCGAAGGAGATGCCGGCGAGGTTCACCGCCACCCGACGGCCCGGCTCGGCCCGTTCGATCTTCGTCTTGTGCGATTGCAGGCCGCGGATGCGGGCGCGCAGGCCGCGCGGCGCGATCTCTACCTCCTGGCCGACGGAGAGCGCCCCGTCGAGCAGCGTGCCCGTGACCACCGTGCCGAAGCCGGCCAGCGTGAACACGCGGTCGATGGGGAGATGGGGGCGCCCGCGATCAGGATGCGGCCGCGCCGCGTCCAGGGCGCTATCGAGCGCGGCAAGCAGCTCGTCGAGTCCGGCGTCGGTGATGGCCGAGCAAGCGATGAGCGGGGCGCTCTCCAGCGTGGTGCCGAGGAGGGCCAGGCGCACGTCGTCGCGCACCAGATCCAGCCAATCGGCATCGACGAGATCGCATTTGGTCAGGGCCACCACGCCGCAGGACACGCCCAGCAGGTCCAGGATATCCAGGTGCTCGCGGGTCTGCGGCATGACCCCTTCGTCGGAGGCCACCACCAGCAAGGCCACGTCGATGCCGCCGACGCCGGCCAGCATGTGGCGTATGAAGCGCTCGTGGCCGGGCACGTCGATGATCGAGGCCTCACGTCCCGACGGCAGACGCAGCCAGGCAAAGCCCAACTCGATCGTCATGCCCCGCCGTTTCTCTTCAGCCAGGCGGTCGGGGTCGATGCCGGTGAGCCTGTGGACCAGCGTGCTCTTGCCGTGATCGATATGGCCGGCCGTGCCTATGACGTGCATGGATAACTCAACTGCCACAACTGGACGTTCTTAGCGCATCCGCTCCAGCGACCGGCCTCCAGGATATGCAGGATGGCATCTCGGCTCAAAGGTTCAGGACGAAACGTCCGCACGGCTCGCAGGCTCCGAATACACTCACCGGCATCCATGGCGTGACCTCCCTTGCTTACAGTATCACCCAAAGGTCTCTCTCCTTGCGTTGGCTCCGACGTGGAGGCCGCCAATCAGGCCTCGCGGCGAACGTCCGGCTGAGATGCGAATAGCCCGAGCGGCGACCTCTTGTCGCCTATTCAGGGGAGAGCGATGCGGCGCCGGCGCCGGAGAAGCCTGATGATGGCCAGGGGCATGACGAGATTGGTGAGCAGCGCGATGAGGCTGATGCCGATACCCGGATGCGGGAGCAACGTCACCAGGCCGTCGAGGATCACCAGCCATTGCAGGGCGAGGGCGAGGCGCCGCGCCCAGCGCCTGCACCCCACCACGCCGCCGGCCGCCACGAAGCCTGCCGCGGCGACCAGCACCGTGAGGAGCCCGACGCGGAGGGAAACCGCGGAGCCGTAGGCGGCATAGGCCAGCGTGCCGAGCCCGCTGACCAGGTTGAGGCTGGCCTGCACGATGAGTAGGAGCGCGGCGATGGTCGCGTCTTCCTGCGCCCTGGCCGCGCCCCGCTGCACTGACCCTCCCATCATCGTCGATTCCTGACGCGCGCGAGATCGGCCGGATCAAGCTCGCCATAGGGGCCGCGAGGGTTGTCGAAGGTCCAGACATGCAACATCGCCGGGGTCGTCACGTTGATCGATAGGACGGGACACTGCCCAAACGGCGTGACGAAGCCGTCGATGGCCCATTTCCCCAGCACGAAGCAGAGGTTGGTATGCATGTGCCAGTCGGTCAGCGCGCCGCCGATGTCCGGACCCGGTTGGGCTAGGCCGTGTGTCATATACATCGCCCCGAGCAAGACAAGTCCGTGCCGCGTGGTCGCGTAGACAAGCTCGTCGGGATGGCGCGGGTCCAGCAGGCGCCCCCGGCGCATCTGGACGGCGTTGGCGTAGTGGATGGTGGGAGCGCCCAGGGGAGTCGCCGGGCGATAGCCGTCCGCAATCGCCACCGCCACGTTGGCATAGCGCGCGATGCCGGCCTTGGTCGCCTCGGCCAGTTGCACGGCGGCGGCGCTTTGCCGCGGCGTGATCGACTCCGGCACCGGCTGCATGTACATGCCGGCCATGGCGTCCATCCCCGGCATGCGGCGCTCCATACCCTGGGCGCTCCGCACCATCCAGGTGCTCAACTCGGTGACCATGGTCATGCTAAGAACGACAAGCGCGGTGATGAGCCATCGCCCCGGGCGGCGACCGGAGTGCGATGCAGGCGATGGGAGCAAGATGAGGCCGAGTGCCGTGATCTCGATCACCTTGGTGATGAGGCCCACCTGGTCGACAGCTTCGAGCCCCAAGTGCACATCACGCAGATAGGCGAGGATGGTCGCGACGAGCAGCGCGGCGGCCCACGGCCTCCACCGGCGGACGACGACGGACAGCAACGCGAAAGCCATGAACAACACGCCATCGGCGGCAAAGAGGACGGCCCTGCCGGGCTCCGCCTGCAGATGAGCCGGGATCAGAGCGAGATGGATAGCCCCCGTCACTAGCAGCAACGCGGCACAAAGGCGCGTCACGCGGCTCGCGGCCGCATATCTCTCGAGGAAGCAGCAGGCACAGCGGGGCTGGAGCGCGGACAGCACGCGCAGGACACACCAGGCGACGGGTAGGGCTATGAACGCCGCAAAGAGGGCAAGGTCATGCTCAGGTGCAATGCCGACCACGCAGCGTTTGCCTCCCAATCCAGATCGCCGAGGTGTTGTACCATCGCGCAGGCCACACGCATCTAACCTCAGTATGCCGCACGTGGCACATAGGAGCAGCGTCTCCCGTCGGTTTCAATAAGCGGCGGATGGCAGAGTAAGCTAACGGTATATCGTTAGGAGGTTCAACATGTCATCCCATCGTCAAGGCCGTTTGACCCCTCTCAGCCGTGCGGGAGCGCGCCGGGCTATCGCCTGTGGCGTACTCGCCGCCGTCCTGGGCGCTTTCGCCCCGCAAGCCGCGGCCAGACAACAGAGCGCCGCGGCATCCTTCGTCGACTCGGGCACCGTGACGTTAGTGGAGGCACGCCAGGCAACCGACATCGACCCCGCCTCGCTGGCCGTGGCCGCCCCCAACATCGCCGTATCGCGCAACATCTACGAGACCCTGGTCGAGTTCAATGGCGCGGACGTCAATCACTTCGTGCCGTTGCTCGCCACCTCCTGGCAGTCCAACGCCGACGATTCCGTCTGGACCTTCCACCTGCGGCACGGCGTGCGGTTTCATACCGGCCGCTGCTGTATGACCGCCGACGACGTGCGCTACACCATCGCCCGCTCCGTCCTGGCGGGCCAGGGCATGGCCTACCTGTTTGCCCGCTACTTCAGCAATCCCCTCAAGCAGATCAAGGTGCTCGACCCCTATACCGTCGAATTCGACCTGGGGCGTCCGCAGTACACCTTCCTGCGGGCGATCGCCTCGAAGAACGGCGGGTTGATCGAAGACTCCGTGGCCATCAAGAAACACGCGACCAAGAGCGATCCCTGGGCGCACAACTGGGCCACCGACCACGACGCCGGTACCGGGCCGTACATGCTGCAGAGCTGGCAGCACGGGCAGCAGGTCGTCCTGACGCGCTTCGTGGATTACTGGCGCGGCTGGAGCGGCCGGCACTTCAGCACGGCCTACCTGCGCACCGTACCAGAGCCGGCGACACGCCGCGACTTGTTGGAGCGCGGCCAGGCGGACATCACCTTTGGCCTGACACCCCTGGACGATCTGGCCCTGCGCTCGAACCCCGCGGTCAAGGTCATCGCGCCGTACGGGACGGCCATCGACTTCATCGCCATGACCCAGTACGGGCCGCTGGCCAGCCCGCTGGCGAGACAGGCGTTGTCGTACGCCTTCCCGTACGACGCCATGCTCACGGCCGCCTTCCACGGCTTTGCCCGGCGGGCCTACGGGCCGCTGGCCAGCACCTTGTACGGCTATGACCCCCACATGTTCCACTACCACACGGACCTGAACAAGGCCCGCGAGCTGCTCGCCAAGGCCGGCGTCAAGCCCGGCACCACGCTCACCTACCTCTATGAAAGCGGCAACGAGCCGCAGCGAGTGGCCGGCCTGCTTCTGCAGGCCCAACTGTCCCAGATCGGCATCACGCTCAAACCGCAGGGCGTCGACGATGCCACGCACAGTGCCATCTATTTTGGCACCGAGCCGGCCAGCAAGCGTCCCAACCTGATGGCCTACGACTGGTGGCCGGACTATAACGATCCGTACGACATGGCCGTGCCGCTCATCGCCTCGTACTCGGCCGGCGCCAATGGCGCGAACGGCGGCTACTACCACGACAAGCAGGTCGACGCCCTATTGGCCGATATGCAGTATGCCAACTCCGAGAAACTCCTGAGCGACGCCCGCAAGCTACAGGACATCACAGGCCGCGTGGACCCGCCCATGATCTGGACCGACGAGCCGGCGCAGGTGACCATCCTGGCCCATAACCTGCACGGGTACGTCTTCAACCCGCTCGATCTGCAGATCTACGGCTTCTATTCCATGTATCGCTCGTAGATCCGTCCGTCTCAGCCTTTCATCGCCTGGTCCCGCGACCACTCCAGGCGCGCAAAAGCGTCGTGGTTGTGGATGCTCTCCTTGTTCACCACGTGCACGCGGAACCAGGCGATGCGCGCGTCGCTTTGCAGGGCGACGGCCACCTCGCGCGCGATGTCCTCGACGAAGCGCGGATTGTCGTAGGCCTGCATGGTCACGTGGCGCTCGTCCGGTCGTTTCAGCAGCGGATAGACCGGGGCCGAGGCGGCGCGCTCGGCGATCTCGACCAACTCCTCGATCCAGATCAGCTCGGGCCGGCCGCCGGCACCGCGCACGGTGCGCACCTCGATGGCGACATAGCCGCGCTGGTTGTGCGCGCCGTAGTCGCTGATGGCCTTGCTACACGGGCACAGGCTGGCCACCGGGACGCGCACGCCCAGCACGAAATCATGGCCGAAGTTGTCCGCGGTGCCCACGAAGCTGCAGTCGTAGTCGAGCAAGCCGCGCTCGCCGCTGACCGGGGCGCTGCGCGCGATGAAGTAGGGGAACGCGACCTCGATGCGCGCGGTATCCGCGCGCAAGCGGTGGCGGAGGTCGTCCAGGATCGTGTCCAGGGTACGCAGGGTCATCTCGCGGCGATGCGACTCCAGGATCTCGATGAAGCGGCTCATGTGCGTACCCTTGACATCGTGCGGCAGCCCGACGGAGAGCGCGACCGTGGCCACGGTCTGCTGATGCTTGTGCGCGCGGTCGAGGACGACGATGGGATAACGAATGCCGCTGACGCCGACTTGATCGAGGGCCACGCCGCGCGCATCCACCTGTGCCTGAATGTCTTCCAAAGCTGTTACCCTGCCCATTCTCCCGCGGCCCGGTACTGGCCGCGGCTCATCACGTCCGCAGAAGCTCACCTCTAGTATCCACTATCGCGGAACAGGCGATCGATCAGCGCAGGATGAAGCGAAAGCGGGCGTCGTCCTCGTACCACATCGGGAAATTGGTGCCCCAGATGTTGTTGTAGAGGTTGAAGTGCATGCCCCCGCGCAGCGGCGGTTGGCGGTTCGTGAAGTTCAACAGGGAGGGCTCGCCCGGCGCAACCAGCGGCGCGTCCAGCGTCTCGATGGCCAGTCTTGGCGGGACGCCTCCGGACCCACCCCTGGCACCCTGCCAGGCAACGCCCACGCCCACGGCGTGCAGCCGGCGATTGCCGTTGCGCACCACCGCGAGCGGCGAGATCCATTGCCCCATCTTCTCCAGACGCCAATCCGCATCCTCCGGCACCGGCGGGTTAAACGAGAGCCACAGCGCTTCGGGCAGGCGGCTGGCCGGCTTGTCAAACCATTGCACCGTCAGGCAAATGGCCGGTTCGGCGTGCGGCAGCAGTAGCTCCGTGGTCAGCCTGCGCGGGCAGCCGTAGACGGTCGAGCACTCCTCGGGCATGGCCAGGTCGAGCAGGACGCGATATCCCTCCTCGTCATGTCGCCGGAACGCCGCCACCAGCCGGGGCAGCCACATCCGGTGTTCCGGCGCGGCTGTCTCCAGGCCCGGCTTGGTCTGATCGGGCCTGGACCACGCGGCAGTCGCGCGCTTGTTGACGACATAGCGCGCCCAGAAGCGCTCGTAGTCCTCCGCCGAGAAGGTCTGGTAGCGCCACAGCCCCAGCAGATGTGTAGGTGAGGCCCACTGCCGCCCCGTGCGCTTATCGCGCAGGTAGGCGAGGGCGCCGCGCTCCGGGTCGATGCCGAGCGTGAAATGCGCCGTCTCGATCTGCGCTGAAAGGTCCGTGATCCGCTCGTACCCGGTCGTATCCGGCGGCACGGGCCGCAATTGCTCCAGCGCCCGCCTCGCCTCGGCACCCTCCGGCGATTCGCCAAGCGCCTCCACCGCGGCGCGCAGATAGGCCCGTTGCTCGGCCCAGGACTCTTCCATGTGCCTGAAGTTGGCGCGCGCCCTGACGGCGCGAAACTGTGCCGCGCCATAGTTGGTGTAGTCGGCCAGGTGCGTCTTGACGTCCAGCCCCCAGGTGTGCTCGGGGATCATCAGCAGAGAGCGGCTAAACGCGGCCATGGCGGCATCGTCCGGCCGTACCCGCCCCGATTCCAGCCAGCGGCGCCGCAGACGCGATAGCTCGCGAAACTGCGCGACCTTGGCGGGGTCCGTGCCAGCGCCGTGGATCCAGGTGTCGCCGATCTCCTGCGTCACCACCGGGAGCGTGGACTTGACGCTCAGCAGCTTGCGCGCGAAGGCGTCCAGTGTGGAGGCGTGCACTTGGGCCCCCGGAAAGCGCTCGCGCATGGTGCGATAGAGGGCGGCCACCTGCGCCGCCGATTGCGGACCCTGGTTATCGTCGGTATGGGCGACGAGCAGGGCGTCGGACAGGCCGGGCACCATCACGAGGCCACCATATCCTCCTTTCTGATACATGACCATCACCTCGGCCGCGCTGGGATCTCGCCACACAAAGACGGGCGGAACGTCGGGCGGGGTCGAGGCCTCATTGACCCCGATGTGCAGAAAAGTGATCCCGGCGGCGGCGAGCAGCGGCACGATGCCGCGCGTGTGCCCCGGCACGTCGGTCATCTTGGCCGCGATGGTCTGCCGGCCAAAGCGCCGATCCAGTTGCTGCGAGAGGGAAAGACCGAACTCAAACAGCGAGGCATCCATCAGCTCGCTGTGCGTGGTGAAGGGCAGCCCGTGCCAGACGATGTCGCCGGCCATGATGGCCTCTTCCAGGCGCGCCCTATCCGGCCCCGACGCCCGTTCGAGGTACTCATAGATCAGCCAGGAGCCGGTGGTCCAGATAAAGCGGTCCGGCGATGCGGACTCCCGCAGCGTCCGGGCCAGCTCGATGACCGCGGGCACAAAGCGCGAGACGTACGTCGCCGTCACATTCCTGGCCAGGTCGGTGAAGCCGACGTCGAGGTGGGTCTTGAACACTATGTGGACGTCGGTGACGCGGCTCTCCAGTTGCGCGATGTCCCCTTCCGACCCCCGGACAGTGTGCTGCGTGGGCAACGCCATTTCCATCCTATATCGCCTTCTTTCGACGCGATGTCCAGAGTTGCAACCGCTTGTCCAATGTGTACTACATGCTCTGCCGACAGTAGGCTGCACCATGCCTGTTCTAGCATGACCCCGGAGCACACCCGCCAGAGGCGCTGAGTCGGCCCACACGATTATAGTCCAGCAGCCCGTCGGCTTGTCGGGTGCGTGTTCTATACTTCAATCAAGTGGCTATGACGCGCCGCGCCGGTACGTGGCCGGCCAAGGAGAACTCCATGTGCGCCCTACGTTCTCGTCCATTCCCCTTCGCCCTTACGCCCGAGGACTTGCGATTCCTGCGCAATGTCGCCGATGACACGGAGGATGCCCCCTGGATGACCATGAACGATGCGCAGTGGCGCAACGCCACCGCCTTGTACGCCAGCCTGGACGCCTACGCCCGCCAGCATGCCGTGTCCTGGTATCCGGGCGGCATGCTGCCCCTGACCTACCGCCTGCCCGGCGAGTCCCGCCCCCGGCAGGTGGCACCCGATGTCTTCGTGGCAAGGGTGCCACTGCGGGGGCGCAGTTCCTTGCCGGTGGATGAGGAGGGGATGCCGCCGTTCGTACTGGAGGTGGTGTCATCATCAAGCGTACAGCGGGATCTGGAGGAGAAGACGGAGATCTACCGCCTGCTGGGGGCGCAGGAGTATGCAATCGTGCGGCTGGACGTGGCCGGGCCACGCCTGGAAGGGTATCGGCGGGGAACGGCGGGTGCCTGGGAGGTATGGGCACCGGACGCGCAGGGGCGGTTGTGGAGCGCGGTGTTGGGGCTGTGGCTGGTGCTGCGCGGGGATGAGGTGCGAGCGGTGACGCCGACCGGGGAGATGTTGCGCACGCTGCCGGAGGCCGAAGCCGAGCGCCAACAAGCCAAAGCAGCACAAGAGAGGGCCGAGGAAGAGGTGGCGCGCCTGCGCGTGGCGCTAGAACGCTTGACCCACGGGGGAGACGATACAGCGTCGACGTGACATCCGTCGGCTGTAACACGTACCGATCGAGCGTCGCAATAGCATCTCGGACGAAGAACCCATCCCAGCCGGCGTCTTCAGCTTCGACGGCAAGCTCTGCGAGTTTCCTTGGGTCGGCATACTACCGACTGTTGCAACATCGAGGCCGTACTTCATCTGATACTCCGCGGGCCACCTGCGGGCCACGTCACCCCGGCATCCGACGCCTGGCTTCCTGCTCGACAATGTACTCGATGGCGATGCGGCGACCTTCCTCAGTCCGGTGCACCAGACCATGTCCGCCGGCGACGACGCGTGGTTGTGCTGTTGGAATCGCCTGGGACAGACGCTCACCCCATGCCAGGGGGCCATGCGGTCGTCGCTACCATGCAAGACGAGCGTCGGGCAGGTCACCCGCGCCGCGAGGTCGGTGAGATCACGCTCCATGTAGGCTTGCATAGTGCGCAGCTCCACGGCATACCAGGCCACGCGCTCGGCGTGCGGCACGCTCTGCGCACGAGCGACCAGTTCCTGCACCTCGTCGAGATAGCCGGCCAGGTCTCCGCGCGCCTGGTTCTCCAACGAGTAGCCTCCGGCGGTGCGCCCCGAGCGGTAGCAGCCCCGGCGGTCGCACCAGAGGAAGCGGAAGCGGCGGGCGAAATCCCTCTCCCAGGTCCACTGTAGCACCTCGTCGGATGTGAGTGCACTCGCCAGACAGGCAAAGCCGCCGTGGACGTAGCTCCGTTCGCACGTGCGGGAACTTGCCGTTGGCCTGCACCAGCATCTGCCGCGATTGATCGGTGCCCACCACGGAGCGGCCGCTCTCCAGGATCAAAGGCCAGTACTTGCCGGTGCCGCGGGCGGCGTCCAGGATCGTACCTCCGGGCGCACAGAGGTCCAGAAAACGCCGCGGAAACGATTGATGTGAGGCGTCGCTCTGGCCCCAATGCTGGTCGTAGCCGGCGGCGTGGAGTGTGTCGTAACGCACCTCCGACACACGGCGCCTTTCCTTGAGGTAGTCGGATCTTTCCACGTTGGCGACACCTTTCCGATTCAACGGGCGACGAGCACCACGACGCTGTGCGAGGTTACCGTGTAGGTAGGAGCGGCGACCGGCGGTTCGGCACCCGGTTCCATAATGTCGTCCGGTGGCGCTGCTGCCGTGTCGATGACGCGGTACCAGGTCCTCTCGGGGATGGCCGGAAGGTCGAAGCTCAGGTCGCTCACGTCCATGTTGAGCATGATGTGCAGGTCGCTCTCGCGGTCGAGGCCGGCGATGGTGCAGGCCAGGGCACGCGCGTCGGTATCGTTCCAGTCGGGAGGCTCCAACCGGCAGCCGTGCCAGGCGATATCGGGCAGCCCACGGGGCGTCATCTGGCCGGTGAAGAAGCGGCCCTTGTGCAAGACCGGCTGGCTCTTGCGGAAGGCGATCAGGCCGCGCACGAAGCGCAGCAGGTCGCGTTCGCGTTCGAGCAAGGTCCAGTCGAACCAGCTCACCGCGTTGTCCTGGCAGTAGGCATTGTTGTTGCCGCGCTGCGTGCGCCGCACCTCGTCGCCGGCCAGCAGCATCGGCACCCCTTGCGAGAGCAGCAGGAGGGCGAAGAAGCTCTTGATCTGGCGCCGTCGCAGGGCCTCGACCTGCGGGTCATCGCTCGGCCCTTCCACGCCGCAGTTCCAGCTCGCGTTGTCGTTGGCGCCGTCGCGGTTGCCTTCGCCGTTGGCCTCGTTGTGCTTCTCGTTGTAGGAGACGAGGTCATTCATGGTGAAGCCGTCGTGGCAGGTGATGAAGTTGACGCTATTGAGCGGCAACTTGCCCTCGCCGCCGTAGAGATCGGAGCTCCCGGTCAGGCGTGAGGCCACGGCGCCGATCATGCCGCCATCGCCGCGCACGAAGCGCCGCATATCGCCGCGGAAGCGCCCGTTCCACTCCGCCCAGCGATAGCCGGGAAAGTGGCCAATCTGATAGAGGCCGCCCGCGTCCCAGGCCTCGGCGATAATCTTGGCGCCATCCAGCGCATCGGAGAGCTCGATGGCCCAGAGCACCGGCGGATGGAGCAGCGGCAGGCCGTCCTCGCCGCGCGCCAGGATGCTGGCCTCGTCGAAGCGGAAGCCATCCACGTGCATCTCCTGCACCCAGAAGGTCAGACAATCGGTGACCAGCTTGGCCGTGACCGGGTGATTGCAGTTCATGGTATTCGTACAGCCTGAGAAGTCCAGGTAGCGGCTGGGGTCGTGCGGGTCGAGCAGGTAGTAGGTCGGATTGTCGAGCCCTTTGAAGCTCACATACGGGCCGTCCTGACCGCCTTCGCCGGTATGATTGAACACCACGTCCAGGATGACCTCGATGCCGGCGCGATGGAAGGCTTTGACCATGTCGCGGAACTCATTGAGGTGCTGTGCTGGGTCGCGCGTCGTGCAGTAGCCGGGATGCGGGCTGAACAGGTGCAGCGGGCTATAGCCCCAGAAGTTGGTGAGCGGCGTTCCGTCGACCGGGTTGAGGCGTCCGATCTCGCCGGGGTCGAAGGCGCACACGGGCAGCAGCTCGACCGCCGTGATGCCCAGGTCGCGCAAGTAGGGGATCTTTTCGATCAGGCCGGCGAAGGTGCCGGGCGCGTCCACGCCCGAGCTGGGCGATTTGGTGAAGCCCCCGACATGCAACTCGTAGATGATCGTTTCGCGCATGGGATAGTGCAGCAGGTGGTCGCCTTCCCAGTCGTAGGAGGTCAGGCCGACCACCACACCGCGTTGCGCAGTGGCCACGTTGTCGCCCGGACGGCTGGCGGCCGCGCGGTCCCACAGTTGCGCTGACACGCCGCGCGCGTAGGGATCGACCAACACCTTGTCCGCGTCGTAGCGCAGGCCGCTCGCGGGGTCATTCGGGCCGTCCACCCGATAGGCATAGACGGCACCCGGCGCGAGCCCGCGGACGTAGACGTGCCAGATGACGAACGATTGATGGACCAGCGGGTCGAGCCGGACCGTCTGGTAGGGCTCAGGGGCGTTGAGATCGGCAAACAGCAGCAAGGAGACGCCGGTGGCGTGTCCGGCGTAGAGCGCGAAGTTGACGCCTTCCTCATCCGGCGTGGCGCCCAATGGATAGGCGCGACCTGGCTCGATCATCGTCCTTGTAGTCTATCAGACGGTCGGCCGGTGCCCGACCGGGAACTCGGTCTTCGCTACTGGACCTGCGACCACGAAACCCCGGATTCATCCCGGGGTTTCTCTATGTTGAGCACCGTTTCATGGCGCATGCAGGATCACCGGGTGGCCGCGCCGCCTACGCGATCGTAACCTCCGGCGAACCCTCTTCGGCGCCCGGCAGCACGTCGATCCGCTCGGCCCGGGTGACGCTACGCAGGTCGAGCGCCGCGCCCTCCAGCGCACCGGCCAGCGACGGCGGGCAGGTGATGGAGACGGCGGCCAGCGGCGCGCCCACGCTGAGCTTGCGCTCGGCCTTCCAGCGCCGCACCGCGTCGACGACCTCCAGCATGGCCTGACCCACCCGCTCGGCCTCCAGGTCGGCCCACTCCTCAGGCGCGATGGGCCAGCACGACACGTGGATCGACGGGGCGCCGTCCGTCCCGGCAAAGCCGGCCTGGTATATCTCGTCGGTGATGTGCGGCATGAAGGGGGCCAACAGCTTGAGCACCGCCAGCAAGGCGGCGGATAGGGTGTGGCGGGCACCCTCGCGCGCGGACATGCCGGCCTCGCCGCTGTCGTTGTAGAGGCGGAACTTGACCATCTCCAGGTAATTGTCGCAGAGGTCGGTCCAGAAGAAGCGCTCGGCCTCGCTCCTGGCCGTAGCGAACTCATACTCCTCCATCGCCGCGGTGGCCCGTGTGATGACCGCGTGCAGGCGCGCCAGCAGCCAGCGGTCGGTGGCGTTCATCTCCGCCGGCGCCTCGCCGGACCGGTAGCCCTCCAGGTGGGGCAGGGCCAGGCGTGCGGCGTTCCAGAGCTTGGTCACCAGCCGGTTGCCGTTCTTCATCACCTCGTCGCTCAGCAGCGTGTCGCTGCCGGTGCGGACGCCGGTTGCCCAGTAGCGCACGGCATCGGCGGAGAAGCTCTCCAGCATCGGCGTGGGATCGTCGGCCGTCTTGAGCTTGCTCTTGGAGATCTTCTTGCCCGACGGGTCCAGGGCGTGCCCCGAGATCAGCACGTCGGTCCAGGGAATCTCGCCGCTCGCGTAGAGGCTGCGCACGATGGTGTAGAAGTCCCAGGTACGGATGATGTCGTGGGCGTTCGGGCGCAGCGACATCGGACGGTAGCGCCGCTCGAACTCCTGGCTGGAGATACCCAGCGGCTCCAGCAGCGTGGCGCAGATGCGCGGCGTCACCGAGGAGGTGGCCCAGGTATCCATGACGTCCGTATCGGGCCTGAAGCCCGCCGTGCTGCCGCAATGGGGGCAGGACTGCGCGGCCGGCGGCGTCTCCTGCGGATCGACGGGGAGCTGCTCGCGGGCGGCGATGACCGGCCGGCCGCACCCGTTGCAATACCACGCCGGGATCGGCACGCCGTAGTAGCGCTGGCGCGAGATATTCCAGTCCCAATTGAGGCCGTTGATCCAGCTCTCATAGCGCGCCCGCATATGCTCGGGATGCCACCTGATCGTTCGGCCCATCTCCAGGAAGAGTTCCTTGTTCTCCAGCAGCTTGACGAACCATTGGCTGGCCACCAGATACTCGACCGGCGTGCCGCAACGATCGTGCACGCCCACGGTGTGCTCGATAGCGCGGCTCTCCAGGATCTGCCCGGC
>Ga0070740_10003452_pt1 | contig 16744 bp, 14 predicted proteins | sample Coa_R2_FD_67286 | JGI IMG/M metagenome (GOLD analysis project Ga0070740, IMG submission 67286) | Surface soil microbial communities from Centralia Pennsylvania, which are recovering from an underground coalmine fire - Coalmine... | ecosystem: Environmental > Terrestrial > Soil > Unclassified ... | reverse complement strand
ATGGTGATGCCGCGCTCGCGCTCCAGATCGTTGCTGTCCATCACGCGATCGGGCACGGCTGCGCGTTCCGATAAGGTGCCGGACTGCTTCAGCAGTTGATCGACCAAGGTGGTCTTGCCGTGATCGACATGGGCGACGATCGCGATGTTGCGCAGGTTCTGGATGGACATGGGCACGCCGAACGGCCGCATTGCGGCTGCGTTTTCAGGACAAAGAAGAAGCGGCTTGCCGTTCCCTGGCCGCCGCGCACGCCGCGATTATACCCGCTCGGGAGGTCCGGCGCTGGCATTCGCCGGCCAGCTTGTTAAGCTAGCCGATTGCCTTTCTCTCGAGGATTCGAAATGACTTCGTTGACCGCCACGATGCAAACCTCGCGCGGCCCGATCCATCTGAAACTATTCGCGGATCAAGCGCCCGTGACGGTCGCCAATTTCGTGAACCTCGCGCAGCGCGGTTTCTACGATGGATTGAATTTCCACCGCGTGATTCCGGATTTCATGATCCAGGGCGGTTGTCCCAACGGGACGGGCACCGGCGGTCCGGGCTACAAGTTCGAGGACGAAACGCGGACCGGCCTGAAGCACGACAAGCCGGGCGTGCTGTCGATGGCCAATGCCGGTCCCGGCACCAACGGCAGCCAGTTCTTCATCACCCACGTGCCCACACCGTGGCTGGACGGCAAGCACACGGTGTTCGGCGAAGTGGTTTCGGCGGACGACCAGAAAGTGGTGAACGCGATCCGTGGCGGCGACAAGATCGAGAAGATCACCATCGAAGGCGATGCCTCTTCATTGCTTGCGTCGCAATCGGTGCGGGTCGCCGAGTGGAACAAGGTACTCGACGCACGCCGCTGATCGCACCAAAGGCGGCAGAACAAGAAGCGGAGAAAAGCACCGACCATGGCCAAGAGCTCCGTGGCCGCGCGATGCGGCCTTTCGCGTCGCGGATTTTAAATTCCGCCAATCCCCGTGTAGCGCAGTATCCAGATCAGGATGATCGCGCCGATGATCGACAGCACGATGCCGGCCGGATGAAACGGCGTGCCCGGCGGCGGACGGCTGAACAGGCGCGCGATCAGGCCGCCGATGATCGAACCGACGATGCCGACGATCACGGTCATCACGAAACCCATCGGCACCGGGCCGGGGAAGAAGAAGCGCGCCAGCACGCCGACGATGAAGCCGATGATGATGTACCAGAGGATGTGCAGCATGGAGATCTCCTTTGAGGTTCGTGCAAACTTGTCATGCAGCGACATCTGCCGCACTTCGCACTTCCACAACCCCGCCTGCGCTGCGCGCAGGCTGCCCCTTGACTCAAGGGGCTGGTGCGGCACTCACCGAACTCGATGCATAACGGAACTAGAACTCTTCGATCTGGAAGGACCATCCACTGCAGGTCGCCGTGTTGCGCAGCCGGCGACACTCTAGCGGGATGAGCGGCGCGCGCAACCCATCCGCGGGCACGCGGCGGCGCGTGCTAAAATCGCGGCGTTTTTCCTCGCCGAATCGAGACAAGCCATGCCGAGACTCGCAGCCAGAATGAGCCGCGCCAAACCCAGCGCGATCATGATCATCGCGGACAAGGCCAAGCAGTTGAAAGCGGCCGGTCGCGACATCGTCAATTTCTCGATCGGCGTGCCGAATTTCCTGCCGGGCGAGCACGTGTACGAAGCCGTGCGCGAGGCGTTGAAACACGACAGCGGCGCCTACGGCTCGAATCGCGGCCGCGAGGATCTGCTCGACGCGTTTCTCGCGCACATGCGCGAGATCGGACTGGACGGTTACAAGCGTTCGAACGTGGCAGTCGGCATCGGCGCGAAGCAGGTGCTCTACAACTTGTGCGAGGCGCTGCTGGACGAAGGCGACGAGATCGTCTTCCCGACGCCGTACTGGACTTCGTATCTCGACATCGCGGAAATCCTCGACGCGAAGATCACGCTGCTGCCGTGTCCCCCGGAACAGAATTACAAGATGACGCCGGCGCAACTCGACCGCGCATTGGCATCGAAACCGAAAGTCTTTCTGTTCAACAATCCATCCAATCCAACCGGCATGGTTTACACGCGCGAGGAAATCGCCGCGCTGGCCGACGTGCTGGTGAAATACCCGGATACCTGGATCATCACCGACGACATCTACAACCGCATGGTGTTCGACGGCGTCGGCTATCACAACTTCGTGCAGTTCAAGCCGGAACTGCGCGAGCGTACCGCGTTCGTGGATTCACTTTCCAAGACTTATGGCATGCCGGGCTGGCGCGTCGGTTTCGTCGCCGCGCCCGAGTTGCTCGCGAACGCCTTGGTGACGCTCAATTCCAATCACATCACCAATCTTCCGGAAATCGTGACCGCGGCGGCAGTCGCCGCGCTGACAGGTTCGCAGGAAATCACCAAGGAGAAGTGCACGGAGTTCGCGCGCCGCCGCGACGAGGTGCTGGATGCGCTGCTCTCGATTCCCGGCGTGCAATGTCCGCGCCCGCAGGGCGCGTTCTACGCGTTCCCGGATATCTCGGTCGCATTCGGCAAATCGCACAACGGCATGATCATCGACAACGATGTGGATTTCTGCGCCGCGTTGCTGGAATCGAAAGGCGTCGCCTGCGTGCCCGGTTCCGCGTTCGGCGAGCCGCGCGCATTGCGCATTTCCTACACCTGCCCGCGCGCGCAACTCGAGGCAGGCTTGCAGCGCTTCAAGGAATTCTTCGCGGAACTGGTGGAAGTCGATCAGCCGCGCGCTGCGCGAGCGTGATGCAGGTAACCGGTAGCCGGTAATCGGTAGCGGACGGCTTTCTGCTGCGCAGCGTTTGGTTTTTCGGTTACCGGGTTCCGGTTACCGGCTCACTTGTCACAAACAGATCATGGAGTTCCACGAATGAAGCAACCCGTCCGCATCGCCGTCACCGGCGCCGCCGGCCAGATCGGCTACGCGCTGCTGTTCCGCATCGCCGCCGGCGACATGCTGGGCAAGGATCAACCGGTGATCCTGCACCTGCTGGAAATCACGCCCGCGCTGCCGGCGTTGCAAGGCGTGGTGATGGAACTGGACGACTGTGCGTTCCCGCTGTTGCACGGCATCGTCGCGACGGACGATGCGAACGTCGCGTTCAAGGACGTCGATTACGCGCTGCTGGTCGGCGCGCGCCCGCGCGGTCCCGGCATGGAGCGCAAGGACCTGCTGTCGGCCAATGGCGCGATCTTCGCGCCGCAGGGCAAGGCATTGAACGCGCACGCCAAGCGCGACGTGAAGGTGCTGGTCGTCGGCAACCCGGCCAACACCAATGCACTGATCGCGCAGAGCAACGCGCCCGATCTCGATCCGAGTTGCTTCAGCGCGATGATGCGGCTGGATCACAACCGCGCGAAGGCACAGCTTGCGGCCAAGACCAATTCGCACGTCAACGACGTCAAGCGCATGATCATCTGGGGCAATCATTCGTCCACGCAGTATCCGGACATCCATCACGCCACGGTGAGAGGCGAGCGTGCAACCGATCTGGTCGGACAGGATTGGTACGAGAACGAGTTCATCCCGACCGTGCAGCAACGCGGCGCGGCGATCATCAAGGCGCGTGGCGCATCGTCCGCCGCGAGTGCAGCCAGCGCGGCGATCGATCACATGCGCTCGTGGGCGTTGGGTACGGAAGAGGGTGATTGGGTTTCGATGGCCGTGCCGGCGGATGGCAGCTACGGCATTTCACCGGGCGTGATCTACGGCTATCCGGTGACCTGCAAAAACGGCAAGTACGAAATCGTGCTGAAGCTCGACATCAACGAATTCTCCCGCACGCGGCTGGAAGCGACCGAGAAGGAACTGCGCGAAGAGCGGGCGGCTATCCAGGATTTGCTGAAAGCGTGATCGCGAAGGCGCGGGTACCTGTTCCGCGCCTTCATTCCCGCTCTTCGATCTTTCGCGCGTGCGCATCCGGCACGATGCCGCTGCCGAAATCGCGCGCATACACCTGTGTCGCTTCGGCCCCGAGGAACAGGATCAGCGAGGCGTAGTAGACCCACACCACGATCAGGATCAGCGAGCCAGCGGCGCCCGCCGAACTGAAGCGCAGGTGCGCCAGATAGACGCCCAGCCCGTACTTCCCGGCGGTAAACAGCACGCCGGTGATCAGAGCGCCGATGGTGACGTCGCGCCAGCCGATGAGCACGTCCGGAACGTACTTGAACAGCATCGCGATGATGCCGGTGACGATCGCGAACGAGACCACTGCATACACCACGCGCAGCGCGATGCCTGCTCCGGGGAAGAACTGCGACACGTAACCTTGCGCCGCCGCGATCGCCGCGCTGAGCGCCATCGATACCAGCAGGATGAACGCCATCGCCAGCACGATCGCGAGCGACAGCAGGCGCGAACTCAGCAGGCGCCAGATCGCGTTGCGGCGCGGCATCGCTTCCACGTTCCAGATCCGGTTGAGCGAAACCTGCAACTGGCCGAAGACGGAGATCGCGCCGAGCACAAGGATCGCCGTCCCGACGATCGTCGAGATCACGCTGGCGTGGTGATTGCCCGATTGCGTCAACAGCGATTGCACCACTTCGGCTTCCTGCGGCCCAACGACCGAACCGATGTAGCCGAGCAGTTGCCCGCGCGCCGCTTCCTCGCCGAACACCAGGCCGGCCACGCCGGTCAGCAGCAACAGCAGCGGCACCATCGAAAGCAGCGTGTAGTAGCTCAGCGCCGCGGCGAGCTGGAACGGATTGTCACGCAGGAATTCGGTGATGACGGCCTTGGTCGTCCTCCAGGCATTGCGCGCAGTTCCTGCCATGCTTGCCGCTCCGTGGTGCTCCCGCACAGCATGCCATTCGCGGGATCACAAGCATCTTCACGTGGCCGGCGTGCTAGATTGTGATGCGAGGCGTGCGCCGAATCTTCCCGGCGGGGGCCGGGAGCGATCGATGGCCAAGCCTGCTTTTCTGCGCGAGCTGCGCCGCCGTCACGTGTTTCGCGTGGCGATCGCGTACGCCGTGGTCGGATGGCTGTTGATCCAGATCGCGACGCAGGTTTTTCCGTTCTTCAACATTCCCAACTGGTCGGTTCGCCTGCTGGTGTTGCTGGTGCTGGCCGGATTTCCCGTTGCACTGGTGCTGGCGTGGGCATTCGACGCCACGCCGCACGGCGTGGTGCGCACCTCGCCCGATGGCCAGGCGGTGTTGCGGCGCGGACCGCACGGCACGGTCGCGGTGGCGGCGATCGGCATCGCGATCGCGGTCGTGACCGGGGCGATCTATTGGAGCTGGCATCGCGCGCCCGCAGCGGCGAGTACAGCGGGGCGACACGTCTCCACATCGATGCCGGCGCACGCCGCGAGCGCCGACGAAGCCTTGCCGATGACGATGGCGGGGCCGGTGCCGATTGAACCGAAGTCGATCGCGGTGCTGCCGTTCGAGAACCTGAGCGCTGATCCGGGCAACCGCTATTTCGCCGAAGGCATGCAGGACATGATCCTGACGAAGCTCGCCGATATCGGCGACCTGAAGGTGATTTCGCGCACCTCCACCGAAAAATACCAGAGCCGGCCGGACAATCTCCGGACCGTCGGCCGGCAACTGGCGGTGGCCAACATCCTGGAAGGCAGCGTGCAGAAAGCGGGCGATGAGGTGTTGATCAACGTGCAGTTGATCGATGCGCGCAAGGACCAGCATCTCTGGGCGCAGGCGTATACGCGCAAGCTCGATAATGTCTTTGGCGTGGAAGGCGAGGTAGCACAGCAGATCGCGCAGGCGTTGCACGCCGCGCTGACGCAACGCGAGCAACAGACACTGAGCGCGAAGCCGACACAGAACGCGGAAGCCTACGATGCGTACCTGCGTGGGGTTGCGTCGGGTTTGTCGGCGGGCGGCAGCGCGGATCAATACCGGCAAGCGGCGGGATTCTTCGCTGAAGCCGTGCAGCGCGATCCGGATTTCGCACTGGCGTGGGCGCGGCTGGCGCAGACCGACAGCCGTATCTATCAATTGCACTACGACCGCGGCCGATCGCTCGCCGATGCGGCGAAGCACGCGTCCGACACCGCGCTGAAACTCGCGCCCGACAGCGGCGATGCCTGGCTGGCGCGCGGCGCTTATCTGTATCAGGTCGAGAGGAATTATCCCGCGGCGACCGCGGCGTTGATGCAGGCGCAGCAGCGGCTGCCCCACAGCGGCGAGGTGCTGGCGGCGTTTGCGGATGTCGAAGCGCGGCAGGGCCGCTGGAGCATGGCCATCGATCACATCGATCGCGCGTCGGTGACCGATCCGCGCAACACGCGTCTGCTGTTGCTGCACGTGCGGCTGCACGGGATGCGGCGCGAATTTCCCGATGCCTTGGCGATCGTGCGCCACGCGCTCGCCATCGCACCGGATGACGCGGCGTTGATCGCTTGCAAGGCGTCGGTGATGCAGGCGCAGGGAGAAGTCGATCAGGCGCGGACATTGCTCGCGCCGCTGCAACCGGATCCCGGCGATCCGCAGGTGTTCAAGACGCAGGTGATGCAGTGGATCTACGAGCGCGATTACGCGCGTGCGATCCGTGCCCTGCAGTCGGCGCTGGCGCAATCGCAACAATCGTCCGGCAATGACCTGGGCGACTACTACGTGCTGCTCGCGTTCGCAGAGCAGGCGAGCGGTGACGCGGCCGCCGCGCGCACGAGTTGGCAGACTGCGCAATCCAGGCTGCAGGACATGCTGAAAACCGCGCCCGATGAGCCGGCGCTGCTCGCGGATTTGGGCCTGACGCGGGCCGCCTTGGGCGAGAAGTCACAAGCCTTGTCGCTCGCCGACCGAGCGATGCAACTCGAACCGGCGACACTGGATGCAACGGCCGGTCCGGCGTGGCAGGAACAACGTGCGCGGATCGAAGCCAGGATCGGCGACACGGAGCACGCGATCGACGATCTGCGCCAGTTGCTGCAAATGTCTTATGCGAGTCCGTGGTACGGAACGGCGATCACACCCGCGCTGTTGCGGCAGGATCCGTCGTGGGATCCGCTGCGCGGCGATCCGCGTTTTCGGGCGCTCCTCGGAAGCGCGCACTGAACCGGCGACGGATCGGCTAAAATCGCCGTTTTGCCGAAGACAGCATGAGCCAAATCGACGACAAGACATCGTCGTCCCGGACAGCACAGGGATGTGCGCTGATCCGGGACCCACTTCCAGCGAGTAAGCAACCGATGGTCGAGTTATCTCCCGGCGCACGCTTTCGCGCTGCGCTCGCGGCCGAGAAGCCGCTGCAGGTGATCGGCGCGATCAACGCCAATCGACGACAGGAGTCGTCGTTCCGGACAGCACAGGGACGTGCGCTGATCCGGGACCTACGTTTTGATCGGTCTGCAACGAATGATTGAACTTTCTGCTGGCGCGCGATTCCGCGCTGCATTGACCGCCGAGAAGCCGCTGCAGGTAGTCGGCGCGATCAACGCCAATCACGCGTTGCTCGCGAAGCGCGCGGGTTATCGCGCGATCTATCTGTCCGGCGGCGGCGTCGCCGCGGGTTCGCTCGGATTGCCCGATCTCGGTATCAACACGCTCGACGACGTGCTGATCGACGTGCGCCGCATCACCGATGTCTGCGATCTGCCGTTGTTGGTGGACATCGACACCGGTTTCGGACCGAGCGCGTTCAACATCGCGCGCACGGTGAAGAGCTTGATCAAGGCAGGGGCGGCGGCATGCCACATCGAGGACCAGGTCGGGGCCAAGCGCTGCGGACATCGTCCCGGCAAGGAAATCGTTTCGGCTTCCGAAATGGCCGATCGCGTCAAGGCCGCAGCGGATGCGAAGACCGATCCGGAATTCTTCCTGATCGCGCGTACCGACGCGATCGCGACCGAAGGCGTGGATGCCGCGATCGAGCGTGCAGTGAAGTGCGTCGAAGCCGGCGCTGACGGCATCTTTGCCGAGGCCGCGAACGATCTTGCCACGTTCAAGAAATTCGTCGATGCGGTGAAAGTTCCGGTGCTGGCCAACATCACCGAATTCGGCAAGACGCCGCTGTTCACCGTGGAGGAATTGCGCAGCGCGGGCGTGGCGATCGTGCTGTATCCGCTCTCCGCGTTCCGTGCGATGAACAAGGCCGCGGAAAAAGTCTACGAAACCATCCGCCGCGAAGGCACGCAGAAGAACGTGATCGACACGATGCAGACGCGCGAGGAGTTGTACGAGCGCATCGGTTATCACGATTACGAGCGCAAGCTGGATGCGCTGTTTGCCGGTGAGCGGAAAAACTGAGCCGCATGAATTTGTCCGCACCGGCTCCGGACGATCCTGCCTCGCAGCGGCGCATGATCCGCTGGGACGCCGTTGCCGCAATCATCGCCGCACTGGTCGGACTGCTCGCGCTGCTCGTCGCCGGCTATACCGCCTACATCCAGCGCGAGCAGGTCAGCGCGCAGGTGTGGCCATATCTGATAGGAGGCAACAGCACCGGCGAGCGGGAACTGTTGTGGATCAACAAGGGTGTCGGTCCGGCGATTGTCCGCGGCGTGCGGGTGACGGTCGGTGGAAAACCGCAAAGCGACTGGAAGGCCGTGTTGCGGACGATGGGATTCCCCGCGCTCCATTACTACCAGAGCACCCTGGCCGGCAATGTCCTGTCGCCCGGCGAGAAACTCGACTGGATCAAATTCAACGACCAGGCGGATTACCGCGCTTTCATGGATGCGGCGCAACGCATGAATGTCGAGGCCGTGACCTGCTATTGCTCGACGCTGGGCGAATGCTGGACGACCCGCTTGCTGGTTTTCAGCAGGCAATCGGTGCGCCACTGCCCCGCATTGCCGGAATCGGAACGATTCCACGACTGATCGCGCGACGAGAACATGTCCGAATCCGAGAACGCGAATCATAGCAATCCTGCGCGCGGCAGTCGCAGCGTCGAGTGGGACGCGTTGGCCGCGATCATCGCTGCGCTGATCGGCTTGCTGTCGTTGATCGTTGCCGGTTACACCGCTTATGTCCAGCATTACACCGCGAACATCCAGGCCGAGCAGGTGCGCGCGCAGGTGTGGCCATGGTTGGTCGCGGGCAACGACGACAATGCGCTGACGGTGGACGTTTACAACAAGGGCGTCGGGCCGGCGATCGTGCGCAGCGCGCAGATCTTCGTCGATGGCAAGCCGCAGCCGGACTGGATGCACGTATTGCGCGCGCTCGGAGCGGTACCGCACCGGTATTCGCAGGCTTCCCTGAATCAGAACGTGCTGAGCCCGGGAGAAACGGTTCACGCCATCACTTTTGCCGACAAGGACGAGTATCAACGCTTCCGCGCCGCGGCACTGAACCGCATGACCATGAACGTGTGCTTCTGTTCCACTCTGGGCGAGTGCTGGATGTACAGCGATCAGCATCCGATCGGTTACAAGTCGATCGCGCAACTGATCAGACCGATCGGGCAGTGCCCGCGTCTGCGCACGGCCGAAATTTTCAACAACTGACATGTCGCAGCGCCGTGGGTGATCGCTGCATGATTGGAGAAAGCCAATGAACGAAAACGCCACGCAGGTTCTTCCCAAGGCCAAGAAATCCGTGGCGCTGTCCGGCGTCGCGGCCGGCAACACCGCGTTGTGCACGGTCGGACGCAGCGGCAATGATCTGCATTACCGCGGCTACGACATCCACGATCTCGCGACCAAAGCGACCTTCGAGGAAGTGGCGTACCTGCTGGTGCACGAGCATCTGCCGACGCAATCCGAATTGAACGCGTATCGCACCAAACTGAAACGTCTGCGCGGGCTGCCGCCGTCGGTGAAGGCGACACTGGAACTGCTGCCCGCGGCGACGCATCCGATGGACGTGATGCGCACCGGTTGCTCGGTGCTCGGCACGGTCCTGCCCGAAGCGCACGACCACAATGTTCCCGGCGCGCGCGACATCGCCGACCGCCTGATGGCGAGTTTCGGTTCGATGCTGTTGTACTGGTATCACTTCTCGCACAACGGCCGGCGCATCGAAACCGAAACCGACGACGAAACCATCGCCGCGCACTTCCTGCACCTCCTGCACGGGAGGAAGCCGGGCCAATCGCACGCGGATGCGATGGACAAATCGCTGATCCTCTACGCCGAGCACGAATTCAACGCTTCCACCTTCACCGCGCGCGTGATCGCCGGCACGGGTTCGGACATGTATTCGGCGATCACCGGCGCGATCGGTGCGCTGCGCGGCCCCAAGCACGGCGGCGCCAACGAAGCGGCAATGGAAATCATCGGCCGCTACCGCAGCGCGGACGAAGCCGAAGCGGACATCCGCCGGCGCGTCGCCAACAAGGAAATCGTGATCGGCTTCGGTCATCCGGTCTACACGATCGGCGATCCACGCAATCCGATCATCAAGGAGATCTCGCGCAAGCTGTGCAGCGAAGGCGGCAATCCGCGACTGTTCGAGGTGTCCGAACGGATCGAGAACGTGATGATGGAACTGAAGAAGATGTTCCCGAATCTCGATTGGTACTCCGCCAGCGCTTATCACATGATGGGCGTGCCGACATCGATGTTCACACCGCTGTTCGTGATCGCGCGCACCTCGGGTTGGAGCGCGCACGTGATCGAACAGCGACAGGACGGCAAGATCATCCGGCCGAGCGCCAATTACACCGGACCGGAAGATCGTTCGTACGTACCGATAGAGAAGCGCTAATGAGGCGCCGCTCTTCTCCTTCCCCTTCAAGGGGAAGGCCGGGATGGGGATGGTGTCAACCTGGCGGCGTTGAAAACCATCCGCGTCCAACCCTCCCCTTGAAGGGGAGGGCTAAAGCTTCGCGGCGTGCTGTCCTCGTTTACTGATCCACACCTTCCTCTTTCAACACCTTCTGCACATCCTTGTCCGCGCGCATGCGTTGCTCGAACGCCGCGAGATTGTGCAAGCCGGCAAGATCGACGTCGTTGGCCTTGGCCCAGCGCAGCACCACGAAGAGATACGGATCGGCGATCGAGCGCGCGCCGGTCAGCCACTCGCGTCCTTCCAGTTGCGCATCCAGGCGTTCGAAATAACCGCGCAGTTTCTTGCGCGCAGCCTCTTTCACCTTTTCGGCGTTCTCTTCTCCGAGATATTTCACGGCGCCGAAAAAGGGGTGGAACGCCGGGTGCACGTCGGCGTTCAACATGCCAAGCCAGCGATTCACCTCCGCGCGCGATCTGGGCGTTCCGTCGCCGCCTACTTTGCTTTGCGGAAATTTGTCGGCGAGGTAATTGAGGATGGCCGAGTTCTGGGTGAGCAGCCAGTCGCCGTCCTCGAACACCGGCACCGCGCCGGCGGGATTGAGTTTCTTGAACTCGAGCGAGCCGCGCTGCTCACGGCTGACGATTTGGGCCGTATACGGTTGGCCGATCCACTCCAGCACGATGTGGTCGGCCATCGCGCAGGTGCCGGGTGTCACGTAGAGTTTCATCGAACGAATCCTTGTGCGGTGAAGAAGGCGCTCGCTTGATCGGAAGCGCATCCCATCTACATGGAGCCGCCGCGCGGGCGTTCAAGTGAAGCCGCGCGGGAGCGGTCGTTCGGCAATGCCGTCAGAGCGTGGCGGCGAGACGCGTGGCTTGCGCTATCGCGCGCTTGGCATCCAGTTCTGCGGCGACATCCGCGCCGCCGATCACGTGTGTTTTCACGCCGCTTGCGATCAACTCGTCGGCGAGCATGCGATTGGATTCCTGTCCTGCGCAGACCACCACGTCATCCACTTGCAGCACGCGTGGTTCGCCATCGACGCGAATGTGCAAACCGTCGTCATCGACTCGCTCGTACGCCACGCCGCCGAGCATCTGCACGCCTTTCGCTTTCAGCGTCGCGCGATGGACCCAGCCCGTGGTCTTGTTGAGCCGTTTGCCGGGTTTGCCCGGCGTGCGCTGCAGCAGCCAGATTTCACGCGGCGAAGCTTCGATTTGCGGTTCGCTCAATCCGCCGCGGTGCGCCAGCGACATGTCCACGCCCCATTCGTGCATCCAGCAAGGAATGTCGGTGGTGGGCGAGGGCGGTGGCTGGCTTAAGTATTCCGCGACGTCGAAACCGATGCCGCCCGCACCGACGATCGCCACGCGTTTGCCGATTTCTGCCTTGCCGGAGACCACAGCAGCATAGCCGTGCACTTTTCGGTGATCCTGACCCGAAATGCGCAGATCGCGAGGCGTCACACCGGTCGCGACAAGGATCGCATCGTAGTCTTGCGCGCGCAGCATTGCCGCATCGGCGGAAGTATTCAATCGCACGTCCACGGCCAGATCGCAAAGGCGATTGGTGAAATATCGCAGCGTTTCCGCGAACTCCTCCTTGCCGGGAATCCGTTTTGCCAGATTGAATTGGCCGCCGATCTCGCTTGCCTGTTCGTACAGCGTGATCGCATGACCGCGCTCGGCCAAGGTGCACGCCGCAGCGAGACCCGCCGGGCCCGCACCGACCACCGCGAAACGCTTCTTCTGCGTCGCAGGCGCAATGATCAATTCGGTTTCGAAACACGCGCGCGGATTGACCAGGCAACTCGCGCGTTTGTTCTCGAACACGTGATCCAGACAGGCCTGGTTGCAGGCGATGCAGGTGTTGACGCGGTCGCTGCGTCCGCAACGCGCCTTGTTCACCCATTCCGGATCGGCCAGCAGCGGGCGCGCCATCGAAATCATGTCGGCATCGCCGCGCGCGAGCAGCGCTTCCGCGACATCGGGCATGTTGATGCGGTTGGTGGTGATCAGCGGGATGCGCACTTCGCCTTTCATGCGGCGCGTCACCCAGGTAAATGCCGCACGCGGCACGGAAGTGACGATCGTCGGGATTCGCGCTTCGTGCCAGCCGATGCCGGTGTTGATCAAAGTGGCGCCGGCGGTTTCGATCGCTTTCGCCAGCGCGACGATTTCTTCCCAGCTCTGGGCGCGATCGACCAGATCCAGCATCGACAGCCGATAGATGATGATGAAATCACGCCCGACCGCTTCGCGCGTACGCCGCACGATTTCGACCGGAAAACGCACGCGGTTTTCCAGCGAGCCGCCGAAAGAATCTTCGCGCTTGTTGGTGCGCGCGACCAGGAATTCGTTGAGCAGATAGCCTTCCGAACCCATGATCTCGATGCCGTCGTAACCGGCTTCGCGCGCGAGTTGCGCGCTGCGCACGAACGCGCGGATCGTGCGTTCGATCCCGCGCCTTGTGAGTGCGCGCGGGGTGAACCGCGTGATCGGAGACTTGATTCTCGAGGGCGCGACGGAGAATGGATGTACGGCATAGCGGCCGGCGTGCAGGATCTGCATGCAGATGAGGCCGCCTTCGGCATGCACCGCGCGCGTCAGTTTGCGATGCCGGGCGACGTGCCATGGCATCGACATGGTTCCCGAAAATGGTTTCAGCCAACCCTCGATGTTCGGCGCGATGCCGCCGGTCACCATCAATGCCACGCCGCCACGTGCCCGCGCAGCGAAATAGGCGGCGAGCTTGCCGTAGTCGCGCGCACGGTCTTCCAGACCCGTGTGCATCGAACCCATCAGCACGCGGTTGGGCAGTGTGACGAAACCCAGATCGAGCGGCGCGAACAGGTGCGGGTAGGACGTCATCGCCGGCTTCGTGGTTCAAACAAGCGTTCGAGGATGCCCGCGCACAATCGTGCCCGCAAGCGCATCGCTCAGCCGCTTTCGGCGATGCGCTTCGAGCGGTCGCGCCGCTGGGTCAGCCAGCCCAGCGCGACGATGCCGCCGACGAATACAGCGTCCACGAGATAGCGAACCGGATCGTGCGCGTCGAACCAGTTGTCCACCAAGTCGTCCTCGGTGACCATGCGCGCGGCGGTCCAGGCGATCACGCCGGCACCGATGTAAACGATCGCCGGCCAGCGCGTCAGCAGTTTCAGTATCAATTGCGAACCCCACACCACCAGCGGCACGCTGATCAGCAATCCCAGCGCCACCAGGCCGAGATGGCCCTTGGACGCACCGGCGATGGCCAGCACGTTGTCCAGTCCCATCAGCGCATCGGCGATCACGATGGTGAGCATCGCGCTCCAGAGGCCTGACGCGGCGCGTACCTTGCGGTTGTCCTCGTGGTGCCGCAACAACCGCCAGGCGATCGGCAGCAGTGCCAGTCCGCCGACCAGCATTAATCCCGGAATCTTCAGCAGCCACAGCACGCCGGCGGTCATCGCCACACGCACCGCGATCGCACCGAAGCTGCCCCAGAAGATCGCCTTGAATTGCAGATGCCGCGGCAAATTGCGCGCGGCCAGCGCGATCACCACCGCGTTGTCGCCGGCCAGCACCAGATCGATCAGGATGATCGACCCCAGGCCCGACCAGAACGTGGAGTTCGAGAACGACTCGAGCGGATGAGCGAGGTAGAAATCCATTGCACGGTTCCCGACGCGTGCGAGTGTGTTCCGCGAACGCGCACCCGCACGCGTCTGCGGGCCGGTTCGCGGAAGTCTCGCCCGCGGCGCACCGCCGCGGCGACCGGAACGCATGCGCGTTCGTGCTGACGATCGCCGCAAGGGCCGCAAGCGCGGCCCAGAGCTACTCCCTTCCGGGAAGTGTTTTTTGCTGCCAACATCCATGTTGGCGAAGATCAAAAAGCGGTCATCCCTGACCGCACTTTTCAAAAAGAGCGTCGCGATTCTGTGTGCGCCGCGCGAGATGGTCAATAGGCAACTCCCGACGATCCGGGCCTCTGGCACAATGCACGATTTGTCTTGCAAGGATTCGCCGTGAGTCACGACATCCGTTCCGCGCAGCGCCCCGCGCCCGATCAGCCGCTGGTCGACATCGCCGACTACGTTCTGGATTACCGCATCGATTCCACCGAAGCGTTCGAAACCGCGCGCTATATGCTGATGGATTCGCTCGGTTGCGCGATGCTGGCGATGAAGTTTCCGCAGTGCGTCGAGCATCTCGCGCCGATCGTGCCGGGTGCTACTCTGGAAAACGGCGCACGCGTACCGGGCACTTCATTGCAACTGGATCCGGCGCAGGCGGCATTCTGCATCGGCACGCAAATCCGCTGGCTGGATTTCAACGACACCTGGCTGGCAGCCGAGTGGGGGCATCCCTCCGACAACCTCGGCACGATCCTGTCGATGGCGGACTGGCTTTCGCGTTCAGGCGTCAAATCCTTCAACGTGCGCGACGTGTGGGGCTGGGCGATCAAGGCGCATGAAATCCAGGGTTGCTACGCACTGAAAAATTCGTTCAACCGCGTAGGGCTGGATCACGTGATCCTGGTGCGATTGGCCTCGACCGCGGTGGCGACTGCGATGCTCGGCGGCACGCACGAGCAGGTGATCAATGCGGTGTCCAATAGCTGGATCGATGGCGGCGCGCTGCGAACGTATCGGCATGCGCCCAACACCGGTCCGCGCAAGAGCTGGGCCGCAGGCGACGCCTGCCGGCGCGCGGTGATCCACGCATTGGATGCCGTGCGACATGACGAGACAGGATATCCCTCTGCGCTTAGCGCCAGGACCTGGGGTTTTTACGACGTCGCGTTCAAAGGCAAGCCGTTCGAATTCGAGCGGCCGCTCGGCAGCTATGTGATGGAAAACGTCCTGTTCAAGATTTCGTATCCCGCGGAATTCCATGCGCAGACAGCGGTGGAGTGTGCGATGCGGTTGCATCCACAAGTGATCGGGCGGCTGCAGGAGATCGAGCGCATCGAGATCGAAACACAGGAAGCCGGCGCGCGCATCATCGACAAAACCGGGCCGCTGTCCAACTACGCCGACCGCGATCATTGCATCCAGTACATGGTCGCCGTGCCGCTGATCTTCGGCCGACTCACGGCCGAGGATTACACCGACGCGGTGGCCGCCGATCCGCGCATCGATGCGCTGCGCGCGAAGATGACCGTACGGGAAAACCCGCAGTTCACAAAAGATTACTTCGATCCGGACAAGCGCTATATCGGCAATGCCGTGCAGGTGTTCTTCAAGGACGGAATGTCCACCGAACGCGTGAGTATTGACTATCCGATCGGTCATCGCCGCCGGCGGCCCGAAGGCATTCCGGTCCTGGAGGCCAAATTCGAACGGGCGGTGGCGGCGCATCTTCCCGCCGGTCAGGCCCAGGCCCTCGTTCAGCTCTGTGCGGACGCCGACAGGCTGGAAGCGCTGCCCATCGCGGAATTCCTGGATTTCTTCACGACTTGAGGGCGGGAATGACTTGCCGATGAACGGGCTGGCACCCACTGGCGTCAATTGTTTGTTTTTTGCTAAACTGCGCCTGCCTCAGCGGGTCGGACTTAGTGGTCCGCTCAGCCATGCGAGCAAGGTGTACGCGTTTTGTGCGTTCCACCGGGGTGGTGGGGGCGCAGAGATACAACAAAAGGAGACTCCGATGAAACGTAAAGGCTTGTGCGCGATGATCGCGCTGGTCTTGGGAAGTGCCGGCGTCATGACCGCGGCGCATGCCCAGGACACCATGCAGCAGGACCAGGCGGCCCAGACGGATCAAACCGCGACCACCGAAACCACCATGGGCACGGATACCGGCTATGGCAGCTGGTACATCGTGCCGCGCATCGGTGCGGTGATTCCCGATTCCGACCGCGAAGTGCAGTCCAGCGCCGGCGGCGGTATCGGCGTGGGCTTCTGGGTGAATCCGCACCTGACCCTCGATCTGGAAGGGTTCATGGACAACGCGGACTTCAAGGACAGCTCGCCCCGACCGGGCAAGCAGTGGGAAAGCATCCAGGTGGATGCCGCTGCGCGCTGGTACTTCATGGATCCGGCTTCTCCGTGGCGTCCGTACATCATGGCCGGCATTGGCGCGGTGCGTCATGCTGCCGTCTCCAGTGAGG
>Ga0070740_10003451_pt1 | contig 16745 bp, 15 predicted proteins | sample Coa_R2_FD_67286 | JGI IMG/M metagenome (GOLD analysis project Ga0070740, IMG submission 67286) | Surface soil microbial communities from Centralia Pennsylvania, which are recovering from an underground coalmine fire - Coalmine... | ecosystem: Environmental > Terrestrial > Soil > Unclassified ... | reverse complement strand
GTGGCGCTGTTCCTCTACAAGCTGTCGGGCGGACTGATGGCGCCGCCGGAGACCGATACCGGCCTGCTCTTCGTCACCAAAGATAACGTCAAACCTTACCTGACCACCCAGACACGTTTCGAGGGTAGTTCGGATAAGGAACAGGTGGTGACGCCGCCGTCATCGTAGGCGCCGTCTGCGGCCAGGTGCGTTGTGTAAGGGAGGAGCGCCTGCTTCCCTTTTATGCACGTAGTCTAGCCAGAGGACAAGTGCCGATAAGCATGGCGAACAGGCAGTGGTGCTATTCACCTGTGAATCAGTTCATGGGGGAATAGCACCCATCATCTGGTAAGGAGTTGACCAATGGCAAAAAACGTTCTTCCAGAGTCTTCAGCCCAGGAGACAGAAGTAAAAGCTGTGGAAGGCAGGCGCGGATTCTTGTCGTCCCTGGCAAGCATCCTCCTGAGACAGCGCGAGGCGAGCATTGTCATCGTTGCTATCGTACTGGTTATCTACTTTCAGGCTTCTAACCAGGCTTTCCTCTCGGCGGCAAGCGTGGCGACTCTCTTCCAGTACGCAGCGGCCACGACGATCATTGCCACCGGCGAAGTCATGCTGCTGATCTGTGGGGAAATGGACCTCTCGGCCGGGATGATCTTCGCGCTGGTCCCTTTCGTCATATACTTCGTTGCCCAGGCCGGTATATCAATGTGGGTAGGGATTATTCTGGCCCTGATCCTCAGCGGCATCATTGGCCTCTTTAATGGTGCGATCACTGTTTTCTTGAAGGTGCCTTCCTTTATCACCACGCTGGGTATGATCTTCTTGCTGGAGGGCGTTGCGCTCCTCATCTCCGGCGGCTTCCCCAAGCTGGTGCCGCAGGAGGGCCTCATCAATGTTATTATGGGGCATGGTCTTTACGCAGAGATCATCTGGGCCGTCGTGATTGTCATCATTATGCAGATCGTTCTCAGCTATACACGCTGGGGCCTGCATACGGTGGCAACGGGCGGCAATGCTCTGGGGGCCAGCGAGGTTGGTATTAACGTCAACCGGATCAAGATAGGCAATTTTATCCTCTCTGCTATATTCAGCGGCTTCGCAGGTATCCTGGAATCGTTCCGTATTACCTCGATGGATCCGCTGGCGGGCGGCACCAATATTATGTTCATGGCTATCGCCGGCGCGGTCATTGGCGGGACGGCGCTGCAAGGAGGATTGGGCACCATTGTTGGCGCCTTCCTGGGTGTGCTGGTACTCTCTATCCTTCAGGATGGCTTCACCCTGCTGGGGGTGAGTGCATTTACCTTTGATGTCATTCTGGGTATCGCAATCCTGATTGCCATGATCCTGAACGTTCGTCTTCGCACGTGGAGAGAGAGAGGCACAGTATGACAGAAACGCCAGCTCCAGAGGCGATTCGCCTGGAACATATCGTCAAGCGCTTCGGGGCCATCACCGCGCTGCGTGATGTCAGTCTGCATCTGAAGCAGGGCGAGGTGCTGGGCCTCGTCGGCGATAATGGCGCCGGTAAATCGACGCTGATTAAGATCATCACCGGCTTCATTCAGCCCGACGGCGGCCGGATCCTGGTCAATGGACAGGAGGTCAGGCTGCGTTCCGTGACGCAGGCCCGCTCCCTGGGCATCGAGACGGTCTACCAGGACCTCGCGCTGGTAAACGAACTCACCGTCTACCATAACATGTTCCTCAAGCGGGAGCGCGTTCTTGGCTTTCTGCCCCTGCTCGATAACCGCACGATGAAGGCGCAGGCGGAGGAGTACCTGAGGAGCATGAGGGTTAATATTCCCTCGATTGATGCTACCGTCGCCAAACTTTCGGGCGGCCAGCGCCAGGCCATTGCTATCGCCAGGGCCGTCTACTCAAACGCGAAAATCCTGCTGCTGGATGAGCCGCTGGCCGCGATGGGCGCCAAAGAAGGCTCTTTGATTATGGATCTGATTCGCCGGCTCAAGCAGAGGGGAGATGTGTCGATCATTATGATCGCTCACAACTATGCCCAGGTGCTTGAGATCTGTGACCGCGTGAATTTGCTCCAGCACGGTACGATTGTCCTGGATAAACCCGCATCCCCCGAGTTGATGGATGAACTGACCGAACTGGTGATGCGCGAGTATCGCATCGGCGCTGCCGGCTCGTAAAGCAGGATATGCTTTGTGAGAGAAAGGAGAGAGGCGGGTCACAGGCCCGCCTCTCTCCTTTCTCTCACAAAACAGTCCTTCCTCCCCCCCGCAAAAGTCCTATGACCAGGCAGCCAGGGTTTGCAAAACGCTCGTTGTAATGCTACTTTGAATGCATGTAACCACAAAGATTTTCCATTCGTACTTAATATGAAGCACCAGCATAAAATTGTAGAGCTAAGCGTGCTCTACCTGTGTAAAGAAATAGAAATTAACTCTACTAGATAAGCGGATCATTGGAGCCTTTACTCAAAAATACTGGACGCAATAACAACATAGCTGTACTCGATGGCGTGCGTGCACTCGCATGCCTGGCGGTCATCACATACCATATCAACCGCTTCACCTCGCTATCTCATGTGTGGACATCAGCCATTGGCTCGATCACGACGGCCATTGCGCTGACAGGGTGGTCCGGCGTGACGCTTTTCTTCGTCCTCTCGGGCTTCCTGCTGTTCATGCCCTACGCGAAATCCATGCTATTTGACAGTCCGTGGCCTTCACTGCGCACTTTCTACCTGCGTCGCGCGCTGCGTATCCTGCCTGGCTACTATGCCTCGCTTTTCCTGCTGATTATCCTGGCGCATCCACAGTATCTCCAGCCGGACCATTTGAAGGATCTGGGGCTATTTCTCACGCTCTTCATGGACTCCACCCATGAGACCTATCAGCAGATCAACGGTCCCTTCTGGACGCTGGCCGTCGAATGGCAGTTCTATTTGCTGCTGCCCTTCCTGGCCTGGGGTTTCGCGCGTATTGTCAGGCACGGCCCGCTGCGCGGGCGCGTGTGGAAGCTGGCGCTCTGCCTGCTGGGGCTGGTCATCTGGGGTGTAGCGACACGCTACTGGGGGCGTTATCACTTGCTGCATCCCGATCAGGCGCCCCTGCTGCCCCGGCCGATCTTCGATGCCGCCATGTTTTTCCTCTACGGACAGGATGGCAAGTTTCTGGAAGACTTCGCGATTGGCATGTTCGTCTGCGCCGGCTACACGCTCTCGCAGCATGCCGAAATCAGGCAGAAGGTAAGCGCGTACCTGGGCCGTTATAGCCTCTGGTTCTGGGGCGCGGGCGTGTTCCTGCTCTTCTTTATGGCGACATGGAGCGTCTATCCGCCGCTCCAGATTCTCGCTCCGTTGATCGGTCCCCATAACTGGCTGACCGAACTGGGCTTCGCACTGGGGTTCGGACTGTGTGTCAGCGGCATCCTCTTCGGGCCGATCACGCTCAAGAGGCCCTTTGAGTGGGCGCCCCTGCGCCGCACTGGCGTCATCTCCTACAGCCTCTATATCTGGCACCTGCCGATCCTGCTCGCTTTTATGGCCTATGTACTGCCCCTTGTCTCAGACTGGAAGCACCTGTTCGTGTACAGCCTCTACTGGCTCTGTGTCGCGCTCGTGATCTTCCCTTTCTGCTACCTGTTCTATCGCGCCATCGAGGAGCCGTGGATCAAAATGGCGCACAGGAAGCCGAAAATGGAGCCAGCGACCAGGACGCCCGCGCCCTAGCCTTCAATCAGCACGGATGGAATACCTTCGTGGGCCGGCACAGGGCCAGCCCACGAGCTACGACCTGTAATTAGCTCTCATCAACCACGAGCGCCACTTTCCCCGTTACTTTGCGCTGCATCATGGCATTCAGCGCATCGGCGGCGCGCGTGAGCGGGTAAGTGGCGGAGACCAGCGGCTTGAGCTTCCCTTCGGCATACCAGCCGATCAGTTCGCGGATATACTCGTGATGGCGCGCCGGATCGCGCTCGGCGAATGATCCCCAGAAGACACCGACAATCGAGCAGCCCTTGAGCAGCGTCAGATTCAGCGGGATGCGCGGAATGTCGCCCGCGGCGAAGCCGACGACCAGAAAACGCCCGCCCCAGCCTGTGGCGCGCAGCGCCGGCTCGGAGAAGGGGCCGCCCACCGGATCGAAGACGACATCGAAGCCCTTGCCGCCGGTCAGTTCCTTTGCGCGCTCTTTAAGGTCCTCGACGCTATAGTTGATGCCGTCGTCGGCCCCGTAGCGCCTGCACACGGCGAGCTTTTCCTGCGATGATGCAGCGGCGATGACGCGCGCTCCCATGATCTTGCCGATCTCCACGGCGGCCAGACCCACCCCTCCGGCGGCGCCGAGCACCAGCAGCGTCTCGCCGGGCTTGAGCTGCGCGCGATCCTTGAGCGCGTAGTGGGAGGTTGCATAGGTCATGGTAAAAACGGCGGCGGTAGTGAAATCCATGTTCTCCGGCAGGGGGATCAGCCGCCGCTCATCGGTGACGACCTCTTCCGCGTAGCCGCCCCAGTTGGTGAAGGCGATAACGTGGTCTCCAACCTTCGCCCGCTCGACGCCCTCGCCCACCGCTTTCACGATGCCCGCGACTTCGCCGCCGGGCGAGAACGGCATGGGTGGCTTAAACTGGTATTTCCCCTGGATAATCAGCGTGTCGGGGAAATTCACGCCGCACGCTTTCACATCGATCACGACCTGCCCATTGCCCGGCCTGGGCGATGCCACCTCTTCAAGCACAAGATCTTCTGGCGGCCCGTAGGCTTTGCATAGCACTGCTTTCATCGTTCTCCTGCCTTTCAGCGGGTGTCTGATCCTCAGCGCCCCGCACTCGCGCGCCCGACGTTCGCGCGGCTCCGCCGCGCCAGGGTTGTAGGGTGGGGAGGGCGAATGCGCGCAGCGCATTCGCCCTCCCCACCCTACAACTCGGAGGCAGGGGCCGCAGCGCTCTCGCCCACGCTCCCCGGCCTTTGTGCAGCGAAGCCGCCTCTGGAGGTACAGGGTGTGGGAAAAAATGGGCATAGCCCATATTTCCACCTCTCCCCGTACAACTCGAAGGCAGGCGCCGCAGCGCTCCCGCTCTCTGATCGGCCTTCAAGCGGCGAAGCCGCCTCTGGAGGTACAGGGCGTGAGAAAAAACGGGCATAGCCCATATTTCCACCTCTCCCCGTACAACGCGGAGGCAGGCGCCGCAGCGCTCCAGCTCTCTGATCGGCCTTTGTGCAGCGAAGCCGCCTCTGGAGGTACAGGGTGTGTGGAAAAAAATGCGCGCAGCGCATTTTTTTCCACACACCCTGTACTCCCTCCGCGAGCGCCGTAGGCGCGAGCAAGGGATGGAAATAGAAATCAGATACCCTCTCAAAACCATACCAGCTTGATAATGCATTATAGCAGATAGAAACCCTGACTCACCGGCAGAAAGGACCGGAGTGGATACCGCGAAACTGTTTAGCCTGAGTGATACGTGTGAAAAATAAAGGTAGATTGGATGGTATTGTATGGACGTACCGAGTGTGCTTATCATTGATGATGATCCTTCTTTATTGCAGGCACTGCCACAGACATTATACCTGCGCATGCGCGATATCGAAGTAGCTACCTGCGATGCGGCGCAAACAGCCCTTGTATTGATACAGGAGCGCGATTATGACGCGATTGTGAGCGACATCAAAATGCCGGGCATGGACGGCCTGGAGCTGCTCGAACGCGTCAGGGAACTGCGCCCGGATACGCCGGTGCTGCTGATTACCGGCCATGGAGACTACGATCTGGCGATCCGGGCGCTGCGTGGCGGGGCCTACGATTACATTCAGAAGCCAATTGACCGCGACTCCTTTATTGCGGCATTGCAGCGCGCGATTCAGACACGCCGGTTGCGCCGCCGCGTCACAGAGCAGCATGTCGCGCTCGCGCTGCACGCTAAATCGCTCGAACAACTCGTAGAGCGGCGCACGAGCGAGCTTGTACAGGCCAACGCGATCAAAGATAAATTTCTCAAGGTCGTCTCGCACGAACTTCAAGTGCCGCTCACAAATCTGATCGGCATGACGCAACTGCTGCGCCAGCAACTTGAGCATCCTGAAAATACCGGGACGGTGAAGCAGGGCCTCTATGAGATGGAGCATTCGCTGCAACGGACGGCGGTGCTGGTGCAGGATCTGCTCGACACCTCGCTTATGGAAACCAATATGTTCGTCCTGAACCGCGAGCGCTGTAACCTCGTCGAACTATGCCGGAATATGCTCAGAGAGTATACAGCCGGGGCCGGTCCCACGCTCGCCAGCGAGACACTCGGCGACCCGGTGGAAGTAGAAGCGGATAGCGACAGGATTACCGAGGTGCTGATGAACCTGCTCTCGAATGCACGCAAGTTCTCGCCGAAGGGTTCGCCCATTACAGTGACGGTGCGGCGTTCGGGTTACGATGCAATCATTGACGTGCGAGACGAAGGTATTGGCATTCCTGACGAGGCGCTGCCGCATATCTTCGAGCAGTTCTATCGCGTTCCGGGCACGCATATACAGGATGGGGTGCGCGCAGGTCTGGGGCTGGGCCTGTATGTTGCCCATAAAATTGTGGAGAGGCATGGCGGCCATATCGAGGTGCAGAGCGTGCCGGGAGAAGGCAGCGTCTTCTCCGTCGTGCTGCCATTATGCATCGATCAGGCGGCGGAAAATACCAGCGGGTCGGAGCGGGTGCCGTCCGAGCAGAGCGCCTGGACGATCATTCATTGATTTGTGGCTGGCACGCGCTGCAACACCTTACTCTTGCCCATTAATCCCCGGCAATGAACCGTGGGTATGGTGATGGTCACTGGCGGGAATATGGACCTCAATATCAGACCAATCTACTGCGGTCACATGACCGCCAGTGATTGTAACCTCCCTGCTCGGAAGTGCCCGGATAATGTAATCACCGGCGACGAGTGCAAGAAAAACTCCGGCGAAAACCGTGCGCCCGTTGACCTTTCGTTCATGGATAGCTGTATGGATCTTCTTTGTGTCGTTCCCTTTCAGGCTAACCTCGATTTCCTTGCCGAGAAGTTCCTTGCCAGTGTAAATGACCAGTGCTCCGACATCCTGTCCGATATCCAGCACTGCATGTTCGGTATGAATCCGCTCGCTGTATTGCTCAACCATCCTTTTCTCTCTTATCTACCATCTTTCTATCACCGCTCTACAATATCATTCCTTTCTCACGATAGATGATGTGTAGTTAAAATTGAGTATTGCGCGATTTTAACCACACATCATCTATCAGGCTCGCACCCCAGGTACGAGCCAGCGATTTTGCTATTTACGCGGAAGGGACATCAAAGCCGCTAAATGGCAGGCCGAGATATGGGAATTGCTGTTTGTAATGAACCCCTGGCGGAATCTGCGGTGGCGAGAAGTCGCTTACGACAGAGGCCGCTGCATCAGGCTTAAAGTGTGGATCGACGAGAGGAATAGTGAGACCTGCTATCGCTCGCAACTCGACTGTTACTACGTCGTCGAAAACCCTGCGACCATTGGGGAAGCCTGCCAGGTCTCCTCCCAGTAGCCCCAGGATATTCGGCTTTTCCGCGGGCGGAATTGCCAGGTTCAGGCGTAGCAAATCGGCCTGTGTCTTGCCGGTGAAATTCTGGAAGCCAGGAATGATCCCGGAGGGAATGCCGGTCAGCAGGATAGCCACCAGGTCCGCGCGCGGCTTGTTGTAGGCGGCCAGATGAGGGAATACCCCTGGATAGAGCGCTGGCAGTAAGCTCGCGACCTCCGGGTGCTGGTAGTACTCGACGAACTGCCTGTCATCTCTGGGATCTTGCGAGTTCCAGTAATCCTTACGTCCCATAGGAATAATGACTTCATTGATCAGAGGCTCGCCCAGACGCGAGACCTGAACGAAGGGGCCACTCTCTACCATATCCCCTCTTCCGTCAAAGATCAACGCTTTCTGGCGACTCGCGGACGCATAAACGCCAATAACTGAGCGTGGATCATGGGGATTGGTGGGATTGTAACCACCCTGCGTGAGCAAGGTCTTTGGTACCTGGATTGCAATGCTGTGTACGTTAACATCCTCGAGTCCATTGACTCCTGGTGCGGGATGACGCGGCATCACATGCAAATTCTGAAATGGTCGTAGATCGAGCAGATCAAAGACGGCTCCCAGATCGACGTAAAATCCATCGGCTCGCTGCCCGGCGAAGACGGTCTCACCGCTGGCAAGCTTATGAACAGCCATCTGCGCCAGCTCTGCATAGTTGGGCGTTGAAAGTGGACCGATGTTGCAAGGCGGACAGGCTAGCCCGCTTGCCAGCGTGGTCGAGTGTCCCTGGTCATCTACCCTGGTTATGGAATAGAACTGCCTTCTATTCCAATTGGGACTATCAAGGGAGGTAATCGGGCCAGTGTTATAGAGGAAGGTACTGGGATTGCGCACCTGTACCTGGAAACGGAACTGGTAGGTAATTTCGGCAACTCCGTCTCCGTTATGGTCAATGTGGATTTCATAGAGAACATCCTCGCCGAACTCATAAAAGTTTGGCCCGCCATCCGGCGCCTCCAGGGGGATGAAGTTCGCAATCAGCGTCACCGTGTCTGGCCGATCCGGGCTGACAAAGGCATAGACATCGGTATTATCAGCAACCGGATCTTTGGAAATCTCCGGGGCTTCACGATGGGATGACATAGTTTTACCTCTCACTGCAATAATAAAATCTCTCGCGCAATGTCGTGAATTATTGTCTAATGCACAGCACGCAAAAGGCGCGTAACGAGTTCCGAGTCACGATACGTAATCTCCTGAGTGCCAACCAGGAGGGAGATCTCGCCTGTGGCAAGATCGCTGACGTGGGCTATCAAAGGCGCGGATAGCGGAGCCGCAACTGCTGGTAGTTCCGTTACCGAATTTGTAACTGCGGGCAATTCTGCCACCGCAGCCTCTGTAGCCTCAGGCGCGGCGGACAGGGTTGGCAGGGCAGCGAGCATGCCAATCGTCGCTATACTGGCTGAACTCTGCATGATAAACCCGCGTCGTGTCACCTTTGCCATTGAACTCTCCTTTCAGAGAAATTTCGCGCATGCTATATTAATGCCAGGATCTCCTGCTGACATGTTAACAGGAATGCCCCAGTTTCCGATCACAGCAGGAATCCTGGCGCATGATTCGTTGTATATAGTCAATATATCGGAATTTCGTGAAGGAGAAAGGTTGAGATGTAGTTATAATATGGTAGAAAATTTTGATTATTCGTGTCGAAAACATTACGTATAAAAATAAGCATATTGAAATGCTATCTACAGGTCACTGGAGTGCCGGATGGAATCACTCCTGGCGGTCTGGCCGCGCAATCAGTCGCTTGATTTCTGATCAAAGTTTGGTTACTCTTAAAAGTAAGAGGAGCCGAAGTAGCCTATCCAGTTCCAGAGGAGAAAATTGTTATGAAGGTGATGGAAGAAAGCGCGTCCGGCGCTCCCCCCACCCCGGTAGAACGGCGGTGGAGCTACACCAGTGGCACCAGCGATACCCCTTTGCTGGGCATAACCATTGGCGACATGTTCGATCAAACCGTTGAGCAGTACCCCGACAACATGGCCCTGATTTCGCGCCATCAGGGCATACGCTGGAGCTACCGCGAATTTCAGGAGCAGGTGAATCGCTGCGCGAAGGGGCTGATGCAACTGGGCCTTCAGAAAGGGCAGCGCGTCGGCATCTGGGCGCCTACGCGCGTAGAATGGACCGTGACACAGTTCGCCACCAGTAAGATTGGCGTGATCCTGGTCAATATCAATCCCGCCTATCGCCTGCACGAACTGGAATATGCCTTGAAGCAATCGGGCTGTACCGCAGTGGTCATCGCTCCCGAGTTCAAATCCTCCAACTATACCGAAATGCTCTATACCCTGGCGCCTGAACTGCACGAAAGCGAGCCAGGCAAACTGCGGGCCGCGAAATTGCCGGAGCTAACAACGGTAGTGCGCATGGGGTCGGATAAGATGCCCGGCATGTTTTCATGGGACGATTTGATGAACATGGGCGCATCGATCAGCGACGAACAACTCAAAGAGGCGCAGAGCCAGCAGGAGTTCGATGACCCCATCAATATCCAGTACACCAGCGGCACGACTGGCTTCCCGAAGGGCGCGACACTAAGCCACCACAACATCCTCAATAACGGTTATTTTGTTGTGCGACTCCAGAATTTCACGCACAGGGATAAGCTCTGCATTGCTGTGCCCCTCTATCACTGCTTCGGCATGGTCATGGGCAATCTGGGCTGCGTCTCCGTCGGGGCGACGATGGTCTATCCCTCGGAGGGCTTCGATCCCCTGGCGGTACTGCAAGCTGTGCAGGAAGAGAAATGCACAGCGCTCTACGGCGTGCCGACGATGTTCATTGCCGAGCTGGAGCACCCCGATTTCAAGAAGTTTGACCTGACCAGCCTGCGCACCGGCGTCATGGCCGGCTCCCCCTGCCCGGTAGAGATCATGAAGCGGGCGATCAACGATATGCATATGAGCGAGGTCGAGATCTGCTACGGCATGACCGAGACCAGCCCGGTCTCGACGCAGACGCGCAGCGATTCCTCGCTGGAGAAGCGTGTCAGTACCGTCGGGGTGATTCATCCTCACCAGGAGATCAAGATCATCGATCCCGCTACCGGCAAGGTCGTGCCGGTTGGACAGCCGGGCGAGCTGTGTACGCGGGGTTATAGCGTGATGCTTGGTTACTGGAATAATCCGCAGGCCACCGCCGAGGCCATCGATAAGGCGCGCTGGATGCATACCGGCGACCTGGCGACAATGGATAAGGACGGCTACATCAATATCGTTGGTCGTATCAAGGATATGATTATTCGCGGCGGCGAGAATGTCTATCCGCGCGAGATCGAGGAATTTCTCTATAGCCATCCAAAGATCAGCGATGTACAGGTCATCGGCGTGCCCGACGCCCGCTATGGCGAGGAGATCATGGCCTGGGTGAAGGTCAAGCCCGGCGAGCAGGTCACGGCGGATGAACTGCGCGAGTTCTGCAAAGGCAAGATCGCACACTACAAGATACCGCGCTACTTCAAGTTCGTGGATGCCTTCCCGATGACGGTCACAGGTAAGATCCAGAAGTTTCAGATGCGCGACCAGTCCATTCAGGAGCTTGGCCTGCAAAACGTGGCTTCGATCAAAACGGCCTGATCGTAATTTCAATGTATTCAATGCAACCCATTAAGAAGAGGTGCGGGAAACGCCGGTTCTCCCGCACCCCTTCTTAACGATTGACTTTCCTGATGGTTGACTTTCCTCCCGGGGCGGAGTCGCTGGCAGGTTACGTCGTCGCGCAAGGTCGCCCCCGGGCAATCGATGATCTGCGGGTTGATAGCTCGTTTCTTCCCACTTCGCGCCGGGAGCATGAAGTGAGCGTCATGGCTCACCCGCTGATGTATGCCAACCGTGTAGCAGGCTGGAGGGAGTTATCTCAATGTGTGCGGCATCAGTCTGGCATAAGGCCGATCCTGGTCGTGAACCTTCATTGGCGCGCGGCCTCTATCAGCGCCCAGATTTTCTCCGGCCTGAGCGGCATATCGATATCCTTGATGCCGAGGGGAGCGAGCGCATCCAGCACGGCGTTGACAATGGTTGGCGGCGCGCCAACGGTGCCCGCCTCGCCCACGCCCTTCGCACCGAGCGGGTTGTTGGGCGATGGCGTCTCGACGATATCCGTGACAAAGGTGGGGATCTGTCCGGCGTTGGGCAGCGCGTAATCCATGAGCGTCGCGGTGAGGGGCTGACCGCTCTCGTCGTCGTAGGCGACCTCCTCGTACAACGCCTGGCTGACGCCCTGGGCCAGCCCGCCGTGAAGCTGCGCCTCGGCCAGGTAGTGGTTGAGGACGCGTCCGCAGTCGTCTACGGCGACGTAGCTGAGGATACGCACCTCGCCTGTGTCACTATCGATCTCGACGACGGCAATGTGGGCGCCGGAGGAGAATGTGAGGCCAGAGGAGGCGAACGAGCGCCAGGCGGCCAGCCCTTCGACTGGTCGCCCATCTCCCGGCTCGGGGCATTCGTGTTCGATGAGGTCGGGCTGCTCCTCTACACGGCGCGCGAGTTCGCCAAGCTCAAGCGCGCGCGCTGGAACGCCCCGCACCATTACTTTGCCCCCTTCGATCACCAGATCGGCGGGCGCCACTTCCAGCAGGCGCGCCGCGAGTCGCAAAGCTTTATCGCGCGCGGCCTCGGCGGCGAGCAGCACAGCGGAGCCTCCCATCTGCGTGACGCGGCTGCCGAAGGTGCCAATGCTGAAGGCGGGCAGTTGCGTGTCGTTCATGCGCACAGTGATCTTCCCGGCAGGCAGGTGAAAGACGCCGGCGACGATCTGGGCAAAGGCGGTGAAATGACCCTGGCCGGTATGCGCCACGCCGCTCTCGACCAGGATAGTGCCGTCACGCTGGATGCGGACCGTGGCGGACTCGTGCGGCATGCCGGGAGCAGGTCGATCATCGCCCGATAGCTCGTTAAAGGTGGAAATGCCGATGCCGAGCAGCGCGGGGCTATTGCTCTTGCGCCGTTCCTGCTGCCGGGCGCGCCAGCCGCGATAGTCGGCAAGCTCCAGCGCGCGTTCGAGCGCGAGCGCGTAGTTGCCGCTGTCGTAATGGATGCCCGTCACCGTTGTGTAGGGGAAGGCGTCGGGCGGGATGAGGTTGCGGCGCCGCACCTCGGCGGGATCGAGGCCCAGTTCGCCCGCGATGCGATCCATCACGCGTTCCAGAATGTAGGTCGCCTCCGGCCTGCCCGCGCCGCGATAAGGAGCCGTCGGCGGCTTGTTGGTGAGGACGCCCACAACCTGGCTCTCTATCCCCTGCACCAGATATGGGCCGCAGAGCAGGGTTGGCGTGCGATTGGGCACCATCGCGGTTACACCAATAAGAAAGGCTCCCAGGTCGCCGATGACGCGCACTTTGAGGGCGAGCAGGCGTCCATCGTTCTGAAAGGCTGCCTCAACATAATCGATCTGCCCGCGCCCGTGCGTCTGTGCCTGCAAATTCTCGCTGCGGTCCTCGATCCACTTGACCGGGCGTGCATATTTCATGGCGAGCAGCGCGGCAGCGATCTCCTCGCCGAGCAATACGCTTTTCGCGCCGAACGCTCCTCCCACATCGGGGCTGCGCACGATGATGCGGCTGCGGTCAAGGCCGAGCGCGCCGGCCAGAATTTCGCGTGTGCGGTAGATAGCCTGCGAGGAGTTCCAGGCGGAAAGCAGGCCGCTGGCGGAATCAAAGTCGAAGAGGCAGGCGCGCGGCTCAAGCGAAGCGGGCGCGAGGCGCTGGTTGACCAGGCGCAGGCTCAGCGTGCGATCCGCCTGCGCGAAGAGGGCCTGGACATCGCCCTTGCTCGATGAATTCTGGAACGCGACGTTCGAGCCGAATTCTTCGTAGAGCAGCGGCGCGCCAGGAGCAAGCGCTGCCTCGGGATCGGTGACTGCCGGCAGGGCTGCGTAATCGACTTCGACCAGATCGCGGGCATCGGCGGCGACATAGCGATTTTCAGCCAGCACAACCGCGACGGGATCGCCCACGTAATGTACGCGCCCTACAGCCAGCGGGCGGCGCTCCGGTTTCTTGAGGCCGGGCAGCGCCAGGCTGTCCAGCGGGCGCATATCGGGCAGCAGTTGCTCCCCGGTAAAAGCTGCCACGACTCCCGGCAGGGCCAGCGCGGCGTCGAGCTGGATATTCTTGATTTCGGCATGGGCGTAGGGGCTGCGCACAACCGCCATGTGCAGCAGCGGCGGCCTCCCCTCCGGCGGCCTCAGATCGTCCACATACTGCGCGCCGCCGGTAATCAGTGGATAATCTTCGCGGCGTCGTTCCAGCCCGGCCCGCTCGTAAACTTGAGTCTCATTCATCGACAAAAAATCTCTACTAAGAGAAGGTCTGATTTTCGACACCCTCGCTTGCTCGCACCTGCGGCGCTCGCCTTTTGTATGGCGCGGCACAGCCGCGCGACCACTCCATAGGGAGGGCGAGGATGCTGAACGTCAAACACCCTCTAACAAACCTTTACGAAGTACCGTCTCCTTTGAACGAGTTTATCATGTTGTAGCTTATGTCATCAATGTAGCTGTATATGCGGGCCTGGCGAAGGGATGCCAGAAGGTGACGAAAGTACGGGCGACGCCTGGCTGCTCCCACCCGGTTAGCTTTTCGGCTCTATCCTGATTACGCCGGCTCGAAAACATGGCAACTTCACTCTAAATACATCACACGCATTCTATTCTACTGTTTCCCGTACCTGGAATTGTATAGGTAATTTGGGCTATATATCAACGTGTTTCTTTGCATTCCGCCGTGCAGTCGAGTATCATACGTCTAGTCCTCGGACATAGTGGTGCTAAAAACATACGTCTGCTCGTGTGTTAAATATGTCCCGCAGGAAGCAGCAAATTGTGGAGGTTGCAAGTTACCCAGTGAAAGGTGGAATGTTGCACATACGTCAATACATCCGGGAGACCGGAAATCATGACAACATCAGGCGTTTTTTTGTAAGGATAAGTATGATAGCGCTGCTCGGCATGGTCTTCTTCGGCGTGCTTGCCTACACGCAGCCGCCGAAGGCGCATGCGGCATCGGGGAATGCTTCAGTGGCAGCGATGATCGATCAAGTTTTTGGGCCATATGCTCCCGGAGCATTGAATGTCGCGGAGTGTGAGTCCGGCCTGAATCCCAACGCGTACAACCCATCATCAATCGGGGGTAGCCATGCTGCCGGTCTCTTCCAGATCCTCTATCCGAGCACCTGGTACACTACCTCGGAGGCGGGGATGTCTCCCTACGATCCGATGGCTAATATCGAGGCAGCCCATGAAATATTCGTGCGCGATGGGTACTCTTGGAGAGAATGGGTATGTCAACCCTAGCGTCGCCAGTGTGGTGATGGCTCAGTAAGTAGTCTACGACCTCCACAATATCTTTGAAGGCGAGGCGAGATCCGTTACCCGGGATCTCGCCTCGCTTTCATTTTAAGCACGGCTCGTTTCATGATTTTACTCTTGACAATTGTACCTACTAGTAGGTACAATTGTGTCGTATCTGCTGGCAGGTACAAAATTGTCAGATAAGGGAGCGAGAAACTTCTATGTCTACGCGAGAACACCTGGTCACAGCCGCAAAGGAATTGCTGTGGGAGCGTGGCTATGAGGCCATGAGTCCACGCGCTGTCCTGGAGCGAAGTGGCGCTGGACAGGGGAGCCTCTATCACCATTTCGCCAGCAAAGCTCAACTCGCTGCAACGGCGCTGGATGAGGTTTCCGCTGAGATGCAGCGGACAATGCGCGCTATATTGCATGCCAGTAAGCCACCGCTTGAGCGTGTCAGGGACTTTCTCTTGCAGCCGCGTGATGCATTGCGGGGCTGTCGTCTTGGACGGCTGACGCAGGAGCAAGTGCTGGCTGAAGAGATATTGCGCAGTCCTCTCTCCGCCTTCTTTACCGCTGCGGAACGCGAACTCGCCGCCGTTCTGGAACAGGCTCAGCAGGAGGGATCGCTTGCGGCAGCCGTCAATGTCGCTGACCTTGCTGCGACGCTGATTGCCGTGGTGCAGGGAGGATACGTGCTTGCCCGAGCCTTACAGGATCCCGGTCAAATGGAGCGCGCGATACGCGGCGCTCTGACGCTGCTGGATGCAATTGAAAGGGAAGAATAGCGTGTCTACAGAGCAATCTTTTACCATCGCTTTTCCTGGCGAGACGGCTGTCCGTGGTACACACAATCATCTTGCCGAGACGAACCAACCGACGATAGAGGGAGCGCGAGCCGCCCTTGAAACCTTTTATTACGCGCTCAATGAGCGCTCAATCGATGTGTTTCTCCAGATCTGGCTCGATGATCCCTCGATTCAACTCGATAACCCTGTCGGCGGGATCTTGCGGGGTGCGCAGCCGATTACCGATCTTTATGCGCGCATCTTCAAAGGCTCTGTGCGTGTGCGTGAGTTCTATGATATTGTGACCTATGCCTCCTCAGAAATAGTGGTCTTCGCCGGGCGGGAACATGGAACCTATGAGTATGATGGCAACACGTTTCCCCTGGATATTCGCACAACACGCATCTTCGCGTATGTCCCTGCCCGGGGAGGGTGGCGCCAGGTCCATCATCATGGATCAATTGATGACGCTGCACGCCTTGCTCATTATCAAGAGGCGATCCTGAAGGCTTGACGAATTCCAGCAGTGGAGATAAGTGAGATTTAAGGAAAGAAGATGAAGATCCTGCAAGTTATTACGAGACTCTACCTGAGCAAAGAGCAGTTGGAAGCGAGTATCAGCTTCTATGAGTCTCTGTTTGGTGAAGGAAGTCGCCTGCGCGCGACTTATCCGGATGGCATAGAGGCAGTGCAGGTCGGACCGCTTCTGTTGATGGCCGGTCCAGACCAGGCACTTGCGCCTTTCCGTGCCACACAGGCAAACTTTCTTGTTGACTCGCTCGGCGAGTGGAAGGACTTCCTGGAGAAGAGCGGCGCTGCTCTCATCGAAGAGCCGCATCAAGCACCAACAGGTCCGGAGATGCGGGTAAAGCATCCAGATGGGACCGTGATCAAGTACGTCCAGTATCATGATAGCGTTTACAATCGCTCTGAAATTGGGGACAGAGAGAATGGATCAGACAACTATTGATCAGTTACGTATCACCCACATCGGCGGCCCGACTGCTCTTATTGAGATCGGTCAACTGCGCTTCCTGACCGATCCAACATTTGAGCCGGCGGAGTATCAATACGTTGCCGGCCCGCAGGTGATACGCAAGACGGCTTCTCCAGCGCTCCC
>Ga0070740_10003448_pt1 | contig 16748 bp, 11 predicted proteins | sample Coa_R2_FD_67286 | JGI IMG/M metagenome (GOLD analysis project Ga0070740, IMG submission 67286) | Surface soil microbial communities from Centralia Pennsylvania, which are recovering from an underground coalmine fire - Coalmine... | ecosystem: Environmental > Terrestrial > Soil > Unclassified ... | reverse complement strand
CTACTGGATTGGCAGGCCATACTGGGGCAAGGGTATTGCCAGTCGGGCGCTTTCAGCCTTTCTGCACAGCGTCAAGACGCGCCCGCTCTATGCCCGCGTCGCTAAAGACAATGTCGCCTCTCTGCGCGTCCTCCAGAAATGCGGCTTCGCGATCTGCGGCGAGGATAAAGAGTTTTCTCATGCGCGCGGCGAAGATGTCGAGGAATTCATCCTGATCCTCAACGCGAACGAACGCGAGGTAGCCCGGTAACTCATGCAATTCGATAAGCGGCCAGCTTACCGATAGCGGTTAATTTCCGCTCTCAGTTGCCCGGTTGCGCTTCTGGCGGCCTGAGCGAAATCGCTGCTGGAAGAGGCATAGATGATGGTACGCGAGGCATTGATAATCATGCCCTGGCCGCGACTGTCTTTGCCTGCGGTAACTGTTGCTTCAATATCGCCGCCCTGCGCGCCGACGCCGGGGATGAGAATGGGCATGTCGCCAACGATGGCGCGCACCTGCTTCAATTCCGCCGGGTAGGGCGCGCCGACGACAAGGGCGCAGTTACCGTTGCCGTTCCAGCGCGTCGCGATATGCCGTGCCACCACCTGATAGAGCGGCTCCCGCGCCTCGCCAACGAGCAGATCCTGAAATTCGCCCGCGCCGGGATTGGATGTTTTTGCTAAGACGATAATACCTTTCTCTTTGCGCGCAAGAAACGGGGCCAGCGCCTCCTGACCGAGATAGGGATGGACGGTAATCGCATCCACGCCCAGCAGATCAAAAGCGGCCTCCACATACCCCACGTTGGTGCTGCCAATGTCGGCCCGCTTGGCATCCAGAATGACCGGAATCCGGGAATATGTCTCTTTGATATAACGCACTGTTCGCTGCAAGGCACGCCATCCCGCGTCTCCCTGCGCCTCGTAAAAGGCCGCGTTGGGCTTGTAGGCACAGACCAGATCGTGCGTGGCATCAACAATGGCCCGGTTAAAGGCGAAAAGCGCGTCCTCAACCGATGTATTCTCCTTGAGCAGCGAAGGAATGCGGTTGTAGTCAGAGTCCAGGCCAACGCAGACAAAATTTTCCTGTCCCCATTGCCGTTCCAGCATGGAGACAAACGTATCCGCTGAGTTTTCGTGCGATAAAGTCATTGCTCCTCCCACTACGATTTTTGTCGTGCCAGAAATACTCTGCCCTTGCCAACCGTCGTGTTGACTGGCACGTGTTGCTGGCAGAAGGGACATTCTTCCTCGGCGTAGGTTTGCAGGGTGATACTGATGAGCGTGGAGATTGGCACGCCGCTCACATCTGCGGGCTGCACATTACCGCGATTGCAGAGCGCGCTGAGGCCAACCACGTTGCCGCCATGCTCACGTACCAGTTCGATCACCTGCCGCGCCGAGCCGCCCGTCGTCAGCACGTCCTCGACGACCAGCACCTTTTTGCCGGGGATGTGTTTATCATAGCCACGCCCGAAAAAGAACTTTTTGCCGGGGCCATCACCCTCTTTCTCCGCGTAGACCGCCAGCGTTTCGCCGGATGCGCGCCTTGCGTTCAGATAGTAGGCCACCCACTGCGAAAGCACAATGCCGCCCAGCACCGGGCCAACAACAACATCGATCTGATCAGCATCATATGGCTCCGCCATCTGCTCGCACAGCTTCGATATAACGCCCGGATGCAGGAAAAGCGCGTCCTTGTTGATATAGACGGAACTGTGCCGACCAGAACTGTAAACAAAATGGCTATCAGTGATAATAGCGTCCACATCAGCAAATGCCTGCATGATTTCTGCATTGTTCATCTGTTGTAACCCTCCTATTCAATGCCAGCGCCTTATTAATTTGCTTCACAATGCCAGGCCCCTCATAGATAAAACCGGTATAGAGTTGAATGAAGCTCGCGCCTGCATCGAACATGCGCCGGGCTTCGTCAGGGCCGGAGATGCCGCCAACGCCGATGACGGGGAGCTGGCCGTTCAGCCGCTGGCAGAGAAAGCGCACCACCGCCAGCGCACGCGGGAAAAGAGGCCGCCCGCTGAGGCCGCCAGTCTCAGCTGTCTCCGTGCGCAATCCATCGCGGGCAAGCGTCGTGTTGGTAGCAATGATCGCACGAATATGGCAGCGCAGGCAGACTTCGATGATATCCTCTAACTGACCTTCGGTCAGGTCGGGCGAGATTTTCACGAATACCGGCCTGGCCGTATCCCTGCCCGTCTGCCTTGCCAGTGTCTCTGCCTCCTGAACGATGGCGCGCAAGAGTTGCTCCAGTGGCTGTTTCTCCTGCAGGTTGCGCAGGCCAGGCGTGTTGGGGGAACTGACGTTGACCGTGAAGAAATCGGCGAAGCCATACAGCCTGCGCAGCGAATAGAGATAATCTTCTACCGCCTCCTCCTGTGGCGTGATTTTTGATTTACCGATACTCCAGCCAACCGGAACGGGTGGGCCGGGAAGCTGAGATAGCCGCGCGGCAATAGCATCAGCACCGTCGTTGGGGAAGCCCATGCGGTTTATCAGCGCGCTATCCTCTGGCAAACGAAAAATACGCGGCCTGTCATTACCCGCCTGCCGATAGCGCGTTACCGTACCCGCTTCGAGGAAGCCGAAACCGAGCGCGGCCAGCGCGGGCAGTGCCAGCCCATTTTTGTCGAAACCACCCGCAAGTCCCACCGGATTGGGAACATGCAAGCCAGCGAGCGAACGTTCCAACGCAGGCGCTCTGTAAGCGTTGGCAACCTCAAGCATTTTGAGCAACAGCCGATAGCGGGAGGCGAATGCCAGCCCGTTCAGCACGCGCTGATGGGCGAGTTCGGGGTCGCGTGCCGATATGCGAAAGAGTGCAGGGCGAACAAGCGATTTGTACAGCATGAGTCTTTCCCTCAACCCTCCAGCAGAACAGGCTTGCCGCTGCCCGGTTTGAGCAGGAACCTGCCTCTCTCACAGGCGAGAGAGCCGCGCAGAAATACCTGCTCTATGCGCCCCGTGACCGTCCTGCCCGCGAACGGCGTCCAGCCACATTTGGAAAGCATCTGCTCATCCGTAAGTTCGTACTCCACACGCGGGTTGACCAGCACAATGTCAGCATCTTTGCCGATTTCAAGCGCGCCCTTCGTTTTCAAACCAAAGATACGAGCAGGATGCACAACGCAGCGTTTCACGATCTCGTTCAGCGTAACCATGCCCTCGCTGGCCGCCGTCAGGAGCAGCGGCAACATCGTTTGCACGCCGGGCATGCCAGAGGGGGCCTGCTCGTAGGGCTGATTTTTCTCGGCTCGCGTGTGCGGCGCGTGATCAGTCGCGATGGTGTCAATCGTGTCAAAGTGCGTCCAGAGGGCGGCGCGGTCACTTTCGGAGCGCAGGGGTGGGTTGACTTTGCCGAAGTTACCCAGGCGATGCTGGTCTTCCTCGCTTAAGAAAAGATGCAGGGGCGTCACTTCGCATGTGACATGGACGCCTTTCTGTTTTGCTTCCCGTATCAGTTCAAGCTCCCTTGCCGTCGTAGTGTGAGCGATATGTAAGGCCCGGCCCGTCTTCTCCGCAATTGCCAGCGCGCGGCTGACCGCTATCTGGGCGCTGAGGGCCGGACGCGCATGGTTGTGGTCTCGCGGGTGAAGCGCCGCAAAGTATTTGAGCGATTGTTCATCCTCCGCGTGAACCACGATTGGCTTATGCAGCGGGAACGTCGAAAAATGCCGGTAGAGCGGCGCAAATTCTGTCACCAGCAGCGAACCGGTAGAGGAACCCATATACAACTTCAGCGCAACAGCCGCGTCCGAGGCAGTTGCGGCCTCTTCCACGTTACTCTCGGTCGCGCCGAGGTAAAAGCCGTAATCGACGACCGCTTTTTCGGCGGCCAGAGCGGCTTTTTCCGCCAGCCGCTCCCGGTTAACGGTCGGCGGCTGCGTATTGGGCATGTCCAGGATCGTCGTCACTCCTCCGGCAAGAGCTGCTTGCGTGCCGGTCAGGAAGTCCTCTTTGTGCGTGCCGCCCGGGTCGCGAAAATGGACGTGCGAATCGATCAGACCCGGCAGCACAAGACGCCCTCCGGCATCAATCACCTCTTCCCCCGCTTCGGGCGCGAGATGTTCCGCCAGCGCGGCAATTTTCTCGCCGGATGTACGAATATCCAGGCGAGCAAGTCCCTCCGGCAACACGACCAGCCCCTGACGTATCAGCATGCAACACTCCCATTGACATCCATCATCGGTATTCGCTCCATGATTTGATTGGCAGCGCGTTCACATCTTTCTCCATCATAGCATGAACAAACAGCCGAGCCTGCTTGATTTTGGTGAAGAGGGGAATGTTGTAGTCAACGGCGTAGCGGCGCATGGCATAGTCATCATCCACCTCTTTCTGCACAAAACGATCTACCACGTTTATGGCCAGGTCAACCTTATGCTCGCGGAAGCAGGTCAGCACGTTGGGTTCTCGCTGCTCGTGGATTTTGTAGAGCAGCGTGGCCTCAATGCCGTGCGCGCCCAGGAAAGCACACGTCTTCTCTGTGGCGTAGAGCGGCAGGCCCAGCGCCGCCAGTTGCCGCGCGCTTTCCAGAAATTTCTCCTTCTTCTCCTCGCCGCCCAGGCTGATGAAAACGCCCTTGCGGGGAATGCTGCCGCCGGTAGCAAGAATGGCCTTGAGATAGGCTTCCTCCACATCCTCGCCGAAGCAGGCTACCTCGCCCGTCGATGCCATCTCAACGTGCAGGATGGGGTCCGCGCCCGTCAGTCGCGCAAACGAGAATTGCGGGGCTTTGACGGCAACGAAGTTCAGTAGCGGCATAGAGACGACCGGCACCTCTCCGAAGAGCGCGTCAACAAACAATTCGATGAAGTTGACGCCCGTGACTTTTGAGATGAAGGGGAAGGTGCGTGAGGCGCGCACGTTCGTCTCGATCACATAGACCTCATTGTCTCGCGCCAGAAACTGGATGTTGAACGGGCCGGTAATTTGTAAGGCGCTGGCAATGGCGCGACCGACCGCCTCGATCTTGCCCCGCGTCTCTGCGTTGATATCCTGTGGCGGCAGCACAATGGTCGCGTCGCCAGAATGGACGCCCGCGTTTTCGATATGCTCTGAGATGACAAAGGCTTTGATCTCGCCACGCTGCGCCACCGCGTCCAGTTCGATCTCCTTCACCTTCTCAAAAAACTTTGAGACGGTGACGGGATGCTCCGGCGAAATGGCTGCTGCCTCATAGCAACATTGCTCCAACTCTTCCTGCGTATAGCACACGTTCATGGCGCTGCCCGAAAGCACGTAGGATGGGCGCACCAGCACCGGGTAGCCCACCCGTTCGGCAAACGCCTCCAGTTCCGCGACGGTGCTGAAGGCGTTCCATTCTGGCTGGCGAATGCCGAGCGTGTCCAGCAACCGCGAGAATTTGTGCCGGTCTTCGGCCTGATCGATATGCTCAACCGACGTTCCCAGAATGGGGATGCCGTAGCTATGCAGGGCCTTCGCCCGGTTATTGGGCGTCTGCCCGCCCACAGAGATGATCACGCCGCAGGGAGCCTCAAACTCGCAGATATCGGCGATGCGCTCGAAGGTCAATTCCTCGAAGTAGAGCCTGTCCGAGGTATCGTAGTCGGTTGAGACGGTTTCAGGATTGCAGTTGACGACGATGGAGCGTTTCCCGTGCTTTTTCAGCGCCTCCACCGTACTCACGCTCGTCCAGTCGAACTCAACCGAGGAGCCGATTCTGTAGCAGCCAGAACCCAGAACAACCACACCGTCGCCGCCAATGGGATCTACGTCGTGGTGCTGCCCGTTATAGGTCATGTAGAGGTAGTTGGTGTCCGAGGGAAATTCGGCGGCCAGCGTGTCGATCTGGAAAACGGAGGGCAGCACGCCCTCTTGCCGACGCATCCGCCGAATTTCCAGTTCTGTCTTGCCCGTCAGTTCCCCGATCCGCTTATCCGAGACGCCCAACTGTTTGAGCCGCAAAAGCTGGTCGGCGGAAAGGCTCTGCGTCTCTTGAAGGCGCTGCTCCACATCTACGATGTGCTTGATGCGCTGCAAAAACCAGGCGTCGATGCCGGTAATTTCAACGATTTCTTCGACAGAAAAGTCGTTGCGCAGCGCCAGCGCCAGGGCAAACATGCGTCTGGGCGTGGGCCGGTAGAGGTATTGTTCCAGCACTTCGTCTATGGTCTCGCTGTCGGCAAAGGCTTTTTCAGAGGTCGCGCCCTCAAAGCCCTGATCGAGCATGCGAATGGCTTTCTGATAGGCCTCCTCGAAGGTGCGACCAATGCCCATGACCTCGCCCACCGACTTCATGCCCGTGCCAATTGTTTCATCCACGCCCTTGAACTTCTCCAGGTCCCAGCGCGGTATCTTCACCACCACGTAGTCCAGGCTTGGCTCAAAGCAGGCCCGCGTGACGCCCGTGACCGCGTTGGTCAGTTCGGTCAGACTGTAGCCAAGCGCGAGGCGGGCGGCGACGTAGGCAAGTGGATAGCCCGTCGCTTTGCTGGCAAGCGCCGAACTGCGCGAGAGACGCGCATTGACCTCAATGACGAAGTAGGCTCCCGTGCGCGGATCAAGCGCGAACTGGACATTGCATTCGCCAACGATGCCCAGGCTTCTGACAATGGTGATGGCGGCGCTGCGCAGCGTGTGATATTCGTCGTTGGTGAGCGTCTGGCTGGGGGCGATGACGATGGATTCGCCGGTATGAATGCCCAGGGGATCCATGTTCTCCATATTGCAGACGGTGATGCAGTTATCGTAAGCGTCGCGCACCACTTCATACTCGACCTCTTTATAGTGGTGCAGGTATTGCTCGATCAGCACCTGTGGCGCGAAGGCCAGCGCGCCGCTCACGATGCGTTCCAGGTCTTGCACATCCTGCGCGATGCCCGAACCCTGGCCGCCGAGCGCGAAACCGGCGCGCACCATCACGGGAAAACCGATCTCTTTGCCAATCTCGATGGCCTCCGCCAGCGTCTCCGCGCTCCGACTGCGCGGCGTAGGAATATCCAGTTCGTGCAGGTGCTGCGCGAACGCCTGCCGGTCTTCGGTGAGCATGATGGCCGTGATGGGCGTACCGAGGATGCGCACTCCATATCTCTCTAAAACGCCCGCACGGAACAGCTCAATTCCGCAGTTGAGCGCCGTCTGCCCGCCAAATGAGAGCAGAATGCCATCGGGTCGCTCCTTCTCGATAATCTTCTCCACGAAGAAGGGCGTCACCGGCAGGAAGTACACCCCGTCGGCCAGCAGCTTCGAGGTCTGAATGGTCGCGATATTGGGGTTGACGAGGACAGTACGGATGCCTTCTTCGCGCAGTGCCTTGAGCGCCTGGGAACCGGAATAATCGAACTCGCCCGACTGCCCGATCTTGAGCGCGCCCGCACCCAGCACCAGCACTTTCCGCACTTTACAGGGCGTGTTCACTGTAGTTCACCTTTTCCAGAAAGTAATCGAAGATCCATGCCGTATCCATCGGCCCCGGCGTCGCCTCTGGATGGAATTGCACCGAGAGGAAGGGCAGTTCTCTATGCCGCATCCCCTCGTTGCTGCCGTCGTTGGCGTTGACAAACCAGGGTGTGAAATCCGGCGGCAGCGTGCCGACTGCGAAGCCGTGATTCTGTGTGGTGATATAGCAGCGACGCGTCGCCTGTCCCTGCTCGTACAGCAGACAGGGCTGGTTCTGGCTTCTATGCCCGAATTTCAATTTATACGTATCCCCGCCCGCCGCCAGCGCCAGCAATTGATGGCCCAGGCAGATGCCGAGCGTGGGTATCCTGCGCACAAGCGCCTCACGAATGGTGCGGACGGTCTTCCCTACCATCTTCGGATTGCCCGGCCCGTTAGAGATGACGATGCCATCGAAGGCGAGGCCGCTCGCGAAGAGGTCGTAATTCCAGGGCAGCGTAATCACGCGCACGTTTCTTGCCAGCAGGCTGCGCGCAATATTGCGTTTGGCTCCGCAGTCGATGAGAGCGATGGTAAGATCGCCGCTGCCCTGCTCCTGCACTTCGCTCGTGGAGACACGCGCCACCAGATTGTGCGTATTGGGGTCGTAGAAAGGAATATCGTCGTCGAAAACGATCTTGCCGAGCAGCGTACCATGCTGGCGGATATGCCGCGTGAGCAGGCGCGTGTCCTTGATCTCCAGCGCGGGGATACGCTCACGCCGCAGCCACGTCCCCAGGTCCATGGTGCTTTGATAGTGCGATGGCTGCTCAATGTAGTTGGAGACAATTAGCCCGGCAACATGGATGCGATCGCTCTCCCACAGGGCGCTCTCCGGCACTCCATAGTTGCCGACGATGGGATAGGTCATGGTCAGTATCTGGCCGCTGAATGATGCATCGGTCAGCGCCTCTGGATAGCCAACCATGCCGGTGCTGAAGACCACTTCCCCGGCAGTTTCTCCCACGTAGCCGAATGAAGTCCCCTCAAAGGCGCTGCCATCTTCCAGCACCAGCACGCCGCGCCTGGGAGCATGCTCTCTCTCTCCCCATGTCATGCTGAGCGGGCGCGAAGCATCCGGGTGAGCCATACCTACCTTCTCATGCGTGGATGCTTCGCGCCCGCTCAGCATGACACGTCCAGGCAAGCTCTCAAGGGCCTGCTGCGTTTCCTTTTCAACACAAGCTTCGATCAGCCAATCTTGTTTGATACCGTTTCTGTGCATTGGTTATCCTTTTATGGTTCGACTTTGCCAAGTAACAGAGCCAGCAGCGCCATACGCGTGTAGAGGCCGTTTCTGATCTGCGATCTCAAATAGACCGCTCGCTCATCCCGGTCAACCGCCGGGTCGATGGTGCCAACTCTGGGCAACGGGTCCATCAAGATCATGTCTTTGCTCGCGTACTCTGCCAGCAGCTGCGGCGTCACCACGAATTTGTCTTTCACGACATCCTCGTACTCATCAAGCGAGGCGAAACGCTCCTTCTGGATGCGCGTCCAGTACCAGAAGTTGCAGTCGCCCGGAATATCGCGCTCGCTCGTGATCTCATAGAGCTGTAAGCCGCGTCTTTTCCAGTAGAGGTAATCTTCCTGCGAGAGCTGCAACTGGCGCGGGGAGAGCAGATAAACGGTATTGTTCGCAAAGAGCGAGAGGCCGCGCAGCAGCGAGTGGATGGTGCGGCTATTGAGCGGGTCGCCCGCCAGCAGGCACGTCAGGTCATGCAGCCGCCCAAATTTTTCATAAAGCGTATAGAGATCGAGCAGCGTCTGCGTAGGATGTTCGTTATTGCCATCACCCGCGTTAATCACGGGAACGAACTCTGCGGCCTCTGCTGCCAGTCTGGCCGAGCCGGCGATGCGGTGGCGCAGCACAATGGCATTGGAATATGCCTCAAACGTGCGAATGGTATCCTCGAATGTTTCCCCTTTTGAGACAGAGGAGACGGTTTCCGGGTTCTGCACCTCAATCGTCTGCCCACCCAGCCGTTTCACCGCCGCCGCGAACGAACTGAACGTGCGACTGGATGGCTCAAAGAAGAGCAGCGAAACAATCTGGCCCGCCAGCAGGTAGGACGGCTCGTTGTTAACGGCGATACGCTTCATCTCGTCGGTCAGCGTGAAGAGGAGACGCAGGTCTTCAGCAGAAAACTGATCAAACGAGATGATATCTTTCCCCCTGAACCTGCCATGAATAGCCTCAATTTCATGGCTGATTACATCAAACTGATGGTGACTGTGCGTCGTAATTTGCAACATACAAACCTCCAACTCTAAAACTACTGCTTACGTCCCTTATTTGCTCACTCAGCGACAACCCTGCCCCTGGCATAAGGACGATACGTTGACAGGTCATCCGTTGCTTCCTCGCTACCTCAACAGGAAAAGAAGATTCCGCTGAGTCCTGAAACGAGGCCAGAGCCTGAAGACAACGGGTAATATCCTTATTCAAAGTGCCACTTGCCCGTAAAAGAGGGCAAAAAAAATTCCTCACCCCTGAATCAATGGGGGAGGAAGAATCACTCTTCGGGGAAAAGGGACACCCGGCCCACCAATGGGATGGAACAGGTGGCGCATCCGCCACTGCGAACAATCTCTTTCCTGATGCCGAAGAGCCATGAAAGCCACGTGAATTACACCTTTTCCACTACATGGAACCGCTATAAACAGTTCTCAAATTGCTAGAAGTATACCCGCAGATTGTCCAAAAGTCAAGAGCTGTGGAAATGTCGTTTTTACATGTATTAACCGCAAATCCACACAACTTTCAAACCAGCAACATTGCGTCCTTTTTACAGATTTCTCGTCTATACAATAGCAATTGATAATTGCGCAAGACAACGTTACCGATGATAAGATGGGAGAGAGAAGCCCATAGCCATCAGGAAAGGACGAAACAGATGACGCAAATTCCGCAAGATGATGAGCAGTTACGTAAAGCTGTACGTGAACGTTACGGACAGGCGGCATTGCAGGTATTAAATGGCAATCAGACTGAAGCCATCTCCTGCTGTGACCCTACCTGTTGTAGCACAGAGACGAGTAGCAGCGGCTGTTGTACCACAGCGTCGAGTGATGCGATAACCAGTAATTTGTATAGCAGCGAAGAGCTGGGAACATTGCCGGTAGCGGCGGCTCTGGCCTCACTGGGCTGCGGCAATCCTACCGCGCTGGCAGAACTGAAGCCGGGCGAGCGCGTGCTTGACCTCGGTAGCGGCGGCGGAATCGATGTGTTGCTCTCGGCGAAGCGCGTGGGGCCAACCGGCTTTGCCTATGGGCTGGATATGACCGATGCCATGCTGCAACTGGCGGAGCGCAACCGCGCCGAGGCAGGAGTGGACAATGTGCGCTTTTTGAAAGGCGTGATCGAGGCCATTCCCCTGCCTGATGAAGCGGTGGATGTCGTCATTTCCAACTGCGTCATTAACCTCTCTGCCGATAAACGGCAGGTATTGCGCGAAGCTCACCGTGTCCTCGTGCCTGGCGGGCGCTTTGCCGTCTCGGATATCGTCATTCAGGGCCGATTGCCAGAGCCGATCCAGCGCGACTTTGAGGCATGGGCGGGCTGCATCGCCGGGGCGCTTGAAGAGCAGATTTACCGGCAATTGCTGGCCGAAGCTGGTTTTGTAGATATCGAGATCGAGGTGACGCGCCGCTACTCCGTGCAGGACGTTGCCGATAGCGGAGCCAGCGCCTCGGTTGCCGCGCTCTCCGAAGCCGAACGCTCCGACCTGGATGGGAAGTTTGTCAGCGCCTTCATCCGCGCTCGCAAGCCCAGAGAAAAATAAGAAGGAATAAATCGGCATGAAACGACGTATACTGTTCATCTGTACACACAATTCTGCACGCTCGCAAATGGCGGAAGGGCTGCTACGAACGCTCGGAAACGACCAGTTTGAGGTGTACAGCGCGGGAACCGAAGCCACCTTTGTGCGTCCGCTTGCCATTCAGGTGATGGCGGAAATCGGCATCGACATCTCGCAACAGCAATCCAAGACGCTTGATCGCTACCTGGATGAGCCGTTTGACGAGGTGATTACGGTCTGCGATACGGCGGCTGAGACCTGCCCCTTCTTTCCGGGCGCGGCCCATCGCCGCCACTGGTCGTTTGCAGACCCATCAAAGGCGACAGGCAGCGAGGAAGAGCAACTCGCCTTCTATCGGCGCGTGCGCGACGAGATTCGCGCTAGAATCGAACAGGAACTGCTGAGGAAACCTGCTTGAACCGCCGGACCAGGGCGCACGCTACCCACGAAGGAATAAGTCAGGGCGCAGGCAAGCTGCGCCCTGACCTGCTACCACAGATGCATCGCTTCACTCTGCATAACATAGCCAGTTACTGTACGCTGACCATCGTTATATCGAAGATCAGGGTGGCGTTGCCGGGAATAACGGGGGGGGAACCTGCGGCACCGTAGGCCAGGCTGGGGGGAATGATCAGGCGACGCTCGCCGCCGACTTTCATCCCGACCAGGCCCACTTCCCAACCTGGAATGACCTGCCCCTGCCCGATCGTGACCTGATAGGGCTGACCTCCATGATCGTAGGAGCTGTCGAATTTCTTGTGGTTGCTGGCCAGCCAGCCGATATACTGGACTGAGACGGTACTGCCGTTTTTCGCGGCGGGTCCAGTACCAACTTTAATATCGATATACTTCAGACCATCGGGCAATGTCACCGTTTTGCCGCTCACGGGTGGGGGCGTGGCTTCGGCTTGCGCGGTGGCGGTGGCCTCCACATGCGCCGTGGCAGTGGCATGCGCTCTCGCGGTCGCGGTAGCGTGGGCCTGGGCCGTTTGTTTCGCCGCTGCCTGCTGCGCTAAAATACGCTGGTATTGCCAGAAAGATAAGCTCGCGAGGACGATGACAACCGCCGCGACGATGATGCTGGTCCAGATAAGTCGGCGGCGGCGGCGACGCTGCTGGCGTAAGATGCGCTCTTGCTGGCGCTGCCCCGGTCGGCGCGATTTCTGTAGCGTTCCCTGCCCTTTTTGTGTATTATTTCCTTTCACAGTCTGCGTCATTGATACATGCTCTCCTCTTCTATGCAAGATGAATATGGCAGAAATTTTATCAAGCAGAGAGTACCATTACTGGCCGACTATGACAAGAGGTTTTGGGACTGCCTTCACAGATTTTGCTGAGTATTACAGCCCTGGCAGAGTGCTTGCCGAATAATTCCAACAAAATTTTGCATAAACTCGACATGAAGAGAATAGCTGTGTTACAATGGACTGCACAATACACTATCGTTTCAGGTTTTCTGATAGCGAGAACTGCCATCTCCGTACATACCGGAGTCTTATGCACACACAGACAGACGTGGAAAAGGCTTGCAAATGTCCTCCGGGCTACAAAGGAGCAATCAATGCCATCACAGGGATATGTACGCTACCCAACTATTCACCATAATCACATTGTTTTTGTCGCCGAAGACGACCTCTGGGAAGTTTCGAGCGAAGGCGGGCGAGCGGAACGGCTGACCGCTGTTGTCGGAGAAGTGAGCCATCCCGCATTTTCGCCCGACGGGCAGCTTCTGGCCTTTGTAGGCCGCGAGGAAGGGCCGGGCGAGGTATACGTCATGCCGGCGAGCGGGGGCGAGGCGCAGCGCCTGACCTTCCAATCCTCTCTCTGCCGCGTGCTGGGCTGGTCTCGCGAGGGGGACGACATCCTCTACGCCAGCAGCTATGGACAGGCGAATCGGGGGGCACAGGTGATTTACGCCATCAGCCCCAGGGGTGGGCAGCCGCGCCAGTTGCCGGTGGGCATCGCCAATGCCATCTCCTATGGGCCGCGTGGCGGCGTGGTGCTGGGACGCAACATCAACGAACCGGCGCGCTGGAAACGCTATCGCGGCGGCACGGTCGGCCATCTCTGGTGCGACGCGGACGAAAGCGGCATCTTCCAGCGCCTGCTCAACCTCAAAGGCAACATCGCCAGCCCCTGCTGGGTGGGGGACCGCATCTACTTCATCTCCGACCATGAGGGCGTGGGCAATGTCTATTCCTGCACGCCACAGGGAGAGGACGTACAGCGCCACACGAACCAGCAGGATTTCTACGCCCGCAACCTGTCCACCGACGGCTCGCGGCTGGTCTACCATGCCGGCGGCGACCTCTACCTGTTCGACCCTGAGACCGGCATTGTCAGCAAAGTATCTGTAGCATTGCCCAGCGTGCGCACGCAGCGCAACCGTAAATTCGTTTCGGCCTCTGCCTATCTCGATACCTACGCCCTGCACCCGCAGGGATACGCCGTCGCGTTGACGACACGCGGCAAAGCCTTTACGATGGGCAACTGGGAAGGCGCGGTCATTCAGCACGGCGAACCGGATGGCGTGCGCTACCGCTTCCTGGAATGGCTCAACGACGGCCAGCGCCTGGTCGCCATCACCGATGCGCCGGGCCGCGAGGCGCTCATCGTCTTCGATCCCGAAAGCGCCGACGAGCCAAAACTCTACGAGGAGATCGAATTTGGCCGCGCCACCAACCTGGTAGTCTCGCCCACAGCAGACATGGTCGCCATTACCAATCATCGCTGCGAACTGATCGCCGTCGACCTGGAAAGCGGCGCATCGCGCGTGCTGGATCGCAGCGAGTATGAGCGCATCACCGGGGCCACGTGGTCGCCGGATGGGAAATGGCTGGCCTACAGCTTCGCACAAACCAGCCAGAAACGGGCCATCAAGCTTTGCAACGTGGAAAGCGAGGAAACGCATTTCGCGACCGAGCCGGTACTGAGGGATTTCTGCCCATCTTTCGATCCCGAAGGCAAGTACCTGTACTTCCTGGGCGCGCGTGTCTTCAACCCGGTTTACGATAATCTGCACTTTGACCTCAGCTTCCCGCGCGGTGTGAAACCCTACGCCATCATGCTGCGCAAAGACCTGCGCTCCCCCTTCATTCCAGAGCCAAAAGCGCCCGACGACCGGGAGAAGGAGAAAGAGAAACTCAGAAGGCTAAAAAAGGAGGAACCAAAGGCACAGGCCGAAGAGGAGGCAGACGAATCCTCCGGCGATGAAGAGAGCAAGATAGAGGAAGAGGGGGCGGCAGAGCCGGAAAAGGCCCCGGAAGCGGAGGAAACAGAGGGAATGCGCATCGACCTCGATGGTATCGCCTCGCGAGTATTGCCCTTCCCGGTATCAGAAGCCCGCTACCGGGCCGTGCGCGGCCTCAAAGGGAAGGTTCTCTTCCTGATGTTTCCCATCGAGGGAACGCTTCATCAGCCAGTTGACAACAACGATCACGAGCCGAAAGGCCACATCGACTGCTACGATTTTGAGAAGCATAAGAGCGAGTGGCTGGTCGGCGGCGTAAGTAGCTTTGACCTTTCGCGCGACGCGAAGACGATGATCTACCGGGCCTTCCACCGACTGCGTGTGGTCAAGGCAGGCGAAAAGCCAAAGGGCGACCACGACGACAGCCCGAACCGCGAAAACGGCTGGATCGATCTGGGGCGCGTGAAGGTCTCGGTGCAGCCAGCCGCCGAGTGGAAGCAGATGTTTGCCGAGGCCTGGCGCCTGCAGCGCGAGCAGTTCTGGACGGAGGATATGTCCGGCATCGACTGGCAAGCCATTTACGACCAGTACGCCCCGCTCGTTGAGCGCGTCACCTCCCGCTCGGAGCTATCCGACCTCTTCTGGGAGTTGCAAGGCGAACTCGGCACCTCCCACGCCTACGAGGGCGGCGGTGAATATCGCCAGCGCCCGCACTACTCGCAGGGCTTCCTGGGCGTGGATTGGAGCTATGACGCGGAAAAGAATCGCTACCGCATCGCCCGTATCATACGCGGCGACCCATCCAACAGCGAGGAAACCTCGCCGCTGACCCTGCCAGGGCTGAACGTGGCCGAGGGAGACGCGGTACTCGCCATCAACGGGCAGCGCCTGGGGCCAAAACGCAGCCCGCAGGAACTGCTGGTCAACCAGGCCGACAACGATGTGCAGTTGACCATCGAATCGGCGGAAAGTGGCGAGGTGTATACCATTTCGGTCAAGGCGCTCTCCGAGGAACGTTCGGCGCGTTACCGCGAGTGGGTCGAGACCAACCGGCGCTATGTACACGAGCGGTCTGATGGCAAGGTGGGCTACATCCACATCCCTGATATGGGCGGCAACGGCTATGCCGAGTTCCACCGCAGCTACCTGGCCGAATACGACTACCCTGCCCTGCTCGTCGACGTCCGTTACAACGGCGGCGGCCATGTTTCACCGTTGCTGCTGGAGAAGCTGGCGCGCAAACGTATCGGCTACGACTTCCCACGCTGGGGCAAACCCGTTCCCTATCCCGAAGAATCGCCGCGCGGCCCGATGGTCGCCCTTACCAACGAGCAGGCCGGTTCCGATGGCGACATCTTCAGTCACAGCTTCAAGCTGATGGGGCTGGGGCCATTGATTGGCATGCGCACATGGGGCGGCGTCATCGGCATCTCGCCCAGCCACTTCCTCGTCGATGGTACGCGCACCACGCAGCCGGAATATGCCTTCTGGTTCAAAGATGTTGGCTGGAACGTCGAAAACTACGGCACCGACCCCGATATCGAGGTCGACATCGCCCCGCAAGACTACGTCAACAACAAAGACCCGCAGCTGGATCGCGCCCTCACCGAGGCTCTGCGCCTCCTCGAAGAGCGCCCCGGCCTCGCACCCAACCCGGAAGAGCGCCCGAAGAAGGCGCGCATGCTACCCATTCCATAGCAGGATTTCAGAAGCGGGCAGGCGGCCTGAACGCTGATGTTCAGGCCACCTGCTCGCTTTCGCACACTTTCTCAGCATTTCGTGACCCCCACGTGATATTTTTCTCTCCTTTTGTGATACTGGCGTGACCTGAAGGCGCTATGATTAGAGCGTGAGGTGGACAGGGAGGCGATGGCGTGGGGAGATAGAAAGGAGCAAATGCCAGCGAATGACAGTTGCAGACCTCGCGGGCTGTGGCGCGTGGGTAGGACAGGGACATTTATAGCAAGACAGGCAGGGGGGAGCTTAACCAGATCAGGTTAGCCACTGCGTACAGTAAGATCAATCAGATGGGATCCCGCGTTCCGGTAGCGCCACAGCCCGCATCCTTCCCACACAAAAGTCGTAGACGAGTGAAAAAAGCCCTGAGTCGACAATGGCTCAGGGCTTTTTGTACATTCCAGGTCACCCTTCAGCAGCATGTGATAGACTGTTGCAGAAGAACTCGTTAGCAACACTGAGAGGGAATTTTAATCTATGGCACAACCAGAGATTCACATTGCACGATCGGCCCCCTCACAGTCAGAGCTACCGGCATCGTTTGACAGGCCGGACAGAGTGGAACGCTCTCTGCGGCGCGCGGCGGCATGGGTGATGCTCTTTTGCCTGTTGCAGGG
>Ga0070740_10003444_pt1 | contig 16753 bp, 13 predicted proteins | sample Coa_R2_FD_67286 | JGI IMG/M metagenome (GOLD analysis project Ga0070740, IMG submission 67286) | Surface soil microbial communities from Centralia Pennsylvania, which are recovering from an underground coalmine fire - Coalmine... | ecosystem: Environmental > Terrestrial > Soil > Unclassified ... | reverse complement strand
CGCGTTTCGGATTCCGCGGCCATCTCGTTGATTGCGCGACGCGCCCGCAAGCGGCTCATTGGCGAAACGGCCCGTCGCGGGCCTCCAGCGCCGCTTTGAGCCCCTTTTCCTTGATCATGCGCATCCAGTTGCGCACGGTGTCGGTCTCGTGCGCGATTACGTCGAGGTCGGCGGCCGACTGCTCCGCCGCGCGGATTCCCATCACCTCCAGGTAGCGATTGACTGCCGCCTTGTGCAGCATCAGCAGCTCCACCGATACCATTGCCACGCGGCTGGCATAGTTGAGCGTCTCCTCGTCCAGGCGCTCGCGCGGATAGACGCGGTTGACCAGACCCCAGTCATGAGCCTGGCGCGCGGTGAACGGGTCGCCGGTGAAAAACAACTCCTTGGTGCGCCGCGGTCCCATCATCGTCGGCCACATCGACATCGTGGGCAGGATACCCATCGTGCGGCCCGGCTGATTGCCGAAGGTGGCGTCCTCGGCGGCGAAGATCAGGTCGCAATGGCCGGCCAGTTCGGTGCCGCCTGCGATACAATGGCCGTGGACCTGCGCGATGGTGGGCTTGAGCAGGCCCCACAGGCGCATCCAGCGCGTCACCAGACCCTGCATCGCCGCCCGATCGCGCATGATCCGCGAGCCCGAGCCGCGCTTCTGATCGATGCCCAAGTCATAGCCGGCGCAAAACGAACGGCCCGCGCCGCGGATGATCATGACGCTGAGTTCGGGGTCCTGCTCGAACTCGTCCATCGCGCTGTCCAGTTCGGCCAGCAATTCCGGCGACATCGCGTTCATCCGCTCGGGCCGATTCAAAGTGACACGGGCCACCTTGTCGGCCGGCTTGTCATAGATGATGTTCCTGTATTCCGCCATCTGCCCCCAGCCAAACCGCGATCAGGCGTGCACACCGGGCTGCTCGTCGCCGGTGCGCGGCGCGAAAGCAGGGTCATTCTTTAACACCGGAGCAATCTTTTCGGCAAACAGTTTCATGCTGCGGCGGGTATTCTCGAAGGACAGCCCACCGACGCAAAACTGCCCCAAAAAGTCGCTGGCACCGGTCAATTGATGAATATAGCGCAGCTTCTCCAGCGCCTCGGCCGGCGTGCCGGTGACGTTGAGGTCCCCGGCCTTCTTCCTGGGCGCCGCGGCCGGCGTGGCGGTCTGTTGCGCCTTTTTGGCCCCACCCACCTTGGCGTAGGTCTTCGCCATCCTGGCGTAGAACTCATATCCCTTAAGCCCCGCCAGATGCCCGTCGGAAAACCGGTAGTGGTTGTCGATCGTCTTCATGTAGAGGCGCAGATGCGTATGCGTCAGGTCGCGCGCCTCGGACGGATCTTCGGCCACGATTACGTTGGCCAGCGCCATCACCGGACGCACCCGATGGCCGCAGGCAGCCGCGGTGGAGCGATAATGCTGGACGTCAACCGCCGCCGACTCCCAGTCCTTCTGGCCGATGATCATCATTCCGAAACCCATGCGCGCCATCAGCTCCGCCGACTCGGGACTCACCGAAGAAGCATAGAAGCGCTCGACCGGATTGGAGATCGGCTGCGGACGAATCGACGTTTCAGGAATCCTGAAGAATTTGCCCGCGTAGGAAAAACGCTTTTGCGTCAGCGCCAGGCGCACGATCGTGGCGATCTCCGCAAAGCGATCGCGCGACTCTTCCATCGGGATGCGCAGCCCGTCGTACTCCACGGAGCCCGCGCCGCGGCCGAAGCCGAAGATCGTGCGCCCGCCCGCCATCACATCGAGCATCGCGATTTCTTCGGCAACCCGCACCGGGTCGTGCCAGGGCAGCACAATTACCGCGGTCCCCAACTGAATGGTGCGGGTGCGGGCGGCATAGTAGGTCAGGAACTGGACCGGATTGGGAATCATCGAGTAGCCGGTGAAATGGTGCTCCAGGCTCCACAGCGAATCGAAGCCTAGCGGTTCGGCCATGTCCGCCAACGCCATCGCCTCTTCGTACAACTGCCGGTCGGACTTCGTTTCGTCCACCGCAGTCACGACGGGCACATAACCAACTTTCACTATAAATCTCCCTATCTGGCCGATTTATGCAGCAATCTCGTCCGCGCCGGTCACGGATTATCGACGAATGGTGGAAGACTTCAAGCACCAGACGCGATGCGCCGCCAAAACCCTCCAGCGGTGCACCGCACGTGAGCCGGCCTCGCAAAAACTTGTTATCTAACTAACGAATCTTTTCACGGACGGCAACCGCGCGGCCAAAGTACCGAACGCCGCCAGCCCGTTCCGCATGCGCAGCGCGTCTGCAGAGGCTGCCGATCTTCGGACGGTCAGGGTTGGATTGGCGTCTCCCCGGAGGAGAGAGGCCAGCGTACAGCGCCCGGTGAGTCTGTCAAGCGCGTTGCGCACCGTGATGGATGAAACTTTTGTTTGGCGGAGCGTGGACGCCAGGCAGCAAAATCTCAAAGCGCTGCGCTGAAAAAATGGCGCCGCGCGCCAAGGACCCTCACCATAATCCTCTCGCTTCCGGGAGAGGACATCAAAATCTTCGTCGGCTTGCGTTGCGCTGCCGATAAAATCGACCGTCTGCCTCACGCGCCGGGCTGCGCGGCCGGCAGGTCGGGAATGCGGGGCGCGAAGGCGGGATCTTTTTGCACCACCGGGGCGACCTTTTCGGCGAACAGCGTCATGCTGCGCCTGGCGTTCCGGAACGAGATTCCGCCGATTGTGAACTGGCCCAGAAAGTCGCTGGCGCCGGTCAATTCATGGATGTAGCGCAGCTTCTCCAAAGCCTGCGCCGGCGTGCCCCACACGTGCAGGTTGTCCATCGATGCCGAGGGCTTTTTTGGAGGCGCTGACGCCCCCTCGCCGTTACTCTTCCTGGCCGTCGCCTCACTGATCTTGGCGTAGGTTTTCGCAACCTTCGTGTAATACTCGTAGCCTTTGACGCCGGTCAGATGACCGTCGGAGAAGCGGTAGTGGTCGTCCACCGATTTGGCAAAGGCGCGCAGATGGGTCTTGGCGAGGTCGCGGGCCTCGGCCGGATCTTCGGACAGGATCACGTTGCCCAGAGCGATCACCGGGCGTACCGGCTTGCCGGCGGCCTCGGCCGTGGCGCGATAGCGCCGGCAGTCAAGCGCCGCCGACTCCCAGTCTTTCTGCGAGATGATCATCATGCCGAAGCCCATCTTCGCCATCAGCTCGGCGGATTCGGGACTGACCGTGGAGGCATAAAAACGCTCCTCGGGATGGGAGATCGGACGGGGCCGAATCGAGGTTTCAGGAATTTGGTAGAACCTGCCCTGGTAGGAAAAACGCGGGCGGCTGAGCGCCAGACGGACGATTTCCGCGATTTCCACGAAGCGCCCGCGCGCTTCGTCCATCGGCACGCGAAAGCCGGCGTATTCCACCGACCCCGCGCCGCGGCCGAAGCCGAACACGGTGCGCCCGCCGGCCATCACGTCGAGCAGTGCAATCTCTTCGGCGATTCGCACCGGGTCATGCCAGGGCAGCACAATCACCGCGGTGCCCAACTGGATGCGCCGCGTGCGGCCCGCATAGTAGGAGAGGAACTGGAGCGGGCTGGGCGTCATCGCGTAGCCGGTGAAATGATGCTCCAGACTCCACAGTGAATCGAAGCCTAGCGGTTCCACCAGATCGGCCAGCGCCATCGCCTCCTGGTAGAGTTCGAGGTCTGTCATCGCATCGCCGACCGCGGTCAAAAAAGGCACGTAACCGGTTCTCATCGTCTGGTCTCCCACACGCAGGCCGAAAAACTATTGTAATTATACGGCTAACAAATATGTTAGTCCGCGTCAAACTGGCCACGAATGCCGTGGCCCGCCAGGTTTGAAGTCAATCCTTGGGCAAGCCGAGGCTGCGCTCGCCGATGATGTTGCGTTGAATCTCGCTGGTGCCCCCGGCGATTCTGAATTGCAGGCAGCTAATCACCCTGCTCTGCCAGCGCGGCGCCTCCGGCACCGCGGGCAGCGCGTCGCCCAGTTGTGCGTACGGACCCAGCAGTTCGGTGGCAAGATGCGCGATGCGCACTCCCAACTCCGAGCCGAACAGCTTCAGCATCGAGCCCTCGGGTCCCGGCGGCAGACCGCGCAGTTGGCGCGTCAGCGACCGCAGCTGGGTGTACTTCGCAGCCTGACATTCGATCGCAAGCGCGGTGAGGCGCTGACGCACCCACGGCACCTGCCATGCCGGCTGTCCCTGCACTTCGACACGCTGGGCCAGTTCGATCAGCGCGCGAACGGCTTCGGCCTGCCCTTCGCCGCCGACAAAGGCGCGCTCGTAAGACAGCGTGGTCATCGCCACGCGCCAGCCTTCGTTCTTGGGACCGACCAGGTTTTCGCGCGGCACTTCAACGTCATCGAAGAAGACTTCGTTGAAATGGGCGTGGCCGCTGGCCACGACCAGCGGACGCACTGTGACGCCCTTGCTCTTCATGTCGAGCAACAGGTAGCTGATGCCCTTGTGCTTGGGCGCGGTGGGGTCGGTGCGCGCCAGCAGGAACATCATGTCGGCGTACTGCGCGGCAGAGGTCCAGATCTTCTGCCCGTTGAGCACGAAGTAATCGCCCTTGTCCTCGGCGCGGGTCTGGATCGCAGCCAGGTCGGAGCCGGCGCCGGGCTCCGAGTAGCCCTGACACCAGATGTCCTCGCCGCTCAGGATGCGCCTGACGTAGCGGCGCTTCTGCTCCTCGGTGCCGTACTGGATAAGCGTGGGTCCGCACATCCCGATTCCCAGGTAGCCGGGCACGATCGGGGCGCGGGCGCGCGCATACTCCTCGTTGTAGATAATTTGTTCAATCAGTCCGGCGCCGCGGCCGCCGTATTCTTTGGGCCAGGCGATCCCGGCCCATCCGGCCGCGTACAGCTTCGCTTGCCACGCGCGGCGCTTTTCGAAGACCTCGCGCGAGGCGGCGACTCGCTCGTCCATCGCGTCGTAAACGCGCAGCTGCGGATCGAGGTTAGCCTCAAGCCACCGCCGCAGCTCCATCCGGAACGCTTCCTGTTCGGGGGTAAACGAAAAGTCCATGTCCAATCCTGCCTTGTCAATGCCTTGAGCGCCGCTGCGGCTACCTGGGCAGCTTCAGCGTACGCTCGCCGATGATGTTGCGCTGAATCTCGCTGGTGCCGCCGGCGATCGTGTACTGGCGGGAGTTGATCACCCGATTCTGCCATCGCGGCGCATCTGCCAGCGCCGGCATCGGCTGGGCGAGCTGCGCGTATGGCCCCAGCATCTCGGCGGCGAAAAACGCGATGCGCACGCCCAACTCCGTGCCGAACAGTTTCAGCATCGAGCCCTCCGGTCCAGGCGGCTGCCCCTTGAGCTGACGCGTCAGCGAACGCAGACGCGTGTATTTGGCGGCCCGCGACTCGATCGCCAAATGCGCGATGCGCTGGCGCACCCAGTCATGCTCCCACGCCGGCCGTCCGTCGATTTGATGGCGATGGGCGAGGTCCACCAGGCCGTGAATTTGCGAATCGTAACCGCCGCCGCTGGCGCCGCGCTCGTACGACAGGGTGGTCATCGCCACCTTCCATCCCTGGTTGGCGGGCCCGACCAGGTTTTCCTTCGGTACCTCGACGTCCTCGAAGAACACCTGGTTGAAATGGGCATGGCCGGCGGCGGTCACCAGCGGGCGCACCTCCACGCCCTTGCTCCTCATGTCGAGCAGCAGGTAGCTGATGCCCAGATGGCGGGGCGCACCGGGTTCGGTGCGCGCCAGCAGATACATCCAGTCGGCGTACTGGGCGGCCGAGGTCCAGACCTTCTGCCCGTTGAGCACGAAGTAATCGCCCTTGTCTTCGGCCCGGGTCTGGACGGCGGCCAAATCGGAGCCCGCGGCGGGTTCTGAATAGCCCTGGCACCAGATGTCCTCGCCGCTCAGAATACGCTTTAGAAAGCGGCGGCGCTGTTCGTCGCTGCCCCATTGCGCAATGGTCGGTCCGCACATGCTGATTCCCGAATAGCCGGGCAGGATCGGCGCCCGCGCGCGGCCGTACTCTTCGTTGAAGATGACCTGCTCGAGCAGGCCCGCGCCACGCCCGCCGTACTCTTTGGGCCAACCGATGCCGACCCATCCCGCGGCGTACATCTTGGCCTGCCAGGCGCGCCGGCGCTCGAAAATTTCGCGGCTGGCTGGCACCCAATCATCCACCGGATCGTCGATGCGCAGTTCGGGCGGCAGATTTTCGGCAAGCCAGCGCCGTACTTGCATACGGAATGCTTCCTGCTCCGGCGTGTATGAAAAGTCCATCGCGTCTTCCTTGCACCCGCGCCTGGGTGCGATCTTTTCTTGATTGGCGTGCGGCTGGCAAGCGGAGTGAAAGTATAGGATAAGGCGCTGCGTGCGGATGCCGCCGGTTACATCGCCCGAGCGCCGAAGGAGGATGCGATGAAGTTCGCCGTTGCGATTCGCAACATGGGAGCGCAGTCCACGATGCCCACCATCAAGGCCTGCGCGCTGGCCGCGGAGCGGCTGGGCTACGACGCGCTGTTCGTATCCGACCATCTGTGCATCCCGCCCGATCAGACCGAAGGCTCAGGCGGGCGCTACCTCGACGTGCTGGCGACGCTGGCCTTTTTGGCCGGCACCACGGCGCGCATCCGGCTGGGCATTTCGGTCCTGGTGCTGCCCTATCGTCCCGCGGTGTACACGGCCAAGCTGGTCGCGACCATCCAGGAGTTGTCGGGGGAGCGGATGATCCTGGGCGTCGGCAGCGGCTGGATGGGTGCGGAGTTCGAGGCGCTGGGCGTGGACTTCAAGCGGCGCGGCGCGATCACGACCGAGACGCTCCGCGTCATCCGCCATCTGTTTGCGCACGAGGCCGAACCCTACCACGGCAAGTTGGTAAGTTTTCCCTCCTTTGTGTTTAAACCGCGTCCCAAGTGTCCGCCGATTTGGATCGGCGGCAACGGGCCCGCTGCGATTGCGCGCGTGATGGAGTTCGGCGACGGATGGCATCCGATGCTGCGTGCCGGCGAGTTGAAACCCGCGGTGGAGCGCGTCAAGCGCGAAACCGCCGCGCGCGGCAGGACGGATCTCGAAATCGTGGTCCGCTCGGGATTCCCGCTCGACGATCCGGTCCGCGCGCGCGAACGCCTGGACGGATACAAGAACGCCGGCGCCAGCTACGTCATCCTGGATTTGGGCCGCTACGCCGACGCCGACCAGTTCATGCGCGAGGCGGAAAGCTTCATGGCCCGGGTGGCACGGCCGTAGGCTGCCCTCAGATCACGCCAGCGGCGCGCAGTTGCGCGATCTGGGCCTCGCTCAGGCCCAGCACCCGCCCGTAGACGAGGTCGTTGTCGTGGCCGATTTTCACCGAGCCGCGCCAGATTTTACCCGGCGTGCGGCTGAACCTGGGCACGATGCCCATTCCCTTGACGGTGCGGCCCAGTTGTTCGTCGCGCCATTCGACATGCACGCCGCGCGCCTGGTAATGCGGGTCGGCGGCCATCAGGTCGCTGGACATGATGCGCGAGCACGGCACCTGCGCCTCGTTCATCGCCTGCACCACCTGCTCGATGGTGCGTTCGTTGATCCACCCGCGCAGTATCGCGTCGAACTCGATTCCCTCGACCGATTCCAGGTTGACCCGCGCGCTCTGCCATTTGGGATCGTCGCCGTCGAGTCCGATCACCCGGCATAACCGTTTGTAGACATCCGCTACGGCTCCGATGACGACCCATCCGTCCCTGGCGGCGAACGTGTCCAGCGGCTGGAAACCCTGCGCACGGTTGCCGCTGCGCTCGCGTACCAGCCCCTGTTCGAAGTATTCCATCATCGTGCCGCCCAGCGTGCGATGAACCGCTTCGTACTGGGCCAGATCGATCGACTGCCCCTGACCGGTGCTGCGCGCGTAAGTCAGCCCCGCCAGCGACGACCACAACGTGAACAGCGCAGTGATGTAATCGGCCGTCCACGGCGCGGCGCGGGTGGGCGGGTCGGGGTCGGGAAAGCCGGTCTGATACATCATGCCGCCGAAGGCCTGCCCCACAATGTCGTAGGAGGCGCGCTGAATGTAATGCGGGTCGCCGGTCTGCCCGTAGCCGGAAACGTGGGTGATTACCAGTTTGGGATTAACCTTGAAGATGGTCTCATCGTCCAGGCCGAATTTGGGATAGGTGCCGGGCTTGGAGCTTTCCATCCAGATGTCGGCGCGCGCCGCCAGCTTTAGGAACAGCTCGCGGCCCTGCGGCTTGGACAGGTCCAGCGATACGCAGAACATGTTGCGCCGCTCCTGGATCCAGTTGGTTGCCACCGGCGGGCTGCCGTCGGCCGTCTCCAGGCGGATACCCAACGTGCGCCATCCGCTGTCGCCCACGCCTGGCCGCTCGATTTGAATCACCTCCGCCCCCATTTCGGAGGCCAGCTCGGCCGCCCATGGCTGAGCGATCAAAGTGCCGCTGGAGATTATCCGCACACCCTGCAGCGGGCCGAAGCGTTCCGGAACCAGGTTGTCGATGCTCATCGTCGTTCGCGCTCCATTTCTCCCCCAAAGCCGCGGTCACCATCATCGTCCGCCTAATCCGGTCCGTCCACCATTAACAGGATGTTGAGCGTGGATCTCAAGGTAAACTTCATGGTCGAGGCTTCTCAACAGGGCTGCGGAGGGCTGCTTGTTCCTGTTTACGGGCAGGATATGATGTTTTAAAAGTTGCGCAACCGCACATGGGGCACGCGCAGTCGATTTGGAGATGGACGGGGTTATCAACCGACGCGATCTGACCTTCAAAAGCCTGGCCGGACTGCTGGGCGGGGCCGTGGGATGGCTGCCAGTGGAAATCGCCACCCACGGTCATTCGCTCACCGAAGCACCTTCCGCCGCCGCATTTTACCTTAATTTCGGCGCATTGGCGCTGCTGTCAGGTCTGATTGGCGGACTGATCAACGCCGCACAGGCCCAGGTGCTGGAACTGACGCCGCTGGTCAAGCGGCGCTTCATGCAGGGATTTATCATCTGCGCCCTGCTCTCTCTGCCGTCGACTTACTATTCCAACGTGGCCTTCGCCGCGATCCTCAACGCCGGCGGATGGCGCATTGGTCAGGCCGGCTCCATCGCCTACCTGATTTTCGGACGGCTGGTGGGATGGAGCTTGATGGGAGTGATGCTCGGCGCCGGCGTCGGTATTGCAACGTTTTCGGCGCCCAACATCTTCAAGGGCGCGGCGGGCGGACTGGCCGGCGGCTTCTTAGGCGGCGTGCTGTTCGACGCCATCAGCGCGCTGTCGGGCGGCGGACTGGCCTCGCGCCTGTTCGGGCTGAGCGCCATCGGATTGATGATCGGGCTGTTCATCGGCCTGGTTCAGGAACTGACCAAGGTGGCGTGGCTGACGGTGGAGGCGGGACGTCTGCGGGGACGCGAGTACCGGCTGGAAAAGGCGCTGGCAATTGTCGGTCGCGCCGAGGAGTGCGACGTGGGGCTGTTCGGCGATCCCGCGGTGGCGGCGCGTCATGCCACGATCGAGCGCAAGGGCGCCGATTTCACCATCAAGGACCTGACGCGCGAGCCTGGCACTCTCGTCAACGGACAGCGCATCGAGAGCGCGCCGCTGCATCCGGGCGACCTGATCACGATCGGCGGCTACCAGGTACGCTTCAACATGCGCAGCGCGGCGCCCGCTCGCAGCGCCGCCCCATCGCTGCCCGCGGCGTATCCGGAGGCAGCGGCGGGTGCCGGCCCGTGCCTGATCGATGCGGACGGGCGGCGGCTGGAGTTGCGCCGCGACGCACCTACCACCATCGGCCGCTCGCTGGATAACGATCTGGTGCTGCCCTATCAGTCCATCTCGCGCCATCATGCCAGAATTGCACAGGTCGGCGGCGCCTTTCGCCTGCACGACCTGGGCAGCCAAAACGGCTGCTTCGTGGACGGCAAACGGGTCAGCGAGGCGCCGCTGCGCGACGGTGATATGATTAAGCTTGGTGACGCGCAGTTCAAATTCCGGGCCTGACGCGGCGATGGCGGCTCCACGCTTTTGTTCCAGTTGCGGCCATCCGGTGGTGGTTGGCGACGCGCGCTTTTGCAAGGACTGCGGCGCGGCGCTGGCTACCGGCCTGCGCTTCAAGCACGACCTGAACTGGAATCCGTGGTTGGCCGCCTCGCTCAGTTTGATACCGGGGCTGGGCCAATTCTATAAAGGAGAGCGCTGGCAAGCCGGGTTGTGGTTTGTTGGCGTTGTGATTCTTTACGCGGCGGGACCGGTCGGTCCGCTGGTGCATCTGATCTGCATCGCCAACGCGGCGCTGGCCGGCGCGATCGATTTTCCCGCCGCGCGCCTGCCGGCGGCCTCCGCGCGCGGTGCCAATAGCCTGGCGAACCGGCCATGATTGCTCCCAACACCGTCATCGGTAACCGCTATCGTGTGACGCGGCTGTTAGGCGGCGGCGGCATGAAGATGGTCTATCTGGCCGAGGACATGCGTCTGGCCGATCGGCCCTGCGCGTTGGCCGAGATGGTCGACGCGATCAGCAACCCCGACTTGCAACAGCAGGCCTCGGCCAGTTTTCAGCGCGAAGCCGACATGCTGGCCGAACTCGATCACCAGCACATTCCCCGCATCTACGACCGCTTCAGCGAGCAGAACCGCCATTACCTGGTGATGGAATACGTTGCCGGCCAGACGCTGGAGGAGCAGCTCAAGGAGGCCGGCGGCAAGCTGCCCCAGGAGCGTGTGATCGATATCGCGCTGCAGGTGCTCGACACCCTGGAGTACCTGCACCATCGCGAGCCGCCGGTCATCTACCGCGACCTCAAGCCCTCCAACATCATGATCACGCCTGGCGGGCAGGTAAAGCTCATCGACTTCGGTATCGCGCGCCATTTCCAACCGCTGAGCAGCGCCACAATGGTGGGAACGCAGGGCTACGCGCCGCCCGAGCAGTATCGCGGCAAGGTCGAAACGCGCTCGGATCTCTACGCGCTGGGCGCAACGATGCATCACGCGCTGTCGGGCCGCGATCCGACTACCGAGCCGCCCTTCAGCTTTCCCGTGCTACGCAAGTTTTGCCCCGAACTCAACGCCGCGCTGGCCGATTTGGTCAGCGACGCACTGGCCTATGACGTCGAGCAGCGCATCCGCGACGTCGGCGAGATGAAGCGCCGGCTGCTCGCCATCAAAAACGGCGCGGCGGCGGCGGCCAACGGCGCTCAGGCCGCCGCGCCGGCCGGTCAGCCGCAGTTGAAACTGCCGCTGAAGACGCCGCCGGCTGCCGCCTCCGCGTCGGCTCCTACGCTGCTGACCAACGAGATCGCCTGTCCCGCCTGCACGCGGGCGATCCCCGGGGATTCGCGCTTTTGCAGTTATTGCGCCGCCGACCTGCGCAACGTGCTGGAACTCTTCCAGGTGGTCAGCGATCCCAACGCGCAAACCATCACGCTCAGCCAGCCTTCGCCGGGACATCCCCGCACCGCTGCCGCGCCGCCCATCGGCCGTCCCTGGCACCGGCGCGGACGCCGCTCGCCGCTCCTCCTCACAGTGCTGGTAGTGGTCCTGCTGGCGGTTGCGGTCGTCAAGTTGCTGCTGTTTCTGTCCGATGTGGTCTCCGCGATCCAGTCGGGCGCCAGCGCGCCGCCGGTCCCGCCCGTCGCCCGTTCTGACAACCCCTGGGGCGAGTCCGAAGCCGACCCTGTCGATCCGCTTCGAACCACGATGCTGCGCCAGATGCTCGATGCGCAGGGCTACGGCGCGGTCCGCTTCAAACTGAGCGGCTCGACGATCTCATTGTGGGGCAAGGTGCGCAGCGACGCCGACCGTGAAACGATCGAAAACGAAGCCTCGATGATCACCGGCGCGATGAATATCGAGGATCATCTGCAGCTCGAAGAGTAAGGCGTTGCGGCCCAAGCGCTCACCATTGCAGGACCCCGGCCATGCGCCGCTTGTGCCATTTCGGATCACCCAGGTAATTGAACAGCGTGCGCGACAACTGGGTATGCGGCGTCAGGCCGTATTCGTGGACCGAGCCGATGCCGGCGTGGACTTCGTGCGCGGCGTTGCACGCCTCCATGTGCGCCTCGGCGGTGACCGCCTTGGCCAGATGCACGCTGTCGGCGGCGGGCCGCCCGGCGTCTAACTTCCACAGCGCTTCGTAGGTCGTCCAGCGGGCGGCATCCAGATGGTTGACCAGGCGCACGATGTGGTCCTGCACACGTTGAAAGCGGCCAAGCGGAACGCCGAACTGGATGCGGGTGTTGCTGTATTCCACCGACATCTCGAACACCGCCTGACAACTGCCGACCTGAAACGCGCATAGCACCGCAATCGCGCGTTCCATGGCGCGCGTCAGCGCCGCCCATCCGCTATTCTCGCGGCCGCCCAGCAGTGCATCGGCGGGAACCTCGACGCGCTCGAACCTGACCTCCGCCTGCCAGCTCAGCAGTCCCGGCAGATTGCGAGCCGAAACGCCTTTGGCCTGCTTGTCAACAATCAGCAGGCTCACACCATCGGCGCCGGGGCCGGTGCGCACGGCCACGATCAGATGCGAGGCGGCGACCGCGTCGCTGACAAATAGTTTGACGCCGTCGAGTACGTAGCGATCGCCCACGCGGCGCGGTTCCATTGCCACGCCCTGCGGCCCCCACGACCGATGCGGCTCGGTGATCGCGACGCTAAAGATTTGCCGCCCCGACGCGATCTCCGGCAGGATCCGCCGGCGCTGGGCGTCGTCGCCCGCCTCCATCACGGTCAGCGCGCTGAGCACGCCGGAACTGAAGAACGGTCCGGGCAGCGGTCCGCGCCCGAACTCCTCGTACAGCGCGGCGGCATCGGTCAACGTCGCGCCGCCCCCGCCGTAGGGGGTGGGAATCAGCAATCCCAGCCATCCCAACTGCGCAATCGTGCTCCATATCTGCGGCTCATACCCGCTTTCCGATTTTTGCAGCGCCACGACCGCGGCTTTCGGCATCCGCCGCTGCATAAACGTCCGCGCACTTTGCGCCAGCATCCGCTGATGTTCGTTATACGAGAGATCCATGGCGCCCCACCCTCATAAGACCTTGCCGGCGGCTTCACGAGTGGTGCGGCCGATGCCGATGCGGCGCGCCATGCTGACCTTCTGGATGTCGGCGGTGCCGCCCGGATGCATCAGGACGATGCCGTTGCGCTGCTGGGCGTCGAGGAAGCCCTCCTCCGAGCCCCAAACCGGATCCGTGGTCAAGGCCGCGGGGCCAACCACTTGTAGGATTTGCTGCGTCATCCACAGTCCCGCCTGCTTCATGTATAGCGACAACTGCGGTCCCTCGTAGGACCTCGGCTGCCTGGCGTAGGTCAGCCAGAAGTTGCGCAGGCCGAACAGCCGTCCCACCTGGCTTCTGATGTAGATGTCGGCCAGCGTGTCACGCACGTCGGGGTCCTCGACCAACGGGCGGCCGTCGCGCTGGGTGGTACGGCAGTAATCCAGTAGGCTGTGCCAGAAGCGATTGCGTCCGATATGTCCGCCGCCGCCGTGCTCCAGTTCCAGATGGGTGGACGCAACGCGCCATCCGTTGTTCTCTCCGCCGACCAGGCATGAGGCCGGCACGCGTACGTCCTCGAAGAAGATAGTGTTCTTCTGTCCGCTGCGCGCGCTGCTCTCGCCCGCCCCCAGCAAATCCATCGGCTGCACGGTAATCCCCGGCAGGCGCGCATCGACCATGAACCAGCTCAGGTTTTTGTGCCGCTCGCCGTTGGGGTCGGTGACCGCCAGCGTCCACATCCAGTCGGTGCCGTTGTCGCTGCCGATAAACACCTTCTGGCCGTTGAGCACATAATGATCGCCGTCGCGAATCGCGCGCATCCGCACTCCCGCCAAATCCGAGCCGGCCTCGGGCTCCGACAGCAGTTGCCACACGCGCACGTCGCCGTGATAGATGGGCGGCAGCAGCGTTTTGCGCTGCTCCTCCGTGCCCCACACCAGGATGGTGGGCGCGCCCAGCGTGCCGCCGCTGTTGTAGTAGGGTGGCAGCGACAAGTCGAGACGGTCGGCCTCTTCTTCCAGCACGATTGCGTGATCGACGTCCAACCCGCCGCCACCGTACTCTTTGGGTGCCATCGGATACAGCCATCCCTTCGCGCCCAGCTTGCGCCCCAGTTCGCGGCGCATGCGGTAGTTGGCCGCCGACTCCGCGTCGGTGGTGGGCCGCCGCGTGATCCCCGCCGGCACGTTGGCCTCCAACCACGCACGCACCTCGGCCCGAAAGCGCTGCTGCTCCTCGCTGTAGGTCACTTCGAAGTCCATGTCGCGCCCTTCCCGGCCATGGCTTGGCACGCCGCGGCCGCCGGCGCCGCGGCGGATCGATGGTGTGACGGGCGCATCGTAGTTCAGCGCCCAACAAACCTCAAACCGCGCGCACTTCCGTCATCGGCGCGCCGCGGCTACAGTGTCGGCCAGATGTGCCGCGCGGTCGGCCGCCGCCTGCCGGGCGCTGCTTTGGCGATCGAAACCACAAGCGAGAGTCGCAACAGATGAAAGCAGGAATTGCGCTTACCCTGGCCGGACTGGGTCTGGATCGTCCCGACCATCAACTCTACCAGGAGGAGTTGAAGCTGGCCGACATGGCTGAGCCGCTGGGCTTCGATTCGATCTGGAGCCTGGAGCACCATTTCACCGGTTACAACATGGTGCCCAATCCGACCCAGATGCTGAGTTACTTCGCTGCGCGCACCAGCCGTGTACAGCTCGGCACGGCGGTAATCGTGCTGCCCTGGCACAACCCGGTGCGGGTCGCCGAAGACATCGCGCTGCTCGACGTGCTGTCGGGCGGGCGGACGATTTTCGGCTTTGGCCGCGGCACGGCGACGGTCGAGTTCGAGCGCCTGGATAGCCCGCAGGAGCAGTCGCGCCAGCGCTTTGCTGAAGCCGCCACGATTATCCGCAAGGCGCTGACGCAGGAGGTGTTCGAGCACGACGGCCAGTTTTGGAAGGTCCCGCCGACCACGATCCGTCCGCGCCCCATCTCCCATCCCGAGCGCCGCTTCTATGCCTCCACCGTCAGCCCCGAGTCATCCGAGATGATGGCGCAAATGGGCTTCGGCGTGATGATCATCGCGCAGAGCACGTGGGAGAAGGCGGCTGACGACTACCATCGCTACTGCGACGTTGCGCGCGCCAACGGCTACGGCGTCAAGCCGCCGATCGCGCTGATGACGGTGCTGATGGCGGAAGATGCGGCCGAGGCGCGTGACTTGGGCGACATCTACATCGCCAAGGGTTTCGAGCACGTCGACCTGCATTACGGGCTGTCCGACGGACACCTGGGCAAGGTCAAGGGCTATGAGTTCTGGGCCAAGATGGCCAAAACCTACTCGCGGTTGAATTCCCCCGAGGAGCGCGCCCGGGCGGTGGAGTTCTTCAAGAACCTGCAGATGGTAGGGACGCCGGCGCAGGTGCTGGAAAAGTTTCGCCACGTGTTCAGTCTGACCGGGTTGGGGCACGCCGCTGCGCAGTTCCTGCCCGGCGCAATGCCCTACCATTTGGGCGAGCGCAGCCTCAAGCTGTTCGCGGAGAAGGTGTTGCCGGTCCTCCAGCGCGACCCGGCCTTTCAGCCCAGGGAAGAGCCCGAGGCGGCCGGCGCCCGCGCCTGACGCGCCGCCGGGCTGCGCAAAAAAAAAGAACCAAGAGGCGGGCCGCGATGCGGACCGCCTCTTCACTATCGCCTTAAAACGTTCTGCCGCTCAGCCGACTCGGCCGGCATCGCCCTCAATGCACCGTCACGGTCACGGTGGTGGTCGTGCGGCCGTAGGCGTTGGTGGAATACAAAGTGTAAGTGGTGGTGGCCGATGGAACGACGCTGACACTGGTACCGCGTACCGGGCCTAGGGCGGGCGAGATGAGGTTGTAATCGGCGCCGCTGGTGCTCCAGCCGAGCGTCACCGGCTGGCCCTTGGCCACTGATGACGGATTGGCGGTAAAACTCAGAATGGTGGGCGCGGGTCCGCTCGGCACGTTGCCGGGAGTGTAGATCGTGCCCATTGCCACCACGTCGAAACTGGCCGCGGTGATCTTTTTGAGATTGCTCAGGTCGCTGTTGTTCCAGCGGTTGTCGGGCGCGCCGCTGATGAAGATCCCGCTGCCGTTGTCAGCCAGGATCATCCCGTATTTCTTGAGCGCGGTGAGAAGCACCCGGTTGGCCGCGGAGTAGCCCGAAATGTCGAAACTCGCCTTAAGCCGCAGCCGCGTGCCCATCGGCGGCGCACTCGTGCTGGTGTCGGTCGACGCCCAATGAGAGGCGGGCGCCACAAAGGCCTGACGCGTGGCCGGCACCGTGAAGCGCAGCGCATGGTTGATCGCACCCGCCGCGACTTCATCGTAACGCACCAGTCCCGGGAAGATCGGCAGCCCGGCCGCGTCTGCCGAAGTCCAGGTGTAGGGCCGCTGCTGGCTGATCGTCATGTCCCACACCGCGGCGGAATCCGCCTTCCAGCTTCCGTTTTTCTGCAGATAGGCATGATACAGCTCGTAGAGCCAGCAGCCGTCCTTCTCCAGCACCAGTACGTGCCGGTCGCCGTTGCCGGGCTTGGGATAACCCTCAATCAGCGCATTCTGTGGAATCGGCATCGGCCCCGGATCGCTCTCGTCGGGATAAAGGCCGAAGATGATCGGCACCTTGGCCTGACTGCCCGCCACCACCTGGTAGGGAATGCCGATGGTCTGGCGGTTGTAGTAGCCCGCCCCGAAGTCGGGATGCAGTGTGGTAGCGGGGCCGATGAAATTGATGATGTTGGTGGAGTTGGGATCGACCGGCGCGGATGAAACGTCGGCGTTCCACAGGCTGTTGGTGCCCT
>Ga0070740_10003443_pt1 | contig 16758 bp, 14 predicted proteins | sample Coa_R2_FD_67286 | JGI IMG/M metagenome (GOLD analysis project Ga0070740, IMG submission 67286) | Surface soil microbial communities from Centralia Pennsylvania, which are recovering from an underground coalmine fire - Coalmine... | ecosystem: Environmental > Terrestrial > Soil > Unclassified ... | reverse complement strand
ATATATTTTGTGGTGTGAAAAAATGCGCGCAGCGCATTTTTTCACACCACAAAATATATCCATTGGGCGGCGGAGCCGCACTCCACTTGCCTTTTTGATACGTTCCTGCTAAACTAAGTTATAGCAGAAAAATCAATGCAACAGGTTTTATTGATGTTATATAGCATAAATACCGTTTTGCAGCGTCATCACGAAGAGATCCTTCAGGAGCTGCATCGTGCATTTATTATGCAGACTGCAACGCTTACGGAAGAGGTCAATTATGATACGCTCTTAAACATGTATGGGCAGATGCAGTATCATCTCGGCTGGCTTGATCAGCAATTTCGTCCTGCCGAGGGCAATCCTGGCAAGCTGCTGCGTCCGAAACTTCTTCTGCTGAGCTATGAACTGGCCTGGGCGCTGGAACATAATTCCACGACGGATTCCCCTGAACTTTCTTTGAAACCGGTTCTACCTGCGGCTGCGGCGATAGAACTGACGCATAATTTTACGCTGCTGCATGATGATATTCAAGATGGAGACGTTGAGCGCCGCCATCGCCCTACGGTCTGGTCCTTGTGGGGAGTGCCGCAGGCGATTCTTGTTGGGGACGCCCTGCTCGCGCTGGCCCGTCTCCATCTATGGAAAGTGCTCGATGAGGGGGTAGAGCCTTCAACCGCGCTGCGCCTGGCTAAACTGCTTGACGCAACGGTGCTCAGGCTGACCGAGGGGCAGCACCTCGATATGTCCTTTGAGCAGCAGGTACAGGTTTCTCTGGCGAGCTATGAGGAAATGATTGGCCGCAAAACGGCCATGCTGATGAGCTGCGCGGCGGAGATGGGGGCAATATCTGGAACCTCTGACCAGGAGGTTATCGCGGGCCTGGCTCGCTTTGGTTACGCCCTGGGACTCGCGTTTCAGGTGCGAGATGACATGCTGGGCGTGTGGGCGACCGAGGCGGAGTTAGGGAAGGTCTCCGCCGGCGATATCTACCGGCGTAAGAAAAGCCTGCCTATCCTCCATGCCCTCCAGCATGCGCAGGCGGAGGATCGACAGGCAATGGCGAAGATATATAATCAGGATGCGCCAGTTACCGCCGCACAGGTGCAGGAGGTGCTGGCTATCTTCGAGCGTGCGCGGACCAGGGAGTACTGCGCAGGGTTCCTCTCGCAGCAGTGCCAGCAGGCGCGCGGGCTGCTGGCTCAGATAGCGGCTCCGCGCAATGTGCTTGCCACGCGCGCCTGCACCGACCTTGAGACAATTATAGATTTTTTGCAGAGCGAGTAACAGAATCGGGCGTGTATGGGTAGGAGGTGCGCCCGGGCCGCCGCGAGAGGATTCTGTTGCGATGCTGGTTGTTAAACTTATCCTGGCCGTCCCGATGTGCTCTGTTCAACGATCTGAAGCACTTCGCTGCGGCTGAGCTTGCTTTCGCCACGCGCTAATGAATCCAGCGTAGCATAGGCCAGGGCGAGGGGAATGGTGCAAAAATCCAGCACCGGGCCGGGCGGCAGGGAACTGGTATAGGCATCCGCCAGAGCCAGGTTGCGCCGCGCGTAGGCTTGCATGTCTTCCGCTCGCCACCCGGAAGGAAAGAAATCCACGCCGCGCGCCAGGTCTTCCGCGTGGTTGCGTATGATGTTCACGGCTTGCAGGCCGCGCCCGAAGCCGACGGCAAGGATGCGGTTCGTCTGAGTATTGTTGTACCAGGCCCACAGGTCCGACAGCAGCAGGCCAACCGAGCCGGCTACGCTGAACGTGTAGCGGTCCAGATCCGTTTCGGTTTGAATCTTCCAGCCGTTCTCCGCCCACTGTGCCATGCGATCCGCCATCGTCGCCGTTGCTTCCCACACGCGCGGAGCGATGGTCGAAGGAGCGAGCAGCGCCCACTCGCCCACGCGCAGCGTCACTTCCGCGAGTTGATGCTGGTAACGACTCAGCGTTGCCAGGAAGTCGCCGGGGGCAAAGGTCGTTTGCAGCGTGCGGCTGATCGAGTGCAAAAGCGTGGTCTTTGTGGGATTATCCAGCCCGGGGTGATCCTCTATCTCATCGATGGCGCGCAGGCACAGGTAGCCTGACATGACGGCATCTTGCAGGCTACCTGGCAAACGGCTGATGGGGATAAAGAACGTTCGGCTGGTCTTTTTCAGCATCTCTAACGCGTTTTCACCAATGCTCACAGTTTCAACTCCTTCCACAGTCAAAAAAAGCAATAAGTCCTTTTAGTGAGGGATGATTTTAAAATGGGGACACCCCAGGCCCCGCCAGGAGGGCTACCGCCCTCCTGGACCTCGCGTATCGAGCCAGGCTTTCAGCACATGCGCCGCTCGCAGTGCGCAGCGCGGGGCCGTATAGCTGAGCCAGAACAACTCTTTCCAGAGCCTCGGCTGGAGTATTGCCCTTGTGGGCCGCAGCCATTCTGAGGATATGCCATGTTCTGGGCTGTCCAGTACGACCCGGATCGCTGCCACGCGCAGATTTCGTTCTGCAAGGAGGCCCGTTTCCATATCAGCGGCGACGAAGCCCCGCTGCGCCCAATCATGGCGGTCACTACCGGTGATAAGGGATCCGGCGGTCAGCAGTGGCCCGGTATCGGGTTGAAAGTGCAGCGTGCGAGCGGCTTCCACCAGTGACTCTACAAGGGTGGGATCGCAATGTATGATCCTCCCGTCAGCAAGGCCGATCTTCTCGGGTATCAGCACGGTCCCCGGAGGCAGCCCGGGGACGAGCGCACCTGCCAGGCCGCATACAATTACAATGGAGTCCTCGCACGCCCCTTTCCAGCGCGCGAGTTGCATGCCGGCCCGGCGAGTACGAGCACGGGGAAGTACATATCGCACTGCCCAGTACTCAAGAACTGTTGGCGCTAGAATTTCTATGTTATGCATCACCGAGCAACAAAAAAGGTACACCAACCGGGCATTATATGGTATTGCGTCAAGAAGCGCCTCCCACTCTTATCACGTTGCATAGCCATTGTCGCGGTACCATCGTACCGCGCGTTCCAGAGCAGCGGTGACGGATGTCGCTGCGTAGCCAAGTTCCGATTGTGCCTTAGCGGAACTGGCATACATGTGATAACGAGCCATGCGAACGCCTTCCAGCGGGATCAGTGGCGCCGCCATACCGCCTGCCCCATGCTGGAAGAGCCGGCAGCGAAACTCGTCGGCCCAGCCGAGGGTAAAGGCCAGTTGATAGGGAATGCGGGCAGTCGGGGCACGGCGACCACAGATCTGTGCCAGGCGCTGCCAGAGTTGGGACAGGCTCATATCCTCTCCGCCGACCAGGTAGCGCTCGCGGGGCCGCCCATATTGCAGCGCGAGTACATGCGCCCGGGCAACATCCTCCACCGGCACGACGTTCAGTCCTCCGCCCAGCGTGGCAAAGATGCGCCCGCGTATAAAATCCACTATCATCTTCCCCGTCGGTGTTGGCTTCCAGTCCCCCGGCCCGACGGGCGCGGTTGGCAGGACCAGGACGACTGGCACGCGCGCCGCCAGCGCTACTCGCTCTTGCTGCAATTTCGAGTGGTGGTATGCCGAGGTATCGGTCTCGTCGGCATAGTCATCTTCGTTTGCCGGGCGCCCGCCACGACTCGGCCCCACGGTTGACGAACTTGATGTGACGACGGCGCGCTCAATGCCTGCCTGGTACGCCGCCTCCAGCAGCCCGGCGCAGCCGTGCACATTGGTAGCGAGTATCCTGTGATGCGCACCCGGGGAGAAGGAGTAGAGCGCAGCCACATGCACGAGATAGCGACAGCCCGCCATGTGCTGAACCAGGTCGCCCGGGCGAAGAATATCGCCGCGTACAGCGGTGCATCCGTCGAGCGGTGGCAGCGGCCTGGAACCTGGACGCACCAGGGCGCGCACGCGATAGCGGGCCGCGAGCAGGGCGCGCAGCACATGACTGCCCACGAAGCCGCTTGCTCCGGTCAAGAAAACAGTCTCGCCTTCTCCTGTCATCCCCTGGCTCCTCCTCTGCCATTACACGAATTAAGGGTTCCCCTCTGGTGCGCAGCCGCGCGATTCATCGCGCCATGAAACCGCCCTGGAAGCCGAACGAGCGCGATGAATCGCGCGGCTGCGCACGGATGAGTTAACTGTGGGTAGTTTGCAGGGTGCCGCGCAGCACATCGACGGCGGCTCGTAGCGACTCGCGGGGGGACTTCATCGTGGCGGCCACCGCTGAGGGTTCATAGCCGCAGTGCGCCATGCAATTTGCGCAGCGGGGATCTTTACCGCGTCCGTACTTCTCCCAGTCGGTTGTCTCTATCAACTCTTTGTAGGAACTGACGTACCCGTCGGCCATCAGATAGCAGGGCCGCTGCCAGCCCAGCACCGAATAGCTGGGTATGCCCCAGGCCGTACAACTGAAATCGACCTTGCCCTCCAGAAAGTCCAGATAGAGGGGGGAGTGATTCAGGCGCCACTTCTTGCGCTTGCCGCCCGCGAATGCCTGGCGGAAGATCTCGCGCGTCCGCTCGACCCCGAGGAAGTGTTCCTGGTCCGGCGCTTTCTCATAGGCATAGCCCGGTGAGATCTGCATGGAATCTACCTGCACCTCGTCGTTGAGGAAGTCGAGTACCTCGCGGATGCTGTGTGCGTCATCCTGGGTGAAAAACGTAGTGTTGGTGGTCACACGGAAACCCCGGCGTTTGGCCTCCTTGATGGCCGCGATGGCCTTATCGAAGACACCCTGGCGGCAGACCGATTGATCGTGGCGCTCCCTCAAGCCATCGATATGTACCGACCAGGAAAAGTAGGGGGACGGCTTGAACAGATCAAGCTTCTTGCCCATGAGGATAGCGTTGGTGCATAAATAGATAAAGCGCTTGCGTTCGACCAGCGCCGCCACGATCTGATCGATCTCACGATGGATCAGCGGCTCCCCGCCAGCGATGGAGACGATGGGCGCGCCGCACTCCTCAACCGCGTCGATGCACTGCTGGACGGAGAGGCGACGCCCCAGAATATCCTGGGGGTGCTGTATCTTACCGCAGCCGGCACAGGCAAGGTTGCACTGATAGAGTGGCTCTAGCTGTAACACCAGCGGAAACTTCTCGCGGCCCCTCAGTCGCTGCTGAATCATGTATGCTGCAACCCGAAGATTCTGGCGTAGTGTTATAGCCATAGCTTGTACTCCTCCTTTACGTAAGCGATAAGCTGTACCGGATGGTATTGTATACTATTCCCGCTCTTGCTATAATAATTATACCGTCAGGTGACAAGGGAAGGCAAACAGTCAGGAGGCGACATCATAGCGGCGGCATCCTCCTTACTTAATACACGTCCGAAAGGTCTATCTATGGAACATACCGAGCTGAGGGAAGCGGGGGAATCTCAGTCGAGGCTGGCCCTGGATCGAGCTGTGCAGTGGCTGCTGGATCATCAGGATAGCGAGGGCTGGTGGTGCGGCGAACTGGAAACGAATGTAACCATGACAGCGGAGCACGTTCTGCTGCTGCGTTTCCTGGGCCTCGATCTGGAGCCGATCAGAGAGGGCGCTATACGACATATCCTGAACAATCAGCGAGAAGATGGCTCATGGGCGCTCTACTTCGACGCTCCCGCTGACCTGAGCACCACCATCGAAGCTTACGTCGCGCTCAAGGTGCTCGGAGTTGATCCCGGCAGCGACGCGATGCAGCGGGCGCTCAGGGTTATTCACCGGCAGGGAGGAGTGGCGCGGGCCAGAGTCTTTACCAAAATCTGGCTTGCGCTTTTTGGCGAGTATCCCTGGTCCGGCGTTCCTACCATGCCGCCAGAACTGGTTTATCTGCCATCGTGGATACCGTTCAACCTCTACGACTTTGCCTGCTGGGCGCGCGGCACCATTGCCCCGCTGCTCATCGTAATCTCGCGGCGCCCGGTGAGGCCGCTGGGGTGCAGCGTGCCGGAACTGGTCGTGCCGGGAACCGAGCGCCTGCTGACCCGCGTGCCGGGATCGGGTATTTTCTGGTGGGCCGATAAGCTGCTCAAACTGTACGAAGCTTTCCCGTGGAAGCCCGGGCGTGCCCGCGCGCGGCGGCGCCTGGTCGATTGGATCGTGGAGCGGCAGGAGGCGGATGGAAGCTGGGGCGGCATCCAACCCCCCTGGGTGTATTCGCTGATCGCCCTGAACCTGGAGGGCATGGGCGTCGATCACCCGGTCATGCGCAAGGGAATCGAGGGCCAGCAGGGCTTCGTGATAGAAGACGAGGACGGGTGGCGTTTTCAAGCCTGCATGTCCCCGGTCTGGGACACCGCCTGGGCGCTGCTGGCCCTGCGCCGCGCCGGGATAGGACGCGACCATCCGAGCGTGCGGCGCGCGGTCCAGTGGCTCCTGCAAGAACAGATCTCTACCGGCGGCGACTGGCAGGTGCGCTGCGGCAACGTGCCCTGTGGCGGCTGGGCGTTTGAATTCGAGAACGACATCTATCCCGATATCGACGATACGGCGGTTGTCGTCCTGGCATTGCTCGAAGGTGGGGAGGAGAGAGATATGCGGGCCGCGATAGATCGCGCGGCGCAGTGGGTGCTGGTTATGCGGTCACGCAACGGGGCCTGGGGCGCCTTCGACAAGGATAATACGCGTCAGGTTGTCTACCGGCTGCCGTTCGCAGACTTTGGCGCGCTGCTCGATCCGCCGTCCGAAGATGTGACGGCGCATGTGCTGGAAATGCTCGCGCACGTAGAGGTCGCTGGCCGGGAGCGGATCATACGCGAGGCGCTTAAATATCTGAGAGAGACGCAGCGTCCAGATGGTTCCTGGTATGGCCGCTGGGGCGTCAATTACATCTATGGAACATGGTGTGTCATCTCGGCGCTGGCCGCGCTGCGCGATGCTGGCTACGCTGTGCAGGAGATGATCGACAGGGGCGCGGCCTGGCTGATCGGGCGACAGAACGGCGACGGTGGATGGGGCGAAACCTGCTACTCCTACGAGGACAGTTCATTCGCGGGCGTCGGGCGCAGCACGGCATCGCAAACGGCCTGGGCCGTCCTGGCGCTGCAATCGGCCGGTCTGAGCCGGCATCCCGCCTGCCAGCTCGGCCTGGCGTATCTGCGCGAGACGCAGCAGGCGGATGGCACCTGGGAGGAGCGGGAGTATACGGGCACGGGCTTCCCGCGAGACTTCTACATCAACTACCACCTCTACCGGCACATATTCCCAACGATGGCGCTGGCAGGAGCGGGTGATGATGTTTAATATTCAAATGCGGGAATGCCCGGAGCGCCCGTAAATTATGAACTTATCGAGCGAAGACCTCAATAACCCAATCATAGACCAGAGCCGAGGTAAAGGCAATGTTGTTAAGCCCACAATGACTATCGGCCCCATCGGTGATGGAAAGTCGATAAAATCGCCTGGGACAGTGCAATCTTTTATAGAATTGCTCTGCCTGCGCCACTGCCTCCGGTCCTTCTCCTTCCGCAGATAGGACCAGAGTGGGGCAGGTGATCTTGTGTTCCAGTCCTTCCAGGGTATAGGTCCTGGTCTTCTCGACAAACTCTGGGAACGTCCTGACTCCGTTATTCCAGAGCATATAGTTGTCAATCATGGCATCCCAGGCCCAGTCTGAGACAGCACCTTTCCCTCCGGTCCCTTCCCGCTCTCTTGCCTCTTGCGATTGCCTGCTCAACAGGTCGTAGAAATTGCGAATAGGTGCATTCGCAATCAGAGCCTTGATCCGGGTGTCATGTGCGGCAGCTCTGGGAGCGAGATAGCCGCCAAAGCTGAGTCCATAGAGGGCCAGGCGCTCGTGGTCAACATCCGGGCGCGAGAGCGCATAATCAATAGCCGCTCCAAAGGGCACTTCAGCATCAGCGCGCATGGCCTGTTCGGGGTGGCGATGTAAGAGACCTCGCTGACCAGGAGCGTGAAACAGCAGGATATTCAGACCGCGTGCGAGGGCTTCTGGAACGCCGCCAAGAAAGTAGACCTCCTCTCCATGTCCATCCCCTCCTCCGCTCACGATCACCGTAGTACGGGGCTGGCCGTCCTTTGCAGCTTTGAAGAAGTAGCCGGGCATGCAGATCCCATTCTCAAAGGGAATATCGATCTTCTCAACCGGTGTCTCAAACAGGGCGATGGCTTGATCGAAGGCCGCGACACTTTCAAAGTAAATTGCATCAAAGTTATCCTTGTCGTGCCGGTCAAAGAAGAACTCGGCAGCGCGCAGGTAGTTATAGGCCCGCAGGAAGCTGGTTCTGGCTGTCTGGCGCTGCCCCTTTGCCAGCGCTACTTTCGCCTTCTCTGCGTTATGCCGTCCCTGTTCTGCCCACGCCTGGATATATGCAAGTCTCGTAGCTCCTTTGAGAGCGATGTCATATGCGACGCGCAGCACCTCACCGGCGGATGCGGCACCATACACCTCGTAAGAAAGAGTTCGAAGATACTGGAAATCTAGTAGCTCACTTTCAGCCAGATTCAGACGAGAGTAACTGGCTTTCAGTTGAAGTGGATTCGATGACATGATGTCTTCTCCTTCCTGATTCTCTCACTGCTCAGATGATCTTCATCTCTCAACAATCTGTCGGATATATGGCATACTGTTGTCAAGAACAGTGTAGTGCTGGAAGGCTTTCACTTCAACGATCAGATCTGAAGAACTGTCGGATATTCGACAAGGAGGACATTTTGACGAGCAAGAAGACTGATTTGCGAGTCAGACGGACGCGGATGGTATTGCGTGAAGCTCTTATTGCGTTGATTGAAGAGCGAGGCTTTGATGCAATCACTGTGGGAGACATTACGGAGAGAGCAATGGTCAATCGCACGACATTCTATCTCCATTATCAAGATAAGTATGATCTGGTCACGAGTATTTTCAGGGAAGCGATTGATGAACTCTCCAGAGGACTCGGGAATCCGCAAGAGGGTCCCGGCCGTGTCGATCCAGAACAGCCCCCGCAGGTATGGGTCAGGCTGTTTGAGCATTTTGCCGCTCATGCAAGGATGTATCGTGCCATGCTCGGTAAAGGTGGAAGCCCCTGGTTTGTGGCAAATTTGCGCGAGTACATAACCGACCTGGCACAGAAACGACTTCAAGCATCGCAGCAACCGTCCAGCCGCTATAGGATGCCTTCTGAGGTTGCTATTACGGCGATATCGAATGTGTTTATTGGAATGATCACCTGGTGGCTCGAAGGAAAGCAGCAGCATTCTCCCAAACAAATGGCAACATGGTTTTTGCGTTTTGCCCTCTATGGATACTATCATGCGCTGGGATTCGATGCCTCAGGTTTGTGCCACAGCCAGCCGGCACTCACGACGAGCAGGCAGAGAAGCGCGCCGATCAGCACAGCGATAGAGGCCCCATAGCCATTCGACAGCCAGCCCATCAGCAGGTATCCCGGCGGCACGCTGCCGTCGAAAAAGAGCACAGATACGCTTATGACGCGCCCGCGCAGGTGGTCCGGGGTGATGGTCTGGAGCATAGTCAGGGCCTGCGTGGCGAAGGCGTTCTCCATACAACCGACACCGGCGAGAAGCGCGATTGAAAGGGGATAGAGGCGCGATATCGCGAACGCTATCTCCAATATGGCGAAGGCCAGCATGCCAATCAGCATACGACGGATGGACGGCTGCTGGTTGCCCCAGGCCAGCCACAGCGCCGAGAGCAGCGCGCCTATACTGGTCGCGGCGGAGAGCGAGCCGAAGCCCGCTGCCCCCACATGCAGTATGTTGGTAGCAAAAATGGGAAGCACGACGTTGAAGTTCGAGCCGAAGAGCAGCACCAGGCCCACCACGACGATCACCAGCAACACGGCGGGCGTTTTCCAGACATAATCCAGCCCCTCTGCGAGCCGCTGCCAGGTGCTCCGGGAAGTCTGTATATCGCGCGGCGGCTGAGCGTACAGTTCGCGGCTCCTGATGAGCGCCAGGCCCGCGATTACCGGGAGGAAGCTGAGCGCGTTGAGCAGAAAGAGCATACCAACTCCGCTGATAGCGATGATGATGCCTCCCAGGCCAGGGCCTATAATCCGTGTCAGTGTCGAGATCGAAGAGGTCAGGGCGACGGCGTTGGGCAGGTCCTCGCGTCCAACCATCTCGACGACAAACGATCTGCTCGCAGGCCGGCCCAGGCTGTTCGTTATCCCTAGCAGCAGTGCCAGGATGTACAGATGCCAGAGCTGGATGGTTCCGGTGGCGATCAATGTCCACAGAAGAAATGCCTGAAGCATAGCTGCCGATTGGGTTACGAGCAAAATGCCGCGCCTGGGCCAGCGATCAGCAAAGACGCCGGCGAAGATCGAGAAGAGCAATATTGGCAGGGCTTGCAGCGCACCCACCACGCCGAGCTGCCAGGCGCTGTGTGTCAACTCAAGCACCAGCCAGGACTGCCCGATGCTTTGCATCCAGGTGCCGGTCAGCGAGATGATCTGCCCGAACCAGTAGAGGCGAAAATTGCGCTGGCGTAATGAGGTGAAGGCTCGAAGCAGATTCTTGCCAGCAAGCCTGAGTGCAGCGGTTGCAGGCGTTTTCTGTTCAGGAGCGCGCGCAGGGACAATCTGTTCCTGCGCGCGTGACGATGGCTCTTTCATATTCGCGATTCCTTCTGTATACGGAGAAATATCCTGACGAATACCAGCCGGACAGACCGGGATCCGTTTCCCTGCGCTTGTCTGTTTAGACCGCCTGATTGCCGATACCATCACTCGCTTGCGCCTGCGGTATTTGCTAGATGGATATGGTTGTGATGCCAGACGCGAAGTGTCCGGCTTCACAACCATATCCATTCTTCGCGCGGCGGAGCCGCGCGAGCGGCAGGCCCAGGGGGACGGGGGCGCTGTGCATCAGCAGCCTCTTAGCAGGACTGGAGGAGAGTATACAGAAGGGACAGCTAAAAAACATCGTCCAAAAGAACGTTGCCAGGGGCTTGACAGATATAGTACAATTAAAATGAGAAAAAAGAAGTCTTCCAGGGGATGCTGCAAGCAAGTTTCTACTATTTATAAAACCCCCGCGCGGCTAACGACCAGATTGGCAATTAGAAAGGGTCGTGGATGTCTGTAGGGGCGCCGCGCCGCCGTCCTGGGCAATGCACCGTGACCCGTCTGCGGCGCAAGCCCGCCCGGTTCCCAAAAACGAATGGTAGGTGCAATCAATCCGGCGGGCTTGCGCCGCAGACGGGTTGACCGGGGAGGCACCTCCACGGCGGCGCGGCGCCCCTACAGCAAGGTTTGTGCCCCATCTTTAGCGCATAGCATTTCTTGGGAAGCGCTCATCGTATGCGGGCGTTGCCAGCAGATCTTGAAGCTGAATGGTTTTGCCGCGCTGCGGGCTGACGGATATCATGGCGATACGCGTCTCCAGCAATTCTTCCAGGCGCTTGAGATAGGCCCTGGCGGCTGGAGGCAGTTGATCGTAGGAAGCGATCCCCGTCGTACTGCATTGCCAGCCCTCCACCTCCTCATAGATCGGCTCGCAGGCGGAGAGGTCGTTGAGCGTGGCGGGAAGGCTGTGAATGATTTTTCCGCGCAAATTGTAGGCTGTACAGATCTTGATGGTGGGGAATGTATCGAGCACATCGAGCTTGGTAATGATCGCGGCATCCAGGCCGTTCAGTTGTGCGACGAAGCGGCCCGCCACGGCATCGAACCAGCCGCAGCGCCGCTCCCTGCCGGTATTGGTGCCGTATTCGTGTCCACGGTCACGCAGCGTCTTCCCTACGCTATCGAAGAGCGCCGTTGGCATCGGCCCGCTGCCCACGCGCGTAATATAGGCTTTGTAGACGCCGATCACGCGATCAATCGAGCGCGGCGGCAGCCCGGCGCCAACGGCAGCGTTCGCCGCCATCGTGGATGACGAGGTGACAAAGGGATAGGTGCCGAAATCGATATCGAGCAGCGCGCCCTGTGCCCCTTCCAGCAGGATCGTTTTATTCTCGAAAAGTGCGTCGCGCAACATCTTTTGCGTATCGGCGATGTGCGGGCGGAGTTGCTGCCCGTAGCCGAAGTATTCGCCGTGAATTTCTTCCAGTGAAAGCGGTGGTTGAGAGTAGATCTGGGTGAGCATACGGTTTTTTTGTTGCAGGATGGTGGAGAGCTTGGCGCGGAAAGTATCGGCATCGAGCAGGTCGGCCATACGGATGCCGGTGCGGGCGTGCTTATCGACGTAGGCGGGGCCGATACCGCGCTGTGTGCTATCGATCTTATCGGCTCCGCGCGCCTCCTCCTCCAGGCGGTCAAGCAGGAAGTGATAGGGCATGACGACGTGCGCGCGTTCGCTGATGAAGAGGCGCGAGATGTCAACGCCCTGATTGCGCAGTTCCTGCATCTCCGCAATCAGGCCCTTTGGATCGACGACCATGCCGTTGCCGATAATGCAGGTGGTGTTGGGGTAGAGAATGCCCGATGGCACAAGGCGGAAGGCGAACTCGCCCTTCTCGTGGACAACGCGATGACCTGCGTTGCTCCCTCCCTGGTAGCGCACGACGAAATCCGCGCTCATCGAGAGTTCATCGACGATCTTGCCTTTGCCCTCGTCTCCCCATTGCGCTCCAATAACTGCAACTGCCACCATAATGATACTTCCTCTCGGCTTTCTAGGTTCTTTTATCTGTACGGTAACAAGACCCCTCTAAGCATATCACGTATTCCTTAAAAGGAAAATGTACTCAATCTCAACCTCTACGGTAACTGCTCAGGTCTTCTCTTTTCCAGACTCCTCAGCGCCTGCGGCGCTTCGCTGGCGTTGGTGTGGGTGCGTGCGGCGCGGGCGCAGTCCGCGCCGCACGCACCCACACCAGTAGATAAGCCGTTTCTATTTTGACCTTCATGATGTTGTTCTTCAGACCGCCTTTATACACGCTGGTCATGGCTGCTCGATATAGTTGAGCAGCAACTGATCGGTGATCTGCTCGATAGGCGCGCGGTCATCGGTGAAGACAATTCCGCCGTCGGGATGGCCCTGTGTCACCACCGGTAGAACCTCGCTGGCAACCTGGCCCATCGTCGATGCCGGTGCAAATCGCTCAAGATTCGCCCGCAAGGTTGCTATCGAGGTTGGCTGCATCGTTGCCATAACTTCGGTGTTGAAGGTATCAGGGACGTTGAACACATAGACGCTGGGAAAAACCTGGCTCATGGTGTTAACGAATGCCTGCACGAGCCTGTAATCGTGCGTGGTATGGCCGGTATTCAGCGCCACCACTCCTGTTGACGACAGGTGATCGCGAATCTGGGTGAAGAATTCGCGGGTGGTGAGCTGGAACGGGATGTATGGCTGCTCGAACGCATCGATAGCGACAAGATCGTACTTTTCATGCGTCGTTGCTATAAATGTACGGCCATCCTGGATAGAGACGTGCAGGTTCGGCTCGTTCATGTTGAAGTACTTGCGGCCCACCGCAACGATAGAAGGGTCGATCTCTACGCCGTCGATGGGTACGGGGCCGTAAACCTGGGTGAACTGGTGCGCGATGGTGCCCCCGGCAAGCCCGATGATGGCGACGCGATGTAATTGCTGTGGCGTGAAGCCCTTATTGAAGTAGGGCGCGGCGAGAAAATAATCCCAGTACCAGCCGGTAAGAATCCTGTGCGGATCGGGATAGTAAATGGAATGGATCGCCTGTCCCTCGTTGAGAATGAGCTGCCGTGTGCCATCGGGCATCTGTGTCACCTGGATATAGTTGTAGAGCGATTCCTGATCGTAAATGAGGTAAGGTATATCTTTGAGCGGTCCCAGTGGCAGCAATAGCGCGATTAGCGAGAGCGCGATGGCCGGGCGCCAGAGCGGGCGCAGTCCCCAGAGCGAGGCGGCAAAGAGCAGTGCGCCGAAGATGAGTAGTGTGCGCCGCACGCCGAAACTCGGAATGAGCCAGAGTACCGGCAAAAAGGCCCCCAGGATGCTGCCAAACGTCGAGATGGCATAGAGCGATCCGCTCACGCGCCCGCTCTGCGTTGTATCTTTCGTGACCAGGCGAATGGCGAAGGGCGAGACGAAGCCCAGCAACGTTACGGGAATAGCGAAGAGCAGCACGCTGCCCAGCAGAGAGGTGAGGAAGATACCCACAGAAATTTCCGACATCGCTGTCACGGACCAGGAGAGGACGCCCTGGCTGACAAAAGGTAGAATCGTGATGGAGAGCGCCGCGATGGCAGTGATGATGCAGAGCGCCTGCGCGGAGGGATAGCGGTCCGCCACACGCCCGCCCAGAAAGTAGCCAGCGGTCAGATAGAGCAGGATCAGGCCGATGAGCACGCCCCAGATATAAAGCGAGGTGCCAAAGTACGCGCCCAGCAGGCGCGAGGCGCACATCTCAAGCGCGAGACTGGTCATGCCGCCGATGAAAACCTGTAAAATGAGAAGAGAGCGCTTCACAGATGCCCCGTTCTATGATGTGGGTGCCGGCAAGAACTGGTAGCGGCCAAGCATGGCGGCGAAAAACTGTGTGTTGATCGCGTCGAACTGAGCATTGGCGGCCTGCAATTCAATAATGTAAGCCTTTCCCTGATGGACTGTAGCATATACGGTAACGCGCTCCTGTTGTTGTGTATCGCCCTGATAGTAAGCGACGGCAGTCACCCACGTCTCGCCGCCGATGGTGGCCGTCGAGGTCGATGCCGGGGGCACATAGCCTGGCTTCGACGCGAAGTTCGTCTGGAGATCACTCGCCAGGAGATCGCCTGCGGCGCTGCTTGTCGGGCCTGGTGCCTTGAAGGCGGCATACTGATCGGGCTGAGCCGGGTTGGTGAAGAGCACGCCGGCTGTGTCGGTTGTGGCGCCTGGCAGCCAGGTGCCCGGATATTCGGTAGAGAAACCGTAGTTAGCGCACGTTGGACCGCACCACAGGAAGCCGGGATCAGGCGCGGGCGTGGGAGCCAGCGTCGGCGTTGGACTCGGTATGGCCGTTGGCGTGAGCGTTGGCGCCGCCGTCGGCGAGAGCGCCGGCTTCGTTGCCACTGCCGGTGATGTCGCCGTGGCATTTGTCCGGGGCGTGTTATTCTGCTGATCCCTCGTCACATAAAGAGTGACGATGCCAAACACGCTAATGAGCATGATAACAAGGCAAATGCAGGCAATGAGTACGATAGCGCCGCCTTCCTGTTTACGCGGCGGCATTACAAAGCGCCCGGGCTGGCCGTAGTTGTAGTTCTGGCCGCTGTACGGCGTTGACGGAGGGGAGGCGTAGTTTGTCATCTGGGAAGGTTGCGCCACTGGTCCATATGGCTGCGCTCCGGGGAAGAAGCCGGGCATGGAGGGCCTGGATGGGAGAGGCTGCCGGTAGCCTGGAACGTAGCTCTGGCCCATAGCGGCCGGGGGCATATTGATAGCCTCGGTGGCATCCTGGTAGAAGCCCGTCTGCTGCCGGGGCATGGAAGTGCTCAGGGGCTGCGAGTTGACTCGCGGTGCGAAGGGCGAGGGTGGCACGCGCATGCTCTGTGTGCTTGTTGGACGCCGTACCCCCGGGGTAGATATTTCAGGGTGCTCTGGCGTGGAAAGGACGTTGGTTGTACGATGGGCGCCGGATAGGCCGATACGTGGCATAGGACCGCTTACCATCTCTGTAGGCGAAGGCGGCGGCGTCGTTGGAGTTCCACACTGGCCGCAGAATGCCTCCATCGGGCCTATCTCGCTGCCACACCTTTGACATCTCATCGGCTGATCCTCGCTCCTGCTGGTATCACTGCTCTAAGATTTTTCGCCTCGGTTAACATCAGCTTCATTATAGCTTATCCAGGCGGGATAATCTACTACTCTGCCCAATAGTCCTCTGTCTTCCCTCGCCAGGCGCGAAGCGCGGCTGTGCCGCGCAAGGAATCGAATATGATGTGTGGCTCAGGCGCGGCGCCTGAGCCACACATCATATTCCCAAAGGCGAGCGCGCAGGCGCGAGCAAGCGGAGCGATGTGACCTTTCTATTTATCCGAGCAAGCGGTGAGACCATTGATAGAGCGGATCGCGCGTCTCTTGCATCCAGCGCAATAGCCTCGTTTCCAGCTCTTTATATATGGATATATAGCGTGTATCACCGACCAGATTCGTGATTTCAGCCGGATCGGCGGTCAGGTCGTATAGCTCGTCGACGGCGTGTGGATTATAGACGAGCTTGTAGTCTCTCGTGCGTAACATGCGCTGCGAGAAGAGGCCCCATTCCTCTCCATGATACTCGGCGTAGATCGCGTCAAGCAGTTCAGTCGCGCTCCCATTCAGCAGCGGCACGAAGCTCCTGGCGTGGATGCCCGCTGGAATAGGGATGCCGGCCATTTCGAGCATTGTTGCCATCAGATCCATATGGCGCACAAACGCATGGCACTCGCTGCCGGCGCTGACCATGCGCGGATAGCGCACGATGAAAGGGATATGATAGACATCATCGTACATCATCGGCCCTTTGTTGAACTGGCCTCCGTGCGTACCGGTCATGTCGCCATGATCGGCGAAGTGGACGATGACGGTATCATCGGCCAGGCCGAGCGCTTTTGTGGCAGCGATGACCCGGCCGATCTCCTGATCGATGAAGGTCATGAACTCATAATATCTGGCGATGACACGCTGCCATTGCTCCCATGACCAGCCGGCGACGCCATGCTGCGCGAGCATACGACGTTGCAGCGCCGGCTTATTCGACAGATCCTCATCGAAGCTCTGCCAGCGTGGAATCGAGGCGGGATCATACATACCCGCGAACGGCGCCGGGGGCATGTAGGCATGGTGCGGGCCGGGGAAATCCAGGCGCAGGAAAAAGGGCTGCTCCTGCCCGGCGTAGCTCTCCAGCAGATGAATCGTGGCATCAGCGAGCAGGTGCGATTCGGTGCGCTCGATGGGAAGCGGATCGATGCCGGC
>Ga0070740_10003442_pt1 | contig 16774 bp, 14 predicted proteins | sample Coa_R2_FD_67286 | JGI IMG/M metagenome (GOLD analysis project Ga0070740, IMG submission 67286) | Surface soil microbial communities from Centralia Pennsylvania, which are recovering from an underground coalmine fire - Coalmine... | ecosystem: Environmental > Terrestrial > Soil > Unclassified ... | reverse complement strand
CCTTCGATCACCCCGCCCGAGACTGGAGACGAACGCACGCGCAGATCGCCCACCAGTTCCCCCCCGGTCTGCCGCAGGTCGAGCACTTTGATAGAGGCGCCCATCGACACCAGAAAATCCAGCAGCGCGGAGCGTGTCGGATTCAGGCCGGTTCCATGGATCACCAGATTCGCGTCCGGAACCAGCAGCGCAGCTACCAAAAAGAAACACGCCGAAGAGAGATCGCCCGGCACGAACAGCTCGCGGCCCCTGAGGCGCGCGCCGGACCGGAGCCTGATGACGCGCTTCTCGGTCGCGATATCGGCGCCGAACTCGCGCAGCGCGATCTCGGTGTGATCGCGCGTGCGGACCAGTTCGCGGACCACCGTGTCGCCTTGGGCGAAAAGCCCGGCCAGCAGCACGCAGCTCTTCACCTGCGCGCTGGCCACCGGCAGCGTGTAATCGATGCCGTGCAGGGGCCGGCCGTGAATGGTCAGCGGCGGGTAGGCGCCTTCGCGCGCCTCGATGCAGGCCCCCATTTCGGTGAGGGGCTGGATCACGCGCGCCATGGGCCGCCGCGCCAGCGATTCGTCCCCGGCGATGACCGAAGTGAAAGACTGGCCCGCCAGAATGCCCGACAGCATCCGGATCGTCGAGCCGGAGTTTCCCGCGTCGAGTTGCGCGGCCGGCTCGCGAAGCGCTCCCCCCTCGATGACCACCCGCCCTTCCGGGTCGCGCTCGATTTTCGCGCCCAGTGCGGCCATGCAGCCCAGCGTCGATTGGCAGTCCGCGCCGGTGGAATAATTTGCGATCACGCTGCGTCCCTCCGCAATCGCCGCCAGCATTCCGTAGCGATGCGAGATGGATTTATCGCCCGGCAGTGTAATCATGCCGTCGATGGAGCGCACCGGGGAGACGATTTCACGCATGGGCTTAGGCCGGACCGCGGAGCTTACTCGCTCATGATCGCGATCGCCTCGCACGACACCAGCGCCCCGTAGGGCTGGTCCGTATCGAGAAACGTGTGGCGCGTCGGGCGCGAGTGCGGATCGGGAAACATCGCCAGCCATTCCGGGTTCAAATGGACGCGGTCGTTCTTGTCCTTCATCCACACGTGGATTTTGATCACGTCCTCAGGTGTCGCCCCGCCGGCTTCGAGAATTCGGCGGAGATTCGCGAACATCAGTTTGCACTGGCCGGCGGCGTCGGGCGCGAGTTTTCCCGTGGCCGGGTCCTTGCCGTAGATGCCTCCGGTCATCAAAAACGGCCCGATGCGGCAGGCGTTGGGAATTGGATGTGTATGCTCGAGGCCGGGAACTTCGATGCTGCGGCGTTTGCTCATGGATTAACCATGATACAAAGCCCGTCCCGCCCCTTCGCTCGCAACCGGCGGCTCGCCGGGACTACGGCCCCAGGAGCGTCTTGAGCTGCGTGTACAGCAGAATCGTCGCGGGTCCCAGCGTCACCAGCACCACGGATGGAAAGATCAGAAAAAAGACCGGGAAAATCAGCTTTACGGCGACCTTTCGCGCGCGCTCCTGCGCCGCCTGCCGGAACCGCGTGCGGAGATACCGCGCGTGCGTCCGCAGCGCCGGGCCCAGCGTGGTCCCGAACCGGTCCGTGTCGATCAGCACGTACGCGAATTTCTTGATCTCGGAATCGCGCCCGCGCTCGGCGAAATTTCTCAGCGCTTCTTCGCGGCTGGTATTCGCGCGCAGCTCCAGGCTGAGCTGCGTGAACTCGGACGCCAGCTCCGGATGGGCCACTCGCAGCCCCCGGCTGGCTTCGAGCACCGCGGCGTCCAGGCCCTGCCCCGCTTCAACCGCGAGCACCATCAGGTCCAGAGCCGAAGGAAGCGCCCGCCGAAGTTGGCGGATCCGGCGCGCGGCCAGCCGTTCCAAAATGCGGTCGGGAAGCATGTAGCCGAATCCGAGCCCGCATAGCGCCGGCAGGAAGACCATCGACGCGTCGTCCTGAAACGTGAGAGCCGCCCATACGCCCACCGCCGCCAGCAACACCGCCGAGCCGCACTTGATTCCGAGAAAAACCGGAACCGCAGTGGGCCAGCGATAGCCCGCCGCGCTCAGCAGTTTGCGCAGGGTCGCCGCTTGGGAATCGCGCCAGGGAATCGCTTCCCCGATCAGGCGGAACACATCGAGCACGGCGGCTTGGGCCACCGGAACCTCGGCCTGCGCCAGCGGGGCCGGAATCTGGGCCTGCGCGGTCTGCATTCGCGACGGGCGCAGAACGAACACATACCCGGCCGCGCTCGCTGCGGCCAGCGTGAAGAAGAAAAACGTGATCAGGATTCCAGCGGTGGTCATATCTTGATGTCCACGATCTTCTTGATGATGAAATGCGCCAGCGCCAGGCAGCCGACGGCCGCCGCGATCAGATCTTTTCCCGCCGGGTGGTTATACAGCACCTGCATGTAACCGGGGCTGACCCACATCATCATGGCCGCGATTCCCACCGGCAGAATCGTCAGGATCAAGCCGGTCAGCTTGCCGTGCGCGGAGAGCGCGCGAACTTCTCCCCGCAGCGAAAGCGATTCGCGCATGTTTTCCGCCAGTCCCGCAATCACTTCGCTGAGCTTGCCTCCCGTTCTGGAGTGGAGCTGCACCGCGGCCGCGAACAGATTCACCTCCAGCAGCGGCACCCGACGCCCCAGGTTGGATAGCGCGCGCTCCCAACCCATGCCCAGGTTGGCCTCCGCCGAAGTGCGGCGGATCTCAACGGCGACCGTGGGCGACGTCTCGGCGGCCACCGATTCCATCGCAGCGGCTAAGGGGTAGCCTGCCCGCAGCGCCCGGGCCAGCGAATCCAGCACGTCCGGAAACCCTTCGCGAAATTTTTCGAACCGCTTTTCGCGCCGGCGCAGGATATAGGCATAGGGCGCCAGCGCCACGGCGCAACCCGCCAGCAGCGCGGCCCATACAGGCAGGAACTTCGAGCCCAGGAGAAACGCGATCGTCCCGCTCAGCAGCATCAGCAGCGTGACGCGCCCCACCGTCCAGTCCATCTCCGCTTCGGCCATGCGGGCTCGCAGAATTTCCACGAAATCGAAGCGCGCCAGCACGCTATCCCAGAAGTTCAGGGTGCTGAGGCGGTCGTTGCGGAACAGGGGCGGGCTTTCATCTAGCGGCTGCGCCGGTTCCGCAGCGTCGCCCGTTGCGGCATCCGCTTCTTCGGCCTTGCGCTTCAGGAACGCCATCCAGGCGACCCCGACCGCAAGCGTGGAGACCAGAGAGATCACCACGAAAAAGGCCAGAACCGAGACGATGAACATTGGCGGTTCCTTCCGGCGCGCCTAACGAATGTTGGCCGCCGGAGCCGCCCCGCCCTGCCCGGGCGTCGCGGCGGTGCGCCCGGGCGAATCGGCGCGCATCACGGAATCGAGCGACAGCGACGGCCGCGGGCGCGTGGACTGATCCAGCGGATTGCGCAGCGCCAGGCGCACCCGCGCCCCGGAATCGGCCGTGGCGAGAACATCCGCCTCCGCCGGTTTGGCCAGCAGAGTCACCGCGGGCAGATTCAGACCCTGCGAAGTCGGCTCCGGCGCGGCGTGCACCGCCAGCACCGTCAGCCCCTCGATCGCGGTGCGTTCTTCCAGACTCACGCTTTTGTCGCCGCCTCGATTGACCACCACCTGGACGTCCACGGTTTGCCCGGCCCGCAGCAGCGCGAGCACTCCGCTCGAGTCGGTCACGTGAACGGACACCGCCCGCATGCCCGCCGGCACTCCCGCCCCTCCGGCGTTCTGCTGATTGGCGAGCCGCCAGGACGTGACCGGCTCGTCTTCGGCGATCGCGTCGAAAACCGTGCTGCCGACCACCTGGTCGACTGAGCCGTAGGCTCCCTTCGGCAGCTCCGACGGCCACGGGATCGTCTTCAGATCGGAGGATTGTAGGATCGTGCCGCCCTTGAGCGCCTTGGCGGCGACCACCAGAGTGTTCATGTTCGCGGGCTTGCTGCTCAGCTTGCCGACCAGCAGTCCGTAGAAGATGCCGGTCGCAATCATGGCCACTATCAAGCCTATTCCCAGGGATTTCAGCAGATCGTTTTTCTTCATCGGTTTTGTGTCGTTGGCCGCCCAGGAGCGGACCACCCGCAAGGGGCCTCTTATCACTCATCGGCTGCGCGGTGTAGGGCCAATAGGGCGAGTTGGGACGGGAGGCGCATGTTCTTTCGCCGCGAATCCGCGCATAACGCATAAAATGTAGGCGTATGGATACGCTGAAGATCGCGGGCAGGGAGTTTCGATCCCGGCTTCTGATTGGAACAGGCAAATACCGCAGTTTCCCGGAGATGCAGCGCTGCCACGAAGCCTCCGGAGCCGAGGTGGTCACCGTGGCGGTCCGCAGGGTGAATCTCAGCGACCGCTCGAAAGAATCGCTGCTCGATTACATCGACACCTCGAAGTATTTCCTGCTCCCGAACACGGCCGCCTGCTTCAACGCCGAAGACGCCATCCGGACTGCCCGCCTGGGCCGCGAAGCGGGTCTGTCGAACTGGGTGAAGCTGGAGGTGATCGGCGATGAGAAGACGCTGTTCCCTGACAACCAGGGCTTGCTCGAAGCCACCCGAGTGCTGGTCAAGGAAGGCTTCGTGGTCCTTCCTTATACGACCGACGATCTGGTCAACGCGCGGAAGCTGATCGACGCGGGAGCCGCGGCGGTGATGCCCCTGGCGGCGCCCATCGGCAGCGGCCTGGGCATCCAGAACCTGACCAGCCTGCGCATCCTGCGCGAGATGATCACCGAGGTCCCTCTCATCGTGGACGCGGGCGTGGGGACCGCCTCGGATGTGGCGATCGCGATGGAGCTGGGCTACGACGGCGTGCTGCTGAATACAGCCGTGGCCGCGGCCCAGGATCCTGTCTCCATGGCGAAAGCCGTGAAGCTCGCGGTCGAAGCCGGGCGGTACGCATATTTGGCCGGGCGGATGCCGAAGAAGCTGTACGCATCGGCCAGCAGCCCGATGGCGGGCGTCGTGGGCTCGCGGGGGTAGAATTCTGACGGCCGCACATGCGCGCGGAGGGGCACAGATACACGGGCGAAATCGCGTTGCTGGCGTGCGTGGCGGCCTCGGCGGCCAGCGCCGCCGGGGCTGAGGCGCGGTTGAAGGAGTCCCGCCTCGAGGCCGTGCACGAACAGCGCATCGAGTGGATGAAAAAGCGCGCGCCCGCGCCGCTGCCCGGCATCTACCAGGATTTTCGCGCGGTCCTGACCCATGCGGAGGCCCCGCGGGCGGAACTGGCGCACGCGGCTCGCGAGGCGGGGGCCAAGGTAGTCTTCGCCGGCCACGAGACCGGGTTCTCCGGCGGTGTCCTGTTCCTGCCGCTGCCGGATTCCGAAGTTCCCGCGATGGAAATCTACCGCCGTCCGGCCGAATCCGCGGACCAATGGCGCAAAATGCGCGGGCGGCTGCGCCAATATCCGCAGGAGGTGCTGGGGGCGGGCACGGACTCGAATCCGGACCTGCTGGCGGCCTGGGACCGCGAATGGATCGGGCGCCATCTGACTGGGATCGCCTTCAGCGATAGCCCCGCGGCCAAAGTGGTCCCCATCGTGGAGGCCTTCAAAAATACCAGCACGCATATTCTGGCTCGCGAGCTAGCGGCGCCGGAGGTGCGGACTTCGCTCGCGCACGGCCACGCCTACGTCGCGCATGACTGGCTGTGCGATCCAACGGGATTCCTCTTCGTCGCCGAAAATACCGTGGGCACTTTCGATATGGGAGACACCGTCCCGGCTACCGGAGAGACCCGCCTGCGTGCGGCATTTCCGGTCCCGGCGAAGGTCAAGCTGATTCGGGATGGCTCGGTGGTGGCGGAACAGGAGGGTTCGATATTCACACACGAAGTAAAGCAACCTGGCGCCTACCGCATCGAAGCATGGCTCTCCGCTGGTGGCGAAGATCGTCCCTGGCTTTTTTCGAACCCGGTTTATGTGCGCGGCTCGGCGGAAATGTCCGTGCCGGTTTCCGAGGCGGCGGGCATCGAAACCCATTTCGACATCCCGTACGTCGAGGGCGGCACAGCCAGGCAGAAGCTCGATTTGTACCTGCCCAAGGGCTGGACGAAGTTTCCAGTCATGATGTTCGTGCATGGCGGGGCGTGGCGCACCGGTGACCGGAGCCTGTACCGCACCTTGGGAAGCCGCTTCGCGGGGGAAGGCATCGGCGTCGTGATTCCCAGCTACCGGCTGATGCCCCAGAATCCCTTTCCAGCGCAGATCGGCGACGTTGCCGACGCATTCGCCTGGGTGTTTCACAATATCGCGCGCTACGGCGGCGACCGGGACCGCTTGTACCTCAGCGGCCATTCGGCGGGAGGGCATCTGGTCAGCCTGCTGGCGCTGGATCATTCATACCTGGCGCAGCGCGGGATTCCGGTCACCGCAATTCAGGGCGTGATCAGCATGAGCGGCGTCTACGACGTGACCAACGTGCCGCAGTTCGGCTTCGACGGCAACCGCGAGGTCGCCTCGCCGATGAGCTATGTGCGCGGCGGCGCGCCGCCCTTTCTCATTACGTACTGCCAGTGGGACTTTCTGGGCTTGCCCAGGCAGGCCCGCGAGTTCGGCGCGGCGCTGAAGAAAGCCTTCGACGCCGCCCAGGTGGTCTACATTCCCAACGAGACGCACGCCAGCGAGATCCTCAGCGCCATGCGGGAAAATTCGCCGCTGGCGCGCGCGATCCTGGACTTCCTCAAGTGAAGAAATTCGACCAGTGAAAAAATTCGACGTGGTGGGCGTGGGGCTGAACGCCACCGACACGCTGCTGCTGGTGCCGCATTTTCCGGACTACGCCGGCAAGGCGCCGTTCACCGAAGAAGTCGTGAGCTGCGGAGGCCAGGTCGCGACGGCCCTCACGGTCTGCGCCAGGCTCGGTCTGCGGGCCAAGTACATCGGCACGGTGGGCGACGATGCGCGCGGCGAGATCCAGCTCGCGAGCCTGCGCGAGACCGGGATGGATCTGGAAGACGTCGAGATCCGCCGCGGCTGCCCGAACCAGTGCGCCTATATTATCGTGGATCAATCCACGGGCGAACGCACCATCCTCTGGCGTAGGCTGGATTGTCTCAACATCGAGCCCCAAAGCATCACGGAGGAAAAAATCGGCTGCGCCCGCCTGCTGCATGTCGATGGGCACGATACGCCCGCCGTGGAGCGCGCCGCCTCCATCGCCCGGAGGCAGGGGATTCCCGTGTCCGTCGATGTGGACACGATTTATCCGGGGTTCGACAAAGTGATGGCGCAGATCGATTACCTGATCGCCAGCACCGAATTTCCGGAGCGCTGGACCGGGGAGCGCGATCCCTTCCGGGCTCTTGAATTGATCCAGCGCGAGTACGGCATGCGCGTGGCCGGAATGACGCTGGGCGCCTACGGCGCCCTGGCCCGGGCGGAGGGCAAGTTCGTGTATTCGCCCGGATTCGCCGTCAACTGTGTGGATACCACCGGCGCGGGAGACGTGTTCCACGGGGCGTTCTGTTATTCTGTGCTTGCGGGGTTGCCCTTGGGCGAAACACTCGAATTCGCAAACGCCATGGCGGCGCTGAACTGCACCCGGCTGGGCGCGCGAGGAGGCATCGCGACGCTCCAGCAAGCCCGGGCGCTGATGGCCTCGGGCCGCCGGCAGGCCAACCCGGATTTCGCCGCAGCCGGCCGCGCATGATTCCACTGAAATCTACCGAGCGCGTCTATTCGGCCGCCAAGGTCACCGCGTCTCTGATCGCGATTAACGTGCTGCTGTTCCTGTACCAGGCCTCCCTGCCGGGTTACGCGCTGAACCAGTTCGTGGAGCAGTGGGGAATTGTGCCGGACCGTTTGAATCCCCTCTCGCTGCTCACGTCGATGTTCCTGCACGGGAGCTGGATGCACATCCTGGGGAACATGCTGTTCCTGTGGGTGTTCGGGCGCAACGTGGAAGACTTGATCGGCGGAGGGCGTTTTCTGGTCTTCTATCTTCTCTGCGGGCTGGCCGCGGCCGTGGTCCACGTCATCGTCAACTTTTATTCGCGCGTCCCGACCATCGGCGCGAGCGGGGCCATCGCCGGAGTCATGGGCGCATACCTGGTCAAGTTTCCCCGGGCTCGCATTATCACGCTGGTGCCGATCATTTTCTTCCTGACCACTATGGAGATTCCGGCCGCGCTGCTGTTGCTGTTCTGGTTCGGAATGCAGTTCCTAAGCGGCGTGGGATCGCTCGGTGAGACCGATTATAGCGGCGGAGGCGTGGCGTGGTTCGCGCACGTCGGAGGATTCATCGCAGGCATGCTGCTCATCCGGCTGTTCCCGGAGCGGCGGCGCTGGCGGACCTGGAGCCCCTGGGAAGACTAGCCGCCCAGCCGATTCGGAACGGGAACGCATTTCGGCCATGCGCACCGCCAACGGTCCCCGGCCTTTGCCGCCTATTGGCTGTTGTGCATCCAGGAGTTGATAATGTTGACCAGGTCCACGCCCGCTCCAATCCGGTACGTGTCCCGGTTATTACGGACGGTTCGGATATACACAGCGGGATCGGTCATAGGAACGGGAATCGGTTTGCCCGCCGAGTCGGTCTTCACGTTTCCCATCGCGTCCGTCTGATATGCCAGCTCGAGAGGAAGAGCCGTGTCGTTGGGATCTTTATGCCACCACTGATTGACCGTCCCGAAAAGAAATAGAAATTTCCACTTTCCATCCTTGAGCCCCAACGGCAAAGGATAGAACACGTCCAACCGGCTCACCACTCCGCGCATCACGCCGCCAGTGACCAGTTCGTCCTGCCCGAACGTCCACGCGAACGTTGCCGGCGGCGCATACGGTTTATCCAGTTCAAAGCTCGTCAGCCGGAACCCGCCGCCGAAAAATCGATAGAAGCGCTGGCGGTCCGGAGGCACAAACGCCACTTGCGTCGCTCCCGCGGCGATCACTTCCGGGTATCGTGACTTGAACAAAGCGTACTTTTGGCTGTCAGATTTCGGCACCAGGAACACCGGCTGATTCATCGCCGGTTCGTGAAACGCGCCGTTCGCACCGGTAAACCCGATAAAACCCAGCATCCTGCGGCGGTTCCCCTGGTTGAAATTGGTGATTTTGACCTCCAGACCGGCCTGATACTCGGCGCTCAGCGCGAGCTGGTTCACCTGAAGATTCCCCGCGGTCTGCGCGAAGGTCGCCGCAAACTGCGCGATCGGCGTGCTGATCTGCTGCGGCGAACTCGCGATCCTCACATCGCCCCAAAGATTGAACCGGTTGTCGTACACGTGTTCGTGATGGCCGAGCCCCCGCATGATAAAAAAATCGCTGAAAAAATCCTGCTCGAAATTTGCGGAACTGGCGCCCGCCTGGTGGTAGCCGAAAATCGCCCGCGACTCCCACTCGCTGTTCTTGACCTCCGCGATCGTGATGCTCACCGGGTCGGCGTCCTTCGCCCCGGCCTTGGCGCACTTCATCTTCACTTGGAGTTGCGTAACTCCCGGATCTAAGGACTCAGGAGCATCCACCACGCCCTCTTTGGTGATCGCCGGCGTCCAGGTTCCGGCCTTCGGAGGGTCGAAGTGGCAGACCGCGGAAAGATCGTCGCTGAGCGGCTTGCCCGCCAGCGTCACCGTGAACTGGACGGCTTTATCGGCCGGACCGTACGCCGAACTCATCTTGGGAATGAGGGTGGCCTCCGACGGCGCTACTTTGAGCTGATCCTGGGCGGACAGAACAAGACACGGCGCCACCCACCAGGTAAAACGCAGACTCATTTCGTTGGCCCCCTAAGCGCTTCTCGCGATCTTTCCCGTGGAAAGCCGGCTATGACAGCTTCGCGCGAATGAATCGCACCGTCTCCGGCTGCGCGAAATAGTTGGTGTGATGCACCACCGGAGAAGTTCCGAAATCGCACCATTCTTTCACGACGCAAGGCGGAATTCCGTCCATCGCTTCGCAATCCACGACCAAATCGTTCGGGAGCGGGTTGCCTTGCTCATCCCGGAAGATAAAATCGTCGGCCAGCGCGTTTTTCACGCGGTCCAGCGGGCGGTTGAACGCTTTCCAGAACTGCCAAATTTTCACCTCCGGGGGCTCAAAATTGCTCTTGACCCCGAAGTACTCGACCGCGTTCCCCTTGGCTGCCTGGAGATCCGCCAGCTCCGTGTTGTTTTGAATCCGCGACATCGCCGCCAGCCCCGGCACCATGGCGAACAGCGCGTCAATGGCGGGAATGTGTGCCACCGCACCCACGCAGCTCGCCGCGATCGACATCAGGCCGGAAATCCCCGCCGTGAAGGGAATCGCGGAAGCCACCGCACCCACCGCGCGAACCATATTGCTTAAATGCTCGAATCCTTTGCGCACCCGGTCCGGCGCGGCCAGGCTGGTGCCGCGCAGCGTGGAGCCGGCCACGACCGCCCGCCGCCGCTCGCGATCGTCGCGGTCCAGCATTTCCAGCCACCAGCGCGTCACCAGCCCCCCGCGGCTATGGCACACCACGTCCACCGCCGCCTTGGTCTGATTGAGCAGCCGGGCCAGCTCGAAGGCGTTCAGAAACGGATTGGTCGAGATCGTCGCGTGATCGAACGCCAGGATCTGCGCGTAGTTCGACTGCGCCCAGCGCAGGTAGTCCTTTCCTTCCTGTATCGACTTGAGTTCCTCCAGGAATGCCTCGGTCTTGCTGAAAGTTCCGTGAACGAACACCAGAATCGGGCCCTTCGGCGAAATTCCGTTGACGTCCACCTTGTTCAGCGCGCCGTCTTTTAGCTCCCGCAGCCCCTGGTTTGGATTCAATTTCCGGTCCAGCGCCTGAATCATGCCGGTGACCGTGTTAGTCCCGAGATCCTGGACCTCGTTCTCCCAGATCACCTCGCCTTCCACGTTCGGGGAGACCATGCGGCGGCCGCTTAGCGTCGTAATCGCAGGCACCGGTTCGCCGATTCTCCACCGCAATATGCCGAACTCGTCTTCAACCAGCGTGATTGTGGGCGTCCCTTCGGACGTCACTGGACCGGCGCGTCGCGGCGCTTGGACCGGCGCCTCCGGTTGAGGTTCTCGAAGAATGTCCGTGGCCTGGTCCAGCAGATCGCGCAGATCCTGGTTCGGATCCCGCGATAAATTTCCGGTTTGCGGCGTGCTCATGAATGGTTGCCTCCGATCGGCAGGGGTACGACATGGTTGTCTCGGGCCCGCTTGACATCGAACGCGGATTCAAAACGGCTCGGGTCCGTGAGATTTTTGCGGCCCTGCTGGGCCGCGTTGAAGAAACCCTGGTCATTGCAGAGAAACGTCGTCTCCAGGGGAACCAGCCCGCCCGTGCGGACCAGATCCAGAATGTCGCGCCGGGCGTCCTTCTCCAGAATCCACGGCTGCGGGGGCATACCGTCCCGTTCTTTCCAGGGGATGGGAATTTCGAAATACGATTGAAACAACTCCCCGAACCGGTCGTGAACGGCCGTGCTTGTGAAATAGCCCATAAAGGCGTGCCCCGAAAGCAGGAATACCACGGGATAGATATCGATGTACTCCAGGCAGGCGGCCAGCAGCAGCGCCAGGTCGATGCATGTCGCGCTCTGCTGCTCCAGGATCTGGGTGGGCGTGCGAATGCGCTGGCTCTGCCTTTCGAACGACGGCGGCGGGTTGATGTAGTCGAGCCGGAAATCGTGCAGCAGCGCGTTCCAGATCGCCTGGACCTGCTTGTGCACGCAGTCCGAGTCCTCCTCGGTCACGCGTTGATAGCCGTCGAAGCCCGACAGCGGACTGTCCACCAGCGTCTGAAGATACTTCTTCGCAGCGCCGGTGATTTGCTTCACCGCCGGATCGTTCGGCAAAACGAACGACGGGAGCCAGGCCCCGTTGAGCGGATCGTCTCTCCACTCATTGATCGGAAGCAGCAGCACGCGATGCGTGTTCTCGTGCACCGTCTGCCCCTGGCACTGCACCTTCACGTGGATCGAGCTGTACACGTTTTCTTGCAGGCTGCGCAGCAGATCCGAGGTCAGCGAGACTCGAATCCGGCTAAGATTCGCATAAAAATCCCGCAGGTCCAGCGAGGTGGAATAAGAATGTCGTACCCCCGCCACGTCCAGGTCCACGGATACGCGGAGATCGAAGACCGTGCCCTCGGTTTCCGTCTTGATCACGAACCGTTTGAACAGGCTCCGGTCGTTGTGCAGCAGCGAGTAATTGAGCGCCGGCCAGGGCCGGATATCGCACTCCAGCATCCCCCGCGCGCCGCCGTCGTGTAGCGCCGGAACCGTCACCCGCCGTTCCAGCGAGGCGTCCGCCTCGGCATCCCGGGGGCGCTTCAAAGGTAGCGCGTCGCGAGTCCACAGCACGATCCCGGTGCCTTTTAGACTGTTACCCGAAGCCCCGAATTCCGTGGCCTTTTCGCGCCGGGCCGCTTCCATGGCTCTCCAGAAGTTCCTCACCACGCGATCCATCTGTAACTCGCCGTCGGCCAGCAGATCGCGGTAAAAGTTGGCGAAGAACAACTCCATCAAGGGGTTATCGACCTCGTCCTGGAAGCCAATGGCGATCCGCGCGCCGTGACTGGCCACATCTGCCGCCAGGCTGGAGGAGTGGAAACAATTGACCGAGACCAGCGTCGGAATGGAATTGCACGCCCCGCCCAGTTCCGCCCCGGAGGCCACGTATTCCATCTCGTCGGAGGCCGGCCCGGTCGTCCTGCCCTGTAAGTAGAAGCCCGGATCGGCCCACCCCCGGAGGTCCCTCTGGCCCAAGTCGATTTTGCCCTCTCGGCTATCCACGCCGGAGAGGTGAACAATTACCGGCTCGCTTTTCTGAATTTCGGCCCGCAGCTTTTCGAGAGTCGGCGAGTCCACCACATGGATCGATTCCGCCGATCCGTCCGTATGCAGGTGCAGCGCCCGCCGCACCAGCTTATATTCGGTGTCGAAAATATATTGCCGGCGTAAACGCCCCGGCGCGCTTTGCACGAATAACAGTGGCAGTCCTGGCGCTTCCGGCCCACTGTCTGGCTTCGGCGCCGGATCGGGCACGGCCGGTTTGAGGAGCCGGCGAATCACCAGAAGATTCCGCCCGGCTCTTCTGGCGCTGGTGGCCGTCGCCAGAAGAAATTCCCAGGGCAGATAGCACAAATGTTTGTTATCGTACGGGAGCCCGGCTTCGACCACATCCGACTCGGCGATCTGGTCCAGTTCGGCCGCCTGTATGGAAAAGGCCCCCAGGTCTTCGACCGCATGCCTCGCGAGGCCGGCCAAGAGCTTTTCGTCATCGCGCCAGCGCCTGCGCTTCCAGACCACATAGGACCAGCGCAACGAGAGTTCCTCCAAGTTGCCAGGAACAGGGTAGCTTCTTGCGGGCTCCTTGCCCCACCGCAGCGTCATGGATCCGCCCGGAGTCTCAACCGGATTCTGCATAATGGAGGCGGTTGAACCCGCACATATTCTGCCAATTTTGCACTGGTGGAAATCAATAGCTTAGCTCAATTTCCCAGGAAATGGACGAGCGCATCGATGAGCACTCTAACCGGAAGGTGAGCCCTTGCCTGGATTTTCATGCGCACCAGGCAAGTCGCGGGCCTCCACCGGTTTTTTCCAAATGAACCAGGAAGTTATTGGAAACATAGGATCGGGTATTTGGGCTCCCGCCCAGCAGCCTGTTTCGCGGCCTGGAACTCGGGTGGCGGTAGTGTACACTCTGGAGAGAATGCGAGTTCTGGCCGGCGCGTGCATCGTCCTGCTCGCGGCCCGCAGCCCGGCGTCAGCGCAGCACGGCGGAGCCGGCAAGCTGACATACGGCGTCGAATGGCGGCTGATTCGGGCAGGCACCGCCACCCTCGAATATCAGAAAACCCACGCCACGCTGCGCCTGGAATCCGGCGGCATCGTGTCGGCTCTGATGAAGATCCTCGATACCTATGATGCCGATTATCAGGACTCCTATTGCGCCGTATCCAGCGTCATGGACTCAAAGGAGGGCAAGCGTCATCACGATACCCGCGTGACGTATGACTACTCCCGCAATCGCGCCTTCTTTGTCGAAAAGGACCTCGCCAGGAACGCGGTCATCCGCCAAACTGGCGTCGATATCCCGAACTGCGCCTCCGATGCCGTCGGCGCGCTCTTGAATCTGCGCGGCATGAATACGCCCCTTGGCCAGGCCGTGCGGTTGCCCGTCAGTGATGGCCGCCGTTTCGCCCAGGTTAAGGTGGAAGCCCAGGAACGCGAGCAAATCAAAACTTCCGCCGGCATGTTCAACACCGTCCGTTATGAGGCCGATCTCATGAATGGCGTCATCTATTCCCGCAAAGGGCACGTCCACATCTGGCTCACCGATGACCCGCGCCGGCTGCCTGTACAGATCCGTCTGCAATTGAGTTTCCCCGTGGGCACCGTCACGCTGGCGCTCGAAAAGGAGGAGTACCCGTGAAGGCGTTTGTCTGCGTCCTGCTCGCCGGAGCCGCGTCGTGGGCACAGCCCACCGCCTTGCTGAAAACGGCCGGCGTCAATCAGCTCTGCGTGCGCTCCACCCAGCTTATGGAGGCCGGCGGCGTCGCCATCCCCGATCTGTCGCGCGCCGCCGCCCCAGTGATCGAAAACGTGAAGCAGGCCTGCGGCCAGCTCCGCCAGCAGCCCGGCGCCGGACAGGCCACTTACCTCCTCATGGTGAACCTGCGCGCTTATCTCGCGCTGGCCGACGCCGTGCCCAAGCCCTTCCCGTTCCCCGACACGGCCCGCCTGCAGCTCGCCGAGCTGCGCGATGACGCCGCCCGCCTGGATTCCCATTTCCGCGCCCTGCTGGACTCCAAGGACCAAGCCCTCCGCTCTCCGGACCGCGATAACCTCGAGCGCTACGCCGAGGATAACCGCAAGCGCGGCCGCCCGCAGCCCAATAAGCCCCGCGTGGTGTTCATCGGAGATTCCATCACGGAGATGTGGCATCTCAACGAATATTTCCCGGATCAGGATTTCATTAACCGCGGCATCGCCGGCCAGATCACCGGCCAGATGCTCGGCCGCATGAAAGCAGACGTCATCGATCTGCATCCCGACCTGGTCGTGATTGAAGGCGGCACCAACGACCTCGACCGCGGCATCCGCCTGACCGCCATCGAGGATAACTACACCATGCTCGCCGATCTCGCGGCGGCCAACAAGATCAAGGTGATCTTCGCTTCTGTGCTCCCCGTGAACGATTACCATAAGGACGCTGATCCCGCGTTAGAATGGAGCCGGACCCACCCGGTGATCTTCATCAACGCGCTCAACGATTGGCTCCGCAGCTTTTGCGCCCAGCGCGGCTTCGTCTACCTCGATTACCATTCCGCCCTCACGGATGAGCAGGGACAGCTCGGGCAGGATCTTTCCGACGACGGCCTGAATCCCAACTCCAAGGGCTATCGCCTCATGGCGCCGCTGGCCGCCATGGCGGTCGATAAAGCCCTCGGCCCCCCGCCCCCGCCCGCGAAACCCAGGAAGGGCAAAGAAGCGTCAAAATAGGAGCTATGAGGTTCCCCGTCTTCTGCAACCGCAACGCACAGAATGCCGGGGCGGAGCTGATTCGCTTTGGCAAGGTTGCCGCGGCCGCTTGTGCGCTTGGGTGCGTGCTGGCCGCCCTTTCCGCAACCCTGTATGCCCAGCGGCAGATGACCGTCGCACAACTGGTCGAGATGGTCCGCAGCTTCATCCATCAGAAGAATGACGACCGGAAAGCGGCTGACTTCATCCGCACCATCAAGCTCACCAACAAGCTGGACGACGCCACCGTCGAGCAGCTCCAGCAGGAGGGCGCCGGCCCGAAGACCGTCGCCGCCCTGCGCGCTCTCACCGATGCCACCGCAAACCTCCCGCCGGCGCCCCCGCCGCAGGCCAAGCCCGCGCCCGTAGTGATTCCCGCCCCCAGCCCGGCCGAGCAGTCCCGCATCCTGGATGAGGTCAAGGAGCACGCGCTCAATTACACCAAGACGCTGCCCGACTTCATCTGCACCCAGGTGACCCGCCGGTACGTCGATTCCACCGGCTCCGGCCGCTGGGCTCAGCAGGATACCATTCAGGAGCACCTGAGCTACGTGGACGGCCATGAAGAGTACAAAGTGGTCATGGTCAACGACAAGCCTGCCGTGAACATCGGCCACACCAAGCTCGGCGGCGCGACCTCCTCGGGCGAGTTCGGAACCATGCTCGCCGAGATTTTCGCCCCCGCCACCCGCACCGAATTTCATTGGGAGCGCTGGGCCAAGCTGCGCGGCCGCATCATGTACGTTTTCAATTTCAAAGTTGAGCAGGCCAACTCGAAATATTCCATTTACCATGAGGGCTCCAATCGCGAGATCGTCAGCGGATATCACGGCCTCATCTACGCCGATCGCGACACCGGCATGGTCATGCGCATCATGATGCAGTGCGACACCATCCCGCCCGACTTCCCCATCCAGCAGGTGAAGGAAGACTTGAATTACGATTTCGTCGACATTTCGGGCCGCCAGTTCGTCTTGCCGGTGAAAGTGGAATTGCAATCGGCCGAGCTTCGCCTGCGTAACCGGAACGATATCGAATTCCGCCTCTACCGCAAATTCAGCACGGAGTCTTCGATCACCTTCGACACACCGGACCCGACGCCCGAGCCGCTCTCGGACGACAATTTCAAGGAAGAACCCGCGGCCCCGCCCCCCGGCCCGGCGAAAAATGAGTGAACCTCGCACCCGCCGGCGGATGCGTTACACTGCTTCTTTAAAGCGCGTGCCGTTGGAACTGGAACATCGCGAAATTCTGCCTTCCACCGCAGTCGTGAAGTTGAACGGAAAGCTTCTGCTGGGCCAGGACGCAGCCCGGCTCGGGGAC
>Ga0070740_10003436_pt1 | contig 16817 bp, 14 predicted proteins | sample Coa_R2_FD_67286 | JGI IMG/M metagenome (GOLD analysis project Ga0070740, IMG submission 67286) | Surface soil microbial communities from Centralia Pennsylvania, which are recovering from an underground coalmine fire - Coalmine... | ecosystem: Environmental > Terrestrial > Soil > Unclassified ... | reverse complement strand
CTCTTTGATATGCCCCGTTCGGTCCCTGTGCCGGGCGGGTTCTTATAGATCGGTTGTCGTTTGGCGGGTGTTCCGACACGCGCGAAACGCGGATTTCTTGCGATCTTAGTGCACGGAGGCGCTGCTGCCGCCGCCGCCGTTGGGAGCCGCGCCGATCTGTTTCGGTTGCTGTTCTCGTTTGGCCTGCAGCGCCTTGAAGACCTTCTCGGAAGTTGCCGGCAATGCGGTGATGCGCACGCCGACGGCATCATAGATGGCGTTGCAAATCGCGGCCGCGGTCGGCACGAGGGTGGGTTCGCCCACACCCTTAGCGCCGAAGGGGCCGGTGGGATCATAATTATCAACGATGTCGACTTCCACTTCCGGCATATCGAGCGAAGTGGGCATGATGTAGTTCGTCAGGTTGGGATTGAGCTGGCGTCCGTTGGCATCGAAGAGGATCTCTTCCTCGAGCGCGAATCCCACACCCATGGAGACGCCGCCCTCGACCTGGCCCTCGACGAGCATCGGGTTGATGGCGGTGCCGCAATCGTGCGAAGCGACAATGCGAACGACTTCCACCTCGCCGGTCTCGTCGTCAACATCCACTTCGGCGATCTGAGTGGCGTAAACGTATGTGCCAAAGGGCTTGCCTTGGCCGGTTTCCGGATCGAGCGCGAGCGTTTCCGGATTGAAATAGCCGCTGCCGATCGGCGGCTGGCCCGAAACAACGCGCGCGTGGTTGGCAACGTCGCCGATATGCATATTCCGCTGGGGGAAGCCTTTGACGAAGATCTTGTGATCGGCCGCTTCCAGTTGGCTTGGTTTCACGGCCATGAGGGGGGCGGCGACTTCGAAGAGAGTTTCCTTGGCTTTCTCCGCCGCAATCCGGGCCGCGTTGCCGGTGACATACGTCGTGCGGCTGGCAATGGCGCCGGTATCCATTGGCGTGGCGTCCGTATCGGCTGAAACCACGTGCACGTCGTCAGTAGCGATGCCGAGTTCCTGGGCCACGATCTGGGCCAGAATGGTGAGCGAGCCTTGCCCGGTCTCAACCGTGCCGGTGAGCAGGGTTGCGGTGCCGTCTTCATTGACCTTTACCACGGCCGCGCTGGGATTGGCGGCTACGGTGAAGCCGATCGGGTACCACATGCAGGCCATGCCGCGTCCGCGCCGTTTCATGCCTTGACTCCTGTGCCGTTTCCGTCGCCCAGGCCGTTCCATCCGAAACGTTTGGCCGCTCGCAACAGCGACTCTTTGACGACGACGCTATGCAGCTTCTGGCCGGTCGGGCTGATCGAGCCTTCTTCGAAGGCATTCATGAGGCGAAATTCCAGAGGATCAAGGCCCAGCGCATGAGCGATGTCGTCCATGTGCGATTCGTAAGCGAAACAAACCTGCGGTGCGCCGAATCCTCGCATGGCGCCGGTCATGGTTTTGTTGGTGTAAACGACGAACGCTTCCGCATACAGGTTGTCGATGTTGTAGGGGCCAGCGGAGAGAATGCACGCCTTACCCAGTGTCGTCTCGCTCCAGGAGCAGTAGGCGCCGCCATCGAGCACGAGGCGAATCTTGCGGCCGAGAATCTTGCCCTGCTTGCTCACCCCGGTCTTGTAATCCATCACCAGCGGGTGACGAGTGGTCGAGGCGGTGAACTCCTCGCTGCGCGTGTAAACGCATTTCACCGGGCGTCCGGTCTTTTTCGAGAGCAGCGCCATGACGGGCTCGGCGCGAATTTCGTTTTTGCCGCCGAAGTTTCCGCCGACCACGGTGGCGATGATGCGGATGCGGCTCATGGGAATGCCCAGTGTGCGTGCCACGTCGGCGCGCCCGAGGGTGATCCGGCCGAGGGTCGAGTAGACCGTGACGCGGCCATTGGCGTCCCATTGCGCGATACATGCGTAAGGTTCGAGCGGCACATGTTCCACCATCTGGGTGCGGAAGGTGCCCTCGAAAACGCGATACGATTCGGCAAAGGCTTTCTCCACGTCGCCCTTCTTGATGAGCTTGTGGCCATAGATATTCGCCGAGGGCGCATGCACGCCCGGCGTTTCGAGCTTGAGCGATTCCAGCGGATCCAAAACCGGCGTCAGCGGTTCGTATTCGACCTTGATTTTTTCGATGGCCTCGGCCGCAATTTGTTCTGATACCGCGGCCACTGCCGCGACGCCGTCGCCGGCATGAAAAACGCGTTCACTCGCGAGCACGGGCTGGTCTTTCAGGGAAGGGCCAAACGAATTGCAGGGGATGTCGCGCCCGGTGATCACCGCGATGACGCCGGGCATGGCCTCGGCTTCCTTGGTATCGATGCTCTTGATCCGCGCCGAAGCGATACCCGCGCGCTTGATCTTGGCGAAGAGCATGTTCGGGAAATACATGTCATCGATGTATTTCGTTTGCCCCAAGCCATGCAGCCGGGCGTCGGCGCGTGTGGCGCGCTGTCCTACGGCGGGCGTTTGTTGCCGTCCCTCGGGCACAACGACCTCGACGGGGAAGGTAACGAGCGGCGCCGGGGCCGGCGGCTTCAATATATCCGGCTTTTCCAGCACGTCCGGCTTTTCGATAACTCTCGGCTTGTCTGGCATGATCGGGTTCCCTCCGCCTTGGACTTAACGCCGCGAACTTATTCCGTCACGAACTTATTCCGTCACAAACGCCGATTTCACCGCTGGTATTTCCTCGCCTCGCAAGATGCAGGAAGCGCCTTTAATCGCTTCAATCATCTTGGCGTACCCTGTGCAGCGGCACAGGTTTCCGCCGAGCGCGTCGCGAATCTCCTGCGCCGATGGATTCGGATTTTCATCCAGCAACGCCTTAGCCGACATAATCACTCCCGGCCCACAGAAACCGCATTGCAGCGAACCGAAGTGCTCGAAAAGCTTTTGCAAGGGATGCAGATGATCGGCATTGGCGAGCCCTTCGATGGTCAATACTTCGCGGCCATCCGCCTGGCCGGCGAGCATCAGGCAGGAGTTCACCGGTTTGCCATCCACGATTACGGTGCAGGCGCCACAATCCCCCACATCGCAGCCGAGTTTGGCGCCGGTCAGGTTGAACTGATCGCGCAGCAGCCTGAGCAGCGTGGTTTCTGGAGGAACGGTAGCGCTGCGCGTCTCTCCGTTGACTTTAAGCGTGACGTTTACCATTCGATCCCTCCAGTCGCTTTTTCTGAGCCAGCGCCCAAGCGCCTTCCAGCGCTCGCTTCGTCAGCACGGCAACCAAGTGACGCCGGTATTCCGCCGAAGCGCGAAAATCGCTGATCGGCTTGGCGTCGTTCACGGCTATGCGTCCTGCTTCGGCCATATTTTCTGGCGTAATCGGGCGGCCCTCCAGGAAAGCCTCGGCTTGCGACGCGCGAATCACTTTGGGCGCGACCGCGCCGAGCCCGATTCGCGGCGCTACGAATGTGTTCTTCTCCCAATCAACCCAGAAGCTGCCCGCGACGTTCACCAGCGCCAGCGCCTGACCCTTACGCAATCCGAACTTCAGGAAATGCGTCGGCTTGCCCAGATTCTGCTTGGGAATGATGATCTCGGCGAGCAATTCGTCGGGCTTGAGGATGGTTTTACGCGGGCCAACAAAGAATTCGCTCAGGGGGACCTGGCGGCGCCCGCCGGGACTAGCAATCGTGACGATTGCCTCGAGCGCCATCAGCGTGGGTCCACTATCCATGGAAGGCACAGCCGTCACCAGATTGCCGCCGAGGGTGCCGAGATTTCGCGTTTGCACCGCGCCGATGGTGTGTGCCGCATCCACGAGCGCAGGGAACATGTCGCGGATGACAGGCGACCGCATGATCTGCGTGTGGGTGACTAGCGCGCCGATAGAGAGACCCTGATCGGTTACGGCGATGTTTTTGAGGTCATTGGCACGCGAGATATCTACTACGACATCGGGGCCGTGGACTGAGAATTTCAAGTCTGCGAGCAGGTCCGTGCCGCCGGCGAGAACTTTGACTTTACCGTTGGCCGCGTGTTGGGCAAGAAGCGCTACTGCGTGGTTCGAGTTCGTAGCTGAAAAGAATTCAAATGCCTTCATTTATCTTTCATCTCCCAGCGCCTGTAGCAATCTGGACGGGCATAAACGCTGGAGCATCTAGCTATTACAGGCCGAAAAACGGGGCATCGCTAACCTATCATTTTCCTGTGCGAGCCGCAATAGGTCCGCTGACTACGCCAGAAATTCCCAAAACGGAGCAAGGCGTTGTATGCGTGAAACATGGGGAAATGCAAGGTCCGGGCCGAGGGAGTACTTGCGCCTGGAAAACGCGCAAATTGCGCAACTACACGATCCAGCTGGAATGGTCAAACAAGCGAATTCGTGCGTGTAGCAGATAAACAAGCTTAGCGCGAACGGATGCCTAGACCGGGAGCACGCGGGTATATTCTGGGGGCACGGTTTGGTTGCGGCGGGATTTTGGCAGCAGGGGAATGGCTGCAGGCGCATCGTCCATCGGCAGACGGAAACGGCGAACTTTGTCGTAGGAATAGAGCGCGCTCGCGACGGCGCCAGCCGTGGCCACGCAGCCGATTTCACCGACGCCCTTCGAACCGTAACCGCCAACTTCATCCGGGACTTCGATGAGAATGACGTCTACCCGCGGCATTTCTTTCGCTCGCACAATTCCAAGATCACGCAGAAGCAGGGAATCAGGGACGCCGTTGGTCGAATGGAAATTCTCGGAAAGCGCATAACCCAAGCCCATGTGGACGCCGCCTTCCATCTGTTCCGCGCACAGGCGCGGATTGATGGCGCGGCCCACGTCATGTGCCGCGATCACGCGCTCGAGCCGGCCATTGTCATCGAGAATCACTAGTTGCGTCGAGTAGCTGAACGTCAGGTGTGTGTTGGGATTCGCCTTTGCCTCGGGAGTACCCGGTTTGGCGGTGAAATCGCAGACGTAGGTGCCTTCATAGTCGCGGCCGGCGAGCTCTTCGAGCGAAGCTACCTTTAGATCCGCTGCAAGCCTGCGCGCGGCATTTTGTGCCGCGGCGCAACTCAGCGTTGTTGCCCGCGAAGCCCAGGTTTCGCCGCACTTCGCGCCCATCTCTTTGTCCCACACGACTTCAATCTTTTCCGGCGCTAGACCGGTCTCTTCGCAGACGGCTTGCTGGGTTGCCGTGTACAGGCCCTGACCCATCTCTGTGTAACCGTTGAGCACTCGCAGCTTGCCTTCGGGCAAGACGCGAATCTTGATATAGCCGCCGTCGATCGTGCCATTTCCGATGCCCGTGCTTTTGATGCCACAGGCGATTCCGGCAAATTTCGAGTTCTTATAAATGTCGCGCACAGCCTGGAGCGTTTCGCGCAATCCGCGCACGCTCGGCCTCATAATCTGCCCGGTGGCGAATTGATCGCCCGGATTGAGGATGTTCCGCTCGCGAATGTCATAGCCATCCACGCCGATACGCTCAGCGAGAATATCCATCATGCCTTCCATGGCGAAGTGCGCCTGGTTCGTACCAAAGCCGCGCATCGCGCCGCTGGTCGGATTATTCGTGTACACGGCTTTGGACTCGACATCCACATTGGGCACGCGATAAGGGCCGCAGCTATGGCACGCGGCGCGCAGCAGGCACTTGCCGCTAGTGCCCGCATAGCCGCCCGCATCGCCGACGATGCGCGCCTTCACCGCCAGAAGATGACCTTTGGCATCTGCCGCGACTTTATAATGTAGGGTCATCGGATGGCGCTTAACATGGTGCTGGGTGGATTGCTTGCGCGTGAGAACAACCTTCACCGGCCGTTGCAGCAGATGCGCAGCGAGTGCGGTTTGGCCCTGGATGGAGAGCTCTTCTTTCGCACCAAATCCACCTCCGCTGGCGGCGAGCGCGATCTCCACATCTTCCGGAGCGAGGTTCAGAATTCTTGCAATTTGTTGCTGATCGTAAGGCGAACCCTGGCTCTGTGTATGGATCTTTACCCCGTTGCCCTGAGGGATGGCGAGGCAAGCTTCCGGTTCGAGAAATGCGGGCTCGACCGGCTGCGTCTGGAAGGTCGCCTCGATGACGTGGGGCGCTGTCGCGAACGCGGTCTCCACATCGCCGCGTGAAAAGGACGTGGTGTCAATCAGGTTGCCATGCACATACATGTTTCCTTCGGGGTGGACCTGCGGCGCATCCGCCTGCAGCGCTGCGAACGGGTCGGTGAGCGGCGCCAGGATTTCGTAATCAACTTTGACCTTTTCCGCGGCCCTGCGCGCGTGAAATTGCGTATCCGCCACAACCATGGCTACGAAATCGCCCACACAGCAGGTGACCTCGCCCTCCGCAACGAAGACCGGCAGGTCGGGAACCGCCATGCCCGTACCGCGCCGGCCGGGAACATCCTTAGCTGTGAATACGCGTATAACGCCCGGCATGGCCAGCGCCTCGGCCGAGTCAATCTTTAGGACCCGCGCTCTTGGATATGGCGCGAGCACCATCGCGCCGTGCAGCATGCCGGGGGCGCACATGTCGTCGACAAACGGCTTATTGCCGAGGACTTGTTCCACGCCGCCAATCCGCGAAGCGGCCGATCCGATACCGTGCTTGCCATTCCCTTTGGGCAATGCCGCGGAATTACGCTTCAGCCCAAACTCCTCGCCGAAATAAGAGTGATGTCTCGGCTCGTTTCGGGGCATCTGGTGATGGTCGTTCCACGCCTCACCCGCCGTCTGAATGGCATCGATGATCCTCTTATAACCCGTGCAGCGGCAAAGGTGCCCATCGAGAGCCTTGGCGATCGACTCACGGCTCGAGGCATGTCCATTTTGAAGGAGTGAACTCGCCCGGATCACAATTCCTGGTGTGCAGAAGCCGCATTGGACTCCACCCTCGAGCACAAAGGCTTCGCCCAGGACACGGCGCATCTCCTCCGGCAGGCCCTCGAGGGTCGTGACTTCATGTCCCTCGAGTTGTTCTGGTTTGCGAAGACAGGAAAGCGCGGGGCGGCCATCGATCAGCACCAGACAGCAACCGCAGCTACCTTCAGGGGCGCAGCCATTCTTCGCGGAAACGATGCCGCACCCTTCCCTCAGCAGCTCGAGGACGTGCATTCCCGGCTCGTAAGATACCGAGACGTCCTTTCCGTTCAGTTTGAAGTTGACTATGGGCACGCCAGCTCTCTGTTATCTACTACAAATATAAGATGCCAGGTTTTGTACATCCGTAAATGTCATTTATAATCATTAATTTATAACATTAGTCCTTATGTGCCGTATGTTCGTCTCACATTTTAACATAGTCGATATATCGGCACCAACCATTTGATTCCTGAGAGAGCGTTCGGTCACAAGCTAATTGCGGGGTCGAACTGGCTTTCGGGTTTTGCGACTTCCGCTTAAATTCGGTGATCGATGCGGAGAGATTCCGAAACAGTCTCGACATGAAAACTGTGGTTACCCATACTGATGTGCAAAACCGCAGAATTCCCGACGCGGCATGGAATTTCAGACGCAATGAGTCACCGCGCGCGATGAGAGTCACGGCGAAAAGTAAGAACTCCGCCGTTGCCTTGAATGCGCAAACTGCCTCGTGTATCATGCTGAAATCCAACCGAAAGCAGTGAGCGCATTGGAGTTCGCTCGTTCGGCGGATGCACCCGTCCGCGCCAAATTTATGGAGGCTTAATGAAGACCCCGTGGAAGACCGATAAATGGTTTAGCAGCCCCTGGACTTATCTTCCGGAAATTACAAAAAAATACAGCTTCGCTCCCAAAATCAAAATTCACGACGTGACATTACGCGATGGTGAGCAGCAGACGGCCGTAGTTTTCCGCCGCGAGGAAAAAGTCGCAATCGCCAAGCAACTCGATGCGCTCGGGATTCACCGCATTGAAGCCGGCATGCCCGCGGTTTCCGATCAGGACAAAGCTGCCATTCAGGATATTGCTTCCCTCGGCCTGAAAAACTCCGAGGTCTTTGCCTTTGCTCGCTGCATTCCCGAAGAGATTAAAGCCGTCAAGGCCTGCGGTTGTAAGGGCGTGGTTATCGAAATTCCGGCCAGTGATCACATGATCAAGAACGCCTATGGCTGGACGTTCGACCGCGCCATGAAATCTTCCATTGACGCCACGCGCGCGGCGAAAGAGGCCGGCCTGTACACCGTATTCTTCACCATCGACGCGACCCGCACAGAGGTCGATCGCCTTCTCGACATTGTTGAGAAGGTTGCCACCGAAGGCCACATGGACGCTTTCACTTTGGCCGATACGATGGGCGTTTGCACTCCCGACGCGGTCTACTACGTCGTCAAGAAAGCCATCGAACGGCTGAAGAAGCCGGTCGAGATTCACTGCCATCAGGATTTCGGCCTCGGTGTGGCGAACACTGTCGCTGCGCTGCAAGCCGGAGCTTCCGTGGCTCAGACCACGGTTACGGGACTTGGCGAGCGAGCCGGCAACGTGCCCACCGAAGACGTGGTGCTGTCGCTGCTTTGCCTGCACGGAGTCGATATCGGCATCCACACCGAAAAATTCTGCGAAGTTTCGAAGTTCGTCATGGAAAAGGCCAAAGTCACTCAGCCGCCGAACCGGCCGATCGTCGGAGACAAGCTTTACGAAGTCGAATCGGGCATCATCGCCGGCTGGGTGCGCATGGCGCGCAAGGATAATCCGCTCGAGTTCGTGCCGTTCTCGGCGGATCTCGTGGGGCAGAAGCCGGTCAACATTGTGTTGGGCAAAAACAGCGGGCCGCCGTCGATCGAAGAATGGTGCGAAAAGTTGGGGATCAAGGCCAATGAGCAGGAGCGGATGGCGCTTTTGCAAGCGGTGAAGGCGAGGTCTTTCGAAAAGAAGGACCTGTTGACCGCGGACGAGTTCAAGGCCATCGTCGACCGCGTGTTGCAGAAAACCGCAGCCCGCGCTTAATAGCTGCCACGAGAAGTTTTTTGCCCGGGGCGTTGCAACGCCTCGGGCAATTTCATTTTTGCTGTTTTTGCGCCGGGGAGCCGTGATTGCGATCGACTGAAATGTTGCTGGTGAGAACACAAAGAGGGCGCAGGCTGCGCCCTCTTCCGTTTATGCAGTTTCCGATTCGAAGTGGTGCTTAGTTCTTCGCGATCCTGGTCGTTGGCGTCCCCATAGTGGTGCAGGCATCTTTCACCAGTTGACCCGTGGAGTGTCCAGTTTCCGAGAAGAGTTCTTTGCCGCTCTTGCTCGTCACGTCGATCCTGCTCGTTTTGCGAAGCCCGAACGCGCTCTTTACGCCTTTGCTGCCGGGCTCGCGGTCGAGGGTTACATCATAGGCGGCTTTGGACTTGCTGGCAGTCAGCTCTACACTCGGGCAGTTCTGCGAAAATGCTTTCGTCACGTCCGCGCTCAACTGTGTTTGGGGCATCGCGGTTTTTGTCGTGCCGGCCGAACCGGTCCTGGTGGCAGTGGCTGAGGCCTTTTTCACCGAAGCGTCGCCGGGTTTGCCTGGCGTGGCATTGACGCTCTTTGTGCTGGCGGACACTTCGGTTTTGGCGTCGGCGGACTTCGCAGGGTTGCGGTTGTCTTCGACGTAGACCAGCGGCTTCGCCGGCGCCTTCTTCGCGGTCGGTTTTTTGGCCGGCGGTTTGGCCGAGTTTGCAGTCGGACTCTTGGCGGTTTGCTGTGTTGTGCTTTGTCCGGCGCGTTGCGCCAGCGCGGATTGTGCGCTGAGTGGCGCAGTGCCGAGCAAGCCACTGACAACAAATCCACTTAGGAGCAGCCCACTAACGAATGTCGTGGTCTTGAACATGGGTCCCCCTCCTTCCAAACGTGGCACCCAGCCTATGCCGTGGAGGAAGCCGTGCCTACTGTACGCAAGTGCAATGTTGAAAAGTGGCTAAAAGACCAGCAAAAGCGCGGGATTTGGGAATAGCGGCAAAAAGATACCGTGACGATTTAATGGGCCGGAGCGCTTTTTCCTTGCTGCACGCGCGAGCATGCGCCAAGCGGGAACTCGTCCCATCGAACGTATGAATTTGCACGTTGACAAGCTATTCTGCCTGCCACGATAAGAAATGCCGGCTTGTTGTTAACGGCACCGAAACCGGATCGGAATATGAGGAGATCTCATTCCCGCAATACAGCCACGATGGTAAGAAGATCGGTTTTTTGGGTAAACGTGACAACGAGTGGGACGCGGTCGTGGACGGGAAAGCGGTGGGTTCCGGCAGCGAGGCTATTTGGGGACCAATGTGGGGATTCAGCGCCGACGACAAGCACTTCTTCTTCGCGGCATCGCCGGGCGGTGGTGAAAGCGGCGTCCGCGCGGGAATTAAGCTGGGCTTGGGCGTGCCTCCTAAAGAACGCAAGTGGATGTGGATTGTGGACGGCAATCCCGAGCCCCCATCCACGGTGCTTAGTCGCATCACATTCAGCCCTGATGGGTCGCACTACGCTTACGGCGCAAGCGATGTTGGTAAGCAGGGGTTCACCAAGCAACAGACAATCGGGACTGTGATGGTCGATGGAAAGCCCCTCGCGGCTTACGAGGGCAAAGGCATGGCCGGGAAATATGCTCAAACGATGGTCAGCGGCATCCGTACGGTCTCTGAGGATTTTGACGGGATTTCCACGCCGCAATTCAATCCAGAGGGCAGGATCGTCTATGCCGGCCGACGGGACAAAGGAGATATTGCTGTTTTCGTTGGCAGTGATCCTGGGCCGGGGTTCGACGAGATTCTCAGTGGCATTGTATTCACATCGGAACATGAGCGGATGGCGATGGGGCCACTTGCGTGATTCGGCCTTTAACCACCACTACCGTTTGATGACTCAGTAGCCGCTCACTATTCATCGGCACGACGGTGACATCAACGAAAGCGACTGGCCGTTCCTGAGCATTCAACCAAGGCGCTAGACCCAAACAAAGGATCGCCAATAGCCGTACACGTCGCACGAGGATCTCCTTTTCGATGGCTCCGAAGATTCGATTTGACGATTCTGGATTCCCGACGTGGAAGGCATTCTACTCTGTTTGGTAACGTTTAGGACGCCGCCTTGTCGTTTGGGTGGCCAGATCCTGGCAAACGGGTTTTTCCTTAACTCGGAATTGGCGGAAAATCCAGTTGACGATAACGCACCGGACGCATGGCAAGTTCGTGCACTTCGGGCGCGGTTTTAGCACCGAGCACGGCGCGCTGGGTGCACTACCCGCACTCAGCTCACAGGCACATCGGGCGCAGTCTTGAGGGGCAAACCAGATCTGGAGCCGTTGAAGTATGGCCTAGTACACCTAGCGCGGTTGGTCTATGGAGGTTGCGGCGCCGCAATTGCACACTATAAGCGAATCCGAACGGCGAACTGCAACAGAGCACATTCGGCGTCTGCAAAATGCCGCAATCAACGACCTACATAGGCGCAAGCATAAAAGTCGCTGGAACGATTTCGGCGGAAGAGGACCTGTACATCGACGGTGAAATCAAAGGTTCCGTATGCGTGCCGGGTCATCGCGTCACGGTGGGTGAACTGGCGTATATGAACGCCGAAACCGTCGCGCGCGAACTCGTCGTCTATGGCGCCGTACAGGGGGGGCTTTGCGGATACGACAGGATCGAGATCAAGAAGCGTGCCTCCGTCGCCGGCGATCTCGCCACTTCGAAAATCATCATCGAACCCGGCGCTCATTTTAAAGGCGTCATATCTATCGCTTAATCGCGCGTAAGCTTTGCAGCCGACCATCCGGGCCGCGCTCGGCGGTCAGCATGCAAGTGACTTAGAATCTGCACTTACAAAAAACTGGGGAGGGCCGACGGCTCGCGGGTTATAATCAATTTATAGGATTCGGAGGCGATTGGCCATGGATCTGTTTGAGGAAGTCCTGAGGCTGAGGCGGGAGGGCAAGCGCGCCGTTATGGCCACGATCGTTCATACCAACGGCTCGATCCCCAGTTTTGAAAGCTCGCGGATGCTGATTCGCGAGGACGGGTCCATTATGGGCACGATCGGCGGCGGTTGCGTCGAGGCGGAAGTGTGGGCGGCCGCGAAGGACGTGTTGAAAGCAGAAGCGCCGCGGAAAATGACTTTCAATCTGAACAATGAGGCCAGCTACGACAACGGCCTGATTTGCGGCGGCACGCTGGAAGTGTTTGTGGAGCCAATCCTGCCCCAACCAATCCTCTATATTTTCGGTGGCGGGCATGTGTCGATAGCCGTAGCGAACGCAGCGCATACGGCGGGTTTCGCGATCGGAGTGATCGACGATCGCGAGCAATTCGCGAATCGCGAACGGTTTCCGATGGCGCGCGAGGTCTACACCAGCTACGAGGAAGCTTTCGAGAAATTACAGCCAAATGCCTCGACGTATATCCTGATCGTCACGCGCGGGCATCGCGATGACATGCGCGTGCTGGCCTGGGCCGTAAAAACCAATGCGCGGTATCTGGGTATGATCGGGAGCAAGCGCAAAGTGCTCTCGGTGTACCAGGCGCTCGAGCGCGAAGGGTTCGCGCCCGAACTCTTCGACCGCGTGCATGCTCCTGTGGGCGTCGAAATCGGCGCACTCACGCCGGAAGAGATTGCCATCAGCATCAGCGCCGAACTGATCGCGGTGCGCCGCGGCGCCGCTAACGTCAAACACAAAGCTGTTACCCGCAAAGACGGCGCGCAACCCGATCGCAAATCCGCCGCACAGCCGGCTGCCGCGAAGTCCGAGGCAAAAGCCGCTGTCAAAGAGACCGCCGAAAGCGTCTCTCACTGACCGGGCCACGTGCTTGCTGCCGTCATCCTTTCCGCAGGTGAGTCGTCTCGAATGGGCTCGCCGAAGGCGCTCATTCCGCTTCGCGGGACAACTTTTCTGGGTCATCTGCTGGAGGTAATCCAGCAATCAAGGAGAGACGCGCACACGGGCGAAGAGATAGGCTGCACGCGGGTCGTCCTGGGGGCGCACAGCACTGAAATAACCTCCAAGATTCCGCTAGATCACAGTGCGATTGTATTGAATCCGAATTGGCGGGAAGGGCAGCTGTCTTCCATCAAGGAAGCGATCCGCAGTCTTAGGGAAATTCAAACGGATGGAATCATTCTTTTCCTTGTGGATCATCCGCTCGTCAGCGCGGAGCTTGCCGGCGAGCTCGTGCGGCAGTTTTACGCGACGGGGCGAGCCATTGTGCTGCCCAAATTTGGCGGCAAGCGAGGCCATCCAGTAATCTTTGCCGCGAGGCTGTACGAGGAATTGCTTGCGGCGCCTTCGGAACAGGGCGCCCGCGCGGTGGTTTGGGCGCATCCTGAGGAAGTTTTGGAAGTGCCGACAAGCGAGGAAGGCGTGGTACTCAATCTGAACGATCCCGAAGCGCTGCGGCGGGCTCTCTCCAGCCCTTGACCGATCACGGCGTATCCGGTTTTGGAGATCAGAGCTGCTCGAGGATTCCGTTCAGCGCGTCTCCCGCCAGTTGACTGCCGTGCCGGGTCGCGGGAGGCAATCCGCCGAGCGACTGTGAGATCTGCTCGGGGGTTATGCCACGAATTTCGTCGATGCTCTTTCCGATAATCAATTCGGTAAGCAATGAAGCGCTGGCAACCGCCGCTTTGCAACCTCGCGTACGGAATCGAGCGGCGACGATTTGGCCATTTTGGATGCGCACGGCGAAATGCAAGTCGTCGCCGCACACCGGGTTCGTGACGTCTACCGCGTGGGTCGCATCCGGCAAATCGCCCATGTTGCGGGGATGCGCAGAGTGGTCGAGTACGGCCGCGCTATACATAATTGGAGTATCGCAATCTGACGATACTCGTGCAACTCTAAGGGATGCTGCGCGCTTTCAATGATCGCAGGAAAGGATTGGCAGGATATGAGCCACATCTGCGTCACTTGCGGAACGCAATATCCGAGCTCTGATCACCCGCCAGCCGAGTGCCCCATCTGCAAGGATGAACGCCAATATATCGGCCGGCGCGGCCAGGAGTGGATCACGCTCGATGCGTTGCAGAAGTCGCATCGCAACGTTTTTTTTCAAGAGGGCGAAGGTCTGTGGGGAATCCAGACGCAACCGGAGTTTGCCATTGGCCAGCGCGCGCTCTTTTTACAGACGCGCAATGGCGGATTTCTTTGGGACTGTGTCAGTCTGATTGACAGCAGCACAGTCGGATTGGTAAAGGCGCTGGGCGGGATTAGCGCGATTGCCGTGTCGCATCCTCATTATTACGCCGGCATGGTGGAATGGAGCCGCGCATTTGGCAGCGTGCCCATCTATTTGCACGAAGCGGAACGCGAATGGGTGCAGTATCCGGATCCCGCCATCGTTTTCTGGAGGGGAGAGACGCATCGCGTGAACGATGACCTCACGCTGATCCGTGTGGGCGGGCACTTCACCGGTTTTCAGGTGTTGCACTGGGCTTCGGGTGAGGGGGGCAAAGGCGCGCTGATGACCGGCGACATGCCCCAGGTTTGTCCCGACCGGCGATATGTGAGCTTTATGTACAGCTATCCGAATCTCGTGCCGGTGGATGCCGCAACGGTACGCGGCATCGTCAGCAAACTCGAGCTGTACAATTTCTCGAAACTTTACGGAGCATGGCCGAAGTTTGCCGTCAGCGGGGACGCAAAAACGGCCCTGCAGCGTTCCGCAGAACGCTATCTGCGGGCCATTGGCGCGCTCAGCGAGCAGAAGACTCAGGGGGTACGATCCAGCCCTGGAGTTGCCGCCGCGGCTCCGCCAACGAGGCTCAGCTCGAAACAGAGCAAAAGAACGAACAGGATACGCCGAGGCTAATTGGACTGCTTCTGTTGTTTTTCCTGCTCGATTTCCTTCAACAATTTTTCACGGGTCGCGCGGAGGGCGCGCATCTCTTCGTCATCGGCCGGGTGAATTTCGGCCGGGCAATACCACTCGAGCATTTCCTCATGGCTGAGGGTATAGCGATGCGGCGCCGAGGTCCAGGGCTTGGTGAGCACTTTAGGGTCTTCAATGGTGATCTGGTAGGTGAGGTAATTCATTGACGGGCGTGTAAAGCGTTCGATGATATGTTCCTGGTCGCTGTGGATTCTCCAGGTGTCGCTGTTCCAGACTCTTTCGTCTATGGCCACAGTATCGACGACCAGAGTATCTCCTTCCCAATGACCTCGGCTTTCACCGTTAAATGAAGGATCCGGACGCGCACTGTGGGGGCGGCCATCGATGGGGATCACACGATAATCATGATTGGTCTCGGTGACCTGAGCGAGGAAGTCGTGGCCCTGAACGAATTGCGTGCCGTGGGCGCCCATTCCGCGGATCCCGGGCATGCAATTGCGTTCGAGATGGATGAGTTCGACGTCGATCGCGGCCACCTGATCGGCCTTGGGCAATTTGTCGAAGGAACTGGGATCGCGGGTGTCGTCCAGAATTTTGAAATTTCCTTCCTCGTTCATCTTCTGGATGACCCAGGGTTGGAATGAAGGCTTTTCCTCTTTGGTGGTTTTGGGATCAAAGGGCAGGACATTAGGGTCGTTGACGCCGAAAGAACCGACAAGTGTGGCATCCTCTTTTCCCAGCACTCCCACATACCAGTGCCCGGAAAGGTCGGGATGTCCATCAGCGGTGCGAGGCGCGGGGCCGCCATCGGGCAGGGGCTGCGACGGTGCTCGCTTCGAGTAGCCGGGAGCAGCGCCTTTCGCGTCGGACTTGTCCTGGGCGCCGGCAAAAGCGCAAAACACGAGCGTCAATGACAACACGCCCAGCATGGCCAAAATGTTCGCGCCGAAATTCCTCTTCATTTGGGTTCTCCTTTAACAATGCACAGCAGAGGGCCCTAAAAGGCCGAGCGGGTGCGCCGGCCTGCATGCAAACACCTCGGTTCTTCAGGTGCGCTGCAATGCTTCCTACCGTAATTCGGGTCGAGAAGTCAATCCGGGCGGCCGGATCACTGTCCCTTGCTGGTAGAATGACAAACGGAGGAGTGCGTGAGCGGTCGAAACGGGCGGTCTTGAAAACCGTTGGGCCTGCAAGGGTCCCGGGGGTTCGAATCCCTCCTCCTCCGCCATCTGTTTGGGTTAGAGGAAATTGCACTTAGCGCGGTTTTTGTAAATCGCGAATGAGGCAAAAAGGTGCATTCGTTTTTTTTCGCGATGCAACCAGACCGGTAGTAACTACGACGGTGGTTCCTGCAAAGAGCTTGCCTACAAACCCGCAACAATCGGGCACCGCAACTCATCGTCCCTGAACGGTGTGGCGGCCAGTTTGCCGCTCATTCCAAGTTGCCTTCATCCAGCCGGAACTCGCCAGCCTCAGACAATTTGCATGGTGGTACTCTCACGCCCCTCCGGTGTTTGTATTTGAGACCTCGGAATTGCGGCGATCTTTGCGCCCGGAACTATCTACGGGTCTTTGTGTCTGCTGTGTGGATCGTGGGCTTTCTATTGGGGTACCTTTTCTTCACTGGTGCGTCCTGTCTTCTGCCTTTTCTCTCGTTGCGCAGCCGCCGCCGAAAAGGACCAAGTGGTTTCGTGAATCAAGGCAGTTCGTAAGTACCGGGCCATGTAATCTCCCTTACGTAATGATGCGCGCCAGCTAAGGGGCGATCCCCAAATTGACTGAGGAACATCACTAAATCAGGTTGACCAGGGGCGGTCAGTTTTGCCAATATCCGCGCCTCTAATCCCACCTTTGCAAGGAGGTTCTATGCCACTCTATTTGACCCAAGTCGCCTATACCCCCGAAGCATGGAAGTCTCTGGTGAAGAACCCGCATGACCGCATGGAAGCGGTTCGGCCCGCAGTCGAGCAACTCGGTGGAAAGATCGTCAACGGATACTTTGCGTTCGGCGATTACGACGCAGTCGTTATCGTGGATTTGCCCAATCACGTATCCGCCGCAGCCCTTGCGATAGCATTTGCCGCGGGCGGCGCGTGCAAGAATGTCAAGACGACGCCACTGCTAACCACCGCCGAGGCCGTAGAAGCCCTCAAACAGGC
>Ga0070740_10003435_pt1 | contig 16823 bp, 9 predicted proteins | sample Coa_R2_FD_67286 | JGI IMG/M metagenome (GOLD analysis project Ga0070740, IMG submission 67286) | Surface soil microbial communities from Centralia Pennsylvania, which are recovering from an underground coalmine fire - Coalmine... | ecosystem: Environmental > Terrestrial > Soil > Unclassified ... | reverse complement strand
CTTTGCCTTTGTTGTAATAGGCTTGTGCAAAGCCAGGTCTGCAATTGATGGCCGCATCGTATGCCCTTATGGCTTCTTCATAGCTCCCCGATTGAGCGAGCATATCTCCTTTTTGCAGCCAGCCTTCAGCGGTGCGTGGTTGCCAGGCTTGTTCCAGCGCGTCGGCGAAGGCGCGCACGCTGTCAAATCGGTCACTGGGGTTCTTGGCTAATGCGCGTAACACCACCCGTTCCAGTTCCGGTGTGATGTTCGGTACCCTGTCACAAAAAGGCGGTGGGGGCTTGTGTACATGCTGCGCCTCAATATCTGCCCCAACAAAGGGTAAACTACCAGTAAGCCATTCATAGACCAGCACAGCCAGTGAGTATTGGTCGCTGGCAGGAAGCGCTCGCTCTCCTTTAATGCGCTCAGGAGCAGCATAGAGAGGATAAAATGTCGGGTTGCGATTATCTCCCAGCGTCGCTTGAGCAGTGGCTGCCAGGCCAAAATCGCTGAGCAATGCCTCACCATGAGGCCCTAACAAGATATTGCCTGGCTTCACATCCTGATGAATTTGACCGTTATCATGCGCGTATTGCAGTGCCTCAGCAACCTGTGAAACATAGCGAATAACCGTGCCGGGGGACCGATCTTTGGCAGCGAACTCAGCCAGGGTGCCGTTGGGAGCATAGTCCATGACGATATAGGAATCGCCACTCCCCTCATCGATTTCACAATCAATGACCCGGATAATATGAGGATGGCGAAGCGTGAAGACAGTCCCAGCCTCCTGGCGAAAGCGGGCGATCCGTGCTTTTCTCTCAGCGTCTGTCATTACGCTCAAGTCTAGTTTGAGTATTTTAATAGCATCCCGCTTTGGAAGATCAAGATGCTGCCCCAGCCAAACCTCGCCAAAGGCTCCGCTGCCCAACTTACATTCCAGAATGTAATGTCCAACCCGATTTCCAGGTGCATAGCCCATCTATGAATTTCTCCTTGCCCGCATTACAGTATCAGTCATGCACACTCGCCCACCTCTATTCTAAGGCAAAGAGACATGCTCGTCAAGCAAAAATTCACCTCAATCTGTCAAGACAAAACAATATGAGACGAGGTACGTCTGACATATAAACTTGATTTAACAGGCATCCAGGCATGGAAAAGCGAGAAGACTTTTAGGCTACGGCTTCGATCTGCTGTATGTGCTTCTCCTACGAAAAGGTGAGGTGTTCTCAAAAAGAACACCATTGGTTGAACCCAGATACAACGCCGGTATCCCCCACTCCAACGAACGTTTTCTAGCGATGCCGCGCCGCACGTTCATGACTGCTTTATCTATGGCTTGCCCACCAGCCGCAATCTGCTCATAGAAGGAACGGATAAAGGTGACAGTCGCCTCTTCACTCATTGGCATTTGCATCGCCACTGTCGCCTGAATGTGGTGCCGCATCAAAGTTGCTGCTGTGGTGGAAAAGCTGCCATACTGAGTGTTTCTCGTTCCTGCACAGACGTTGAGCATGACCAGGCGGAGGGATGGCTGACCCTCCAGGAGCCTCGCCAATTGTGTTGCAGAGAGCAATGAGGTTTTGCCCCGCTCATTTGCCAGTGCAACAAGTCCCTCATTTGAACGGGCATCGAAAGCCCCATGTCCAATAAAATGGAAGATATGCCAGGAACCCTGCTGAAGTTTCCGTTCCAGATCGCTTTTCGTCTGACCCTCCACCCAGGTCACACTGACCCACCCACGCTGCTCCAGGTCGCCCAGGGCCTGTGTGACCTGTCGCTGCTCGGAGCGCGAATCAAATGGCTCCTGGTCATGAGGGTTAGCAATCATACACAGGATATGCAGCGGCCCTTCTACCTTCAGCGGCGGGATTGGAAGAGGGGGTATGGGTGAGCGGATCAGCGTTGTCTCGTCGGAAAGCGCGAGAAAGGTCTCCTGGCGCGCGTCATAAAGATATTCCCAGGGCAGCATTGCTAATTCAGGTGTCTGGATTTGTAATCGTAAGCGTAGTCGTTGCCCCGCCTGGGCTGCCTGTTGTTGACTCTCTTCATAGAGGTTCCAAACCTCTTTGCTAAAGAGGGGGCCAAACAATGCTTGCCCAAGACGTTGTACGGTTTGCTCCTCTAAGGCGCCTGGATTGCTCATAGCACTGCCTGAGTGCAGCGTCGTGAGCGAATCAGGATTATGTCCGCTGAATGATGGCTCAATAAAAGGGAGGTGGATCGTGCTTTGCACCCGGCCCGCCGTTGAGGAAACGATCAGCGGATAGTCGGCACGGCTGGCCGAGCCAAATTCCAGGAACAGATCGGCAGCGTCTCCGTGTGTTGTTCTCAATTCCTGTCGTTGGTTCGCATCCTTGATAGACCCACCTTGCGGCCTGGCGCCTATCTCAAGGTCAGCGCCTGCAAAGAATGAGGCTTCCTGAATATCCAGGTTATCGGCTTGCCGTGCCCGCTGATGCGTTTGCGTCTTCCTGGAGTTTAGTCCAAGCTCGCTTGCTGTCTCGTAGGCTTTGACGGCTTCTTTATAACGTCCCGCCTGTCTCAGCATCTCCCCCAGATACCACCAGGCTTCAGCATAACCAGGCTCGTCAACAGGGTCGCCCGGAGTGTAAAGGTATAGGGCTGCTCTGAGCCAGGCAATGCGCTGTACGGTACCTACTAATCCTTGTTCTTCATGAAACAGCTCTTGCTCTGGCGGCAGAACGATGCCTGCTGTATCCTGAATGAGCGCGCGTGGTGACCGCTCCCGTCGCTCATCTCTAGCTGTCGCAGCAAAGCGTTCCACCAGCAGGTATAGGGCGCTGCGATAACAAAACTTCTCTAGCCAGGCGGCAGTACGCGCCCGAAAGCTTGCCCGATCCTGTCGCTCTGGATAGTTTAATGCTTGTTCCAGCGCCGCATAAAAGGGCTGACGAAGAGTGTTGCTTGCTCTAAACTCTTCATCCTGAAAGAAAACGGTTGGATCGGTGCTGTGCTGAATGATCGGCCCATGCCTTTCGGCCTGTATCTCCCCGGCAGGGATGTTACCGGGGAAAACCTCACAGAGCCGTTGGAGGTAATGCACGAGAGGCTCCTCCAGGGTGCCCAGGTAACGCCCCAACTGCTTTTTGAGCATAGGCACCTGATTCCAGACTTCTATCATACAGCGCTGGCCGAATGGACTTTCCTCTGCGTAAAGAGACACATCATACCCAGAGCAAAAGGCAAGCTCAAACGAGATAGGCGCAACGACCACGCCTGGCTGGCTCGAAGGATGGGTATGTGCCTCATCGAGCAGGATAACCACGATTCGAGGGGTGAATGATGACCCATTCTCCCACCCGCTGATTGGTGAGAAGCGTTGCTGCGTATTCTGATATTGTGAAAATGCGGGGTATTCCAGAGACCCGGCAAAGGTCGTCCAGACTTGACCAGGCACAATTCTCGATGGCTTGGAGAGGCTGAGCATCTGGCGAAATGCTGCTGTGGGCTGCGTCGGTAGAAACCTGCCCTGGTCAGGGATGTTTGCAGGCTTGTCCAATCTTCCAGACCCACCAATGCTCTTTAGAGGCTTGAGAGTCTCCGCAATCATCAGGCGACTGGTGATCTGAGATGTCACCTGGCCTGCTAAGGCAGATGGCAATTGACCTCTCATACCAACGAGGAGATCAACGGCATTTGGGCACGGGTGCTGATTAAAGGCGAACATCAATGTCGCCTCCCTTCTCGTCTTACTAAGGGTAGATTGTCAGGGAGACTGGCGATCATAATCACTGTCCTTGCTCTGTCCAAAGCTGTTGTGGTCTCTCTCGGTGGGGCATCAATACGCCGTCAGCATACAAATACTTATTTATGCGTTGCATCGTGTATATCTGGCCTCCAGAAAGCAATCGTAACTGGTCGAAGAACGCTATGGCAACAACATCCCAGAGATTGCAACCAGCGGTTGCAGATTGGGAGCCTGGGGGCATGCTTACCCTTCTGGCGAAGACCTACTTTCTTGCACTTCTGCACAAGTCTCAACGAGGGCTTCCCAAATCACTCTGAAATCTTCACGGGTACCGCGAGTGTCGAGATAGGAGGAGATCAAGTTTCTCACGTTCTGAAGCCTCGTATCGGCTTCTTCTGCACTCGCGGGGTCTGATGTCACAGCCGCCGTATTGAGTGGCGCTCCATTCCTATAAAGAAGGAGCGCTTTCCGCTCCCCTGCGCTCAATCGCTCAAAAACCACTTCCACAACCCCGCATAAGTGGAAGAGCGCCTGCATAACGGCTTCCTTCTCTTCAGGCGTATCAGCCCAAAGATTGGCTTGCTGACTCGACTTCCCCAGCCAGATTTGTGCCGTTGATTTCGGAACCCCCAGGATGCGCTCGATTTCCTTGAGTGTGCATCCGTTGGCTCTCAGCCCCAACACTCGCCGCTGCTTGTTGGTGCTCTTGGTAAAGATCTGCCGCGCGCCTTCGGCAATAATCGCCTGTTTCTCGATTGATAGCCCCTGGCTGATAATATCACCAAGCGTTCGCTTATCTTCTCCATCGCCCTGATGGACTGGCTCATCCAGAGACACTGCCTTCTCCTCCCATTGCTGAAGATCGCAATAGTTCTGTAACACCTCTACAAGTTGTTGCAGCAGCAGAGTGGCTCCGATCTTCTGAAAGAGCGCTGCCAGAAAATCGGCAAGCCGTTGCTCAAGGAAAACGGTAGGGGGGTCTATGGTGAACTTTCTAACGGGGAGCAACCTGATACCCAGGCTGGCGACGACAGAGTCCAGCGCTGATCCTGCATAGGGCTGGACTGTCTTTTCCCAAACGCGCAGCCCCCATTGAGAGAAGTCTCGCTTCGGGTGACCACCTGGCTGTCTGGTAAAAGAGGCGAAGCGTTGGTCACGCCTGAGAATGCTCTCAACCTGTTTATATACAAGGTACGAAGGGTTCTTTTGCATGGTATCTTGCAAATGCCATTGTATTTGCCGCTCAAGCCCCTTCTGGAATCCTGGCAGGTCGCAGTTCGCCAGCAAGAGAAACTCCAGTTGATGCCGCAGGATTAGCCTTTCCCAAAGCACGTCATGTGTGATCGTCCGACAGGCTTCCTCATCTTCCCAGCTTCCGGTTGGCGAGTAGAACTCTGCTGGATAGCGTCTGGCAAGGTGTCGAACAACAGAGAGTACCGTATCATAGAGCATCTGGTTCATATGGAGCTGCTCGCCGCCAGCGGTACACTCCTGCATAAGCCGCTGCAAGTGGATGTCCGGGGTGGATGGTTGCTTTTGAAGGATCAGGAAAAAAGCGATGAATCGTTTGAGGCCGCTGTAGTAAGCTGCCATCTCGTCCTGCTGCCCGCTGCTCGTCAGAAAGAGGGATTGAATTCGGGTTATGGCTGATGAATTGGTGCGCGCCAGTCCACCAGCTAGCTGGCCGGTGGACTGCTGATTGAAAGGCGCATCAAGCCTCCGGCAACAGGCTGTCAGGAGATTGTCTGGCCCCTCATCTTTCCAGGAGGGGGATAGAGGAGAGCAAGGTTGGTAATGGGGGCGGCCAACAATCTCTTCCAATATCTCTCGAATTACCTGTTGATTCTTGGGGCCAATGCCCACCTGTTCATATTCTTCGAGCAGGGTTTGGAAATCTATCACTGCTTGTGCCTTCCTCTCCCCCTTTATGCCTCTGAGTCCGCTCGCTCAGGATGGCTTCGCCTTGCCCTCAAAGCGCTCTGCACCATTCATTCAATAAGGGTAAACAAGGGATGTGTGTCGAATTTCCCGCTCTCTTCCATGACTTTCTCTCTCCCTGGCTGCATTTGCTGCGCATGGCATCACCTGGGCTTGCGCGGGAGGATACTGCACCTCTCGCTGAAAAGAGCTGGAAGTGTTGGAAAAACTATGAACATACCCTGTTTATATTCGCTAGAGAGCAGCGGCGAAAAAGAAGCGCTGTAGAGAAAGCAGCGAATACGCCCTCATAGAAAATCGCTATAGTATTTAGCGATACCATAAGAGGCTGTTTTCACTGTTGAACATTATAATACCACATGTTATGTGGCAGTGTTCATCGAATGATTATAGACTCGCAGACATGTAAAAACTTATCTTGATGCTTGTACTGGAAGGAAAGAAAGGGATAATGGGAGCGCCTTCAAGAACGCTGCCTATGGTTGCGGTCAAGGAGCAGTTGACGACCAGACGCCTGCTGCCAGCCTCGCTGGTGCGTGCTGAGGATGGCGGGGTGCGCTGCCTGGCCTGTACCCGGCGCTGTCTCTTGCATCACAACCGTGCCGGGTTTTGCAGCGCCATTGAAAATGAGCATGACCGACTCATCAGCACTGCCTATGGTGTGGTGGCTGAGGCGAGTGTTACCCCCATTGAAAGCAAGCCCATCTTCCACTATCTGCCCGGATCACAGGTTCTCTCCTTAGGCGGCCTTGGCTGTAATTTACGCTGTCGCTTCTGCCAAAACTGGGAGATTGCTTTTCGCAGTGCCCGGCATGCTGGAGGGCTGTCAACACCCAATTTGCCCCCAGAGAAGGCGATTACTCTCGCACTTGAGCAGGGCGCACAGGGTCTGGCCTGGACCTTCAATGAGCCATCAATCTCTCCGGTCTACACCGCTGATTGCGCCCGGCTAGCCCATGAAGCCGGACTGTTTACTGTCTATGTGACCAACGGACTGTTGACGCAAGAAGCGCTGAGCTTTTTGGGAGGCTGGCTTGATGTCTATCGCGTAGATATAAAGAGCCTGGATGCTGTGTTTTATCGGCGTATCGGCGCGACAGATCGTATTGCCGAAGTACTGCCAATAGCACGGCGCGCGCAGCAGGAATTTGGCATCCATGTGGAGGCTGTGACCAACCTGATGCCTGGACTGAATGACTCCGATGAGCATCTGACTCGCCTGGCTGATCAACTCATCTTGCAGCTTGGGGAACAGGTTCCCTGGCACCTGACAAGCTATGTTCCCTATGCGTTTATGCGGGATGTGCCCCCAACGCCACCCGAAACACTGGCACGCGCCCGGCAAATTGGCTACCGCGCCGGATTGCACTTTGTCTACACCGACAGCGTGACTGACCAGGAGAGCGCCCATACCCGCTGCCCAATGTGCAGAGCGCTGGTGATTGAACGATCTCCTGGTCGGGTCATTGCCTGCGGACTAGACCTCAGCGGCGCCTGTCGCTCCTGTGGCACTGCTTTAGGAATCGTCACTGCCGCGCGGCATCATCAATAAAGGGGGAGATTATTCATAATGGCTCGCTTCTTCCAACGCATCGCGCGTTGTTTGTTTGCCGTTGGTGGGCTGGGGATATTGTGCGTGGCTGGGTTGCCAGCAGCGGCTCATGTGCAGTCAGCGCCCACATCATCCAGCCGCACACATGCTGCTTCCTCCGGCCATGTCACCATTCTGGTGCTGGATATGTCCGGTTCGATGGCGACGAACGATCCGAACGGCATTCGCTGCTCCGCGGCTTCCGCCTATATTTCGCTAAGCGGTCCAGGGAATTTCATCGGCGTCGTCGGCCTGGATAATAACAACGGTAGCCAGGGCGGCTCGTATAATTTTCAGCTTGCCCAGGTCTGGAGCCAGCCGGTTGAGATGTCAACCCTCTCGGCGCGCAATGGGTTGATTCAAGCCATCGTGCAGAAATCAAATCATTGTGCCCCGGACGGCAGCACTCCCACATATGACGCGCTCAATCAGGCGCTGACGATGCTCGCTTCGGCGACACACAACGGGCAACTGTCCGGCTCGGCCATCTTGCTCACCGATGGGCAGCCTGACCCTGATACCCAGCCGCAAATCAAGGCTATCCAGACTGATCTGGCTCCTCAGTTCCAAAAGAACAACTGGCCTGTCGATGTCATTGCACTTGGGGCAGATAAGAGTTTTCACCCCTTCTTGCAAGACCTCGCCAACGCCACGTCTGGCAATTTTTATGACGACGGCAACGGCGTGGTGCCTGGCGTCTCGCCGCTGAACATCACGCCGTTCTTTGTCAAAATCTTCTCTGAGCGCATTGGCGGGCGCACCCTCGGCCCAACCATTCCAGTCACCAATCTGGATGGAGGCACTACCTCACGCGATTTCCAGCTTGGCCCGGGTAATAACGATCTCTATGTGATTGTTGTTAAGGACCGTTCCTCAACCACCGTCACAACGACCTCGCCTGATGGACAAACGCTCCCGCCGCAGGTGCCCGGCACGCAGGTATTGACCGGCGATCCCTATTACGCCATGTTCATCGTTAATGGACCACAAGATGGCACCTGGCAGGTGAATGTGACTGGCTCTGGCGAATTCTTAATGGACAGCCTGATTGTGTCAGGGCTGACAGTGGCAATCACCACTCCAGCGAGCAATAATACCGCGCTGCCGCTGGGCCAGTCATTTACCGTCTCAGCAACCGTCGTCGGACCTGATGGGCTGCCTGTCACGGGCAATCAGGTGAGCGTATCGGCTCATCTCACCGCGCCTGCTGGCAGTCCGGCACAATGTTCGGAACAATTGATTCTGAGCGACACTGGCAGCCCTGGTCTCTATCAGGCAATGACCACCATTCCAGTCAATTGCACGGCGGGGACCTACGATATTCTCGTGCAGGTCAGCGAGGTAACAGATACCCCCATCTCCAGTAGTGATCGGACGGTGCGCCTGGAGCTGTTCCCTGTTCCTTACTTCTTCAAGCCGGGCAGCAATACCATCACTGCCAGCGTTATTGAGGCGCCCGTCGTGGTCTGGGATGCCGCGCTGCAATTCATCTACAGCCATCTTCCCTGGCTTGCCGGGTGGCCGCTGGGAGGGCTGCCCGCGCAAACGGAAGCCAGTCTGGCCGGACAGGTGGAAAAGCCAGTGCAGACAACCTCTGGGCAACCTGCGACACTGGTACCCTACTCGGATGCGACGGTAACAGGGACGGCAACGCTGGTAGGATCGAAGACCAACGTGCCCTTGACAGTGGTGAATGATGGAAATGGACGTTTCCACGCGCTGTTCTCCGCGCCCGTCAGCGGAACCTATCAAGTGACTTTTATGACCAGCGGCAGTTTTGAAGACACACACGGGGACTTTGGCACAACAGTGCGAACGGTGCGCCTGGTGGTGCAGCATGCAACCTGGTTCTGGCAGGAGATTACAGCCTGGCTTATTACCCTGACCTATCTGTTGATCCTCTTCTGTGTGGGTTTGCTCATCAATTTTTTGTGGCGGCCTGTACCCCGTCAGGTGAATTACGAAAGCTCTTCTGGCATCAAGCGACCATTCTCGAAGCAAGGCCGGGGATTGGGAATTCTCATCCATCGCAATCTTCTACCCAGGCCAATCGGGGGAGAGCGTGGCCTTGAATTACGCTTCACCAGAAGAGGCAGAAAATTAGGAAGATATGAGGTGCGATTGACCAACCCCAGAAATATGCGGTGGTCCAGCATAAGCGGCACAGCGCTTTCTACCAGAAGATTCAAATCGGTCAATGGGCTAGTCAAGACCAAAGATGATGGCTCAACCGAGACGTACAGATTTCTAAAGTCCAGCGAATCTGCCAGGTCCACAGGGGAGCCATATGGCCCTCCTGGCAGTGCGCCCTATCTGCCCAACCGCCCGGCGGAGCAATCAAAGCGGCGCTCAAGAGGGCCGCTCGCGGGATTAACCTCCTGGCTGGCCGGGTCAGGTCGGCAGAGCAAAAGCAGCCGCCAAAGGCGAGGGGCGGAGCAGTTGCGCTCAAGAAGGCGCTAAGCACATCTGCTGTTGATGTTGAAGAGTTGAAGAAAGGATTACGTCCTATGGCGATGCCTCCGCCAAAAACTCCAGAAGAGCTAAACCAGATGATGGTGGCAGCGAAGATTCCCCAGGTGCTGACCGCGCCGCGAATTACGACGCCCGCGCTGGTGGTGCTGCTAGGGAGTACGCCTGCCAAAGCAGCGATGGAGCTTTGCTATCATCTGCTCTCGCTGACACCGCAAGATCGCCGCCGGGTGGCGCTCGTTTATATTGACACCGATGCCATGCCCGATGATGTTGTCAGCTTCCGTAAAGCGCATGAAAATGTCTTTCAAGATCAGCATGTCCAGCGGATTGCGGTTCCGGTGGGTATTAACCATATTGACTGGCCGCAGAGCAATTCCAACGCTCCCGGCTGGCCTGACTTGGGCATCAGCGGGCATAATCTCCTACCAACAAAAGCGCCGCAATATTTTGCTAATGGGGCAGGAGGCATCAGAAATAATGGGCATGTGGCTGCTGCCAACGACCACTGGAAAATTGTTCAGGCATTGGAATCGGCTCTGACCAGCCTTGAACGGGTGAGCAGCGCTCAAGGTGCTGTTCGCGTGAGCGAAGTGCAGGCCAATATTGTGGCGTTTCTGGGCGGTGGCACTGGCAGTGGCATTCTGGGGGATGTGGCCGTGATGGTGCGCCAGATGCTCACCAAGCGGCAGTACCAGCAGCGCCTGAATCTCTTCTGCATCCTGCCCGAACACATCCTGGGTGCCGCTCAGACGAATATTAGCTGGCGCCAGAGCAATGCTACTGCATGCCTGCTTGAGCTGCTGGCATTGAGCCTGGCAGCAGAGACGCCAGGCAATAATGGACGCTACGTGAAGTATCTCTACACTGATCGCTATGAACTCACAGCGGACCCGATTGCCAATGAGGTCTACTTGATTGGGCGCACTGGTATGGCTAGCCCGGATGATGCCGCGCGAATTGTGGGGCTGGACTTGTTTCAGCGCATTACCGATGCGTCGGGGGTGGGCTTTCTGGAACACTCCACCTGGGTCAACCGCTTCTCGCTGGCAAAGACGGATGACCGCAAGCTGCCAACGATGTTCGGGACAAGCTGCCCAATGGAGGTACAATTTCCCGCACGGGAAACTGCGCGAGCCTTTGCGCAGGTCTCCGCCGCCTACCTCTTGCCCTATCTGGTAGGCCGGGAGCCGCCGCTCCCTGATGTGGATGCCTTAAAGCGTACCTCCTGGGTGCGAGAATGGGACGAAGTTGCTGAATTGACCCTTGCTGGCAAACCTTTTGCAGTCAGGCCGCCAGATGAGTTCCCCGAAACGGTCTTTGTCGATGCCAGCCAGGATGTCTTCGACAACATCTGGAATGAGTTAGAGCGTCGCTACCGCGCCACAGAAGCCCGGATTAACCTGAAGATTGGGGAGAAACGCCAGGAGGAGATTCGCCAGATATATGGGATGCCCTCCGAAGCGGTGGATGCCCGCTTCGGCCCGCTGGAGCGGCAGATTCTACACCTGGCGCTGCTGGAAGAGGAATATAAGACGATTCAGGAGCGCTTGAGGGTGGAACTTCCCCCGCCAGTTCCAGACCGTCCACAAGTTCTGGAAGATCGCTACCTGCATCCTCCAATGGGGATCGGTTTCCTGCGAGGTGGCCTTGCCGGGGAGATTTGCGACGAATATAACACCATCTTGCGGCTTCGCCTGCAAGTAGCGCGACACGAGGGCCTAAAGCGCCTCATTGCAAACTTGCTGCAAGAAGTCTCTCAGCAATTGAAGAACGCCCGCGCCTCCTACCGCAAAGAATTGGCCGAGATACAGCCAGAACAACTCTTGCATCGCGGCCACATGAATGCTGCCTGGCAAGGGAAACTGGACCGGCCACATCCACACCAACGCCACATTTTTGATCTGCTGACGCTGCGCGCAGCCGAGGATGATCGCAGCATCGCAACCGAGCGACTGTATTATTGGGCCACGCTTCCAGATGGTGATCGCCTCCAGGAAGCGCCAAAGGAATTTGGGCAGCGCATTGCCGATGAATTTCTTGAGCGATTCATGCAGTATCTACGGGACAACCACACTGCTGGAGCGTATGGGGATCAGGTAGATGGTCAGAATGTTCACGCGCTGCTGAGTCACAGCGGCCAGCACTGGGCCGAAAGTGCTGAGGAGTTCTTCTTCAAATACTATATGAAGCGATTTGACCAACTGAATCTGTTTCGAATTCTCCAATTGGGCACAGGGCAACCAGCAGCAAAGATCAGCGACTACCTCCTGGAGCATTTGCGGCATATTCGCGGATTGATGGGAAGCCTGATTGCCTTTGAGCCAACCCTGTGGAGGGAGGGCGCCGAGCAACTGGATACCACCATTTACCTCAGCATGCGTTGGGACTCCGGCGCGGAAGAGCAAATACTCCTCCAGGCGCTGAATGCGCTGGGAGCGCTGACCGATCAGGGCCAGCGCGCTTTGCCCGCCAATATGATTGACCCGCATCGCTTGCAAGTCTCCTACGGTCAGCATGGCATCAGCCTCTCGACAATTCCAGAGTTCTACCGTCCCACCAACAGCATGATGGCGGAATATTTGCGCCATCATGGGGAGTGGGTTGGCTCCCATGCACGAGTGATTCACGATCCCAGAACGAGTGGCCTCTATGGTAGGAGCCTGACGCCCGTGCATAGCAGCTATGAAATGGAACGACTGGTGTGCGCCCCCCATGTGCTGGGCTATGGAAGCCAGAACGGCACTCAGCCACAGCAGCAAGTGGATACAAGCCTGCGTGGCCGGGTCATTCGTGATGCCAGGCCACCATTGAGCTGGGGAAGTGCTAACAACCAGCAGAATGTTCCAGGGCAGAATGGTGGCAGCGCATCTTCTTTCCAGCCCTGGCCGGGCCACTCAGGCCCTGGCGGGGCGCCACCGCCTGCATCGGGGCCGGGCAATCCAGGGCCAGGGGGGATGCCGCCATATGGGCCAAACGCTCCGGGCCAAGGCGGAGGATGGCAAACGCCCACAATCTTGCCAGACAATCCAGGTGGGGCACCACTACCGCCCGCACCGGGACCAGGCAATCCAGGTCAGGGTGGTGGGATATTGCCTTCTGAACCATAGCAAGCATAGAAACAACCACTAGCAGCCTGCTTTTGGCACAGACAACGTACCAGCGGGTCGAAAGCAGGTTCCCTGCTGAGGCAGCAGCCAATACGACGATAGGGAGGAAGCGCTGTTGATACAGTTGACAGATCGTTACTTTCGGCCAACCATTTTGATCTTTCTTGATGGCACAGCAAGCGCGCCTCAAACGCCGGGGGGAAGCCCTAAAGCGGCTGATAGGACTATTTATGACTACTTTCGTGACCTGTGCAAAGGGTTAGATCAGCGGCTGTATCAGGGTATAGGCTTGCTGCACATCAATGCTGGCGAGACAGACGCAAGGCTGTTGCCCATTCAGGATCAAGATGATGCTGCGGGTAGCCCGGTCGAAGGTCCTTTTGCTGATTTGCTGAATAAGACATTGCAAAATATTCAGGGCGTTGTGGCTGGGGATGTCATTACGATGGCTGGATATACTGTTCCACCTGGCCCGCCCCAAATCTATATCATCGGCGAGACTGACTCACCCTGGCTGCAACAGGTTGCTGACTGGGTGATTGAGGGACTCAAACGATATGCCTTATCTCCTTTGATCTACTATGTATTGATTGATCGTTATGGTCGTCCCGTTCCCTAAAGGCCAATGCAGACCACCTGGCTGAATGACCCCGGTTGAAGGATCGCCGGGCGAAATCACCAGAGAAGAGGAAGTAACGTGATGCAGTGCCCTCATTGTAATACCTCTGTACGTGACGATGCTAAATATTGTACTGCCTGCGGTCGGCCGCTGGCACCTGCCAGAGCATCTGCGTCTTCGCCACCCGTCCTTGCAGATGTCCTCTCCTCTGGTACTGAGAGTGTTGCCTGTCCGAACTGCCAGGCACCAATGCGACAGGGTGCCAAGTTTTGCCATCAATGTGGGCACCCACTGACACCCAGCGGCGCGCTCCCCGTCCCTGGCGCTGCGTCCAGCAGTGACGACTCAACGTTAATTGCTTCCGCCCCTCCTGTTGACCCGTTCTCAATGAGTGGGCTACTCCCAACGACACTCCCGGCATCACCTGATGCAACCATCATTGCCAGGAGCAGCTTAAAGCTGCCCAGTGACCAACCCTTTGCGCCCCCTGGCTCTACAGGGTCTGCATATTCTGGATATGACAACACGAGTATGGGCAGCCCTCCCATGTCCGCCTATAGTTTGCCGCTCGCTCCCATGCCGCCTCCGCCTCCCACAAACGGGCAGGCTGAACCTGACGATCAGTTTGGTTCTTCAGGCCCTCCACATAGAGTTGGGCAAGGCAGACCCGGCATGACCCCATCAAATCCTGTTCAGGGCTATTCCGGTAGCCTCCCACCACCCCCACCCTCCTGGACCGATGATCTCCTGGCACATCAGGCTGAATGGCCCAGGGTGAACTATGCCTTCACCTACGAAAATATGGACCGGGAAGATCGGATTATCCGCGAGGACCGCCTGCGCTATGCGGTTGCCGAGGCATTGTTTGGACTTGTGGCTTCTGGGGCCAGTGTCACCTCTACCTTTCATGAGGTGACGAAAAAAGATGGCCGGATTGTTAGCACAAAGGACCGCATTGGCACCTACAGCACCAGCATGATCCGCTTCCCCCGCGCCGCCGTCGAGAGCTACTGCGCTAGCATGCTAGGTGCTGAACTCTTCCAGATATGGGCCGAGCGTATCAGACCGCTTCCCGGCGATCCCCAGAGTGCAGCAAGGCAGATCGACGAAATCAGAAGGCAGCGAAACCTGGCGCGGGCGCAGGCTGAGGCAATCAGAGAAAGACTTGAGGATACTGATCCGCTGCCTGGCGTCCCAGGCTATCGCTGGGCGAGCCTGAAATCTCTTGAAGATGATCGCTCCTGGGCATTGCAGGAAGAGACCGAACGATTGTTTGCACATTTTTCCCCTGACCGTATTACTGGCCGTGTCACCAGTCGGATGATTCAGAATTGGGAGGCAGACGCCTGGCGCACCTTCAGACAATGGCAGCAGACAGCGGAACGTGCCTGGAATGCAGTTTCCCAAGATGTGCAACAGAAGGCGGCAGAGACCATCAACGGACTTTCGCTGGGCGATGCGGGCAGCATCATGCTGGCCCAAAAATACCTGGAAGCGCTCGAAATAGCGTTGCAGGATTTGCGCAATGAGCTGAGCAACTGGCGCGTAGAGCATAAGAAGCGCTTTGATGCTGAATTAGCCCGCCTGGCGCAAGAGGCCAACGGCCCCTGGAGCGCCGGGGTCATACCCGCTGCTGCGCTGGGCGCTGTGCCTCCTGCGGCTCCGACGGCTGCTGGGGGTACAGGAAGTATGCCCGCCTTGAGCGGCTCCCAGGCGGTGGGCGCTCAGAGCGCGCCACCAGGCGGCTTGCCAGGGCAATCAGCATCGAATGCTCGTTTGCCGGATGCCGTGCAAGACGTTGTGCGGAATCTCAGTGCGCGCTTTGATAGCGTATCGCTGCCAACACCAACCAACTTGATTGGGGTGGCGTTGATGGCAATCCCACCGCTGGCACTTCTGGCGGCAACCCTGATCTCCTCACCAGCGCCTGTCCAGCCGCTTGAGTGGGCGCTGTGTGGAGCGGGGGGATTCGCCCTGGCAGCACTGATCGGCTGGTTTTATCATTTGTCCTGCCAACGAACCTATCACGACGCCAAACTTGCGCTGCTCCGCACCTACCAGGTTTATTTCGCTTACCGCCGCGAGCAGTGGGAAGATCAATTACGTGTTGGAGTGCTCGGCCCGTTGATTCGTATGGTCCAACGAAACCGTGAGTTCCTGGAACATCTGCAAGAGTTCATTCTGACGCGCGCGGAGGCGTTCCGCAACGCGGCTGCTGAGACAGAGCGCGAACTCTTTGAAGGCCCCAGCAGCGCCCGCGATGCGCTCATCGCCCTGGGCAAAGAGCTTTCACTCCAAGAGGGAGGGCTTGGGGAAGTAGACGCATTCATTCGACGACTTCGTGAGAGTGCATCCAAAGAAGACTTTCATAAGAGCAGTAATATCCTGGAAGCATTCCATCGGCGCCTGACCGAACGCCATCGCAGCATTATGGACCTGACCGAAACCGAGATTGAAGAAGGGGCGCGGGCCTTCAGCCGCGAAGTGATTGCCGCCTATCTTACTGGTGATATGGTCAGTGTTCATACAGTGCTGGCGAACCAAAACCGGCATATCGAGCAGCTCTGGACAAAAGCGCAGAGTATGAGCCAGCGTTTTCTGCATCGCCTTCCCGGCCAACAGCAGCTACACTATCTCTCCGGGCACCAGGAAGACCTTCAGGGAAGGCTACCGTCTCTGGCGGCCAATACAACAATCACGGCCACCGGGTCTGAAGAGTGGGTTATCCTCTCCTGCTTGAAAGTCGGTGGGTCGCGCATCCCTGAGAATCGCAGCGATTGAGTACGCAGCGAGCAAGAGGAGGAAAACAACATGGCAATGGTACAACCGCCGCAGGCAGGCCCGCCAATGGGAATGCCCAGCGTGATTGGTGAGCGCGGTGGCCTCTATCCGCGCTGGCCGTTCCTGGCTGCGATCCTGCTGGTCCCGCTGACCATCGCGGCCTACATGTTTCATCTGTTCGATCACTGGCTGGGAATCTTCCAGGTGCTGGTCCTCTGGGCAGTGTTTTTGCTGCTCTGGTTCCTGTGCTTTGTCCTGGGGCTGCAACCTCTGGAGCTAGAGACACCTGATCCTGTCAACACGCCCATCGCCTACTTTTTCTGGAATCTCTCAAACTTTGGGCGGGTGCGGCCCCTGCTCGTTGGTTATGGCTGTGCCGCCCTCATCGGGATCGGTGCTGCCGCTTACCTTGGCAAATTGACGCCGCTGGTGCTGGCGTGGGGAGTTATCGTGATGGTCGTGGCTATTTGCGCGCTGTTCTGGCATCCGCGCGCCCCGGCACAGGCCCAGAGCGCGCAGGCCCTCTGGCAGCAGACACTGAATCAGACGGGGTCGCCCTGGTATGTCTTCCGCAGCATCCCGCCCTTCAATCGGCTGTTTCCGCCGCGCGCGCCACAACCA
>Ga0070740_10003434_pt1 | contig 16824 bp, 13 predicted proteins | sample Coa_R2_FD_67286 | JGI IMG/M metagenome (GOLD analysis project Ga0070740, IMG submission 67286) | Surface soil microbial communities from Centralia Pennsylvania, which are recovering from an underground coalmine fire - Coalmine... | ecosystem: Environmental > Terrestrial > Soil > Unclassified ... | reverse complement strand
CCGTCGAGCAGCGCGACCGGCCGCGCGCCCATCGCGACCACGTCCCGCACGATCCCGCCGATCCCGGTCGCCGCGCCCTGGAACGGCTCGACCGCCGAGGGGTGGTTGTGCGACTCGACCTTGAAGGCGACGGCGACCCCGTCGCCGAGGTCGAGCACGCCGGCGTTCCCGCCCGGCCCCTGCACGACGCGCGGGCCGGCCGACGGCAGGCGGCGCAGCAGCGGCGCGGAGTGCTTGTAGCCGCAGTGCTCCGACCAGAGCAGGGAGAAGACCCGCAGCTCGAAGGGGTTCGGGTCGCGGCCGAGCAGCTCCCGGATACGCTCCGTCTCCCGGTCGGTCAGGCCGAGCGCGCGGTGGAGAGGCTGATCCGCGACCTCCGTCAGGCGACCCAGTCTAGCCGCAGGCCCGGCGGAGCCTCACCCGCCGCATCTAGGTTCCGTTGTCGAGGTCGTATGCGCCGCCCGATCGTCCTGCTCACCCTGCTGGCGCTCATCTGGGGCGCCTCCTTCATGCTGATCAAGATCGCCGACCGGGAGCTCGCGCCCGCGACGCTGATCCTCGGCCGGCTCGGCTCCGCGACCGTCGTGCTCGCCGCCGTCGCCGCCCTGCGGCTCGGCCTGCGGCGGACGGTGCAGGCGCTGCGCGCGGCCTGGATCTGGCTCGGCGTGGTGGCGCTCGTGAACACGGCGCTGCCGTTCTGGCTGCTCTCCTGGGGCGAGAAGCGGCTCGACTCCGGACTGGCGTCGATCATCCAGGGCGCCGTCCCGATCTTCAACGCCCTGCTCGCCTTCGGCTTCTTCCGCGAGGCGCGCGTCGCCGGCCTGCGCCTCCTCGGCCTCGTCGTCGGCTTCGTCGGGGTCGCCCTCCTCGTCGGCGCCCAGCCGCAGGGGAAGCTGCTCGCGGCCTTCGCTGTCGTGGGAATGGCGCTCTGCTACGCCGTCGGCACCTTGCTCGCGGGCCGCCACCTCGGCGGCACGCCGCCCCTCGTCGTCGCCCTCGCCTCGACCGCGATCGCCGCCTTCGCCTCGCTGCCCGCCGGTCTCCTCCAGGCGCCGGCGGGGATGTGGCACGGCGAGACGATCGCGGCGATCGCCGTGCTCGGCGTCGTCGGCACCGCGCTCGCCTACCTCGTGTTCTTCGCGCTCATCCAGCGCGCCGGCCCGACGTACGCGACGCTCGTCACCTATCTCGTGCCGCCGGTCGCCCTCGCCTACGGGGCGATCTTCCTCGGCGAGCGCTTCGGGCTGTTCGCGTTCCTCGGCCTCGTGCTGATCCTGGGCGGCGTCGCCCTCGCCACCGGCGGCGTTCGTCTAGCCTCGTGGCGTGACCGTCGAGCTGAGGCGCGCGGAGCCGCCTGACGCCGGCTTCCTGCTCGAGCTGCTCGCCGACGACGACGTGCGGCCCTTCCTCGGCCCGCGCACGGCCGCGACGCGCGAGGAGGTGCTCGAGGAGATCGAGCGCTCGCTCGCCGAGCCCGAGCGCTTCGGCCGCTTCGTGATCGAGGCGGACGGAGAGCGGGCCGGGACGCTCGGCTTCCACCTCCTCAACGAGCGCAACCGCATCGCCCGGCTCGAGCAGCTCGCCGTGCACCCGGCCTTCCGCGGCCGCCGGCTCGCCGACGAGGCCGCGCGCCTGGCGCAGCGGCTCCTGCTGCGCGAGCTCGGCTTCCACCGGCTGGAGCTCGAGGTCTACGCCTTCAACGAGCGGGCCTGCGCGCACGCCGAGCGCGCCGGCTTCGTCCGCGAGGGCCGGAAGCGGAAGGCCTACCGCAAGGACGGCGAGTGGGTCGACTCCGTCCTCTACGCGATCGTGGCGGAGGACCTCGAGCGCTAGGCCGGCCCGCCCCCGACGTCGAGGACGACGGTCTTCAGATCGGTCATGTCGAGCATCGTGTAGCGGCCGCCGATCCGTCCCCAGCCGGTCTGGGTGCCGGCCGCGCCGCCGAAGGGCTCGTGCGCCTCCCAGTAGTCGGTCGAGTCGTTGACGACGACGTTGCCGGTGCGCAAGCCCTCCGCGTAGCGGAAGGCGCGCGCCAGGCTGGAGGTGTAGACCGCCGCCTGCAGGCCCAGGTGCGAGTCGTTGGCCGCGGCGAGGGCCTCCTCGTCCGAGCCCACCCGGATCAGCGGCACGATGGGCCCGAAGGTCTCCTCGCGGTTGATCAAGGTGTCCAGGCCCACGCCCGTGACGACCGTCGGCTCGTAATACAGGTCGGTCGGGTAGCCGCTCGCGCGCGAGCCGCCGAGCACGACCTCCGCCCCCTTGGCCACCGCGTCCTCGAGGTGGCGGTCCATCTTCGCCGCGGTCGGCTCGTTGTTCAGCGGGCCGACCTTCGTCTCGGGCTGGAACGGATCGCCGAGCGGCCACTCGCCGGCCGCCTGCACGACCGCCTCGAGGAAGGCGTCGTGGACGCGCTCGTGCACGAGCACGCGCTCGCTCGCGCAGCACACCTGGCCGGCGCAGAAGAAGCCGCCGAACACGGCTCCCTGCGCCGCCCGCGCCAGGTCGGCGTCCTCGCAGACGATCACGGGGCCGTTGCCGCTGGCCTCGATCAGCGTGCGCTTGAGGCCGGCGGCGCGCACGATCTTCTCGGCGGTGGCGTGCGAGCCGACGAAGCCGATCGCGTCGACGCCGGGGTGGGTCACGAGCCGCTCGCCGACCTCGCCGCCGCCGTAGACGACGTTGACCACGCCGTCGGGCAGTCCGGCGTCGGCCATGATCTGCATGAAGGCGGCCATCGTCACCGGCGTCCACTCCGACGGCTTGACGACGATCGTGTTGCCGGCGGCGATCCCCGGCGCGATCAGCTCCACCGGGATCAGAGTCGGGAAGTTCCAGGGGGTGATCGCCGCGTAGACGCCGTTCGCCTTGCGGAAGGTGAGGATCCGCTTCGCGGGGTCCTGCGAGGGGATGATCGCGGTCTCCAGCCGCTTCACGTCCTCGGCGGCGATCCGGAAGTTCTCCGCCGTCTCGTCGATGTCGGCCAGCGCCTCGCTCGCGTACGGCTTGCCCTGCTCGAGCGTGAGCTGCCGCGCGAAGTCCTCGCGCCGCTCCGAGATCAGGTCGGCGATCGCGTGGCAGACCGCCGCCCGCTCCCAGGCCGAGCGGGCCGCCCAGGCCGGCTGGGCGCGGCGGGCGGCGGCGACGGCGGCATCGACGTCGGCCGGGCTGGCGTCGGGGGCCTCGGCGAGCGTCTCGCCCGTGACGGGGGAGACGATGGCGCGGGCGTGGTCGCCGGTCGCGGCGACCCACTGCCCGTCGACGAAGTTCTCGAGCGTGCGGACGGCGAGGGCCATGGATCTCCTTTCTCGACTCCCCGCGATTCTACGAGGCCCTAGGATCAGGGCATGCCCTCCTTCCTGCACACCATGGTCCGGATCACCGACCCTGAGCGGTCCCGCGCCTTCTACGAGGCGCTCGGCTTCCGCTTCGAGCACCAGATGGACATCGTCCGCAACGGCGAGGTCGAGGCGACGAACTACTTCTTCGGCATCGGCGACCAGCCGGCCGTGCTCGAGCTGACCTACAACCACGACGGCCGCAGCTACGAGCTCGGCACCGGCTACGGCCACATCGCGGTCGGAGTCGACGACCTCGAGCGCACGCTCGCCGAGCTGAAGGAGCAGGGGATCGAGCCCGAGCGCGAGCCGTACCGGGTACGCGAAGGCGGGTCGCTGCTCTGCTTCGTCCGCGATCCGGACGGCTACCGGTTGGAGTTGATAGAAACACCTGGCGCCTGACTGGGGCGGCTGACCAGGGGTCGAGCTGGCGAGCCGTCCGAAGACATGGGGGACGGGTTCGGCCCCTGACCGCTAGGCGGCAGGGAGAGAAGCGGGAGTTCTCGTCGTGCGCTCGCATCCGCGCCGGCGGGGATCTGCGGGTGCTCCTGAACGTCGATGAGTCGGGGGTGCCGGTTCATCGCGGGCACCGCGCGTGGAGCCGCGCGCGGCTACTGCTTCGCCACTGACGAGCTTGTGGGGGACGACGTGCTCGATAGCCCAGCCAGCTCGACTTCGCTCCGCTCCCACTGAGACCGGGGACACCAGGAACAGCTGCCAAGCCCGTGCCCGGTGTCGGCCCATCTCCCTCTCGGCTGGCCCACCCTGAGCCAGCCGTCGGACGATCCCTGCAGTCCTACGCGCCTCCAGGATCGCCCCGGCGATCCGAGACCCAGCTACCTGGCAACGTCGGGCCAGGAAGCGCGGCGGCAGCGCGCTCCTGGCTCTCCTCCGGCACGGGGAGGCTTCTCTCAAGACACGTTCTTCGCTTGACTCCTCCTGCCCGCCCCTTGTAGCCTTCATGGTCTGACCATTGTCCGTTCGGGAACGAGGTGAGTCGCATGCACAGCAGAAGAGGGTTCGCACGACGGCAGAGTTGGCTCCTCGCGATGGTCGCCGCCGCCGCCGCCGCAGGCGTCTTTGCGGCGCTCTCCGCCTCAGATGGCGTACGGCCGGCCGCGGCCGCTCCCAACTCTGCCGCATCGTCGGCGTTAGTCATCGACATGCCTGTTGGTCCTGCGACCCTCGACCCGGCGGAGGAGTGCGGCCTGACCGACACGACCATCACGACCGCCGTCTACGCGACCCTCACGCAATACGGTTCGAAGCCGGGGCCCGACGGGACGACGCAGTTCGATCCCGCTCACATCGTCCCCTACCTCGCGAAGTCGTGGAAGATCACCGGCCATGGGCGCGTCTACACGTTCAACCTCCGCCCGGGGATGAGGTTCTCGGATGGCACGCCGATCGACTCCCACGCGGTCAAGTACTCGCTTGAGCGGTCGGTGACGATGGGCGGCTGCGGTGGCTACTTCATCTACGACGGCATCTACACGCCACCGCTGATCAAGAGCATCACCACGCCGAACCGGACGACCGTGGTAATCACGCTGAGCAGACCGGACGCCAACGCGTTGCAGGACTGGGCGCAGCCTGCTGCGTCGGTCGTTAATCCGAAGGTTGTAAACGCGCACGGCGGCGTCCACAAGGGCAAGATCAACACGTGGATGGCCGGGCACGTCACGCCCGGCGGAGGTCCCTACCTACTCCAGTCGTACGAGGCGAACAAGCAGGCGGTGCTGGTGGCAAATCCGCACTTCTACAAGCAACCAGCGTCGAAGAAGGTGATCATCAACTTCATCTCCTCCGACCCGACACTGCTGCTACAGGCGCGCAACGGAGCAGCCGACGTCACCCTCGGCCTGTCGAAACAGTCGGCTCACAGCCTCGTCGGTAACCGTAACGTCAAGGTGATCGCGGACGAAACCTCGACCTTCGAGCAGATCGGCATGCCGAACAACATGCCCCCGTTCACCAATCGCACCTTCCGCAAGGCGCTGACCTACGCGGTGCCCTACCAGCAGATCTTGCACAAGGTCATCTACGGCTACGGATCGCTCTTCTTCGGGGCGATTCCGCCGGGCATGCCGGGTTACAGCGCAAGCATCGAGAAGCCGCGCGCGTTCAACCTGACGAAGGCGAAGCAGTTGATCCAGCAGTCCGGGATCAAGACACCCGTGAACATCACGATGGATATCCAGGCCGGCAACCCGATCGATGAACAGATCGCGACGATCGTGCAGGGCGTCTGGTCGCAGCTTGGCGTGCACGTGACCGTCAACAAGCTGTCGGCGAGCGACTACACAAATGCACTCGAGGGGCACAAGGCCCAGTCCTACATCCGGCTGGACGGCCCCGGTGTGATCGATCCCGGGTACTTCCTCGGCTACGACATGAAGTGTGGAATCAGCTTCAACTTGAGCGATGTCTGCATACCTGAGGCGGACAAGCTGCTCGCGGAGGCGCGTAGGAAGCAGAGCCGGGCCGCCCAGGCGCCGTACTGGAAGAAAATCAACAAGCTCTGGATCGCGGACGCCCCGAAGATCCCGGTCTACGCGGACAAGGCTGTGTCGATCGTGAACAAGCGCGTGAAGCACTACTTCTACTCCGAGGAGACCAACTTCACGACCTGGTCGAAGTAGGCATCTAGACACCTGTCTTCCGCCGGACTGGGCCCTTGTGCCTGCTCCGGCAACTCAACCACGGCTCGCGAGGAGACGCATTCGTTCAGATGGCTACCCGGATTGGCGTCGACGTTGGCGGAACGTTCACCGATCTCATCTTCTACGACGACGAGAGCGGCGAGATCAGGGTCGGCAAGGTACCGACGACCCCGGCTACCCCCGAGGACGGCGTGATGGCCGCGGTCTGGTCCGCGGTTCCCGAGGACGGCATCCGCGCCTCGGAGTACTTCCTCCACGGCACGACCGTCGGGCTAAACTCGCTCCTGACGCGGACCGGCGCGACCGTCGGACTTCTTGCGACGCGTGGCTTCCGCGATGTGCTGGAGATCCGACGCGGCGATCGCGATGACCCGTACGACCTCTTCTGGAAGCATCCACCGCCGCTCGTGCCGCGGCGCCTACGTCTACCGGTCACGGAACGGATGCTCTTCGACGGCACCGTGCACACGCCGATCGAGCTTGACGACGTGCGCGGCGCTGTCCCGGTCTTCGAGGCAGAGGGCGTCACGAGCGTCGCGATAGCCTTCCTCCACGCCTACGCAAACCCTGAACACGAGCTCGCGGCCGCGGACGCGCTACGCGCAGCGGGCTTCACCGGCGAGATCTCGCTCTCGCATCAGGTCTCCGGAGAGTACCGGGAGTACGAGCGAACGACGACAACCGTGATCGACGCCTACGTGCGCCCGAGGATGGCGCACTACCTGCGTGCGCTCGAGAACCGGCTGGCGCAGTGTGGCTTCGGCGGTAGTCTGCTCGTCACCCGCTCGGGAGGCGGCGCGATGACGTTTACCGAGGCGAGAGAGCGGCCGTTCGAAACGGTTCTCTCCGGCCCGGTGGCGGGCGCGGAGGGAGCCGCCGAGCTCGCGCGCAACCTTCGTTTGGGCAATGTCATCAGCGCCGACGTTGGCGGCACGAGCTTCGATACGTGTCTGATCAGCGGAGGCAGGCCCCAGGTGATGTACGAAGGCGCGATCGTCGGCCTGCCAGTGCAGACGCCCTGGGTGGACGTGCGCTCGATCGGGGCCGGCGGCGGCTCGCTCGCCTGGGTCGACGTGGGCGGGCTGTTGCGCGTCGGTCCTGGGAGCGCCGGAGCGGAGCCGGGCCCCGCCTGCTACGGACGAGGCGGGACGCAGCCGACGGTGACGGACGCTGCGTTCCTCCTAGGCATGCTCGGCGAGGGCGCTCTCGCAAGCGGCATCCGGCTCGACCGTGAGGCCGCCCAGCACGCGATGCGGCCGCTGGCCGAGCAGCTGGAGTTCGAGGTCGAGGACGTGGCCCGGGGAATCATGACGATCGCGGCCGCGAACATGGCGGACGCGATTCGCGAGATCACGGTCGAGCAGGGCCAGGATCCTCGCACCGCCACGCTCGTGGCTTTCGGTGGCGCCGGTCCGCTTTTCGCGACGCTGCTGGCGCGCGAGCTAGCGATCGAGCAGATCGTCGTCCCTCCCTACGCAGGCAACTTCTCTGCCTGGGGGCTGCTCGGCGCCGACCTGACGCAGTCGGCGGCGCGCACGAGGATCATGAAGCTAGCCGAGGATACCGTCGCGGAGGCGAACGACGTACTCCGCGGCCTGTTCGAGACGCTCACGGCACGGGCGGCGAGACGCGACGGCATGTCCGAGACGGTGCGCGAGGTCGCAGCCGACATGCGCTACGTCGGCCAGGAGCACACCATCACCGTCTCACTTCGTGCCGAGCACGGGCGCGTCGTCGCTGATGCCGACGAGATCCGCGACGCCTTCGAACGAGAATACGAGCGTACCTTCGGCCATCAGATGGAGGAAGAGGTCGAGATCGTATCCCTTCGAGCGACGCTACGGACGCCGCTCCCGCGCCGTGCGAACGAGAGTGTTGCGAAGAGCGAGAAGCCCCTCGGTGAGGAGACGATCCACGCCTACTCCTTCGCGCGGGGCGAGTGGATGCCATTCCGGATCGTCGACCGCTCGCAGATCAACGGGACGTTCGCGGGGCCGGCGATCCTGCTCGAAGACACCGCGACGACCTACCTCGACGCGGGGTTCGAGGCGTCCGTGCACGAGTCAGGCTCGCTGTTTCTGCGTGACAAAAGGGGGGCGTGATGCGTGCCACTGAGGCACAGGTCTACCGCGCTGGACGTGGTGTTGCGGTTGAGGTTGCAGATGCGGACCCGGTGACGACTGAGGTGATTCGCCATGGCCTGAACTCCGCTGCGAATCAGATGAAGCGTTCCCTGATTCGGACGGCGTTCTCGCCGATTATCTACGAGGTACTGGATTTCGCGGTCGCTATCTACGATAGGCAGGTGCGGCTGCTTGCCCAGGCGCCGAGTCTTCCCCTGTTCATGGGTACGATGAACTTCTGCGTTGAGGCGGCAGTAGAGGCGGTCGGCGGCGAGCAGGCGTTGGAGCCGGGCGACATCATCCTCTATAACTACCCCTACGGTACGGGCTCGCACCCGCAGGACTGCGCGGTCGTGATGCCGATCTTCTACCGTGACGAGGAGCTGATCGGCTACTCGACGATCAAGGGACACTGGCTCGACATCGGCGGTAAGGAGCCCTACTCGACCGACACCGTCGACGTCTTCCAGGAGGGGACGATTTTCCCTGGGGTCAAGCTCTACTCACGCGGCCGACGGGTCGACGACATCTACCGGATGGCGCTCGCGAACTCGCGCGTGCCGAAGATGGTCGCGGGAGATGTTAATGCGGAGGTGGTCGGGGTCCGGACAGCGTCCGCCGCCGTTCTCCGGCTCGTGGAGCGCTACGGGCTCGAGACGTTCCGCAGCTCGGTCGAGCGGATGTTCGACCACGGCGAGGCGGTCGTCCGCAGCTACTTCGAGCGGCTCCCGGACGGCCGCTACGTCGGCGAGGGGCGGATGGACAACAACGGGGTCGACGACGAGCAGGTGCCGTTCGAGATCGTGCTCGAGATCGACGGCTCGACCGTCCGCGTCGACTATTCGACCGCTCCCGACGCGCAGCCTGGGCCGATCAACTGTCCGATCGCGTCGACCGTCTCGGCGAGTCGCATCGCGATCACGATGCTCGCCGGCGGCGGTGAGGCGCCTAATGAGGGCCATTTCCGCCCGATCGAGATCGTCACGCGGCCGGGGTCGATGTTCCACCCCAACCCGCCCGCGCCCTGTTTCCTTTACGGCTGGCCGGCGATGCAGGCGATGGAGGTGATCTACGATGCCGTCTCGAAGGCGATGCCGGAGGCGGTTCCCTCCTGCAGCGGTGGCGACATCTGCTCGCTCGTCTGGTGGGGGGTTCGCGAGAAGACCGGCGAGCCGTGGGCGGACGGCTCACCGCATCCGGTCGGGCAGGGTGCGTCCGTCCGAGGCGACGGCGCGAACAGCCTCATCCACCACGCCGAGGCGGCGACCCGCTTCTCTCCGACCGAGGTGTGGGAGTCGAAGAACCCCTGGCTGCTCGAGAAGGTTGAGCTCGCACCTGACTCGGGGGGCGCGGGACGCTACCGGGGCGGTCTCGGCCTCGAGATGCACTTTCACATCCTCGAAGACTCCTACGTGACCGCAGCAATCGAACGGACGAAGACGCCTCCCTGGGGTCTCGCCGGCGGTCATGAGGGCCGGCCGAACGCGGCCGACCTGCTGCTCCCCGACGGGAGCCTGAGACGGTTCGGCAAGATCACGCGTCTGCACTGCCCGAAGGGATCGACGCTGCGACTGCACACTGGCGGCGGCGGGGGGTACGGCCCCGCCGCTGAGCGAGACCCTGCCGCCGTGCTCGCCGACCTCCAAGAAGGCTACGTCAGCGAGGCGAGAGCTCGCACCGACTACCCACACGCGTTCGAGGAGTAAGTGGCAACAGCGGGGCTCGCACGGCACGCTGGAGAGGAGATCTATGCGCGCGTACGGCGCGACACTGCGCGCACCCTCTCGCATCTCGCACACGATTGGTCGCTGAGCCTAGCGGTCGCGCTGCTCGGCCTCCTCGTCCTTCTGGCGGTCTTCGGCCCGCTCATCTGGAAGACGGCGACAACCGTCAACATCGGCAACTCGCTCGCCGCCCCCTCGCTCGCGCACCCGATGGGCACGGACAGCGTTGGGCGCGACGTCTTCGCCCGCTTCAACGAGGGAGCGCGGATCTCACTCTCCGTCGGCGCCATAGTCGTTATCGTCGGCGCGCTTGTCGGCGGGACGGTGGGGATCGTCTCCGGCGCGACCGGAGGCTGGCTCGACACGGTGCTGATGCGGATCATGGACGCGATCCTGGCGTTTCCACCGCTGATCCTGGCGATGGCGGTCAGCGTCGGTCTGGGTGCGGGGTTGACGAGCGCGACGCTCGGGATCACGCTCACCTCGCTGCCCTACTACGCTCGTCTTCTGCGGAGTGAGGTGCTGCGCATCCGCTCGCTCCCCTTCATCGAAGCGGCACACGCGCTCGGGGCGCGTCGCCTCCGCATCCTGCTGAGGCACATCGTTCCGCACGTCGCCTCGACGCTCCTGATCCAGGCTGCTGCGCTCTTCGGCTACGCGATCCTGACGCTCGCGGCGCTCGGATTCGTCGGTCTCGGCGCTCAGGATCCGACGCCCGAGTGGGGCACTATGATCACCGACGGCCTGCAGTACTTCCTCACCGGTCAGTGGTGGATCGGCGTCTTCCCCGGCCTTGGCCTGCTGGTCGTCGTGACGGCGACGAACATCCTCGCCGACCGAGCGCGCGACATCCTCGACCCGAGAGGCCAGTACGCCTATGTGTGAGGCTCTGCAGTGACCAGGATCGTCCTTGACAAGCTCTTCGGTGCGGGGGTCGCCATCTTCGGGGCCTCGCTGCTCGCCTTTCTCTTTATGCGCGTCGTCCCGGGGAATCCCGCGCGGCTCATCGTGGGACCGCTCGCGACGCCTCAGGCGATCACAGCGCAAGAACACGCGATGGGCCTCAACAAGCCCCTCTGGGTTCAGTACTGGCGCTACATCAGCGGCATCTTCAGCGGCAACTGGGGCTTCGCCTATAGCACCGGACAGACGGTCAAGCACGAGATCGTCGCGCGCCTGCCTGCGAGCGCTGAGCTCGGCTTCTACGCGTTTGTCTTCGCGTTCCTGTTCGCGATCCTGTTCGCTCTCGTCGCGACCTACCGCCGGCGGCGGCTCGTTGACGCTGCGATCCGCGGCCTTTCGTTCATCGGGCTCGGCACTCCCCCATTCTGGCTCGGCCTGCTCCTGCTGCTACTGCTTTCGCAGATTTGGGGAATCCTACCGGGGCCGGAGGGTCGTCTCGGCCCAAACACCCCACCGCCGCCGACGGTCACGCACTTCTACACGTTCGATGCCCTAATCGCCGGCCAGTGGGGAACGTTCTGGAACGCGATCCAGCATCTGGTCCTGCCCGCGATCACTCTGGGACTCGCGCCGTTTGCGTATCTCGTCCGCCTGCTGCGCGCGAATCTACTCGACATCTCGCGGGAGAACTTCATCGTCGTCGTTCGCAGTAAAGGCGTCGGTCGCTGGTCCGCGTTCGTGCGCCACGCCTTGCCGAACGCGTTCCTCCCGACGCTGACCGCGGCGGGCCTCCTGCTCGCGCAGCTCCTGACGGGCACCGTGCTCGTCGAGGAGGTCTTCAACTGGCCAGGGATCGGTCAGTTCGTCGTCGAGTCGATCCTGCGCCAGGACTACGCGGTCGTGCAGACGTTCGTCCTGCTGAGCGCGATCGCTTACGTCGTCGTCAACCTGCTCGTCGATGTTCTCTACGGCGTGATCGACCCGCGCGTGCGCCTGCCGGTGGCCAGGTGAGCGGTGCCACCGCAAGGGTCGTCTCGGCACGCGAGAGTGCGCGCGACCTCGTGCTCGAGGTGGAGGAGCTGGAGACGGACTTCTACACGCAGGAGGGGGTCGTCCACGCGGTACGGAGGGTCTCGCTTGAGGTCGAGCGCGGGCAACGCGTCGGCATCGTCGGCGAGTCTGGCTCAGGCAAGTCGGCGCTTGCGCTCTCGATCGTCGGCTTGATAGAGCCTCCCGGCCGCATCGTCGGCGGCACGGTGCGGCTGAACGGCCGCGACATCTCGCGTTACTCGGATCGGCAACTGCAGCGGATCCGCGGGAGGGAGGTTTCGCTCATCTTCCAGGACCCGATGACCGCGCTCGACCCGGTGAAGACGATCGGAGACCAGATCGTCGAGGTGATCAGGCAACATCGACCAATGCGCCGCGCGGCTGCCCGGCGTGAGGCGGTGCGGCTTCTTCAGGACGTCGAGGTGCCGTACGCCGAGCGGCGTCTCGACAATTATCCCCACCAGTACTCGGGAGGGATGCGCCAGCGCGTCATGATCGCGATTGCGCTCGCGAACACGCCGGATCTGATCATCGCGGACGAGCCGACAACGGCTCTGGACGTGACGACGCAGGCGCAGGTACTCGATCTGCTCGAACGCCTCGTGACCGAGCGGAGCACGGCCGTGCTCTTGATCACGCACAACCTTGGCATCGTCGCCGAGTTCTGCAATCGCGTCTTCGTCATGTATGCGGGACGGGTCGTAGAGCGCGCCTCGGTCGAGCGGCTGTTCGCTGTCCAAGCGCATCCCTACAGCGAGGCGCTCCTGCGCTGCGTCCCTCGGCCGGACCAGCTCGAGCGGGGACCGCTGCCGACGATTCCGGGCGCACCGCCGAACCTGGCCCATCTGCCGCCGGGGTGTCCGTTCGAGCCGCGCTGCCCAGTCGGGCACGGCGTTGAGCTTTGTGTGACAACCGTTCCCCCTCCGGTGCTCGTCGCCAACAGCGGCGACCCTGTCCTCGCCGAGTGCCACTTCGCTGGGGAGCGCTACCGCTGAGCAGGGCACCAGTTCCGGCGCGCGAGCTCGCACCGGGTCTGCGCTCGGATCCGGAGGACGCGCTGTTGTGGCTTGATCGAGTCGAGAAGACGTTCGAGCTCGGCGGCCGAGGACTACTCCACCGCCAGCGACAGACGCTGCGGGCCGTCGACGGCGTTTCGCTCGACGTGCGGCGTGGCGAGACGGTCGGCCTCGTCGGCGAGTCCGGGTGCGGCAAGTCGACGCTTGCCCGCTGCGTCCTCCAGTTGACCCGGCCGACAGCCGGCCGGGTCGTCTTCGACGGGATCGACCTAACCACGCTCTCCAACGCGGCGCTGCGCCCCCTCCGTCGACGCATGCAGATCGTCTTCCAGGATCCATACGCGTCGCTCGACCCGCGGATGACGGTCTTGTCGATCGTCGAGGAGCCGCTAGTCATCCACGGCATGGGCGACCGCCGGCAGCGCGCACAGACTGCCGCGAAGTTCCTCGAGCTCGTCGGGATCCCGAAGGTCCAGATGTCGCGCAAGCCGCACGAGTTCTCGGGGGGGCAGCGGCAGCGGATCGGCGTCGCGAGAGCCCTTGTTCTGCAACCCGAGCTCGTTATCCTCGATGAGCCGATCTCGGCGCTCGACGTCTCGATCCAAGCGCAGGTGCTGAACCTGCTGCGCGACCTGCGGACGGAGTTGTCGCTGACGTATCTCTTCATTGTCCACGACCTTGCCATCGCCGAGTACTTCTGCGATCGCGTCGCAGTGCTTTACCTGGGCGCGGTCGTCGAGCTCGCGGACCGGGAGGCAATCTTCCGACGTCCGCTTCATCCGTACACGGTCTCGCTGCTCTCTGCCGTGCCGATTCCCGATCCCGCCAGTAAGCCGCGCCGCAAGCGGATCGTTCTGCCGGGGGAAGTGTCGTCAAACGGAACGACCCGCACCGGCTGCCGTTTTCGCCCACGCTGCCCGGTCGGCCGTGATCGCGAGCTCTGCGCAGCGGAGGAGCCGAAGCTCATCGAGCACGCGCCCGGGCAATGGGCCGCTTGCCACTTTCCTGGCGAGCTCGCCCCGGCGTCGCAGGCCCCGTGGTGAGGCTACGCGCGCTGGCGGGCGGCGAACTGGTCAAGCGCGACCTCGAGCGCGACGAGGTCGAGCGCAACGTGGCCGACCGACTTGAACAGCGTGACGGCGTCCGGCTCGAGGCGTCGAAGGGTGGCGATCCGCTCGTGCTCGCGAAGTTCGGCCCAGACGTGTCGCTCGTCGATAAGCCCCGCGTCGCGCGGCTGGATCAGGTCGCCGGCCTCGAGCCATGCGCTCTCGCGTGTCTCCACGATGACTCGCGCCCGTACCACCGTCTCCGCAGGGACTTCGGCACGCTCTGGCCGATACGACCCCATCGCGTTGATATGGACGCCGTCGGCGACATCCGCGTCCGAGAACACGGGGCTCTCCGCAGTCGTCACCGTGACGACGATCTCGGCGCCCTCGAGGGCGCGTCGCGGATCCGACGGAAGCGCTGCGTAGCCCAGGGACTCGAGCCGTGCACAGAAGGTGTGCAGGCGCGCGGCGGAGCGTCCGACGACGCGGATCTCCGAGAGCGGCCGGACGGAGGCGATGGCCGCGACATGCGTTTCGGCCAGTCTGCCTGCGCCGAAGACGGCAAGGACGGATGCATCGGGATCGGCAAGCAGCGAGGTCGCATAGCCCGCCACCGCGGCCGTGCGCATCGCCGTCAGCGCGCCCCCGTCGAGCAGGGCGCGAACCTGTCCGTTCCGGTCGAGGGCGAGCACGGCGCCGGACATCGTCGGGACGGCGGTCGATCCGTGGAGTCCGTCACCGACGCGAAGCAGCTTGCAGAGCATGCCCCCGTCGGCGGTGAGGCCCGGCATCACCACCCAGTCCTGATCATCGTCGGGTATAACGAGGCGCTTCGCTGCCGTATGCTGCTCGCGAAAGGCGCGCCCCACCGCCTGGATGAGGTCAGGGAGGGGAAGGAGCTCGCGAGTCTCGGCTGCGGTAAAGATCCGGGGCGTAACGGGCGTTTTCATCTGCGACGGGGGATTCTACAATGGTCAAACCATTGAAGCTAGCGCCATCTGAGCCCCGGCTGTTGCCGTTCACGCACGTTCGACGCTCTCGCTCCTCGGATGACGTGATCGCGCAGATCAAGGATGCGATCATCTCCGGGCGTCTGAAGACTGGCGACCGACTCCCGAACGAACGGGAGCTTTGCGGGCTATTCGGCGTCTCGCGCCCGACGCTGCGCGAGGCGCTCCGAACACTTGAGGCTCTCGGCATCGTCGAGATCCGGCTCGGCTCGAGCGGCGGGATCTTCGTCAGCGAGCCGCAGGGCGACCACGTTGGTGCCGCGCTAGGCGCGCTTCTCCAGTTCCGCAGAGCGACCGTGCAAGAGCTGGCGGAGTTCCGTGTCAGCTTCGAGAGCGAGACCGCGCGCTGGGCGGCGCAGCGCGCCGATAGCGCAGATGTTGACCGGCTTGTCACGCTCGCCGAGGAGTTCGCGACGCTCGCCGCACAAGAGGGGCTCCCGTGGCGCGTGCTCGTCGAGGTCGACCTCGCCTTCCACCAAGCGCTTGCCGAGGCATCGAAGAATGCGGTTCGCGTCGGGATCATGCTCGGCATCCACCACGCCCTCCACGACGCCTCGAGCTCGCTCGCGCAGGAGGCGACGGCGACCGTGCGACGCACGATCGGGAAGGAACTGCGCGCGATCGCCGACGCCGTCGCCACCCGGGACACTCAGCGGGCGATGCGGTTGATGGCCAGGCACGTCAAGAAGTTCTCCGAGCTTGAGCGAGCTGTCCAGGAGCGTCGTGGCTGACGCGAGGCTCGCGATCGCCGCGCGGACTACGCTCGAGCGGCTCGGCGTCCGAACCGGCGAGTCCGTTCTTGTGCTTTTCAACCCGGAGCTTGCCGACATCGCGGGCGCACTCGCCGGCGCCGCTCGCGAGTTCGGCTGTGGCCTGCGTCAGCTCGAATTCCCAGCAACGACACGCAACGGTGAGGAGCCTCCGGCAGAAGTCGCGGCAGCGCTGCTCATGGTCGACGCCGCCGCGATCGTCACGAACTTCTCGCTGAGCCACACCCGCGCCCGCGCCGCAGCCACGCGGCGGGGAGTCAGGATCGCCTCGATGCCGGGGATTACCCTCGACATCTTCTGCCGCACGGTGCCTGTGGACTATGCGCTCCTCGAGACGCGCGGACGCGTGCTCGCCGAGCGGCTGTCTGCCGCGGATCGGTGCCGGGTCGTCTCGTCGACCGGCACCGACATCGAGCTTGTGCTCACCGGCCGGGTCGGCAGGAGTGACGATGGAGACCTGCGCTCTGCGGGCGCGTTCGGAAACCTTCCTGCTGGCGAGGCGTACATCGCCCCGCGCGAGGACCGAGGAGAAGGCACCGTCATCTTCGACGGCTCGATTGCCACAACCGGCCTGCTTGGCGGGCCGCTCCGCGTCGAGCTGCGACGCGGTCGTCTTGTCTCGGCAGACGGCGAGGGCGCGGAGGCGCTCCTCACGGCGCTCGACGCCGGCGGCAAGAACGGACGCGTGATCGCTGAGCTCGGGATCGGAACGAACCCCTTCGCCCGCATCCACGGGAGGGTGATCGAGGACGAGAAGGTCGAAGGGACGATTCACGTGGCCTTCGGCACGAACTCGGGCATCGGGGGCGAGAACGAGGCGGCGGTGCACGTCGACGGCGTCGTCCGCGACCCTACAGTCGAGCTTGACGGCGAGACGATACTGCGCGATGGCCGTTTCGTCTAAGAGCGCGGAAACGCCCCGGCGAGAGCGGCGCCAGGTCGTGATCCGGCGCCTCGCCGGCAAGGAGCTGGGCGACGATTCGTCCTGTAAGGGGCGCGAGCGTGAAGCCGAGCGCCGCGTGAGCCGTAGCGACGACGAGGTTCTCGTAGGGCTCGAGCCTGCCGACGATCGGCAGCCCGTCGGGCGCGCAGGGGCGGAGGCCGCACCAGACCTCGCGCGGCGGCCGTCCGGCGAGACCCCGAACGCCTCTGATACCGGCGCGAACGACCGCGTCGACACG
>Ga0070740_10003432_pt1 | contig 16845 bp, 13 predicted proteins | sample Coa_R2_FD_67286 | JGI IMG/M metagenome (GOLD analysis project Ga0070740, IMG submission 67286) | Surface soil microbial communities from Centralia Pennsylvania, which are recovering from an underground coalmine fire - Coalmine... | ecosystem: Environmental > Terrestrial > Soil > Unclassified ... | reverse complement strand
CGCTGCGGTCGCGGGCGAATAGCGCGCACATGATCGCAATTGCGCCGTACAAGCCTGCGCAATGGTAGGCTTGCAGGCCCAGCGGACGCACCGGCGGCTCGTTAGGGTAGCCGTTGACGTAGAGCATCCCCGACAGTGCGGTGAGCACCGTGTCGTCGGCAGCGAAATCGCGCCACGGACCGGTCTGCCCGAACGGCGCGATCGAGCAAAGGGTCAGAGCCGGATTGCGTTGCGCGAGCACGCTCCAGCCAAGACCGAGCTGCTCCAGATGGCCGGGCTCGAAACTCTCGATCAATACATCAGCCGACTCGACCAGGCGCATCAGCAGATCGGCGCCGCGCGCGTGCTGGTAATCGAGCGTCACGGAGCGCTTGTTGAGATTGTAGAACCAAAACGGCAGGCTGCGGTCGGGATGGGGCCGGTCGTCGGCAAACGGGCCCAGGCGACGCGTCGGGTCGCCGCCGGGCGGCTCGACCTTGATGACGTCGGCGCCCATGTCGGCCAGCACCCGGCCGGCCAGCGCTCCCCTTAGATCGGTGAGATCCAGGACACGAAGTCCATCAAGCGCGCCGTTTCGGGCCAAGAGCTATCTTCCCAGATCGGATTTGCTGTGGCCCTGGACGCGGGCTTGAGGCCGGTGCAGGGTGGGCGGCACTTCGCACAGCACCCGGCCCTTTGGGTCGGTGCGTTTGCCGCCGCGCAGATAGATGGTTTCCAAGGTATCGGGGTTGACCCATCGCACCCCAAGCACGGCTGGCTTGGCCTGCCCCTCCTCGTCGACGGGCTCGTAACCCAGCCCTGGATGGTCGAACAAAGTGACTTTTCTCAGCGCCATCGCTGTTACCCCAAACCTCTCGATGAACCCGTCGAAATTCTAAAGAGTGAGGATGGCTGTTTCAAACGGGGCCAAACAGCAAGATGTTCTTGAGGGCTTCGTCTCTAGCCGTGCCCCAGGTTGACGCTCCCTTCGTTTGCAGTTCGGGCACGTAGGCATGCGAAACATCTTCATCCTATTCGAGAATCACGCAAAAAACGTACAATTTCATGGCACACGCTTCTCGTTTCGAGCCTCGGTCTGACGCTCGACCTAACGGTCGTACGGCGAGCTGACGGGGGCGTCGGCCATCATTATAAATGCCGGCATATCTGCGGCGCTACTCGCGCCGGGGGTGCCGGTCGGTTAAGCTTGCATATGGTTTAAGGTTTTCCGGGGTTATCTTAAAATTGCGTGCGGTGCCGGGGTGGGAGGCGCCGGCTTTAGAGCTCACAGTGTCCAAAACTGACTACAAATCGACGCTCAATTTGCCGCAGACCAGCTTTCCGATGAAGGCCAACCTGGCCAGGCGCGAGGTTGAAATCCTCAAGCGCTGGGACGAAATCGGTCTTTATGAGCAGTTGCTCGCGGCGCGCAAGGACGCGCCGCCCTTTGTGCTGCACGACGGACCGCCCTATGCCAACGGCGAAGTCCACGTCGGCACGGCGCTCAACAAGATCCTCAAGGACTTCATTGTGCGCTCGCGCGCGATGATGGGCCATAAGACGCCGTTCGTACCCGGATGGGATTGCCACGGGATGCCGATCGAGCTGCAGGTCTCGCGCAAGCTCGGCGCCAAGGCGCGCACCATGCCGAAGCTGGAGTTGCGCAAGCTGTGCCGCGAGCACGCCGAGAAATACATCAACATCCAACGCGAGGATTTCCGCCGTCTCGGCGTAATCGCCGATTGGCCCAACCCGTACCTGACTTTCAGCCCCGAATACGACGCGGCCGAGATTGCCGTACTGCGCGAGCTGGTCGAAAACGGCTACGTCTATCGCGGCCTGCGTCCGGTGCATTGGTGCTTCGACTGCCGCACCGCGCTGGCCGAGGCCGAGGTCGAGTACCACGACCACACCTCGCCCTCGATTTACGTCGCCTTTGCGCTTAACGCCAACCTGACCGACCCTGCGGCGCTGGCCGCCGACCCTGCGCAAGGTGGAATACTCGCCGAGGCGCATGCCAAGGGCAGGCTGTTCGCGGTGATCTGGACCACCACGCCCTGGACACTGCCGGCCAACCTCGGGATCTGCCTCAACCCCGGTTTCGATTACGTGGCACTGGAGGCCAACGGCAACTTCTATATAGTCGCCGCGCGGCTTGCCGAGGCGGTCCAGAAGGCCTGCGGCCTCGATGTAACCCGACGCGTTGCACTCAGCGCCGACGCCCTGCGCGCGCTGGACGGACGCGACATCTTCCGCCATCCGTTCGTCCCCCGCGACGTCAAGCTGATGTTCGGCGACCACGTCACGCTGGAAGCCGGCACAGGCCTGGTCCATACCGCGCCCGGCCACGGTTACGAGGACTTCGTGGTCGGCTCCAATTACGGCCTGCAAGCGTACACCCCGGTCGATGCCGGCGGACGCTTCACCGAGGCGGCGGGCAAATACGCCGGGATGGCGGTGTTCGAGGCCAACCCGCTAATCGTGCAGGATCTGCGGACTTCCGGTGCGCTGCTCCATGGCGCCGACACCACGCACAGCTATCCGCATTGCTGGCGATGCAAGAATCCGTTGATCTTCCGCGCCACCGAGCAATGGTTCCTAAACGTCGACCATCGCGGCCTGCGCCATCGCGCCTTGGCCGAGATCGAAAAGGTCGAATGGATTCCCAGATGGTCGCGCGATCGCATCAAGAACATGATGGAGACGCGGCCCGACTGGTGCCTGTCGCGCCAGCGTGCCTGGGGCGTGCCGATTCCCGCCCTGCGCTGCGTCAAATGCTCCGACGTATCACTCAGCCCGGCCCTGCTGCGGCGCGTCGAGGAGGTCTTTGCCGCCGAGGGGTCCGACGCATGGTACGCGCGTGCGCTGAGCGACTTCCTGCCCCCGGGTCAGGTGTGCGCCAGGTGCGGTGCGGACAGTTTTGAGAAGACCGAAGACATCCTGGACGTGTGGTTCGACTCCGGATGCTCCCATGCGGCGGTGCTGGCGCGCCGCCCGCAACTGAGCTGGCCCGCCGATCTGTATATCGAGGGCGTCGACCAGCATCGCGGATGGTTCCAGGTCTCCCTGATCACGGCGACCGCCACGCGCGGCGCGGCGCCCTATCGCACCGTAATCACCAACGGCCTGACGCTGGACGAGCTGGGCCGCAAGATGTCCAAGTCGCTGGGCAACGTGGAAAACGCCGCCGACGTGGTGGCGCGCGTGGGTGCCGACGTGATGCGCCTGGTGTTCGCCTCGGTCGATTACGCGGCCGACATGCGGGTGGGCGAAGACCTCTTCAGCGCCGTGGCGGAGTCCTATCGCAAGCTGCGCAACACCTGCCGCTACCTGCTGGGCAATCTGTTCGATTTCGATCCGGAGCGCGATTTGGTCGAAACCGCGTCGATGCTGGAGTTCGATCGCTTCGCGCTGCTGCGCCTGGAGCGGCTCAAGCAGACCACGCGCGCGGCCTACCAAAAGTATGATTTTCAGGCGGTCTACAACGCGATGGTCAACTTCGCGGTGATCGACCTCAGTTCGCTTTATGTCGAAGTGGTGCGCGACCGGCTCTACTGCTCGCCCCCCGCATCAAGGGAGCGCCGCTCGGCGCAGACCGCGCTGTTTCATACGCTGGATGCGATGGTTCGCATCCTGGCCCCGCTGCTGCCCTATACCGCCGACGAGATTTACTCTCACATGCCGGGGCGGCGCGCGCCCAGCGTCCATCTGCTGCAATTGCAGCCGCCCCATCCGCAATGGGCCGACTCCGAACTGGAGGAGCGCTGGAAGCAACTGCTCGCCATCCGCACGGCCGGACTCAAGCTGCTGGAAACGATGCGCCAGGCGGGCGCGATCGGCGCGCCACTGGAAGCCGAACTGGCGCTGGGCGCCGCGCCCGAAGCCGACGGACTGGCCGCCACGCTCAGCCGCTATGCGAGTCAGCTCAGGGATTTGTTCCTGGTGTCGGAACTCGAGGTGCTGCCGGCCGCCCGTGCCGGCGAACTGCGCAAGCTGGCCGGCGGCGCGGAAACCTTCTCCTGCGACGGCGCCTTCGGCCGCGTCAGCCAGCAGCCGCCGCTGGTGATGCTTGGGCGGCGCAGCGCGGGCAAAAAGTGCCCGCGCTGCTGGATGTTCCATCACGAGAGCACCCAGTTGTGCGCGCGTTGCGGCGCGGCCGTAGCGGCTTGAGCGATGGCGGCCGCGTCGACTCCTCATATGCCCGCGCCCCTCTCCGGCGGCCATTCGGGCCCGCAGCAGTTTTTGCGCCTGGTGGGCTTCATCACCTTGCCCATCCTGATTCTCGATCAGCTCAGCAAGCTGTACATCGCCCGCCATCTGGCGCTGCATCAGGATATCGTGCTGATCCCCAACTACCTGGACATCACCTATACGCTCAACCCGGGCGCCGCATTCAGCATGTTCGCCGGGATGCCGGCGTGGTTTCGTAGCTCTTTCCTGTTGGCGCTGGCCGCGGGCGCGATCGTCGTGCTGCTCGTGCTGCTGTTCAGGGACCCGCGCCTGAACCTTACCTCGATCGCACTGGCGATGATCCTGGCGGGCGCGATTGGCAACCTGATCGACCGGCTGTGGCGCGGGCCGGTGCTCGACTTCATCCTGATGCATTACTACGGGTACGCCTGGCCGGTGTTCAACGTAGCCGACTCCGCGATCACCGTCGGCGTCGTGCTGATCCTGCTTGCTTCCCTTAAACCCGGAGATGGCCGGCCCACGGTGGACTGACTTTTCAGTCCGCCACGCTCCGCGATCGGCCTTCAGACTGATGCTTCCGGCATCGCTAATTTTTCTGGTCAGCGCCGCGCTGGTGATCATCGCGGGCTCGGTCCTGTCCAGCCGCGCCGACGCCATCGCCGATCATACCGGATTCGGCCGCGTATGGCTGGGCTCGGTGCTGCTGGCCGGCGCTACCTCGCTGCCCGAGCTGGCGACTGACGTGGTTGCGGTGCGTATCGGTGCTCCCAACCTGGCGGCGGGAGATTTATTCGGTTCGAGCCTGGCCAACATGCTGATCCTGGCGGTGATTGATTTGCTCCCGCCGCCGCGCCGTGTGCTGAGCCAGGCAGCGTTGGAGAATGCGCTGAGCGCATGTCTGGCGATAGTGCTCAATGCGATGGCGACGCTTTTCGTGCTGATCCGCCTGCCCTGGCCCGCGTTCGGGATTTCCCCGCAATCGGCAATGCTGCTGCTCGTCTATTTGGCCGGCAGCCGCGCCCTGTACCGCAACGGCTTGCGACAGGCCTCAACCCAGGCTCAGCCGCAGCGCAAGGCGCATCCGCCCAGACACGCTTTGCGCCGCGCCATAGCTGAATTCGCCGCCGCCGCTGCCGTCATCCTGGTCGTATCGCCGGCCCTGGCGTGGTCGGCCGAGCAGATCGCGGTCGCCAGCGGGCTGGGCGCGACGTTCATTGGTACCCTGCTGCTTGGGCTTTGCACCTCGCTGCCGGAACTGATCACGTCGCTGGCCGCAGTGCGCATCGGCGCACTCGACCTGGCAGTCGGGAACCTGTTTGGCTCCAACGCCTTTAACATGGTGATCTTCGTCGTCCTCGACCTGGCCGCTCCTCGCACTTCCATTTTCGCGGCACTGAGCCCCGTCCACGCGACCTCGGGCGTGCTGTCGATCATCCTGATGAGCCTGGGCCTTGCGGCGATCATGTATCGGGCCGAACGCCGGCTGATAATGATCGAGCCCGATAGTGCGTTAATGGTAGCGGCCTACCTGCTTGCGATCTGGCTGTTGTACACGCTTTCGGGCGTCAAGTAGGGTCGGGTTGACGCGGGAGCGCGCGGCGGATAACTCCTGAGCGAAGGGCGTGAAATGGAGAGCGCGTTGCGATGAATCTCGTCAACACCGTTACCGGAACGTGTTCCCCCGACCAGCTCGGCCTGACCCTGATGCATGAGCATTTGATGATCGCATGGGCGGGATGGGAGACCGACAGCACCGTCCGCTACGATCGCGAGGCGGCGCTACGCCTGGTCACCGACCAGGTCAAGCAGTTGCGCGATTTGGGTTTGGAGACCTTTGTCGATCCGTGCCCGATGGATTTGGGACGCGACGTCGAGTTCATGGCCGAGGTGTCGCATCGCACCGGTGTGCGCGTGATCTGCGCCACCGGGCTCTACACCCATACGCTGGGCGCCAACGCGTACTATCGCCAGCGCAAGCTCGAGGAACTGGTCGAGATCTACGTACACGATTTGACCGTTGGCATCGGCAACACCGGGATCAAGGCGGGCTTGATCAAGTGCGCGACCGGCGCCGGCAGGATCACCAAATACGAGGAGCGATGCCTGCGGGCGGCCGCCCAGGCCCATCTCAAAACCGGAGCGCCGATTACCACGCATACCGAAAACGGCACGATGGGCCCGCAGCAACTGGACATCTTCGCCTCCGAAGGAGTCGACCTTTCGCGCGTGATCATCGGCCATAGCTGCGGCAACTCCGACCTGCGCTACCATCTGGGGATGCTGGAGCGGGGCTGTACGCTGGGCTTCGACCGCTTTGGTATCGAGGTGCTACTGCCCGACAAGGTCCGCCTGGCTGCAATGATCGGCCTGCTCGGCATCGGCTACGAGCAGCAACTGGTTCCCTCGTGCGACTCGGCGGCCTGTCTGAAAGGGCGTCAGCCGCGCGGGCCTTCGCCGCTTAAGCATCCCAGCCATCTGTGGCACAAGATTTTTCCGGCGCTGCGCGCCGCCGGGGTCGGCGAGGACAAACTGCGCACCATTCTGGTCGACAATCCGCGGCGATTTTTCAGCAGCTAGGCGCGTCTTCGGCATAAAAGACGGCCGCTTTCCTTAACTTCTCTGCCTCGGGGAGAGATTGGAGTGAGGGGAGCAGGTTGCGGAAAATGTTTTTGCCGCAGCTTGCGCGGCCGGCCGCCACGCACTCTCACGGCGGACCGGGGACTTGCGAGAGCGCCGCGGCGGGGCGATAATTCTGCTCTCCGGTGGACGCATAGCTCAGCTCGGTTAGAGCGCTTGCCTCACATGCAAGAGGTCCCTGGTTCAAGTCCAGGTGCGTCCACCACCTGTCCCACTTTTTGATCTTGCGGCAGCAGGCAAGAAGAACGGCTCGCCAGAATCCCTGCGCACGAAATAATTGCGGCCCGCGCGCCTAGCTACGGGAGATCACGCTTTGCCCAAAATGATGCCGCTCATGCCGGCGCTTACCAGGATGTGCTGGGCGTTGGGGACCTGGTTGATAGCTTCTCCGCGCAGTTGGCGGACCGCTTCGTTGATGTGGTTGACGCCGTGGATATAGGCCTCGCCCAACAGGCCGCCGTGGGTATTTACCGGCAGGCTGCCGCCCAGTTCGATGTGGCCCTCCCTGATGAAGTCGCGCGCCTGGCCGCGCGGGCAGAAGCCGAACTCCTCCAGATGCATGAACACGATCGGACTGAAGTGGTCGTACAGCATCGCCGCCTGGATGTCCTTGGGGAGCAGGCCCGATTGCGCCCACAGCTTTTTGCCGATGTCGCCGATCTCTGCCATCCCCGCGATATCGGTGTGGAAGTAGTCCGACACGATGTCGCCGCCCCACAACGCGCTTTGCGCCGCCGCCACGATTCGCACCGGCGGCCGGCGCAGGTCGCGCGCCCGCTCGCGGCTGGTGATCACAAGCGCCACGCCGCCGTCGCTCTCCTGGCAGCAGTCAAGCAGCCGCAGCACCGGCTCGACGATCCATCGGGAGTTCTGGTGGTCCTCCAGGGTAATCGGACGCTGATAGAAGTAGGCATTGGGATTGTTGGCGGCGTGCTTGCGGCATACGACCGAGTAGCGGCCGAAATCCTCGTTGGTCACGCCGTAGACATGCATGTAGCGCTGAAAATGCAGCGCCGCCCACTTGGCCGGGGTATCCAGCCCGAACGGAATGTACCATCGCCACCAGTAGCTGCCGCTGGAGGAGACCTGCGCGGCGGTCTGCGGCAGGCCGAAGCGGCGCCCCGACCGCTCGTTGAACGCGCGATAGATCAGCACCACACTGGCAGCGCCCGCCGCGACGGCCGCCGCCGCATGCAGCACCACCGCGCAGGTGGCCGCACCGCCGTACGGCGCGCGCGAGTAGTAGCGCAGCTCCTTGATGCCAAGGCTGCGAATCAGCTCGAACTCGCCGGTGCCGTCCAGCGTGTAGGTCACCGTACCGTCGACGTCCTCCACGCTGAGCCCGGCGTCCTCCAGCGCCGCGAGCGACGCCTCGGCGGCAAGCTGCAATTCACTGCGCCCGGAATTCTTGGAAAACTCCGTCTGCCCGATGCCGGCGATGACGGTCCGATCGCCCACTCCCGATGCCATGTTCATCTCCCCGCAGGCCGGAACTGATGCAGCCGAACGCCGTCCTCGAATTCGGTAAAGAACACCTCCACCGCCATCCCGTTGCGCACAGCGCCGGGTGCAACTCCGCACAGGTTGGAGACCAGCCGGACGCCCTCTTCCAGTTCGATCAGCGCGACGATCACCGGCTCCCCCTGCGACTCAATCGCGGTATGGCGTGGGATGACGTAGCTGTAGACGACGCCGCGGCCGGCGGCGCGCTCGACGCGCCATTGCAGCGAATGGCACCACGGGCACATCGGGCCTGGCGGATGGCGCCGTTTGCCGCAGTTGGCGCATCGCTGCAGGCGCAGCTCACCGACCGCCACGCCGTCCCAAAAGAATCGATCGTCGCGGGTGGCAAGCGGCGCTGTGCGTTTCATCGCGCCTCCTTGCCCGCGGCGGGCTGGCGCACCGGACGTTTGATGCCGGCGCCGGCGTTGGGGTCGCGTCCGTCAAGCACCACCCGGGCGGCGCACAACTCGTCGATCTCCGCCGCGCCATAGCCCAACTCCGCCAGAATCTCGCGGCTGTTCTCGCCGCACAGCACAGCCGGCCCGCGAATGCGGCCCGGCGTCTCCGACAGGTCGCACAAGAGCCCGGTCTCCTCCAGCTTGCCGACGAGGCGATGGTGGTATGACACGGTCCATCCGCGGCGCGCGAAATCGGCATCGTCGAACATCTGCTGCGAGAAGGTGGGCGAGGAGATTTCACACGGCACGCCGCGCGCATCGAGCAGCTCGAACCATTGCGGGGCGGAGCGCGTCATGAAAACCGGCTCCAGCACGGCGGCCAATTCCGCGTCGTGCCGCGCGCGATTTTCCGCCGACGCAAAGCGCGAATCGGCGGCGAGCTCCGGCTTGCCGAGCGCCGCGCACAGCGCCTGCCAATGGCCGGGTTTGAGCGCCGCGATACATAACCATCCATCGGCCGTTCGATACAGCCGGTACAATGCGGAAGGCCCCATTTGCCTCGCGTCCAGATGCGGACGCGGCGCGGCCTTGCCGCTGGCGGTGACATAGGCGTACGACGCGGTCAGCAGCGACGCATTGATGATCGCGGCGTCGACCTTCTGACCCTGGCCGGTGCGCTCGCGATGGTACAGAGCCTGGACGATCGCGATGGCGGCCAGAAAACCGTTGCCGGTGTCGCCCAGCGAAGTCGGACTCCAAAAGGGCGTGCCGCCGCCGGCGCATCCGCCGTCTTCATACTCGATGCCCGCCAGTGCCGCCCCGCTTTGGTCGGTGCCGGGCAGACGCAGGCGCGCACCGCGGTCGAAGCCGCGCGTATGACAATAGATGAGGCGCGGATTGATCTTGCGCAGGGTCTCGTAATCCACCCCGATGCGCTCGGCGGCGCCGTAGCGCATGTTGTGCGCGACCACGTCGGCCCGTTCGACCAGCTTGTAGACGATGGCGCGCCCGCGCGGGTCCTTCAGATCGATCGCGATGCTGCGTTTGCCGCGGTTGACGGCGATCGCCATGTGGTTGGACCACCAGTAGCCGTCGTACATCGCGTTGACCTTGATCACCGAGGCGCCCATGTCGGCCAGCATCTTGGGACCGAACGGCCCGGCGACGGCGAGGCCCAAATCGAGCACGATCACGCCCTCCAGCGCCGCGCCCAGGGCGCGTCCGCCGCTGCGATGCGCGGCGCCATCGCCGCCGTGGGCAAGCGCCGCCGCTTCGGCGCGCACCTCCTCGGTATGTTGACCGGCGCGCGGCGCCGGCCCCTGGATACGGCCCGGGCTGCAATCCATCTGGTAGACGATGCCGACGTGGCGAATGGGGCCGAGCTCGGGGTCATCGACTTCGGCGACGCATCCGTCGGCCAGCAGCGCGGGATCCTGCAGCGCCTCTTCGGGCGTGCGGACCGGCTGCAGGCCCACGTCCAGACGCGCGCCGAAGCGCACCCAATCCTCGGCGGGAAACTTGCGAAACGCTTCGGCCATCAGCGGGTAATAATAAAAGAGGATCGACAGCTCGTCGGGGTCCATCCCGATGCGCGCCGGATGGTCGCGGTTGCGCGGGATTTCGTTGAGGTCCTCCAGGCGCTGCGCCTTGGCGGCTTCGACCACGGCGAAGGGATTGATGGGCCATTGATGGATCCAGCGGCCGCCGCGGCATTCCATCAGCCCCTTGGGCGAGCGCCGATCCATCACCCAGGTGCGATAGCCCGGCGCGTCGGGATTCTCCACCCGCGCCCATCCCGCAACACACGCCGCCATCGCGCCCTGCAACAGCGAGGTTTCCACCCACTGGCCGCGGCCGGTGATTTCGCGGGCGCGCAGCGCAGCACTGATGCCGAGCATTGCCAGGTAGCAGGCCGCGATACTGGGAAACGGCGAATAGATGAACAGCGGTCCTTCGCGATTGGCGCCCTGCACGCAGCCTTGGGGTGGCTCGAGCTCCGGGTTGGGGCCCAGGCGGCCCAGCACGTGATCCATCGGCGTCCCCGGCCATCCGCGCTGCTCCCATTGCAGACCGCTGCGCGCGGCGACCAGTGCGTCGTAGCCGGGGCGGTCGCTGTGGCGATTGCCGCGTCCGTAGCCGCTGATCGAGCAGTAGATAAGCCGCGGATTGAGGGCGTGCAGCGCCGTGTAGCCGATGCCCAGGCGCTCGGTCACGCCCGGGCGGAAGCTTTCCACCAAAATGTCCGCCGCACGCGCCAGATTCAGCAGGCATTGGCGATCCGCGTCGCGTTTGAGGTCGAGGATCGCGCTGCGCTTGCCGCGATTCCACACCCGGTAGCCCGACCAGGTACGCAACGGGTCGCCGCCGGGCGGCTCGATGCGCGTGACCTGCGCGCCATGGTCGGCAAGCATCATGGTCGCCATCGGTCCGGCCACGCCGCGCGAGAGGTCCAGCACCGCAAGTCCGTCAAGTACACCTGCCATCTGTCATCCCCTGCTACAGTCCGTAGACCCGCGCCGCGTTGCCGCACACCATCTGGTCACGCTCGGCGGCCGGCACACCCTGGAACTGCCGCTCCACGATCGCGCGCGAATGCGGCCACGAGGTTGCGGGATGCGGATAGTCGGTTGACCACATGATGTTGTCCAGCCCGATGTCGTGGCGCATCGCCACACCGCGCGCGTCATCGACAAAGGTCAGGAAGAAGTTGCGATGGAAGTAGAAGCTGGGCAGCTCCTTCATACCGGGGAAGTCGTAGGGCCCCTTGGCGAAGCTGTCGAGCACGTCGAGCTGAAAGGGAATCCAGGCCAGGCCCGGCTCGACCAGCACGATCTTGAGGTGCGGGAAGCGCTCCAGGGTCCCGGTCAAAATCCAGAAGCCCAGCGTTTCGGCCAGCGCCGTGCAGGGCAGGGAGTTGTGGATGCCCTTTTGCGGCGTGGGGTCGCGCAGGTAGACGTCGCCTAGCGCGGTCTTGACTTCCAGATGGTGGCTGAGCGGGATGCCGGTTTCCTGCAACACCGACCACAGCGGATCGTAGCGATGGTCGTGGTAGTCGGGCAGGCCCAGGTCGGCCGGAAAGCTGGGGAGCTGGATGGAACGGGCGCCCTGGCGCGCCAGCCGTTCCACCTCCTTGACCGCGTAGTCGATGTCGATGAGCGGGATCTGATAGGACACCAGCAGGCGGCGCGGATTGACCGAAGCGAAGTCCACCAGCGTGTCGTTGAAGGCGCCGAATGCTTCACGCCAGCAATCCTTCATCTTGTGGTAGATGCGGAAGGCACCCACTTCGCAATACAGCACCTCGGCATCGACACCGTCGCGATCCATATCCTTGAGCCGCTCGTGGGGGTCGTGATGGCCGGGGCGGCCCCACGCCTCATGGGTGAACATGCGCGCCAGCGCCATCCGCTCCTTGCCGAACTTCTCCGCCATCGTGCGCTGCTCGGCGCCCACCACCGCGTCGTATTGGTCATGGAACTTGCTTGCCAGATGTGCCTTGACCGCGTCATGCGTGGTCTGCACGTGCGAATCCGAAGAGATCAGCCGCTGGGTTGTCATTGAAATTCCCTCCCCCGGCAAAACCGCATTCGCCCTCGGCGATGCGGCACAGTTGGCGGTTAAAGCCCGCTTAATGCGGACTGACGAAGGCGCGCTCGAGCAGGGCATGAACCTGCCCGGGCGGCGCGAGGCGATCGATCGCGGCGTTGCCCTTGCTCGCCACTTCGTAAATCCAATGCGAGATGAAGGCGGCGATGATGTTGGCGAAGATCGAGCTGTGCACCATCGGGTCGCCGCCGATCAGCTCGCCGCTCGCCATCCCCTCGCGAAACACCCCTGCCACAATCTCCAGCGCCTGGCGGTACCAAAGCGAACCCTGCTCGGCGGAGGTGAAATGCAGCGCCCAGGAGCGCACCCGCCAGAGCTGGTCGAACAATTTGTAGAAATTGGGATGGGTGCGGAAGTAGTCGAACTGGGCGTCGAAGATGCGATGCAGCCGCTGCGGCGCGCTGCCCGCGCCCCCCGCCGCCGCGCGCATCGCCTGCAAAAACGCATCGGCGTGGCGCTCGTACACCGCGGCGAGCAATTCGTCCTTGCCCTCGAAGAACAGATAAACCGCGCCCACCGAGAATTCGGCCGCCTCGGCGATTTCCTTGATGGTGGCGCCCAGACCCTTTTCGGCGAACGCGCGCTCGGCCGCGTCCAGGATGTGCGCGCGCGAGATTTCATTTTGCTGTTCGCGCCGGATGAGCTTGAGGCTGGCCCGGCGGGTGCCCTTGCCGATTCTCACAAACGGCTGTTTAAGCAGATTGAACGTCGATTCACAAGAGCGAACGACGATTTTTTCCGGGCTGCGCTTCGGCCCGGGCAAAAATGCGGCCGCCGCCCGGCGTCGGGCTGGCGGCAAGAAAATGGCGCGGGTGGCAGGAAAATGGCGATTTTTGAGAAATTGACAGAAAAAAAGAAAAAGACTTGATTACCGGCTACTGACGAACGTTGATGCGTAGGTTGCTCCAACCCCTTGTGGCTCATTTCCGCTCAGGTCCCAACGTTGCCCCGCGTCTCCCAGGCTTGCTGGCACAAAACCTGCTCGATTCGCTTTTCGGTGTGCAAGCCGTGTATCGAGCACGCAGACGGATAGGCGCCGCCCCGCCGGCTCATCGCTCCCATGACGCCAAGGTCGTGCCGTTGCGCACCATAAACTATGCCGCTCCCGATGGGACCGGGAATGAGCCGCAGGCGCTGCTGGCGGCCATCTCTCTGAGCGCTTTTGTTGCCACTCTGCTGATCTCCCTGGTGATCAAGCTCTGCATCGGCTAGCCGGGCGCGGAATTCCTTTCTACACGGTTCACAGTCGCAGCGAGCATGGGCTGAGCTGCCTAGGTTCGCGCCGCGTCCCTTGCGGACGGCGAGTTGCTGCCAAAATCGCCGCGTAGAGCACGTCTAAACGCAATTGTTGCGCGATGCGGAAGACTCCGTGTAACTCCGCTGCTTGAACCGGTTTTCAGCTTTCCTTCTTCATCTTTCCTACCCACCTGGAATATTCCGCCTGGCGGTGGTTGGAAGGCACGATGCCGCGGCTCCCGGGCCATGGCACAGGCCCGGCGGCTGTGCTAGCGAAGGGTGCGGTTCGAGCCGGAGTTACGGTTCGGTTCCAGGGAGAGCCGCCAGATGAAGTATGGAGTGATTGCGCATTGCACCGAATACACCATGCGGGTGGACGCGCTGGCTCGCGCGGTGGAAGAGCGCGGCTTCGAGTCGCTGTTTGTGCCCGAGCATACGCACATCCCGGTCGCGCGCCGCTCGCCGTTTCCGCTGGGCGGTGAACTGCCCCGGGAGTACTACCACGACAGCGACCCGTTCATCACGCTGATGGCGGCCGCGATGGTGACCACGCGCCTGCGCCTGGGCACCGGTATCTCGCTGGTGGTCGAGCACGATCCGATCGTGTTGGCCAAAACCGTCGCCACGCTCGACCTGCTCTCCAACGGCCGCGTGATCCTGGGCGTGGGCGCGGGATGGAATGAAGAGGAGATGAGCAATCACGGCACCCCGCCCCGGCGGCGCTGGAAGGTGCTGCGCGAGCGCATCGAGGCGATGCGCCGGATGTGGGAGGCGGAGCAGGCCGAGTACCACGGCGAATTCGTCAACTTCGATCCGATCTTCTCCTGGCCCAAGCCGGTGCAGCGCCCGCTGCCGGTGCTGGTCGGCGCGCACGGCTATCGCGGACTGCGCCGCGTGGTGCGCTATGCCAACGGCTGGATGCCGGTGGAGGCGGCGGTGCGCGACGCGAAAAAGGAGATTCAGAATCTGCGTAATCTGGCCGAGCAGCACGGCCGCGACCCCGACTCCTTCGACGTGACCATGACGCTGGCGCGCGCCGAGGAGCGCTCGCTGGCGGTCAATCGCGAGGCGGGCGTCACTCGCGTGCTGTTCGCGCTGCCGGTGGGCGAGGCTGACGTGATTGTGCCCCGGCTTGACGCGCTGGCCCGCTTGATCGAAAGGACCTGAATGAAGCCGCGCTTCGCGCTCAACTTCGCGCCCCATCTGGGCATCCTGCGCCCCGACCGGCCCTTGTTCCTCCATCATGCGGGACCCGATCCGATCGAGCAGTTGAAGTTCATCGCCGGGCAAGGATTCCGTGCGGTGGAGGACAACAACCTGATGGACCGGCCCCGGGATGTGCAGGAGCGGATGGGGGCAGAGATGGCGCGGCTGGGAATCCAGATGGGATGCTTTGTCGCCTTTGGCCGCGAGGCGCGTCCCGCGCCGACCTTTGTACGCAACGACCCCGAGATGCGCGCCCACATCCTGGCGCAGCTCGACGCGGCGCTGCAGACCGCCGCGCGCGTGGGCGGGCGATGGATCACCACGGTGTGCGGCGTGCCCGACCCTCAACTGCCGTGGGCCTACCAGTTCGCCAACGCGATCGACAATCTGAAGTTTTGCGCCGAGCGCGCCCATCGCGCCGGCGTTATCCTGATCATGGAATCGACCAACCGGCGCGCGATGCCGGGGATTCTGATCAACAGCATCAAGGAGGCTTACCTGGCCGTGCACAGTGCGGCCAGCCCGGCCCTCAAGCTGCTGTTCGACGTCGGCCACGTGCAGGTCGAGGACGGCGACCTGGTCAAGAACCTGGAGCGATGCTGGGAGGAGATTGCCTACTTTCAGTTAGCCGATAATCCCGGCCGGCGTGAGCCGGGCAGCGGCGAGATCAATTTCATCAACCTGCTGCGCCGCGTCCATCGCAAGGGCTATACCGGGATACTCGGCATGGAGCATCTGGTGACGGGTGCGGGCCGCGCCGGCGAAGAGGCCGTAATCCGCGCCTACGAAGCGCTCAGCGCTGCGATCGAAACCTGACCCGCGCCCCTTCTCTGAACAGGAAGGGCGAACCTTATCGGTCTCCTCTTCCCGCGTCGGGGAAGGGGCCGGGGGTTAGGTCATCGGAGGACAACATCGATGTCAGAGCATAACCACGCTCGCCCGCTCAGCCGCTACAAGGTGTTGGACCTGACCATGCACATCTCCGGCCCGATGTGCACGCGCACGATGGCCGAGAACGGCGCCGAGGTGGTCAAGGTCGAGCCGCCCGGCGGCGACAACTCGCGCCACGTCCCGGTGATCAAGGACGGACGCAGCGGCTACTTCGTCGGGCTTAATCGCGGCAAAAAAAGTCTGTGCCTGGATCTCAAGACGCCGGCCGGACTTGAGATCGTCAAGCGCATGCTGCCCAAATTCGACGTCCTGATCGAAAACTTCGCGCCGGGCGTGATTGGCCGGCTGGGGCTTGGGTACGACACCGTCAGGTCGATCAACCCGGCGATCGTGATGTGCTCGATATCGACGTTCGGCCAGAGCGGGCCGCTGGCGCCCAAGACCGGGTACGACTACATCGCGGCCTCGTATGCGGGTGTGATCAACACGCTGGGCTTCCCCGACAGCTCGCCCGTGCTGCCCGGCATCAGCATGGGCGATTCGATGACCGCGATGAACGCCTATGGCGCGATCCTGACCGCGCTGCTGCATCGCGAGCACAGTGGGCAGGGGCAGCACCTGGATATCTGCCTGCTCGACTCCTACTTCCAGTGCTGGGATTTGGCGGTGCAGTCCGTCAGCCTCAACCCCCAGGGCTTCAAAATCACGCGCAACGGCCGCTTCTCCAACAGCATGCCGCCCATTGGGCTGTTCAAGTCCGAGCGCCATTACATTTGCGTGATGGCGCCGCATGACCACTTCTGGCCGCGGCTGTGCCGTGCGATTGGGCGGGAGGATCTGGTTGACGATCAACGCTTCACCACGGTGGCCGCGCGCTATCGCAACGCCGGGGAGATTTTCCAGCTCCTCGACGAATGGTTTGCCGCCACGCCCGAGGACGAAGCGCTGCGCCGGCTGGACGAAAACCGGGTGCCGGCCGGTCCGGTGCTGTCGGTGGCCGAGGCGATGGCACATCCGCATCTGCGCCAGCGCGGCACGGTCAGAAAGGTGCGCGACCGCATCCTGGGCGAATTCGAATTGCAGCGCTCGGCCCTGAGGTTTTCCGCATTTCCCGACGAGTTGCCGCTGGAAGCCCCGTTTTTGGGCGAACACAACGCCGAAGTCCTGCGCCAATACCTCGGCTATTCCGACTCTCAGA
>Ga0070740_10003431_pt1 | contig 16845 bp, 13 predicted proteins | sample Coa_R2_FD_67286 | JGI IMG/M metagenome (GOLD analysis project Ga0070740, IMG submission 67286) | Surface soil microbial communities from Centralia Pennsylvania, which are recovering from an underground coalmine fire - Coalmine... | ecosystem: Environmental > Terrestrial > Soil > Unclassified ... | reverse complement strand
GCGCCAGCGGCTGGGGAAGGGAAGCGATCCGCCGTCGTTTCAACCACGTTCACGGGAGCCGCGATTTGTTCTCGATCGAACATTACGGCCGATACAATGCGCTTGCACAGCGGACAGAACAGCCAGACCGGCTCGCCATCCACTAACCGCAGCGCCTGTTCAAACAGAATCGGCAGTTCGGAACGACAATCCGGACAGCGCGCGCCAATTTGTTCGGTGGAGTTCCTGACCCCCGGCTTTCTCCGAGAGAACAGCCGCATCGCTTACCCCCTCCTGTGGTATTGCGCAAACCACATCCAGGATGCCCGGATCATTCGCGGCATAGCGACTGCCGGCTGGAGAGGTTCGCCTGTCAAACGCGTTTGAAGCGTATTAGACAAGAGCCGATCCAGGGACAGGGCGCCAGAACCGCGTACGACGATCAGCGAAGCCAGCGCTAATGCCAGCAGATGGTACTCTATGCCCTCGCCCGACTTGGTTCCGAACCAGTTCATAAACAAGCCGTAGCGCAAATGGACCAGCAAAGCCGCGACGGCCATATTCACGGCAATGCCCAATGCGCTCAAGCGGCCGAGCAGACCGAGAATCAGAAACAGCCCGCCCAGGAACTCAGCGGCGATGGCCAGCACGGCCAGCGGCGCCGGGATGCCCAGGTTGTGGCCGAAGTAAGCCAGGGTGGAACCGAAGCCCGCCCCGCCGTACCAGCCGAAGACCTTTTGGGCGCCGTGAGCGAACATCACGCTTCCAAGGATGATTCGCGCCACAGTAAGCATGCGATCGTTGGTTGTGCGCAGCAATGCAACCAGTTTCGCCTGCATGGTTCTTACTCCTTACGAGCTGATTTCATAGGCAAAAACCCTTCAAAGGAAGGGGCGCAGCGAGGCGGCGCCCTCGCTACACCCCCTTGGCGACCCGCCGAGTTTACGCAGATGCCGCCACCGGCTGAGGAGACTCGCCCGCCTGAATTGGGATCAGGCGAGGTTTCAAGGCTTCAGAGACGGGCAATGCGATGTCGAGCACGCCATCGTGAAGCCGGCAATTGACTTTCTCCAGGTCGTACCCCGTCGCTACCGGGATTTCCGCGTAGAACTTTCCGTATGGGATCTTGGTCCACGCATTCTCACCCCAAGCAGCGGGAGCCTTGCGTTCACCTTCGATAACGAGACGGCCGCTCTGAGCGGTCACCTTCACGTCCTGCTCGGTCACGCCCGGCAGGATTACGCGCAGGAAGAGCTCGTTTCCGGTGAACGCCGACTCAACAGCCGGGGTAAACGCGTACTCAGACGAGATCATTGGGGTCGAATTATAGAAATCCGAGAACAAACGATCGACAGACCGACGGAAGTCGTCCAGCGTCTGCCGGATATCACGAGTGATCATGGTATCGAACATACACTGCACCTCCTTTCGTCGTTATGTCGAATTCAGTTCAGGTCTGTGGACCCAGGAAGGATGAGCGGGTCCGGAACCGCGTACCAGCGTTTCCCTTCGGAAGCGCCTTCCAGCGTTTCCACTCTTAGAGATGCATGAGGGTTACGTGAGGTTGCAGGCGCGACCCCGGCGGCTCAGGCCCTTGCTGGCGCCTTGTGCTCCCAAGGCGGCGCCGCTCCCCCGCGATCGCGACTGAGCAACCGATCGTACATATGCTGATCGAAGGTCGTGCCCAGCGACTCGTTGTAGAGGCTGGTCAACCCGAGCGCCTCTTTCAGGTCTTCCTCAAAGTTATGGAGCGCCTGGAGCTGTTTTGCGAGCGCCGGGGCGATGCGCCCGCTGGGCGTACGCCAGAAGGTTTGATATCCGGCGTGCATGCCGACGGCGATCTCGCCGCCAATCACGAGCCCCGCCTTGCTTACGTGCGGTCGATCGCCGGCGCGGTCTTCAATGATGGCTGCGCAGCCATCCCGGCTCACACGGACGCGGCCGCTGCTCTCATGAGTTACGGTGAAGCCGTATTTTTTCGTATTCTCGATACGCTCGTCAAAGCTGGGGTTGCGAGGCTTCTCGCGACGGAAAAACATTCGATCCTATTATAATGCCCGAGATGGCCTACATCCTTTCGCTTGATGAAGGGACAACCAGCGCGCGCGCCGCGCTTTACGACTCGCAAGGTCGACGAATTGCGATGGAAAGCCGCGCCATTGCGTGCAGGTATCCCAAGCCGGGCTGGGTTGAGCAAGACCCGGAGGACATCTGGCGCGCACAGCTTGAAGCCGCCCACGCTGTGCTGGCGTCAGCGCGCGTCCCGGCGGGCGAGATCGCAGGCATTGGAATTACAAATCAACGGGAAACGACTCTGGTATGGGACCGCCGCACGGGCGAGGCTGTGGGTCCTGCGATTGTGTGGCAGTGCCGGCGCACGGCTGAGTACTGCGCCGAGCTGTCGAGGTCGCCCATTGCCGATCTGATCCGGCGCAAAACCGGTCTCGTGATTGACGCCTATTTTTCCGCAAGCAAGATCCGCTGGATTCTTGACAATGTCGCAGACGCCAGAACCAAAGCCCGCTGCGGCGACCTGGCGTTCGGCAATGTCGATACGTGGCTGATCTGGAAAATGACCAACGGCGCCGCTCACGTCACGGACGTATCCAATGCGTCCCGGACCATGTTGATGAACCTCTGCGCCGGACAATGGGATGACGAACTGCTGGGGATATTCGACATACCACGAGCCATGCTTCCGAAAATCATTCCTTCCAGCATGGTCTGCGGCGAGGCGGCGGCGGAGCACTTTGGCGCGGCGATACCGATTGCGGGGATTGCCGGGGACCAGCAGGCGGCGCTGTTCGGACAGGCATGCTTTGAGCCGGGGCTGATCAAAAATACTTATGGCACGGGTTGCTTTGCGCTGATGCATACCGGCGCAAGGGAACCGACATCGGAACACAGATTGATCGCGACCCGTGCGGCCGCGACCAGTTTGGTTGCGCAGTTTGCGATCGAAGGCAGCGTATTTATTGCAGGCGCGGCGGTGCAATGGCTGCGCGACAAGTTAGGGCTGATCGCGACCGCCGCGGATTCGGATGCGATCGCCGCATCCGTGCCAGATACGGGCGGCGTGTACTTTGTGCCCGCATTTGTGGGGCTGGGGGCTCCCCATTGGGACCCGGCGGCGCGCGGCATGATCGCCGGGATTACGGCTGGCACGACGCGGGCGCATATCGTTCGCGCCACGCTGGAGTCCATCGCCTATCAAACGCGCGAGCTGATCGACGCCATGCAGGCCGACACGGGCGAGCGGGTTCGCGAGCTGCGGGTTGACGGCGGCGCATCGGCCAACAACTTTCTGATGCAATTTCAGGCCGATCTTCTCGGCTGCCGGATCGTGCGCCCGGCGGATATCGAAACGACGGCTCTGGGCGCCGCATATCTGGCCGGGCTCGCGACCGGTTTCTACAAAGGCGTGGGTGAGCTGCGAGAGTTCTGGCGCGCCGAGCGCGTTTTTGAGCCGGCCATTTCAGGCGCGCGCCGCGACGCATTGTATGAAGGCTGGAAACGCTCCGTCGCGCGCTGCCGGATGTAGCCGGTTACTTGAGTTTGCGTCCGAAGAAATCGGCAGCGGCCGTGTAGGCGCGATGCCACGCGCTCCAGGTCAGAAAGTCGTGAATCTCATCGGGGAAGATGAGCTGCTCGCAATCGACGCGTTGATCGCGAAGCGCGGCGACCAGGCGCACGGTTTCGGAAAAGGGCACGTTGCGATCATCATCGCCGTGAATCAACAGCACCGGCGATCGCCAGGTCTTGACCGAAGCCATCGGCGAGGACTCGAAGGCGGTGCGGGCCTCGGCCGAATTCGGCTCGAAGGTTCTCAGCCTGGACCAGTCATGTACGCCGTGGAAATCGACGCCCGCCGCAAACAGATCCGAAGCGCGCGCCAAGCCCAGCGCGGTCAGATATCCACCGTAGGAGCCGCCCCACAAGCCGATGCGTTTCGGATCCACATCAGGCCGGTTGCGCAAATACAATCCGGCGCCCATGACGTCGTTGAACTCGCTTGCTCCGGAGGCGCCATAGTTAAGCGCTTCGCGAAAGTTCAATCCATAGCCGATGCCGCTTCTGTAATTCACGGACAGCACAATATAGCCCTGGCTGGCAAGATACTGATTCATCGCATACGCGTTGTTGTAATAGTACATATAGTGCCAGCCGAGAAGCATCTGGCGGCGGGATCCGCCGTGAAAGAAAAGCAGGGCGGGTCGCTTTGCCGGGCCGGCGTTTGGCGGCAGGAAGAGCTGCCCGTGAATCAGTAGGCCGTCGGAGGCCGCAAGGGTCACGGGCTGGGGTGTAACAAGCTGGCCCTCAGGAAAATCCGTGGGGATGGAATGCGGGGCGAGATCCTGCACGGTTGAGCCCTTCTGGATGGCGGCGCGGGCCGGGGCTTGCGCGCCCGAATGGAGATATGCGACTGTTCCGTTTTCCAGCGCTGCCGGCGACCACTCGATTCCGTTCCCGCGGGTGATGGACTGTGGACGATCGCCAGGCGCAGGGCCAACGCGCCAGATGTGCCGGCGGTCGATATCATCCTGATTAGACGAGTAGAGGATGGCGCGGCGATCCGGACTCAGCGCGACATGCTCGACTTCAAAATCGCCGGGTGTGAGCAGCGCGGCGTCGCCGCCATCGGTGGAGACGGAGTACAGATGCGACCACCCGTCGCGCTCCCACGGGAATACGAGCCGCCCGGCGCTGGTCCACATCACCTGCTCGTCGCCGACGGTGGCATGAAAAACGCTGCCGGGTCCGGGCTGAGCTCGCCATATCTGGCGGCCAGCGCCGGTCGCGGCGTCAGCGATGCGTATGGACCACGGCTGGTCCGCCGCACGCCGCGGGCCGAAGCGGAAGGGGCCGCTGCTCGGAATGCGGATGAAAGCGATCTGTTTCGAATCCGGCGACCATACGGGCGACATATCCGAGTCAACGCTTGGATCGAGATACTTTAAGGTCTTAGACGAGATGTCGTAGACCCCGATAAAGGCATGATCGCCGCGCTGGCTGACAAACGCGACCATGCGGCCGTCGGGCGCCCATTGAATATTGGATGAGCGGCCGCGCGATTGCGCCAACTGCGCCGGCTTTTCACCCGGACTGACGCCCGCCGACCAAATCTGGGCGTTGTGAATAAACAGGATTCGATCGCCGGAAGGCGAAGGCGCAGGAGAATTGCCGTCGGCAAGCTTGCGAGTCGACCTGTCCGCCAGCGAGATCAGCCAGATGGCCTGCTCGACGCCCTCAGGACGGCTGCGCGGGTTCGGGTTATCGCGATCTGGAAATTCGAAATCGCCGCCCTTCACATACAGCAGGCTGCGGCCATCCGGCATCCAGGCGATTTGGGCAATGTCCTGCCCGTCATCATCAACATAATTCGTGATCTGCCGCCCGCGATAGTCCGGGGGTTCCGCCACCCAGATATTTCGTACGCCGCGCGCGTTCTGCACCCAGGCCACCCGGCCGCCGGGTCCCGCGCGCAAGTCAGACGGAAAGGGAGCGGACATCACTTGTTCCAGCGTGAACTGCCCTGGCGCGGCGGCGCAGATCGCAGCGGCAAAGGCGAGGAGCGTCGACGTTTTCATCATGTGACCGCATTGTGACACGCCGGCGGATGTTGCGCAAAACGACCGGTGTACGGAGGCGGGTTGCACATCAACCCCGTTCCGGCGCTTCATGGCCGATCAGCCGGAGCGCCGCTGAGCTCGGCGGTCGAGCGCTCCCATATCGGCTGTTCCCCATCCGGGGGATACTCGCGCAGGATCTCGTGCGGTCGAAAACGGATCTTGTACTTCATCGATTGACAATCGTGGATCCAATAGCCGAGATACGCGTATTTACGGTTCGTTGCCTGCGCATAGAGAATCTGGTTCAGGATTGAAAAAGTGCCGGGCGACCGGGGGCGCCAGTCCGGATGATAGAAGCAGTAGACCAGCGAAATGGCATCCGGAACCTCGTCCATGAGCGCTACGCCGATGAGCTGGCTGCCATCGAAATAGAGCCACTGCCGGCCATGGCTGACGGCGCCAGTCAGAAACGCGTCAACGTAGGCTTCACGATCGCACTGCTGCAAAGACCAGCCCCGGTGAGCGCACATGAACCGTTGATAGCAGTTGTAAAGATCGACAATTTCGCGGCTGGCGAACAGGGGGTGAAGCTCGGCGCGGATCGTGGCGTTCTTCCGCAAGATGCGCCGCTCGCTCAAGCCCGGCTTAAATTCGCTGACCAGCACGCGGAGGCTCCGGCAGGCGGCGCACGCCGGGCAGGCCGGGCGGAAAATCTGCCATCCGAAACGTCGATACCCGCTGGCCAACAGCTCCGAATACTCCGCCGCGGTTAGCGCGGCGACGGCGCGGACCTCAAATGAAGCGATCTCGCGCGCCAAATAGGAACAAGGTCTGGGCGTCTCTACCAGCCGAAAAATCTCATTCATAGCGGCGTGCGGCTCCAATTTATACGATGACCGTCAGGCGCTCCACTCCCGCCGAGCCGTACCCATCCCGCCGCCATCTCGCGCAGCTCACTGTATCGAATTTCCACCAAAATTCACATTTTCAAATGAATATACGTCATCAATCAAAGAAGAACCGGGCCAGAATGGACCAAAATCGCGGCCAAAATAAAAGCTCGAAATGCTTGGGGCCGGTGGCGGGAGATTAGGAAAATTTGCGTAAAGATTGGACTCCCAGGAACTCGTGCTGGAACAATTTTCACTGTTAGTGGACGAGGGCAGCCGGGCATCGGCGTTTTAAGTTGCCGCCTGACCGGGGCCGGCTGGCGGGCCATTCCTGCGACCGTTAGGCGCTTCCGAATGTTTAGCGGCAAGTCTGCCGAAGGCAGGGGACGCGGCGAGCAGAGAGGTCGCCGGCGTCCGCATTGCGGTCTTCAGCGCGCAAATGATGGCTAAGTTCTTTTATTTCGGCCTGAAACTCGACGCATTGCTCCGTTGGGAGGGAAAGATGATGCCAGTCCAGATAGGGCTGAAACGCAGCCACGATGCGCAGCGCTTCAGCCATGCACTGCGCACGAATACCCCGGTCCAGTTCCGCCCGGGCGGCGCTGATAAGAAATCTTGCGCGCTCTATATTTCGTCGTATAAAATCAGCCCGAATTTTATCGACGTCGCGCACGCCGGTTTCCGTGCATGTTACAGGCCATCATTGTTCGCGCTTCCTGAGATTTACGAACAGCAGTTCACGGCAGAGATGGCTCGATTCGTCCCGATATAACTGTTAAGAACCCGATGATGCCGGCAGGAGCGGGCATCCAACGCTTGGAGGCAAGCTAATGGCTGAACGATCCAACCAACAATCGTCTGCACAGACATCCCCCACCGTCCAACCATCGCAGCAGCCGGAGCGGACCCAATCCGGACTGGTTCGGCGGAATCGGTACGATCCCTTTCTGATGCCGTTCGGGGGCGAACTGCTCAGCCCGTTTTCGATGATGCGGCGCATGATGGACGATTTCGAGCGGGCTTTTGGCGCAATGACCTCTGGGCGCGCGAGCGGCGGAGCGGGCATGTGGTCTCCGGCCATCGAAATTTCCGAGCGGGGCAACAACCTTGTCGTATGCGCCGAGTTGCCGGGGCTGAGCAAGGATGACGTCAAGGTGGAGGCGACCGATGATGAGTTGATTATCGAGGGAGAACGCAGGCAGGAGTACGCGGGCGAGGAAGGCGGTATTCACCGGACTGAGCGTCGCTATGGGCACTTCTATCGCGCGATTCCTTTGCCCGAAAATGCGAAAGCGGAGCAGGCCAATGCGCGTTTTAATAATGGCGTCCTGGAGGTGACAATTCCCATGGATCAACAGAAATCGGGCCGGCGAAGGATTCCGCTCGAAAGTGGAACAAGCGGCTCGCCGGGGTCGGGCGCCAGCCACCCCTCCGGCTCAAAGTCGTGAAACGTACGCGCGGGCGGCTGGCGCCCGCGCGTGTCTGTCACGCGTTCAGCGCTCGGTTCATTCGTTCAATGGCTTCATCCACTTCTGCCGGGGTCTTGTAACCGATAGTTACGGCATCCACGGCGCCCAGGCCCATCACAAATTTCAGCGCCGCCTCGCGGTCTGCGGGATCGGTAAACTGACCTTCGCCAACAAGTTTCATGCCAAGCACTCCTGTGCCCTGTGCGTGAACCTTCTTGACCTGTGACACAACTTCGCTGACATCGCCGAGGTCGTTCGTGTCTCGCGTCAGCATGGTGTCCATACGAACGCCCTTGTGATTGAGGCGGAACAGGGCGACATCCAGCCAACGGTATCCGGGAAAATTGCGCAGCGCCTGAAGCCCGTGCACAGATGCGCCGTGCGTGAGGATAATCTTCTTTTGCTTGGCCTCGGAAAACGCGTCCTGAAGGCGTTGCGTCTCCGAAGGCCAGTTTGGGCTGCGAACGCAGTGCATGAGCAGAATGTCGAAATACTCGGAGTTCAGCTCGCGGCGCAGCCGGTCTATGGTCTCCTGCGGCTTGCCAGCGTCTACCAGGCGGAACTTCGTCATGAGCTTGTACGAATCGCGCGGAACGCCCTTAAGGGCTGCAGCCAGCATCTGGGGCATGCCCGTGTAGGCGTCGGCGGTTTCAAAGAATCGGATTCCGCGGTCATAGGCGTGCCGGACCAGGCGAGTGAACTGCTCCTGTCCGAGTTCGCGCTGGATTCGTCCGCCGTGTGTCCCGGTACCCAGCGCCAGGCGCGTCACCTTCACGCCAGAATTGCCGAGCGTTACCCAATCCGTTGCGGAGCGCTTTTCCGCACGGGCGGGCAATGCGCCGCCCAGGCTGCCGAGTCCGGCGGCGGCGAAAGTGGATTTGAGGAAGTCGCGTCGGGTTGGTGTATGCATGAAACCCTCGTGCAGATACGTTATCACGGCGGGCGCCTAACGTTGTATTCTGGCGGAGCCGCCCTTGGCGAACGCGCGCACCTGCGGCAGGGTGGCCATAGTCGTGTCGCCGGGGAAGGTCGTAATCAGCGCGCCATGAGCCCAGCCCAGCTTGATGGCTTCTTCGGGCGGCTCTCCGGCGAGCATGCCGTAGAACAGCCCGGCGGCGAATCCATCGCCGCCGCCGACGCGATCGTATACGTTCAGTTCGCAGGTCGGCGCAACGTAACTCTTGCCGTCAATCCACGCCACCGCGCCCCAACTGTGCCGGTTGGTGGAATGGACTTCGCGCAATGTCGTCGCCACGACTTTGATTTGCGGAAATTTCTTGACCACGTTGCCGATCATGCCCAGGAAGGCGTCGGGATCGAGTTTGGATTTCGCCGCGACTTCGGGTCCCGGAACTCCAAGTCCCTTTTGCAGGTCCTCTTCGTTTCCCACGAGCACATCGACGTTCTCAACAATGCGGGCGATGACCGAGGCGGCCTTCTTTTCACCGCCCCAGATATTCCACAATTTTTCCCGGAAATTCAGATCGAAGGAGATGACTGCACCCGCCGCCTTGGCAGCCTTCATGCCCTCAATAATCACTTCCGACGTGGTTTCCGACAGCGCTGCGAAAATGCCGCCGCTGTGGAACCAGCGCACTCCGCCGGCGAAAATTCCGGGCCAGTCGAAATCCCCCGGTTTTAATAAGGCGCCGGCTTCGTTGGAACGGTTGTAAAAGACGACGGGCGCTCGCACGCCGTAGCCGCGGTCGCTGTAAACGGTGGCCATGTTGGGGCCGTTGACGCCGTTATGCTCGAAATATTTGTAAAAAGGAGTGACGCCCATGGCCCGCACGCGCTCGGCTATGAGATCGCCGATCGGATAGTTCACCATAGCGGTAGCGATGCCGGTTTTCAGCTTGAAGCAGTCGGAGAGATTCGCAGCGACATTGAACTCGCCGCCGCTGACGTGAATCTGACACTGGGTCGCCTTGCGGAAGGGGATAATGCCCGGGTCAAGACGATGAACCAGCGCGCCGACCGCAACGAAATCGAGCGCGCCCTCGCCCCGGATTTTCAGGCCGTAGTTGGATCCGCTCATGATGGTGGTCCCCTGGGTCACGCGTTGTAGGAGCCCGACGCGACGCGCCCCCCGCGGCCCGTCCAGTTGGTATGAAAGAACTGGCCGCGCGGCCGGTCCACGCGCTCGTAGGTGTGCGCGCCAAAAAAGTCCCGTTGCGCCTGGAGCAGATTCGCCGGCAAGCGCTCTGTGCGATACCCGTCGTAGAAGGCGAGCGCTGTTGAGAATGCTGGCGTGGGCGTCCCGCACTGAATGGCGGCGACGATGGCGCGCCGCCAGGAATCCTGATATTTAATCAGCGTGCTGCTGAAAAAATCGTCGAGCAGCAGGTTTGTGAGGCGAGGATTTTTGTCGTAAGCCTCTTTGATCTTGCCGAGGAATCGGCTGCGGATAATACAGCCGCCGCGCCACATCAGCGCGATGCCGCCGAAATTCAGGTTCCAGCCCTGCTCCTTGGCCGCCTCGCGCAACAGCATGTACCCCTGGGCGTAGGAGATCATTTTGGAGCAGTACAACGCGCGCCGGACGTCTTCAATGAAGGTGTTGCGATCCGCCGTGATCCTGACCGAGGGGCCGGTGAGCACCTTCGAAGCGGCCACGCGCTCCTCTTTCATTGCCGAAAGGCATCGCGCAAACACGGCCTCGCCGATCAAGGTGACCGGCGTGCCCGTCTCCAAGGCGCTGATTCCGGTCCATTTTCCGGTTCCCTTCTGGCCGGCGGCGTCCAGAATTTTATCGATCAGAGGCGCGCCATCTTCATCCTTTTTCGCGAAGATCTGAGCCGTGATGTCGATCAGATAACTGTCCAGCTCGCCCTGGTTCCATTCCGAAAAAACCGTGTGCAGTTGGTCTGCGCTGAGCCCCAGGCCCTGGCTGAGTAGATGGTAGGCCTCGCAAATGAGCTGCATGTCGCCATATTCAATGCCGTTGTGAACCATTTTCACGTAGTGGCCGGCGCCGTCCTCGCCCACCCAGTCGCAGCAAGGCGAGCCGTCGGCCACCTTGGCGGCAATGGACTGGAAAATTTCTTTGACGTGCGGCCAAGCGGCCGGATTTCCGCCAGGCATAATGGAAGGACCGAACCGCGCGCCTTCCTCGCCGCCCGACACGCCCGTCCCGATATAGAGGATGCCTTTTTCGGCAAGAGCTCTGGTGCGGCGGGTTGTATCGGGATAATGCGAGTTGCCGCCGTCGATGATGATGTCTCCTTTTTCAAGATGGGGCGTGAGAGTCTCGATCACTTCGTCGACGGTGGGTCCCGCCTTGACCATGAGCATGACGCGTCGGGGCTTCTTCAAAGCTGCAACCAGCTCCTGGATGGAATGGGCGCCCACGATCTGCGTACCCTTCGCCTCGTTCGCCAGAAAATCGTCCACTTTTGAGATTGTCCGGTTGAAGACAGCCACCCGGAACCCGTGGTCATTCATGTTGAGGACCAGGTTTTGACCCATCACGGCGAGGCCGATCAGTCCGATATCGCACGTTCCCGTTTGCATATGCGTTCTCCTGATGCGCGAAGTTCAGCGCCGGCTGCGCCGAACCGAATTTTCATTCTAACCGCCGAGCTTCGCGTTGCACTTCCAGCCTGATTGTTCTTGTGCAAAGGGCGTCGTTGCTGCCCACTCCGGAGAAGATCAGCGTCATCGTCTGTCCGTCCTTACGGATCCACTTCGCGGGGAGACGGTAGCTATGAGTTCCGGAGATGTCCCAGGATCCGGCGGCGCGCGGAGCGGAAGCGTGGCTGTGGAAGGCAGTGGTCCAAGGACCCCAGGGCTCGGGCGCATCGAAGAGGCCCCAGTCGCCGGACGCATTGTAGGCGAGCGCCAAAAGATAGCGCCGGATTCCGGGGTTGTAAACCACGTCGGAGCGCCGGCAGTTGCCCGGATAGCGGAACACTGCGCCGTGGCGTTCGATATCGCGCGTCCAGACGGGCCGGCCATGCTCGTCGAGACGCTCGAAAAACTCCAGCGCGCTGCGGTCCGTGATGCGGTCTTTCGGGATGCGCGCAAGCTCCAGTTGGTTGTCGCTTTCGTAGGCGCTGGGGCCGTCCTGAGAATAGATATAGATGAAATTGTCGCGCGCGCCAGCGTAGTTCCGGCCGAAATTCAGAAATGTCGGCGAGCCGAAGCTGGACTCGAGCTTGAAGCCGGATTCCCAAGTGCGTCCGTGGTCCTTAGACCAGAGAAGCTGCGAGTTGCCGACGTTGCGCACCAAAATGTACAGCACTCCGCCGGACATAAGCATGCCGCTCGCCTTGGGGCTCCTGGGGCCGTCTCCGATGCGTTCGCCTGCGGAACGGATATTGACGCCGCGAAAATGATCGGGCGGACCTACGATTCGAGCGAAGCCCATTCCGAGCTTCCGCCCCGTTCCCGGCTGGAATCCCCAACCGTCGCCATAAGACGTGTACTGTGCATCATCATCGGCCCAGGTGATCGGCCAGTTATCGCTGCCGAGCGCATCGCGGCGGATATCGGGCAGGAGGTCGACCTTACGGATGATGGGGCTCGGCGGGTAGGGGCTCGGTTCGACGACCGCCGCCATCAATGGCTTCAGGATGTAGCTGTAGATCGGAGTCCAGAATCCGTTCGCCGCGCTGTCCAGAGTTTGGCCATTGCGAACCACGATGAGATCGAGAGAAGGAATCACCGCAATGAACTGATGACCGGCGCCGGCGCCGGCGATCGCATCCTTGGGTACATCGGGCCAGACCCCGTCAGAGTTCGTATACCAGGCAAGACCCGAGGCTGGAGCAAACCGATCGGTCGTCCGCGGCGGTTTGGGCGTTCCAGCGTAGGCGGTTACTTGCTTCACAGCCACCCGATGCGCCAGCTCGCGCCCGTTCCAAGTTCCGCCCAGCATCATGAGCTGTCCGACGCGCGCCGCTGCGCGAGCCGTGAAGCTGGCTCCGCCCCAATTCGCATAGAGCTTGAGACCATCGAGTTCGTAACCACGTCCATAGCCGATGGACCAGGCGCTCTCAGGAATACCCAGAGGGTCGAAGATTCGGGTCTTCAGGAGGGTGCGGATATCGCCGCCGTGCAAACTTGCCGTGACGGCGTAGGCAAGCGCCGCCATGCCCGGGTTGCTATAGGCATATCTGGTCCCGGGGGCGAACAGCACGGGCGCCTGCAAGGCGATCGAGAACGGATCGGGCGATCGACGCCAGAACGCGCCTTTCCACCCCGGGAGCTGATCATGGGGAAGGGAGTCCTGCTCGGCATCTTCGATTCCAGAGGTGTGGGTTGCAAGCTGGCGAATCGTGATTTTCGATTTGAGCGGGTCAAGTTTCCACGCGGGAATATATTTGCAGGCCGGATCGTCCGGCGCGAGGAGCCCGTCGCTCAGCGCCGCCAGCAGAGACATGCCTCCCACCAGCGCCTTGGCTAAGGACGCCGTGCCATGTGGCTTATCCGATCCCCAATCCGGGGCGTACCATTCGAAGGCGATCGAGCCGCGGCGGATCAGGATCAGTCCAGATGTTCCGCGTCCAGCAAGAGCATCTCTCCAGGCCTCCAGAGCGGCAGGATCGAGTCCGGCTGCCCGCGGCGTGATCGATTTCCACGGCATCGCTTCGCCCCGAGCCGGAATTGTAAGCGCCGTCAGCAGGGCGGAAAGAAGAAAAGGATTGTGAATCCCTTTCGGAAAACGGGCGAACCTCAGACAGGCGCAAACCTGTTGCACAACGTTCCCAGTCTGACCTGTCCACGACGCATGGGACAATCTGTCCCGGAATCGCCCCGTCGAATCTGCATCCGCTTTGTATTCCACCGCTTCGGTGTGGACCCTACATTGATCGATCAGCCGCGATGCATTACCTTGCATTTCTTTTGGCAGCCTCCGTTGTGTTTGGCGGCCCCAAAATGGCGGAAGAGCTCGATTCGGTGAAATCGGGGAGTGTCGACGTCATCATACGGTACAAGCAACCGCCTTCTGAGGCGCAGCGCGCGAAAACAGCAACCAAAGGCGGGAACTTCAAGCAAGATTTTACTCTTCTTCGGTCCAGCGTCTATACAGTGCCGGCATCCGCGATCGCGGATCTGGCAGCCGACGCCGATGTTGAATTCATCAGCCCTGACCGCACAGCGCACGCGCACGTTACAATGGCGCTCCGCCGGACTATGGTTGGATCACCGCTGGCGCTGACATTGCCATGCGCGGCTTCGGCGTAGATGGAACCGGCATTGCCGTCGCGGTGCTCGACAGCGGCATCGACGACCGGGATGACCTTAAAGACGCGGCTGGGAAGAGCCGGATCGTCTATCGAGAAAGCTTCGTCCCCGGAAAGGACGCAAAGGACGAATGCGGTCACGGCAGTCATGTCGCTGGAATTATCGGCGGCAACGGCAAAAAGTCGACCGGAAGCCAGTACGATTACCAGGTCCGCGGCATCGCGCCGAACGTCAGGATCGTCGCGCTGCGCGTTCTCGACATGAATGGCGCCGGACAGGACAGTTGGGTCATCGCGGCAATCCAGAGGGCGATTGCGCTGAAAAATGTTTATAACATCGGTGTTTTGAACCTGTCGCTCGGTCGGGTCGTTTCCGATACTCAAGAACGACCCGCTCTGTTAGGCCGTCGAACAGGCGTGGAAAGTGGCATTGTGGTTGTGGCCGCGGCCGGAAATGACGGACGCGACTATTACCAGCTCAGCGGGACCAGCATGGCCGCCCCGATGGTCTTGGGAGCAGCGGCGCTGCTGCTGCAAAAATATCCTTCGTTGACTCCGGATCAGGTGAAGGCGCGCCTGATGAAGACGGCTACAAAGTTCCCGGCTGGCTACAGTATTTCGACGCACGCCACCACTGGTCAGACCTTCGTCATCCAATACGACGTGTTTACAATCGGGGCGGGATATCTGAATATCCCGGCGGCGCTCAGCAATTCCGACGTGTGGAATGGAACCGCTTTGTCGCCTCAAGTCACATACGACAGCGCTTCCGGAAATACCTGTCTGTTTTTGACCAACTATGGCGACTTCTCCGGGGGGTCGGCAGCGCCATGGGGGACGACGGCGGTGTGGGGGACTACCGCGGTGTGGGGGACTACCGCAGTATGGGGAACCACTGCAACACAGGGCTTCACCGCGGTTTGGGGCGCCACGGCCGTGTTTGGCTCCTCGACCAGCTCCGATGCCCGGGCGCTCCTGACGGCCATTCATGGCGACAAGTGAGGCGCCTCGGGGACAAATTGTCCCGCGATGAGCGCGACAATTTGTCCCTGCGTCCGCATTTGTGAACGCCTAAGGTCCGTGTACCGAGTACTTTGGTTATGGGCCCGCTGTTGCAATGCATATCGCGTACATGCGATTCACCGCATTGCTCCTGTTAGCCGCATCCGGCGCGGTTGCCGGCTCCAAGGTTTCGAAAGACCTCGATTCGGCGAAATCGGGGAAGATCGACGTCATTGTCCGTTATAAGCAAGCGCCTTCCGATGAGTACCACGCCAAAGCAGCCCGACGAGGCGCAACGCTGAAGCTGGACCTCGCGCTGGTGAAGTCCAGCGTTTACAACCTTCCCGCTTCCGCGATTCAAGATCTCGCCGCTGACGATGAGATCGAATATATCGCGCCCGATCGCACGCTGTATGCCCACGGCTACAACGGCGCGCCGCCGGATTTTGGCTGGATCACTACGGGCGCGGATGTTGCAACGCGCGCCTTCGCGCTGGATGGAACCGGGATTGCCGTCGCGGTGCTCGACAGCGGTCTGGATGATCGCGATGATCTGAGAGACGCCGCCGGGCGCAGTCGCATCGTCTACCGCGAAAGCTTTGTCCCGGGGCGCGGACCGGCGGACGAATACGGCCACGGCAGCCACGTCGCGGGCATTTTAGCCGGCAATGGCGGCCATTCGACGGGCCCGCTGTTCAAGTACACCGTTCGCGGCATCGCGCCGAACGCAAAAATCGTCGCGCTGCGCGTATTGGATGAGAATGGCGCTGGACAGGACAGTTGGGCTATCGCGGCGATCCAGCGCGCGATCGCCCTGAAAGACGTGTTCAATATCCGCGTTATGAACCTCTCTTTGGGGCGGCCGGTAGCGGAGTCATTCAAGACCGATCCGCTGTGCCAGGCCGTCGAGCGTGCGTGGAAGGCGGGAATCGTGGTCGTGGCATCGGCTGGAAATGGCGGCCGCGACAACAGCGCGGGGACGAACGGCTATGCGACCATAACGGCGCCGGGCAACGATCCCTACGTGATTACAGTCGGGGCCATGAACACAGCAGGTACTGCAACGCCCGCCGACGACAAGATCGCGACCTATAGTTCGAAGGGACCCACGCTGTTCGATCACGTGGTGAAACCCGATATCGTAGCGCCGGGAAACCGGGTATTCTCCCTTCGCGATCCGGGATCGACGCTGGACATGACGTATCCGGATAACCGTGTTCCGCTGTCGGTTTACTCATTCTTCAATATCCCCCTGACGCCCGATTACTATAACTTGAGCGGAACCAGCATGGCCGCTCCGATGGTCGCAGGGGCGGCAGCGCTGCTGATTCAAAAAGACCCAAAGCTCACGCCGGATCAGGTGAAAGCGCGACTGATGAAAACCGCGACGAAATTTCCGGCTGGCATTAGCGTCTCGACGGACCCGACAACCGGGCAGACCTTCATCAGTCAGTACGATGTGTTCACGATTGGCGCGGGATATCTGAATATTCCTGCGGCGCTGAACAACGCCGAATTGGCCTCGGGACCGGCTCTCTCGCCTCAAGCGGTGTACGATGCCACAACCGGCAACGTGTATATCGTGTGTACGGATTTCAGCGGATCCACAGCCGTTTGGGGCACGACGGCGGTGTGGGGCACGACGGCGGTATGGGGCACGACAGCGGTATGGGGCACGACGGCAGTATGGGGCACGACGGCAGTATGGGGCACGACGGCAGTATGGGGCACGACGGCAGTATGGGGC
>Ga0070740_10003430_pt1 | contig 16846 bp, 16 predicted proteins | sample Coa_R2_FD_67286 | JGI IMG/M metagenome (GOLD analysis project Ga0070740, IMG submission 67286) | Surface soil microbial communities from Centralia Pennsylvania, which are recovering from an underground coalmine fire - Coalmine... | ecosystem: Environmental > Terrestrial > Soil > Unclassified ... | reverse complement strand
CCTGTTTCCGCTCGCCAGGGCCGAATCAATTAAAGCCGCCGTCGCCGCACTGACCGAGGCTCCCGGGCCTAAATTCGCGAGGCTTCTGGGATAGCCCCCGTACGTCATCCAATATGTCGCACATGCAGAATTCAGCATGCGCAGCGAGTCTACCGCCGATGCTTCTTTTGCGGAAAGATGGGAAGGCAACAACGTCGGGATGACCACCACCGCCAAAACAATAACTGCCGCAACTCCGATAGCAAGCGCCACCGCTGATACGCCTCGCTGCCGTTGTCGCATCCGCTGAGAACCCGAGGTGAGCACGCTAGTGATTCAGATTTTCCATGAAAAACTGCGTCGCGCGATTAAAAACGTGAATCCGCCCCGCGGCGTCGCCGATCCCATGACCGCGGTCGGCATAGACAAGGAATTCAGCATACTTCTGCGCTTCGACGAAGCCCTCCTGCAGCGCCAGCGAATTTGAGAAATGTACATTGTCGTCGCCCGTCGCATGGGCGATCAACAATTTGCCTTTCAACTCCCCCGCAAAATTCACAGGTGACGAATCGCGATAACCGTCCGGATTATCCTGCGGCGTCCCCATATACCGTTCGGTGTAAATCGTGTCGTACCGCCGCCAGTCCGTGACCGGCGCTCCCGCGAAGCCGGCTTTGAAAACATCCCCCGCGCGCAGCATCGCCATGCAGGTCATGTATCCACCGAAGCTCCAGCCCCAAATCCCCACCCGTGAGCTATCGACGTAGGGCTGGCTCGAAAGCCATTTCACTCCCGCTAGCTGATCGGCCAGTTCGGCTCTGCCAAAGTGGTGGTAAATCGGCGTGTCGAAATTATGCCCGTGCCCGGCCGCGCCCCGATTATCCACCATAAAAATCAGAAAACCTTTCTCCGCCATCATTTCATTCCAAAGGAACGTCGTGCCTCCCCAGCCGTCCCGTACTACCTGCACGTCCGGTCCACCATAAACCATCACCAGTACAGGATACTTGCGACTGGGATCGAATCCGTTGGGCTTGATCATCGCCGCATTCAGCGGCGTGCCGTCGGCCCCGGGAACCGTCAAAAACTCCTCCGGCTGAATGTGATAGCTCTCGAGTTCCGGAACCTGGTTCTCCTCCACCGTTGCCACGAGACCCCCATCGCGGTTATAGAGCCTCTGCTGCGGGGGTGTCATTGCATTCGAGTAGGTATCGAGGAAATGCTGGCCGTCTGGACTCATGCTCACGCTGTGCGTCCCATGTTCATGCGTCAACTCGACCGGCTCGCCGCCCGCCAGCGCCACGCGATAAAACTGCCGCTCGATCGGGCTTTTCTTCGTCGATATGAAATAAACCGCCTGCGCCTGCTCATCTACTTTGATCACGCCACTCACTTCCCAATCGCCGTGCGTAAGCTGCGCTACTTCCTTTCCCGCAAGGTCATAGACGTAGAGATGCCGAAACCCGGAGTGCTCGCTCAACCACAGAAAATGCTTTCCGTCCGCCAGAAAATACACGTTGGCGGTCGTGTCCGGACCAAACACCCCCACCGATATATTGATCCAATATTTGTCTTGCTCGGTGAGCACGGTCTCGGTTTTTCCACTTGTGGCATTTGCGAAAAGCAAATCAAGATGGTTCTGCACGCGATTGAGCCGCTCGATTGCCAGTCTTCGGGAATCCGGCAGCCATGCGACTCGCGCCAACAGCACGCTCGGATCGCTTCCAGTCTCCATCCAGCGCAGTTCTCCTCCGCCGACATCCACTACGCCAACGCGTGCGACCGGGTTCGGCGTGCCCGCCTCGGGGAACCGCTCTTCCGTGACACTCGGTGCGTATCGGAGTTCATCGACCAGCGGGTATTTCTCAACCTTGCGCTCGTCCAACTGCAGCACGGCAAGTTTTGATGAATCAGGCGCCCACCAATAGGCTGTATCGAGATCAAGCTCCTCCGGATATACCCAATCTAGCTCTCCATTCCGCAAACCCTCTGAGCCGCCCCGCGTTAATTGGCGCGGTTCCCCGCCCGTCACGCCCACGACCCATAAATCGTAGTTGCGCAAAAAACTCACCCAGCGCCCATCGGGTGAAATCTTCGCGTCATCGATGTCACCGGCTTGGGCCGAAGCTTGCTCGTTCCCTCCCAGCAGATTTTTCGCCGATCCACTCTTCAGGTCATACCAAAAGAGCTCCTTCGCCGAAATAAAGAGCAGCGCCTGTCCATTCGGTGCCCATCGGTATCTTGGTGGCGTTACGCGACCCAACCCCGTTTGCTGCCCGCGCGAAGCAGCCGGAAACAACACGTCTCCCAGATGCCGCGCATCCACCAGTACATGTTTTTGCCCGGTCGTCGCATCAACGGCCCCAATCTCCGGCCCGCTCGCCTTTTCATCAAGGTAGGTCAACAGCTTGCCATCCGGGCTCCACATCATGTCGTCCAGCCGGCTGCCGCTCAGGCTGGGTGCGGAATAGATGCGCTCAACCGTAAGTTGACTTGGCCGCGCAGTGCCCGTTTGAGCCGCTGCTATCCGCGTTTCCGTCGCGAGCAGGAGCCCCGCGCATGTGGCAAGCCCAAGCCCAAACGCCACCGTCAGGCGCCTGCTACTCGTCTTCGGGGCCAGCTTCATCTCGCATGCCTCCCTTAACTGCTGGTGTTGACGAAAATCAACGCGGATCCTGCAGACGGCGCTCGTTCGACCAACGCTTAGCAGCCGCATCCTTCTCCAGCGCGCCCGTGCGGCTAACCAGAGCCCGTGCGGTTGGCGCCTCATTTGCGTGTCTGAGCGCCCCTGCGTCGGCCAATTCTTCTCTTCGAGTGCCCGCGCATCTGTCGTGCCGGCCGGCTTCCGTTTCTCCCCTCTCCTGCGCTGGCCACGATCGCTTCGGCCTCGATCTCCACCAGCATCTCGCCGTTGATCAGCCGGCTGACTTCAACCATCGCGGTCGTCGGCCGAATCTTGCCAAAAATTTCCCCGTGCGCGCGCCCGATCTCTTCCCAATCGCTGATTCGCGTCACGTAGATCCGTGTGCGCACCACGTCTTCGAGCGATGCTCCCGCCCGGCGAAGCGCATTCGCTATATTTCGCAGTGCCTGCTTCGTCTGCACGTAAGCATTGCCCGCACCCACGATGCTTCCGGATTCGTCGGTAGCTGTTGTCCCTGAAACGTGCACCACGCTGCCCACACGGACCGCGCGCGAATACCCCACGATCGGCTCCCACATAGTCCCCGAAGATATATTGATGCGCTTCATTTCCCCTCACGTCGTTCGCTGCAGCCATTGCCATTCTACTCTCGCATCGAGCCTCGCCCTATCTTCATGAACGGGCCTGGCCACGTGATACACTGCGCTGTCAATCGATCTATGAAGCTCAATAATATCCTTGAAGCCATTGGCCATACCCCGCTCATCCGCCTTAACCGTATGGCCCGCGACTCCCGTGCCGAAGTGTACGTCAAGGCCGACTATCTGAATCCCGGAGGCTCGGTGAAAGATCGCATCGGCATCACCATGATCGATGAGGCCGAACGCAAAGGCTTGCTCAAGCCCGGCGGCACCATCATCGAGGGCACCTCCGGCAATACCGGCATGGGCTTGGCCCTGGTCGCCGCCGTGCGCGGCTACAAGATGATCTTCACCATCACCGATAAACAATCGAAAGAAAAAATCGACCTGTTAAAAGCATTTGGCGCCGAAGTCATCGTCTGCCCGACCGCCGTCGAGCCTGACGACCCGCGCAGCTATTATTCCGTCGCTAAAAAGCTCGCCCGCGAGATTCCCAATTCCTTTTACCCCAATCAGTACGAAAACCCCATGAACCCCGAGGCCCATTATCTGACCACCGGGCCGGAAATCTGGGAAGATTCCGAAGGGAAGATCACCCATTTCGTCTGCGGCATGGGCACCGGCGGCACCATCAGCGGTGTCGGCAAATTCCTCAAGGAAAAAAATCCGCAGGTCAAAATCATTGGCGTCGACCCTATCGGTTCCCTCTATTACGAATACGTGAAGACGGGAAAAATCGGCAGAGCCCACACCTACGTTGTGGAGGGCATCGGCGAGGACATATTTCCCTCGACCATGCACTTTGACGTGCTCGACGACGTCATTCAGGTCACCGATCGCGAATGTTTCATCGTCGCCCGAAATCTGGCCAAGGCTGAAGGCATATTTACCGGTGGCTCCGGTGGCGGATGCGTCTCCGCCGCTCTCGAAATAGCCCGCACGGCTCCGCCCGGCAGCTTTGTCGTCGCATTTCTGCCCGACACCGGCATGCGCTATCTCAGCAAGGTCTATAGCGACGCCTGGATGCGCGAGCGCGGCTATCTCGACGCCGAAGTCCCTCTTTGTGCCGCCGACGTTGTGGCCGTGAAGCATCGCACCGGCAAGGTTCGCGAGCTGATCATCGTTCGCCCTTACCAAACGGTCTTTCACGCCCTGCACACCATGCAGCAGCAGGACATCTCGCAATTACCTGTATTCGAAGAAAACAACATCGTCGGCACCATTTACGAAGACCAGATCCTCAACATGGCTCTCCAGGGGAAAGACCTCCGCAAGTTGGTCATCCGCGAAGTCATGAGCAAACCCCTGCCGCAGGTCCCGCGCGACGCCCCCGTCGAGCGTGTCACGCATCTCCTGAGCCACGAGAGCCCCGCCGTATTCGTGCAGATGGGCGAGGGCCGCTACGAAATTCTCACCAAATACGACCTCATGGGCACCATCGCCGAACTTGTCGAGCAGGTCCGCTGAAATACATCCATCTCGCGTGTGTGGATTGCGCTGCGGTTGCGAGCGTATGAGAGGGTATGAGAGGGTATGAGAGGGTATGAGAGGGTATGAGAACGAACACACGTTGTCATCCTGAGCGAAACCGACGTCCCCAACACACACTGCTCGCGCGTCAAAAAAGTTGCGCGTGCTGGGGTGGTGTAGCGAAGGATCTCCCAACTGCGTCGGGCGCCTACACCGCTTAACCTCGGCTCAGCGCGATCATCGAAGCATTTCCGCCCTTTCAAGGTGGTTCCGAGGGGACCGAGTCCGCTAGACCGGCCGCGCTCCACAAATCATCTGATCATCGAGAGATTCTGATCGTGGCTCAATGGGAAGCCGATATCGGTCTGCGCATTCTTGCGCTCTTCGCGCTTTTCTTTCTGATATTTCTCATCACCCGCAAACGGTGGGCCCGCAGCGTCTCCGTTCCGACGAGCCTGTTTGTACTTAACTGCGCCTGGCTCGCAAGCGCAATCCTCTATTTGGCCGCTGAAAACCATGGTCTCCTCAAAGGCATCCCATCCGCCGTCGCATACCTGTTCATCGTCTTTGCCACTCCCTTGCTCGCTGCTGCGGGAGTTTTGGAAGCTCTGGTGGTCGTGTATCACGTCGGCACCATCAAAACCAGTTGGCCGACGCTTGCTCTGCGCAGGCACTGTCTTGCTTTCCTCTCCGCCGCTTTCTGTTTTTGCGTCTACCTGATCGCCCGGCGTGTAACTGCACCCTGAAAAGCAGTCGCCGCACGGCCACCCTTCCATTGACCCGTGCGGTAAAATAGGTACAACTCTCGCGAAGCAAATTGCACCTTGCATACGCGGTCTCGCCGAAAACGGATCCCACTAAGCGGCGGGGCCAAAAAGAAAAGTCTTATTCGAACGGGTCCCCCGCCTCACCGTACCTCAAGCTTTTTCTTGGAACGCCCAAGCTTCCTCCCGCTTCTCTGTGACCTCCGTCCAATCTGTGTTGAACGTCGGCCGTTATTGCCAACTCTCATCGAATCACATCCTCGCGCAAAATGCAGAATAACTCTCATCGAATCAAATTCTTATACAAAAACCGGGGTATTTTATGCATCGGAACTTTCAATTTCGGCTTTTCGCGAGACGGCTACAAGCCACGCAGAATCTGCACTTGCGTGCTATCGAAAATTCAACTCGTTTAGAATGTGCACTTACAAGACTTTGGCGGGGTGGGGCACAACCTTACGTTCAGCGCGCCTTCGCTGAGCCTTTGTGAGTACCCGCAGCATCAACGTATACTTCAAGGGTGACGGAGTTACCCGGACGCGCGTTTAGTCCCGGTGCCTAGTCATCATGAACATTACCGATTTCGAGCAGCGCATCCAGCACGCCGTCCTCGTGGCCGATGGGGCCATGGGCTCGGTACTCTTTGAAGCGGTCGGTCCTCAACGCTCGTTTGAGGAGCTCAACGTCTCCCGCCCTGAAGACGTGTTTCGTGTCCACCAGTCCTACATCGAGGCTGGCGCGCAGATTATCGAGACAAACACGTTTGGCGCCAACCGCTCCAAGTTGGCCGCATTGGGCCTTGCGGACCTGGTCAGCAGAATCAACCATCGCGGGGTCAAGATCGCCCGTGAAGCCCGCGAAGCCTCTCCCCACGAGGTCCTGATCGCCGGCTCCATCGGTCCGCTCGCTATTGCCCCGGAGATGAGGGAAATCCCGCGCGACGAGATGGTTGACGTTTACCGCGAGCAAGCTCAGGCGCTCGAGGAACGCGGCGTCGATCTCTTTATTCTGGAGACCTTCTCGAATATCGATATGTTGATGGCCGCAATCGACGCCGTCCGCTCGTTTTCCGCCCTGCCCATCGTCGCGGAACTCACCTTTTCTTCCGAGGGCACTACGCTCGGCGGCGTGCGTCCTGGCGATGCTGCGTCCCGCCTGGCGCACAAAAACGTGCAGGTGATCGGAGTGAACTGCACCCTCGGGCCGCAATCCCTGCTGCCGGTTCTGGAAGGCTTCTCCGGCGCCACGCGGGCGCTGTCAGCCATGCCTAACGTCGGATTCCCGACTCGCGTCGGCGACCGCACAGTGTACCCGCGCTCTTCGCCGGAGTATTTCGCCTTGTTCGCTCGCGAAGCGGCGGCGCTCGGGGCTCGCATCGTCGGCGGCTGCTGTGGCACGACGCCCGAACACATTCGCGCCATGGCTCAGGCCGTTCGAGGCTTGAAGCCGGCGCAAACCGTAAGAAGCGCCGTCTCTGCCGAGGCAGTGCTTGAGAAGCCACGGGCAGCGCGGCGTGATCCTGAAAGTGGCTTATGGCGCAAACTCAAAGCCGGTGAATTCACTGTTTCCGTGGAGATCGATCCGCCCAAGGGAATTTCTCTCGAGCGCATCTTCGAACAGGTCGACAAAATAACCGTGAGTGGCTGCGTCGATACCATCGACATCAATAGCGGCACTCTCGCGCGCGTCGGCATGGATGCGCTGATGCTTGCGGGCGCTCTCCAGGCTCGAGGCGTCGAAACCGTTCCTCATGTCACCACGCGCGACCAGAACCTCATCGGCTTGCAAGCTGCCCTGCTCGGGGCCTGGAGCATCGGGGGAGTTCGCAATTTTCTGGCAATCACCGGCGATCCGCCTTCGGTTGGCGATTACCCCGAAACCAGCGGAGTGTATGAAATCGACTCGATCGGCCTGGTCAAAGTGGCTTCCCGCTTAAACCAGGGGAACGACTGGGCCGGCAAGGCGCTCGGCGGCGCCACAAATTTTACCGTCGGTGTCGCCGTAAATCCTACGGCCGAGGACCTCGATTACGAAATCCAACGATTTTTTGCCAAAGTAGAGGCGGGCGCGCATTTTGCCATGACACAGCCGCTATTCGATCCGGAGCAATGGCATCTCTTCCTTCAGCGCATCGGCGGGCGCTCGCCGATACCGGTTCTGGCGGGCATCTGGCCTCTGACTAGCTACAAACAGGCCCTGCGACTGAATAACGAAGTCCCGGGCATCCTCATCCCGGAACCCGTTCTCAAGGAAATGGAATCTGCCGGCACTACGGCTCGAGACCGCGGCTTCGCGTTGGCTCGTCGCATGCTTGATTGGGCGCGCACGGAACTGGCGGGAGCCTATCTGATTCCGCCGTTTAAGCGCTACGAGGAAATACTTGAGCTTTTTACATGATTTCACGGGTTGTGCTAACTGGTATATTGGACTTTAGTTTGGTACAGTTGAATCGGCCTGGCATCGTCCCCTAAAGGTCGAAATATATCCAGTTCGCTAACGCTCCTGTGGAGGATTCTCTATGACGCAGAAGTTTTTGATTGCAATTCTGGGCGCAACCGCACTCGTCTCCGGCTGCGCCACCAAGGGCTACGTTCGGCAGAACGTAACTCCGGTTCAAGACAAGCTGAACCAGGTCGCTGATCAGGTAACGAAGCAGGGTGGCGATATCCAGAAGACGCAACAAGATGTTCAAAAGAATACGCAAGCGATCAGCGCGACCGAGGAAAAGCTTTCCGCCACCGATCGCCGCGCAAACGATGCCATGACCAGCGCCAACAAGGCCAATGACCAGGCGCAGAAGGACGATCAGGAGATCGCCCAGCTTCGTGGCGTGATCAGTAATCTCGACGACTACAAAGTCAGCAAGGAAGCCACGGTTCATTTCAAGTTCAATAGCGCCGTGCTTTCCAACGAAGACAAGATGCAGCTTGATGATCTCGCGGCGGGTACCAACGGAATGAAGCGCTATTTCATCGCCGTTGAAGGCTACACGGATACGACCGGCCCCGCGAATTACAATCTCGAACTCAGCAGGCGCCGTGCCGAGGCCGTCGTCGTCTATCTCTCGGCCGAAAAGAAGGTCCCGTTCTATCAGATCCGCACCATCGGATTGGGCGAAAACAATCTGGTAGACAACGGCAAGACCGCTGATGCCCGCGCGAAGAACCGCCGGGTTGAGGTTAAAATCTTCTCGGCTGATACGGCAGTCGCCTCTGCGGGCGGCAGCCGCTAACGGCCAGGAACTACGACTAGAAGAAGATAAACCGCTTGCGGCGGCGGACCGGTGGCGTCATCCGGTCCGGATCCGGGGGCACTGAGGGACGATAAGGCAGGGTTTGCCCCTCGAACGCCGCAAGCGGGTTCTCCTGAAATACTGCCTGCGCTCGCGTTTCGCCCCATCGCTCCGCGACAACTGCATACGCTTGCTTTAGCAACAAAGGCCGGATGCCAGTGTTGTGGGCATCGCTTGCCATAAAGTGCACGATCTCCTGGTCGAACCACTGCTCCGTCTGTTTTCGGATCGACTCGCCCCACTTCCCAAGCAGAGACTGCGCTGTGATCTGCACATAGCATCCCTGCTTGAGCCATCCCCACAGCCGCTGCGGCTGCGAACGGATCAGCGGATTGCGTTCGGGGTGAGTGATGATTAGCGACAGGCCCAAGCGTTGCAGCCCGCGCAAAGCCTCATCGGCCGTAGGTGGGATAGCGAAGTCCGCAAATTCCACAAGCAGATATGCCCCTTGATTGATGGAATAGCGCTTGGGGGACTTCCGAATACGCTCAATGTTTTCCATGCTCAGGTGAAAATCGCAACCAACCGCAAGTTTCAGGCGGTCTCCGACTCTTTGCTGCAGTTCGTCGCGGCGTTGCCGCACGAGATCATAATCAAATTGGAAATCCGCGTTGGCGTGCGGGGTGGCGACTACGTGAGTAATGCCATCCTCAATGGCCATTTCAGCCATCCGAACGGACTCGTCCATTGACTTCGCCCCGTCGTCGAGCCCGGGCAAGATATGACAATGAATATCAACCATTTGTGCTCCGTAAACGAGCATATCGGACAGTTGGTGAGCCGACAACGGTACCCGGCGTGAGCGCTAACCCCTAAGTGAACACCTAATCATCGAACCAGTAAGGACGTCCCGCCCGCCCTTTCGAGTGTGCTTGTGCGTTTCAGCAGAATCATGCTTTTATCGGTTCTCGTGGCCATGGCCGCGGCGGAAATCATTGGCTTCCGCCAGTACCGATCGGACATGTATGCATGGCGAGCGGTGCAGCAGTCGCTTGCTAACCTGCATTCGGCCCTCGACCGCGAAGCGGCCGACAAGCTTTCACAATCGATCGCCAAGGCCCGAGCGGCTGTTGACGCCTTTGGAGATTCGCCACATCGGTTCCCCCGAGACCACAGCACGCGGGTGCAAGCTGCCAAAATGGGATTACGGGATCTGACGATTGCCGCGGAGGATGCGCAGGGAATTCGTAACTGGCAGGCGATGTCGGCGTACCCTGATGTAACCAAACTCTTGCCGCGCGGTTGCGACGGAGATCATCTGGGTTTTTCTCCGGCGTTGATCACCGAAGCATTCACGGTGTCAGGATCGTACTTAATCAGACAAGCCATCACCGGCGCGACACGGCAGGAGCAGGAAAATTGGCGACGCGGATTCTACCCACCCTTGGATCTGGCTAAAGAAACCGCAGCTTGCGAACGGCAGGATCAGGCATTTCTCCGGCTGGCCATGGACGCGAAACAGGCAAATACTCCGGCTCACCAGGCGCGCTGGAAATATCACGTCGAAATATCGAATCCTACCGGCTGTCTGATGACGCCATACTCAGATGGTCAACCTATTCCCATCCCGTATGCTGGGGCGAAGCATTTCCATCTTGATGCAAATGAGAAGGCGCGTCTCGAAAAAGTGTTTTGTAAATCAGGAAAACCGGCGGATGCAATCAGCGTAATCGTGAACGGTCAAAGGCACGATCCCGTGTGGTTCCTTGACGATTCGGGCGTCAATTACGCAACTCAACTCGCACCAGTGGCGCCAGTCGTGATTTCTTTCGGCGACAGCCGCTGAACTGAGCCAAAGGCTTCCAGAGATTTGAGCACAGCATGTTTTGGCGATAAGCTGGTCATTCTATGTACGCATTGCCCAGGTCAGGGTCGCCACAATGGTGACGTGTCGCGAATGTGAGTACGAAATTAACCAGGCCACGGAAATCTGTCCGCATTGCGGCGCGGACCTGACCAGCTTCCCAGAAGAGTCTGCTACCCCCGCCAAAAAACCGACGCTCCCGAAAATTCTTCTCCGCTGGGGCATGCTTCTGGGGGTGCTGCTCGCGGCGATGTGGAGTTTTCTGTGGTTTGTGGTGAGTCCTCGCACGGGCAACGTCACTGCCGAAGCAGAAAGCCACGCAGTCGAGGCGATTAACGATGTGAACGCACAGCTACAGTCGTACGCCCAGACTCGCGGCGGTGCCTATCCTTCCAATTTGGAGCAACTCGGTCCGCAAATACGTCAAGCGGCGCAATTGGCGCAAAGCGACGGTTATCGATTGGAATATACGCCCGCGCCCGCAGAGGCGGACGGGGCGATTCACAACTATTCGTTGGAAGCGCGCGCCGGGAATTACGGCTATCGCAGCTTTTATATCGATATCAGCGGAGTCCTGCGAGCAACGAAGGAAGACCGCGACGCGACCAGCGCCGACCCTCCGATCCATTAACCTTAGCAGTTCCATTCGCGCTGCCAGCTCGAGCATCGCCGCCCGCATCCGGGGCAGCGTGCTATACTTTTGCGAAGTCGGCTCGCTTGTTGTTTCGGCTTTCCTGCGGAGAGGTGCTGGAGTGGCCGAACAGGGCTGCCTGCTAAGCAGTTTCACCCCAAAAGGGTGACGGGGGTTCGAATCCCCCCCTCTCCGCCAAAGTTTACAAGTGTTTTGCCACACGAGAGCCGCACAATTCCCCTACCTGATTCGTTGATTGAAGTCCTGAGAGCGCCGCAGAAGAATGCGCCAGACAGGCATTGGATCTTCATCGACGAGGAAGGGCGGCCGGACAATCACTTCCTCCGCAAACTTAAGGTGATTGCTAAGAACGCCGGCCTCGATTGTGGGGTTGTAAGCACACGGTCACCAAAGGACGCTATGAACGCCACCAAGTGTCAGTCACATGTGAAACGGACCCCGTATGCAATCACATTTACGTGAACCGGTTCCGCAATGGAACAGGAAACGCTCCGAAGTCGAATCACTGCGAAGGACGTCGCCAAGACTGTTCTCCCCGCGGTCGTGCGTCCAAACCAAATTCCTTGTGAACACGGTCGTACCAGTCGCTATCTTGGAGAGCACCCCAACTCACAAAATCTTCATCGCTCATCGAGGCACGCCATTGGAGCAAGCCCGCTGCGCTCGGTCCTAGCGGATGTCTGAGTTGCGTAGTCTCGCTTTCAATTATTTCCCGAATCGTTTCCGCAACGAGTGAAGGCGGTACAGGATTTCCGAGTGACGCGACAAACATGGCTGCGAAACGGCGGTGCTGCGGATATGGAGAATCGGCGGGAGGTTGGGCAGCACGTCTCGCCATCGGGGTGTCGATAACGCCCGGTTCCACGATTGCGACCCGGACATTAAATGCTTTTACCTCCTGAGCCAGCACTTCGCTGATGGCTTCGAGTGCAAACTTCGAAGTTGTGTAAGGACCCATTGGCGATGCTGCGAACCTGCCAGCCACCGAACTAAGATTCACGATGCAGCCGCTCTGTCGCTTCCTCATCTCTGGCAAGCAGGCTTTGATACAACGCAAAGGCCCAAAGTAGTTTGTCTCCATCACGGATCGGAATGTTTTCAACGGCATCTCCTCGATCGAGCCATTGGCTTCCAGTCCGGCGTTATTCACGAGGGCTTGGATAAAACCTCCCTGTGCGGTTGCCGTAGCCACGGCAGCCGTGACGGAATCATCCGAGTCAACGTCCATTTTTATAATGGAAACGGGCAGCTTTTCTTTTTGAACCATGTCCCGGAGTTGCTGCCCACGTTCAGGATTCCGCATCGTTGCAAATACAGTGTGGCCGGCTCTAATGCTGTCTCGAAACCAATTCCGGAGCTACAGCCTGTCACAAGTACAGAAGACATCTTCTTCTCCTGTTCAGCGATGGTTTGTCAGATTAGAGTGACATCATACACTCGCCGGTATTCCCGACAAAGGTCGGGCACGGCACCGAACGTTGACAAACGGCAGTTCTTTTTGATGTAGAATCCGCGCCACTGCAACTCTGAGGTAATACCATGAGCAGCCCAGCCGTTCCTCAAGGCGACGAGAAATCTCGTGTCCGACGCGCCGCCTTCGCCAGTTTTATCGGCACTTCGATCGAGTGGTACGATTTTTTCATCTACGGAACCGCGGCAGCCCTGATCTTTCCGAAGCTCTTTTTTCCAAAGTTCAGTTCTCTGGCTGGAACGCTGGCATCATTCGCAACCTTCGGCGTCGGCTTTGTCGCCCGACCCATTGGCGGAATTGTCTTCGGGCACTTTGGTGACAGGATCGGGCGCAAATCAATGCTGGTGGTGACTCTGTTGCTGATGGGTGTCGCCACGTTTGTGGTGGGCCTTTTGCCGACCTTCAATACACTGGGGCTGTTAGCCCCAACATTGCTGGTTTTGTTGCGTTTTGTGCAAGGGCTAGCGGTTGGCGGCGAATGGGGCGGGGCAACTTTGATGGCGGTTGAGCACGCGCCGAAAGAAACACGAAATTTCTACGCCAGTTGGCCGCAATTAGGTGTGCCAGCGGGACTCATTCTCTCTGCAATCGTGTTTGCATCATTCTCTTCGCCAAGCTTCGATTGGTTCCTGATCTGGGGTTGGAGGATACCTTTTCTATTGAGTGCTCTCTTGATTGTTGTCGGGCTTTTTATTCGAATGAGTGTTGTTGAATCCCCGGCGTTTGAGCGAGTCAAGGCACTTGGGGCAGAATCTAAGCTGCCTTTACTTGAATTATTGCGACACTACCGGCCTGCCTGTATCTTAGCCACAGGTCTGCAGTTGATCAGCAGCACTGGCTTTTATCTAGTCACGACATTTACGTTGTCGTACGTAACAGATCGTTTGAGATTACCAAGCAACGTGCCGTTGATCGGGTTACTGCTTGCGGGCACTGTGCAATTTGTCGGTATTTTGATCTTTGGTCGAGTCGCCGACCGAATCGGCGCTCACGTGGTAGCAATCTACAGTGCTGGATTTCTGGTTCTGCTTGCTTATCCCTTGTTCTGGCTCGTGGACACAGGTCATTCGGGATTGATCTGGTTAGCGATGGTGCTCGCCACAGCGGGTGGAGGCGCTCTCTATGCGGTGACAGGCGTCTTGATGGCGGAATTATTCGATGCTCGTGTTCGCTATTCGGGAATCTCATTTGGATATCAAATGGCCGGGTTGATAGGCGGCGCTCCGGCTCCACTCATCGCTACCGCCTTGGTTCACTGGGCCCACGGCTCATCGTGGCCCGTCGCGAGCTATTACGCGATAAGCGCGCTTATAAGCTTTGCAGCTGTTTGCCTCGTCTCAAAGGCCCCGAAGGTCGAAATGATCGCGGATATTGTTCGTGCTGAGGCTGTTCCCTAGACTTCTATCGGACTCCAGGTTCCGTCAGAGATGTTAGTCCCGCCTGATGCAACTATGCGTGGCAGCCGACTGATCATGACGACGCAAATCCTCAGATGCCAAATATATCTCTTACGTTGACGAAGTTGGTCACTCGAAGACCACGGCGGAGTTATTCGTGTCTCGCGGGCTTGTGGCGATTGTCCGCGATAAAGGATGCCGAAGCCGTTCGAATCGGAAGCGTGGTATTCGTCAAAGACTACAAGTCTCTTAATCCAATTGTTCAATGGGAACTGAAAAACCCTTACTTCATGGCGTTTCAAACCCTGACCTACAACATCGTGGTCGCCCCTGCGATGGCAATGCCTCCGGGCCGGTCGAGATGGTCTACGCCCTGCACCCTGAGCATTCGGGAACAAAGGCGACGACGAATACCGACTGAGCGGCCAGCATCACACACCAGAAAAGGCTCATCGACCAGTTTCGGAGGTAATGTTCTTCAATCGGCCGAAGATTGGGCCTTCTGGTGGCTATCAATGGCACGTAGATTCGTATCAAACGTACGTACGCCAGCGTCAATGGCACGCACAGTCGTTTCGAAAGCGCGAACACCGGCACTAACAGCTTCCTGCACGCGTTGAACCTGAGCGTTAACTTGACCGGCGACCCGGATCGCTTGATCCGCAAACTCATGAGCTTTGGCTCGCCCGCGTTCGATGTTGTCACTTATGCCCGCTGCCCAATTCCTACGTCCGGGGTACTTAGGCGCGAAGAGCAAAGCAACTCCTGCTCCCAGAACTGCTCCAACACCAAACGCTACCGCATATTTCATATGGACCTCCAGAGGAAAACCCAAGCTTAGAAGGAATGATCCCGAGCATCAATATGCGGAACTGCGTACGTCCACACATCACCTGCTGCCGAGTTCACGTATCTTGCAAGCGTGATTGTCGCGCCTGTCGTGGGCTGGGTTTTGCGCAATGGCGCCAGACTGAGTTTTAGTCTCCGAAGAAGCCCAACAATCTCGGGATTGGAGCTTTCCGATAGATGCCGTTCAAAATCGCTGCGGCTGCTATGCCACTTAATACGCCCTTACCTCGATAACTGACAGGCGCAAAGATTGCGGCCGCTGCGGCCGCAGAGCCGATGCCGAGAAGAATCTTCTGCTCCAAATCTCCCATTCTGTCCGCCATGCGCATTCCCTCCTGGTCTTGTGTGTTGAGAAGCTATTTGTGACCTCATCCTGCTCTGCTGCTATGAAAGATTGTGCCGTTGCAGTATCCGGAAAGTAGGCCGATGGCCGCAATACAGCGATTGGTTTAGGGGTGGTGCAATGAAGCGAGCGGCAAATCTATTCAGAAAATGCAGGTGAAAATGGGAAGGGAGCGATAACTCTCATTCCGTTCACGTTCGTGATATCGCATTCTATTTCCTACCGTGTAATCGAGTCAGCCGCGAACCAACTGAATTGAATTCGCTTTCACTCAACACTTCTTCGATGCGCGGGAAAATGCGATCTTCTTCCAGACGGACGTGGTCGTGGAGCATCCGGCCCAATCCTATTAATCGTTCAGGAGTAAAGCTGTTTTTCAGGTCCTCCATCTGTGCCCGGATGGCAGCGTGATCGGCAAGCATCCGCATGATTTCGGGATCTTCATCCAAGCGGAAGTGACGAGCATACCTTGGCAGAAGAACTTGTTCTTCTTCCAGAAAGTGTCTGCTGCCACTGTCATCCCAGAATTCGAGCAAGGACTCGGCCAATCTGCGTAACCTTTGCCCTTTATCGGGAGACGACGATTCCTCAGCACGCCGAATCTCTAATGCGAGCACAAGCACATGGTGATGGTGCTCGCTCAATGGATGGAGTTCACGCCTACGTTTCATGACTTGAAGATTCTGGATTAGTTTCCATTGTCTTAGTTTGCCAGTGTCACGTTATCCTGCGAAGTCGCTATCTTCCGCTGTCACATCATTTTCTGGGACACTCCGGGCGGGAGCCGTGCGTATGGTCGCACCGAGATCGCAAATTAGCAGACTATCAGGGCAACCGCAGCGACAAAGCCAACAACAATGATCATGAGCAGTCCACCCACGAGAAGGTACGGACTCAAGCTTATTTAGCCGCTTCCTGACTAAGCCATTTCTCGAGAACCGCTCGATCATTGGACTCAACCTCGACGAACTCGATCCCCATTCCCTCGGCGCTGATATTGGCGCTGACCCTGGCAATTGCATTGAACTCCTGGCCCGCATGACTGATGCGAACGCGGATCCGGCTGCCGCTCGGCAACGGGGCCGACGTTTTCAGGAAGCAGCCGCTTGCACTCAAGTCGCGAGTAACCAGAACCTGCTCTTTCTGTGAGCCGAGGGTTGTGACCTCAGCCTTTGCGTCCAGGGTATAACGAATCGAGCGTCGAGGGGTTCGCGCGAGCCATTTTGTGAGAATCTCATAGTCGTGGCTTTCAACCATGCTGAAGACGATGCCCATGCCATCGGGTGTGACGTAAGCGACCGCACCAGAGGCGACGAAAACGTCGCCGCCGTCCGACAGTTCCAGATGCACCCTGCTTCCCTTGGGATACGGCTTAATCGTCTGGACGAAACAGCCGAAGCGGCTCAATTCGGTTGCCTGGGCAACTACGATTTGCGCCGAACCGTCCTCGGTGACAACCGACGTGGCGCTGAACGGCAGGCGCGGAACGCGGCGGCGATCATGCTGCGGCCCAAAGACAGGTGTAATGACGGTGGTTGGA